>SXGT01289612.1_pt1 | contig 17699 bp, 18 predicted proteins | sample 3176221 | NCBI WGS metagenome assembly SXGT01 (sample SAMN11356862, study PRJNA531348) | freshwater metagenome | isolation source: freshwater sample F1-120 | place: China: Fuxian Lake, Yuxi | collected 2017-12-25
AGTTTGTCTCAAAAAATCTACAATGTATGTTTGGTCATACTTGACAGCATTAGCAAAAGCATCGGGTTCATCGAAAAAATCGTATTCAGAAAAACCCTTCAAATTTCTTTTGAATTTGGGAATTTCTAATTTGTTGGAAAGAAAATCTACTATGTGAGTTTTCCCTACTCTGTCAGGTCCTTCTACTATGATGACTTGTTGATCTCTCATAAAAAGACGACTCTTTCTTTATCGTTTAACCAAGATTCATATAAATCTTGTTGTAATAAAATTTTTGTTATTTTTGCTAATTCTGGGTACAATTCGCAAAAGTTAGGAAATTTTCTTTTAAAATCCATAGTAATCCATCCTTTGATTTCTTCTATTCTAATCAATTTTCCGTTCTCATAAATATGAAAATCTGGAGTGTATGTCCCTGTACTTAATTTGTATGTTTTTTCTTCATATGTCCATTCTACATTGTGAGAATCTAAAAACTCAGCTCTTTTTAATTCCCATGAAGATCTAAACATATATTTCTTGTATGGATACGTTTTAAAATACGGAATGTGAGAATATTTTTTATTCCACATATTGAGTGCTTCAGTTTCTCCATATTTATCAATCCATATATCTAACAGTGATTTTCCAAACATCACATTTCTCTCACCAGTACATGACATTCCAATTTCTGATCTAATTTGGTGAGATTTATCACACATTATTTTTGCTTCAGGAAACATAAATCTATATTGTTAGCTAGTGATATTATGATGATATAAATGTGTGTTAGTTATTTGTTTGAATCTCTTGTTGCATATTTTGCAACATACAAAATGTTCGTTTTGTTTCAACAGTTCTGCTTGCACAAACTTCTTGTTTTCTTGTGATCTTAAATAATTTCTGGATGTGAAAATAGAATTTCTTTCTCCCAATTGAGAACATTTTTTACATCGTTTGTCAGAATTTTTAGTTAAGTTTACGCAATCTTTTTCTATACATTTATAATACACTACAATCTCAGATAAACATTTTGTGCATATCATTCTTTTTGTGAGTTTGTTACATATCAAACAATTCATCTTGCATCTCCAAAAATATCAAAACTCGAGAGTTGCGTTCAATATAGAGATGTTTCCTACATTGCTCTCGAGTTTTGATAATATTTCTATATTGAACGCATAATAAATATCATCAGATAACTCGAAAATACATTCTATAGAAAAATCGTGCGATCTTCAGAATTTAACCATTTTTCGTAGTCATGATTATTCTTTGAATATCTGTCACACTGAGCACAAAATGAGAATTTTGGATTGTAAGTAGTTTGTCGTAATTTTTTAGCTCTCTCAGAATTCCAAATTGTTTCCATCGATGATTCGAATAAGTTACCATAATTATAATCTTGATTGATCTGAAATATACCATTGTCACCTTGACCGCCACCAACTGAACGACAACATATCGTGACATCACCATTTGCATCGACGAAGCAATGTAACCACGGCATGATACATTTCCCAGGAGGAGTACGATCCATCAAATCCATGAATTCGTTGATGTTACTTTTGACAGAGAATTTGTTATAAAATTGTTTAGCTCCATCTACATATTTGATTACTTCATTTCTATCAATATTTTGTAATTTCAAATCTTCCCATGTGTGAATAGGATAAAAATTACATTCAATTCCAAGTTCATAACACAATTCTAAAATGTCTTCAATCTGATGAATATTCAAATTTGAAATCGTAGAATTACATCGTAGACGTACTGTCAAATTATTCGAAGAAATGATTGATTTGAGAAGTTTAATATTTTCTTTAGCTTTCTCTAAAGTGTTAACTCCTCTAGTTTGTTTGTATACATCTTCAGTAGCTCCATCGATGGATATTGATACCCATGTTGAGTTTCTCAGAAATTTTTCAGGATCAAAACCTTTCCCCCACAAGCAAGCTGTGAGAGTTCCAGTCCCTAATCCTAAGTTATGCGCATATTCTAGAAATTCTAAGAAACTACCGTGAGCTGGGGGATCACCTCCAGAAAACACAACTGAATGTCCACCATTTTGTTTCATCCAGTTTAAGACATCATAGACTACATTATCTGTGAGTTTCACATCTGGCCATTCAGGTTTTCTGCAACCAACACAATTTTGATAACACTTGTTCAAAATGTTTATTTGAACTGACATCGGCAATTTAATGTCAGTTCCATTTTCTGCAGCTGATTTGATACTGTTATAATACGGCAATAATTTTGACAATGTTTGTCTCCTATGCAAAAATGTCCATTGGTTCTATCTTTTCATGTTGTACACCAAAGAATTGTAATACATTCGAATGGTTTTGTAAAAAGTTATGTTTGTTTTTGTCGATTGTTCCCTTCTTCACGTCTTTACCGAAATACATATTTGTGTTCAAGTAATAGTGATCAGCCAACATCAACCAAAAATTTCTGTTGCCAGGAAAGATGTGATGTTGATATTTTTCTGACCATTTTGACCCACTAAACCAATCTTTCTTTTTCTTCCCAAGAACATTCAATTCATAATCATGAATTTCTTGATACGATCGCATTCCATGATCAGAAACAATCATGATGTTATCAGGTTGAAGAATTTCATAAGCTTTTTGAATATATTCATCAAGTATTCTATGAGATTCTCTAATCACATTTTTATCGAAATCCATGAAATGCATAATGAAATCCATATCAGGGATATACTGATTTATACAGTTTGGTTTGTAGCTCACACACAGTTCAGTCAACATTAAGATGTAAGCTTTCAGACTATCTTCAAATATTTCTAAAACTGGAAGTGTAGAATAATGCTCTAACACCTTTTCTAGAACTTCTACATCTGTTGAGTGAATTCGATTTTTGATAGTAAGACCAGATAAATCAGTCCAATGAGGATATATACTTGAACTTATAATTCTATTGGCTAACAATTTAATATGTCGGCCGTAAGAGTCATAGATGTCCTTTACTGCACATTCACCAGCTCTAATTACTGCAAATTTTCCATTGAAATCTTTGAAGTATTCTTGTGGCATGAACTGAATTCCATACCCTCCAATAATCAAATTTTTTATATCTTTCTTTCCTAACTTGTTCCAGTAGAAATCATCTGGGGGAATTACATCCCAACCAATTTTTCTGAATCTGACGTAATTCTCATAACTTTCATTGTGTTCATTATCTGTAAGTCCTCGAATTTTTGAAAATTCTTCGATGTTATTCCCAGAATAAAATTGACACCATTGTGGGCTTGAGTGAATCCCTGTTTGAAGTTCTCCACAGAATCCCTCATCAATCATCTTCTTGTGGAAAGGCATAACGTCAAGATAAGTGTTAATCTTTCCGTAGTCATATCCATCAACACTGAATATAGCTAATTTGATTGTGTTGTTATTTATTCTTTTGGCTCTTTGAAAATCTTTCTCATCGTCGATTTCTACCCACAAATCTGAAAATGTTGTATCAAATTTAACTTTGAAACTTTTGTCTTTGAATAATAATTCATTCAAAGCAACTTCCCATTCACAATCATTTTCTTGTAAAAACTTTTTGAGTGTTTGAACATTTTTTGCCGATAATTTTACAATGCCAACAGCTTCTCCGAGAAAATCAGCTTCGATAGTTTCACTGATATTTTTTCCGATAGCTTTGATGAATTGATTTTTGTAAAAAACTTTTACTCCCTCATTATCATTTTCATTCCCTCGCCCAACAAGAACAGATGATTGATTTTCTGATTTTATAAATTGTGTGAGGATTTGTTTATCATACCAAATATCTGCGTCCATGAAAATGATGTCCTCATCTTCAGGAATATTTTCTAGAGCTAACAACAAAGAAATTCCATTGTTTTTCCCTCTAGAAAAATCATTTGTTACAATTGCTATCCCGTCACTATTTTTGTATTTTACATCATCTGAAGAAACTACTACATTCACATATATGTTATTGTCTTTCAACACACTGACATGTTTTTGAATCAATGTTTCGTCATCTACTTGCAATTCATATTTCTTTTTGCCGTCATATCTTGATGCTTTCCCTGCTGCTAAAATTATTCCTCTCAATCTGATTCTCCTATCTAAATGATACTACATCATGTAAATATCTATCTTGTTCTGAAATAAATGTCTTAGTAAGTTCTACAAATTTTTCTAAATCTAAAGTTTGGATATTTCCCATCACCGAAAGTCTAAAACAATCGGTCATTCCATTGTTCATATTGTAAATAACATAATCGTTATCATACATATACTTTTCATATTCTTGAACTGAAAATCCAGCTACGAATGTCGTCAGTGAAGAAGAATTGTATTCTTTCGGGACGATGTAGTCTAGTTTAATTTTTCGTAATATGTTCATTCTAAAATCATACGTTTGTTTGCGAAATTTTACCCCGCCGATAGCTTTCAAATGATTTAATACAAAATCTAGAGCCCAAATTGATAGAGTATTCGGAGTAAATGGAATAGCATGTTTGAGATATTTTCGAAGATTGGTAAGTTCTCCACTGGAATCCATCGTCGGAATCAAATTTTTCTTGTACATCACCACTCCAACACCCGGAATACTTTCTAAACATTTGTTTGATGAGAAACAAATTCCATCTAAATTTTCCCAATCAATTTCTTCTACACCGAATGATGACGTGCAATCTGCGAAAATTCTGCAAGATGGTTTAGAATCTCTCACAAATTTTGCAATAAAATTGATGTCATTCAACACTCCTGTAGTAGTTTCATGATGTATCACAAAAACATTATCGACATCTAAAATATAATCTCTGATCTTCATAACAAGTTCGTCGTGAGTGTACCAATGTTCATGCGCAGTTACAGAGAAAAGCTTGAGAGTTATTTCATCCCTGAGGATATTGTAAATTCTATTTCCATAAACACCATTGATGATGACTAGATTTCGCTTGTTACGACCAAAAGATCTAGTCATTGCTTCAAGTGCAGTAGTTCCAGATCCGTTAAGGACAGCAACTTCTAATTCTTCTTTACACGGATAAACTTCTTTAAGTTTGTCCTTAACTCCGAGCAAGAGATCCTTGAATCTTTTCTCTCGATGAGACATGTCTGGAAATTCTGAAATGTGTTTTTTCAGAAAAAATGAAGTATTAATCGGCCCTGGAGTAAGCAAAATTTTATCCATAGATAACATTCATCCTTTTTTGATAATAAGCATAATCTTCAATGTTATTTAAAAATGTGGAACAATTCATTTGAAGTTTATGACTCATATATGACGTAAAAAATGATAAAGGGTAGTAAAGATGAGGTTTGTCTCCGGTTAAGCGAGATGACATTCTTTTGTAGTCATGTTCATCTGCTGAGTTGATATCGCAAATATCGAAGATACAAATTTTTCCTTTTGGTTTGATCAATTTTTTCATAGCTAGTAACGTTTCTTCTGCATATTTATAGTCTGAAAAATAATGAAACACGCTATTACAAAATACTACATCAAATTTTTCATGAATATACATTGATCCAATTTGATTAGCTTCACATTTTTCAATATGAGAAAGCCACAAAATTTTTCTCAAATTATTGAAAGCACTTTCAGAATAATCACAACCGTATAGATCATCTTTAGACACTGAGTGATTCTGCAAAAGTTTTTCTATTATCATCCCAGAACCAGCACCAACTTCAAGAATTTTTTTGCCATAACGATAATCTAATTTAGTAAAAATACTTTCAACTATTTTATCGAGACACTCTTTATTTTTAATGACTTTTTCGAATCCATCTTTTTCTATGAGATTAGTTGTTTCTCTTGAATGAACTTTGTCCCATGTTTGTTTCCATTCATTTTTTTGCATTTAAAATCTCTCTAATATGTTGAGCGTTATCTGTCATAAGAACTCCGACTCGTTCAATTTTTCTAGTTGTTGGTTCGCTCACATCAATGCTTGTGTACACGCTATCAAGTTCTTCTGGAATTTCAAAATCCACACCGATTTCGTGCCCCCCAACTGATGCGTAAGTTCCATTTTTCAAAACTACAACCTTTATTCTACCACCGATTTCATGTTTTTTCTTTTGAGTAAGAATATTAAACGCAGTTCCAAAATTCATTAGAGTAGCTCCATCACCATTCAACACTAACACATTGACATTTGGATTTGACATCACAATTCCGAGAGCTATTGCAGGAGCAAGTCCCATTGAACCCTGCGAATAAAAAAAATGTTTATCTTGATGATATTTTTGATTTTCATACAGAATTCTTGAAATGTATCCTGTACTTCCAATCACTATATCACCTAGTTTTGATTCTCTTAAGATACAATTGATTGCTTCATCATAATTTTTCATGAAATCTCCAACATAAATTTTCTATTTTCCAGTTTTTTCAGCATAATTTCATGTCTGAATATATTCATTCTTTTCATTTCTGACTCATCACATAACTTCACGGAAACTCTGCAACATTTTTGTAATATTTCCACATATTTTTCACTCCCATTTTTGTACCCTTTCACTTCAACAATTTCTACAATATTTCCGAGTTCATTGTAAATGATGAAGTCAGGGCAATACGTTTTGCTATCAACAATTTGAATTCTGTATTTTTCATACTCCCATTTAATCCCCTGCAAGTCCATCTCATACGCAAACATTGCTTCCCAAGTGGATTTGAACCAAATGTTTTTATAGAGAGTTAGTTTTCTTTCTGGGCATGGTTTCCCAAACATATGATTATTTTTGCCTGATTGTTTTCTAGATGAACGTTCATATCTATCATTCCACAATTTTTTCCCATCTTCTTCACCATATTTTTCTATATACCCATTTAACGAATTTCCCTTTGAAATATTGTTTTTCCAGTTTTCATATTTCTTATCTGCAGTTTCTTTGCCATATTTTTTAATCCAATTGTCATAAATAGAAATTTGATACATCGGATTGCCAGAACCTGAAAAACATGATAAATCACCAGTTAGTCCATTATTCCAATTTTTCAATTCTCCTGAAGCATATTTGATTAACTTTGTTTGCGATTGCTTCATACCCGATAATTTTAATCGTTCATCAGTATGTTTAGTTTTTCCAAGTTGCCAAGGAATGACATCACCATTTGTGAAGTTCATTTTTCTAGATTTTGACATTTTTTCAGATATTTCCTGAACTATTAGTTTAGCTTCAGGATATTTTTCTTTATATTTCTTAACAGTCAATTTATGTTGTTTAAGATGATTGCTCACAACCCTAAATTCACGTTCGCATATTTCGCACTTGATCAATTTGTTTCTCCATATTATGAGTTTGCTTCATAATATAAATATCGTTCCCTGCATATAAAAACATTCAGTCTTTCTTGTAATAAATGTAATGTGGATAGTTTAGCATTTCAAGAATATCTTCGTCGATTTCTCCCATAATTTTATGATGTTCTGGAGAAATTCTATGACTAATCAGAAAAGTTATTTTTGCATTACACGGAATCACCAAAGAACTTAACGATTCAATACAATGTGCTAATCCAAGATTTTGAATATACACAAGCGGATTTTTTCCAGAAAGCCATGCTCCGAAAGCTATCCCCACTGCTTCACTTTCAATAGTAGCAGGACAATGAAGCAAATTTCTTTCTTTCACAAAATCTCTGATAAATCCCAATTCTGTGTCTACAACTCCTGTGTAAAAATCAAAATTTTCTTCTACCAGCACATTTTTTGCTTGTTCTTGACTGAAACAATAAATTGGATATTCTCCATTTTGCTGTCCATCTAAATGTGGGTTCCGTTTTTCTGTAACTGTCATTTGACATACCTTTCTTCATTTTCACGAAGATCATCAGTGCTCACAATTCTGAAAATTTCTTTCATTGGAACTACATTATCATTTCCTTCAGATAACGATTTTCCAGAAAGTATTTTTCCAAATGTGTCTTTCATAGCTTTGACACAACTACTAATCCCGAAATTTGCCAATATGATCGCGTCAAATCCAGCACCATATAAATCTTTATAGCTATATTGGTTGTATGTTGTTGGAACACAAAACAATCTTGTATTCAAGTTTTTTCTACACTTCACAAATTGTTCTGCTACCTTGAATAAATTTTCTACATTATCTGTTTCTTTCCAGTGAACTAGAACACCATCAGCTCCAGCATCTTCGTATGCTAAAATTCTTTCTAGAGCTCCAGATACTTCATTTTTATCTACAATGAATTGTTCAGTTCTAGCTACTAAAAAGAATGAATCATCATGTTGACGATTATTTATAACATCCTTGATTGCTTTGATTTTCCCCGTGAATGTAGACACATCTTCTAAGTGACGTTCTTTACTTTCATAAAAAGAACATCGTTTTGGAAAAGTATTATCTTCAATGCAAATTCCAGAAAATCCTGCCCTGTGATATTCAATTGCTGTCCGAATTGCGTTTATTGCATTTCCAAATCCATTATCACAATCAGCTAAAAATGGAACAGAAACTCTGTCAGTCATTGTTCGAGCAACATTCAAACACTCATTCATCGTGAGGATGTTAGCATCAGGTAATCTCATAGTTGCTGAGTATTCGTATCCTGAAAACCATAACATCTCTGCCCCCGCTTCTTGAGCTAAAAATGCAGATAGAGCATTATGGCAGCCTACTACGAATGTGGGTTTACGAAACTTTATGTTTTCAGCGATGACATCTCTGATCGATTTTTTCTTTTCTACATCTAAAAATGTGCTAACAGTCATAATTTCCTTCTCAGTTAATGATTAAACGTTGTCTCATATGTATGAGATAGTCTCTTGCATGATTGCCGTTTCTGAAAATATACGCAGGGTGATAGATTTTCATAATGTTGTGTTTCGTATTATTGTAAACAGTTTCGATCACATCGTAAACGTAATTTCCCAAACAAATTATTCTTTTTGGGTTGAGTATAGAAATTTCTTCATCTAAACGAAGTAGGGCTTTTTCGAGACATTTTCTGGAAAGTTTTTTGTTATCTCTAACAGCTGCTTTTGATATGTTGGTGTACCAAGCTTTTCCGAAAACATATGATGAACACATTCTAAATGTCATCGATGTAGCACCAAATGTGTATACTCTAGTTCCGAAACTTTTTTCATTCGTTGTCCACCCAGGCGCTTCACCTATAAATATACATGTATCATCTCCAAAATACCCTCCGGGAGCGTTGAAGTGAATTTTTTTTGTGTCAGTTTCCTCAAAATATTTGTCGTCATACAAATTCCAAATATTGTTGAGCTTAGAATAATCATCACTTGTATTGCTATATGGAAGTGTGATCAGATATTCTATTTGTTTAGATACATCAATATCATTTTTGATGAACTCAATAAGGGTAGTATCTGGGTTGTGAAAAAAATCAAACAACCAATAACAACATCCATATTTCTTGATTAAAAAATCTTCAAATTTGCATAGTTTATCTCTATCTTTGGATCTTTCCATCGAAGATATCAAGCTAAAAATGTGTGTATCTTCGATGGAAATAATTCCCTCACTTGTAACTAGATTCATAATGAAGCTACAAATTCAAGCGGGAGTATACTAAATGTCGACATTTCTTTTGACTGAATCCATCCAGGAAAACCAATCATAGATTCCCCCTTATCATTTTTGTATAATCTCACCATATAGACAATATTTTTTTCCAATATTCCATCTATATTTTTATACGTCGTTGCAAAAATTGGAGTATTTAATACTGCACCTTGCATGTCATTGAATGTAGTGAAAGCCATATCTTGTTTCTTTTTATCTTGTTTGATCGAGAAATTTGTTAACTTGAGATATACGTAACCTCTCTTGTCTAGACTTTCTTCAAAAGATTCTAACGTTTTGAATACTTTCACATCAAACCATTCGTGTTTATTCTTCAGAATGTGATACTTACTTTCAATGATATCAATATTTTCTCTGTTATTGTTCGAAGCCCAGTCATCATGAAACATTGTGAATCCGAATAGACTATTTTCATGTTCTATCAATTCATTATCTGTGTAATTTCCTGGAAATTCCATCTCATTGATAGCCTCTTCAAACTTTTCATGATCAGAAGAATATTTTTTCTTTACTTTTCTGCCTTTTTCATTTGTTCCTTGAAATGAAGAATTGTAAAGTTTGTATATTTCTTGAAGTAATTTTCTTGATGACTTTCCTTCTAGAGAATCAAAACACCCTGACTGAATGAGCATTTCACATTCACTACGAGATGGTTCTGCTCTATACAAATAATCTTTGAACGATGTATATAGAGCAGTTTTTCTTTGCTCAAGAATTTTTTCAATAGCTTTTGTTTTCATTCCTTTCAACTTTGCGAATGGAACTCTGACGTTTACTTCATCTTCGATTGTGAAATCTTCAAAGGAATTGTTGATATCCGGGGGAAGAATTTTGATAGTTTTTAAATTTCGAATTTCTTTTACTGCTGTTTCGAAATCATCCTTTCCACCATATGATAAAGTAGAAGCATAAAATTCTGCAGGATAGTGTGTAGCTAAGTATGCAGTCAGATACGTTGTGCAAGAATATAACAAACTATGGGAGTAGTTGAAGCTGTATCCCGCATGATGCATAATATTTTGCCATAATTCATTAGCAAGGTCTTCTCGACAACCTTGTGAAACTGCGTTGGAAACAAATTTTTGCTTAAATTCGTCCCATTGTTTGTGAATTTTTTCAAGATCTGCTGACTTACTTCTCTTCACAACAGATTTACGAAATGCGTTTATTTCGGGCCAAGTGAATTTACCTAAATCTCTGCATAAGATCATGAATGAATCTTGAAATGTGATAATCCCGTATGTTGCTTTCAACACATTTTCAATAATTGGATGACCATATTCAATTTTGTCAGAGTTTTTCTTACGTTCAGCGTATTCTTTGTGAAGACCTGACCCAAGTGGACCCGGTCTATACAATGCGCATATTGCTGCAATATCCATAAAACAATCAGGTTTGATTTGTTTAGCTAATGTACGAATTCCCTTTTCTGTAAACTGAAAAATTCCACAAAAATTTCCATTATGGAATACATGTTCATAGACTTTTTGATCCGAAAGATCAATCTTAGAAGGCAGCATTCTTTCTCTAACTTCTTCAAATGTTGTATTTTCAGATCTAGCAATCAAGTTGTAACAATGATGTAATACTCTAAGTGTGGAAAGACCAAGAACATCGAACTTCAAAAATCCAAAATCAGATAATGTTTTAGAAGCTACACCCTCTGTGTATGAAGTAATGATGTCTCTTTCATCATCTCCGGCAACTGATTGGACGGGAAGTTTTCTATAAATCTCTTCAGTCACTGTACATCCCGCAGCATGCTTCCCTACACTTCTAATTTTTCCGAATAGAATCTTGAAAGCTTCCTTCATATCTTCACTTCGATTAATGAATTCAACGAAGGTTGGAGAATATTCTTCAAGAATATCGTAATTGATTTGAATTGTAGATTTGTCTTGATCAGCAAAGTCGTAATAGACACCCTGTACTTCAGTAGCAACTTTTGCACTAATCTCATTCATCTCAGAGAATGGAAATCCGTAGATTCTGCCAATGTCCTTCAAGAGATTTCGATATGAAAACGTGCCATAAGCTGCTACAGAGAAAACGTTATTCTCTCCATATTTCTTCTTCATATACTTCTTGATGAGGTCTGGATGTTCCCAATCCATGTCAATATCTGGCAATTCAATTCTACCCGGAGAAAGGAAACGTTCGAACATAATTTCATGGCGAATTGGATCAAGTTGTGTAGTTCCGAGAAGATATAAAAACAGACTTCCCCCACATGAACCTCTACCAGCTCCGGCTAATTGAGATGTGTTGTTTTTGTAAATGTCATAAATGATGTAAAAGTATGTAGCTAATTTTCGTTCTTTGATAACTGCAATTTCAGTTTTCAAACGGTCTACATATTCTTTGTTCTCATGGAGATTTCGTTTTCTAAGTTCAGTTAGAGCATCTCTAGTTAACATTTTCATACAATCTTCTTCAGAAATAACTTCATTAACATCATTTCTGGCAGTTGGAATTTTGATTTCTCGATCAAGTTTGATCAAATCAATATCCTTGGAAATTTGATAAGTATTATCTAGAGCTTCTTCAACAATTTTCAAATCGATTTCTGGAGAAAACATTCTAGCAGATTCAATAATTTCAGCAGAGCTCTTTATGAAAAGATTATTGCAAGTAAATTCTGAATCTTCAGAATCTACAGTGAATTGATCTACGACCTTCGAAACCTCACTATCAGCCATACTCATCAATTTGTTTCCATTGATCATTTTGAGCATCCCATGAATCTTGGCATGATTTCGTTCTGTATAATGAGAATCAGTAGTGACGATCAACGGAATTCCTTTAGCCCGGGCCATCTTAATGAGAATTTTGTTATAAAGATTCTGCCAAGGAACTTCATTAAATTGCAATTCAAGAAAAAATCTATCTTTGAATATCGAAGACCACCATTCAATTTCTCTTTCAACACTCTTGAGATCTACTTTTTTCTCAATTTGGTAATTTCGAAGTAACATGTTGGAAAGGGGACCAATGATGCAAGCGCTTGTAGCAATAACACCTTCGCTAAGTTTCTCTAACATCGCTTTATCTACACGAGGTTTCCGATAGAATCCGTACTTATGTCCGCGAAATGTTAATTCAAAGAGATTAGCTAATCCAACATCATTTTTAGCTAAAAGAACCAAATGAGAATAACTATTGTTAAGCTTTTTGAGTATTTTCAACTCTTCTTCAGGAATATTTTCTGCAGAATCAAGACGTTCACGTTCTTTTTGCCATCCGTCAAGACTGTCAACAAAATACGACTCTACGCCAAAAATATGCTTAACTTGAAAATTGTTCTTTTCAGAAGTTGCATAAAACTCAGCAACTCCGCCCATAACACCATGATCAGTGATAGCAATAGCAGGAATATTTTTTCTCATCGCAGTTTCAATGAGTTCTCGGGGTTTGGAAAGCCCATCCTGCACCGACAGATCACTGTGATTGTGAAGTGAGGCATACGGTCGTTCTATTCCCATAATACTTTGTCCTTCCATTTTTTTCGCATTCGACTATAAATGTCTCCCCCGATGACAATCAATTTAACATCAGGATATTGTTTTCTAAACAATTCCATTTTTCTTTTATACTTGTCAAACATAATTCCCTTTATTTCGACGAATGTTTTGTCGTTTATCTTCAAATCAGGAATATAAAATTTTTCTTTGTTATCATCATTTTCATCAATTATTTTGAAATGATGTTTTTCATACTCAAATTTGATGTTCAGTAATTTTAATATTCTAATAATGTTTGCTTCCCAATTTGAACGAACATACATTTGAATATCATCTCTATACCCACCATTTGCAAATTTTGATGTAAAACTATTAGGCTCTTTTATTTTATTCAACCATGATTTTGATACACTTTCGCAAGCTTTTTTGCTTTGTTTTTTTCCTAATTTCCAACCTGAAACTTTTTTTCTACCTTCTTCTGTCTGTGTCCAATGTGCTACTCCACATTTTTTTATTGAATTGATCTTTCTTTTTTCTCTATATTCATCACTTTCCCACAATTTTTTAAATTGTTCAGATTTTTTTTGTCTTCCTACCTGTGACAATCCCCCAGTTTTTAAGATATTTTTTCTTTGTGTCTCTATTCCCTTATCAATTTGATTTTTCGTTCTTTTATAAGATCCATTTTCTTTACGTTTTTTGACCATTGTTTTCATTGCATGTTCTTGACAACAATGAATCATCGATTTTTTTTCAGTTACATCACAAAACCCTACTTCACAATACGGACAAATTTTGTGTCGTTGCTGAATTTGTTTTATATTCATAGTCATTCTCCTTGTATAAGATAATTATACATGAAGAATGATAAGAATGACTATTCCCATATCATCTTTCTATCATTGTATTATGTATCTGAAGTTTCTCACGTTAACCGAGTTACTTATCAAATTGTAACTAATATGGAAATACCTTTAAACTTTTTCGATGGCTTCTTTGATATAATTCGGAATAATTTTGTTGTTGAATTTGAGGAGGGTGTCTAGACATCCATCTGTAACATGAGTTTCTGCATAATCATCGTAATTTCTGATAGATCTTCCATAACCCTGAATGAAATTTCCCAAAGCTTTCCACGAATACCAAGATGGCCGAACTTTCATTCTAAGTTTTGTTTTTTGGTTCATCAAACTTGGATACGGAACTTTTACGATAACTTGAAATCTTGATAAATCATCTTTGAGATCTACTCCATTTAACATAGACGGCGACACCAACACTGTGTCGGTTGTAGAGTTTAAGTGTTCTTCATACATTAATTCGCGATTTTCTGGACCATGAATCAAAAGCCTATCGTCTTCGAATGCTTCTTTTATCAAGTTAGAAATTTTGTAATTTCCTGTATGAATAATTCCCTTTTTCCCTTTATTTTTTTCAAGAATTTCAGCAATTTGTTTGAGAGCTTTCCCAATGTTTTTATCTATCTCATCATACGAAAGTTTTCCAACATTCTTATGATAAAATATCATACGATTTTTTCTTTCAAATGGAGATTGCAATTGCATGTACGACATTTTTCTAGTATCAAATCCCATTAAAAATGCGAATAAATCTTTGTCTAAAATAGTTCCAGAAAGACAAACTACATGATCATACATGTCCCAGATAAAACTTTTCAAATACGTGTATGACCACAAAGGTTCAACTTTGACGTAATCTTTTCCCTTTTCAAATACCCAATTACCATTTCCATATTTCAAAATTCGATTGTATTTACACATACTACGGTCTAGTAATTTGTATCGTTTGATCAACGATGTTTTTCTAGACATCTCATTTTCAGATTTGATGTTAGCTTGCAGTGTTTGAAGTTCTTTTTCAAGAGCTGGTATAATCTCTTGAGAAAGTATTTTAGCGTAATCTCCTATAGTCTTGATTCTCTTTACCATATCATTCACATAATCTTCTTTGACATCTGAAAAAATACTCTTCAACGAATTGTATGAAATTTCTGATGCTAAAAATTCTGATATAATGTCATCAAAACTATGAGCTTCATCTATGAAAAGTATTTTTGCTTTTCGATCTTCTAATAATGTCGGAACATACATGATGAATGAACAATACAGATGAAAATTCGTTAAAGCTATTGTGTTTTCAAGAAAATTCATCAAATCCATTTTATATGGGCATGCTTTGCATGCAGGAAATAATGGAACTTCATCTTCTGCTTCGTCTTCGCCGAAATATTTATTGATTTCTTGACCTTCATCACAAGAACATTTGTGTTGACGACAATAATAGTTTTCTTTCCCTTTAAGAGAATTCAAAAATGGGAAATCTTTGATGTATTGTGTTTGCAACAATTTAGTGTTTGTAAGAATATCGAATTTCGCATTAGGATCTTTGTTATCAAGAAACCATTGAATCATCATCATGATTGCATAAGATTTTCCAATACCTGTTGGCGCATCTATAGTGATGAATTTCTTTCCAGATTTAACTGAATCCGAAAAGAAATCCAAAATTTCTAGTTGTTCTTTTCTGGGTTTATACTTAAGATTTACATTTCCCATGAGCTAGTCCTTTGAAGGGTGATATGAGAAATATAATCCCTGTTTTGAATTATGTAAACTCTCAATACTTCTTGTTTACTCTGTCATGATTGATTTTATTTTTTGCTTCGTATCTCTCCATGATGTGATCAGGAGTCATTCCAGAAAGTATGCATGCTTCTACAAATAGATGTAGAGCATCTATCAATTCTTCTTCAAATTCTTCTCTATTATAATCTGGGATTTCTGATAATCTGTTTGGTCTATTTTTTAAGTGATAAACTGTTTCAAATAATTCTTGCATCAAATGAAAAACACATTCTCTGAAGCATTTCACATTTTCTTTTTTTCGAAGATCTAGCGGGAATTCTGGGAGAAATCCGAGATCTACATATTTGTACATCAATTTTTCTTGCAACTCAAAAATTTGTTCTAATTTGTCCTTCATATTTTCTCACATTTATGTTATGCTGTTTCAAAAAATCCAGCCCTTCTGAAATTCTATATTCTTCGATATACACAAATTCTTTAATTCCGCATGCTACTATCAATTTGCTGCAAGAAATACATGGTGTCATCGTGCAATAAATCGTACAATTTTCAGTATTTATCCCATTTCTTGCAGCAAATCCGATACAATTTTGTTCAGCATGAATACCAAAATAACAACTACCTGTGACATCTTTGCCGCATGCTTCTTGACCACCTTCGTAGATACAATTAATTTTTCCCGGAGCAGACCCATTGTATCCGATAGACAATATTCTGTTTTCTTTTACTAAAAGTGCTCCTTGTCTAGTTTTGGAACAAGAACTACGATACGATAACATTTTAGTAGTCGTTATGAATAATTCGTCCCACTGTATTCGAGATTTCTGAAATGTATTATCTAAATAGATACTTAGATAACTTAGTACATTATTCGAATATTTCTCCTGTGTTTCCGTCATATGCAACGTTCCCTGATTTGATATTCACTATTTTGTTTTCTTCAATCACACTATATTTTTGTAATTGTCCGAGAGTCATATGTTTGAATACTTCATCTATAGTCTTATATTTTTCTATAAGTTTTTGCAGATTCCCTTCAAACTGTGAACCTGGAAATTGTTTTTCTTTTTTTGCGGGTTTAACGTCCAATTTAGTCGCTATTTCACTCCTCTTAATTTTTCTAAGCCATTTTTCATGGATTTTAGTGGATTCATCTTTGTTTTTCTCTTCTTCATGTCGTTGTAACATTTTTTCTAAATCGACACTTCCCGAATCAAACGCAATTTTAGTTTGATTTATTGACTGTGTTGCTCTTCTAATCAATTCGGCAATTTTATTCATATTTTCCTTAGAGAATACTCTCAAGTGTTATGATATGTTTTTTGTAATTTTCGAATGAATTTTGTTCAAGTGGGAAATAATGACCAAATTCATTGTGTGGTAATTTAATCCCTAAATCACTTCTAATAAATCCGACGAAATACAAATATTCGTTGATTATGAAAGAAAGTGCGTATAATTCATTCTCTTTCTTTTTTGCAATATTTTCGTCATCTACTACAAAAATTTTGTTGTAATGTTCTCCAATTAAATTGGCTCCCTTAACATCTACACTGTGATTTACGAGATTTCCAGAAACTAAAATTAAATCTAGTCCCTTCCAATCATCCGGAGAACCCTTCGGATAATCCAAAATTTGTAAATTATGTTCTCTAAAAATATCTTTACAAATCACTTCTGACAACATTCCGACAAATGCACTTTCAGTATCTTTTATATATTTTTTTGCTTGAGCGCGAGCTAATATTCTGTCATTTTCTACAATTTTTTGTTTCAAGAACTGGTTTTCGTTTATTCTAATCTCATGTAATCTCACAACTACCTCCGCTGCAAGCAGCTTGATCTTTTAAATTCGTTTCATCTTCGTTTTCTTCAATTTCTGACAAATCAATCTCCTTAAGTTTTTTGTACAGTTTATTGAATGTTTGTTCATCAATTTCTTCAAATGGCGCTTGTTTGTGGGTCCCTGCGTCGTATGGAAGAAATGACAATCCGTTGAAACTATTCTTGTTTTCCCATAACCATTTCCCAACTTCATCCCAATCTTCTTCTTTAACAGAAATTGTTGCTGAAATATTGTG
>SXGT01107679.1_pt1 | contig 17697 bp, 6 predicted proteins | sample 3176221 | NCBI WGS metagenome assembly SXGT01 (sample SAMN11356862, study PRJNA531348) | freshwater metagenome | isolation source: freshwater sample F1-120 | place: China: Fuxian Lake, Yuxi | collected 2017-12-25
AGATGTTGGGCGAGATGTCCAAAGACCAGGGCCGGCTTACCCAGATCGCGTCGCGCTTCTGCCAGATCGGCTCGGTGCCCGAACTGAAGCCGGGGGACGTGGGGGCGGTGTTGATGGAGACAGTGAACTATTTCAGGAGCCGCGGTCCGCAGTTCGGCCGGCACCAGGTCGAGGTGGAACTGGGGGCTTTGGCACCGGTGCCGATCAACGCCGAGCTGCTCAACTGGGCCTTCGAGAATCTGTTCAAGAACGCGGTGGACGCCATGGGCGGCAAGCCGGGCACCATCCGTATCCGCGCCGGCCTGCGCCCCGAGGGGGACACGGTGCAGATCTCCTTTCAGGACGAGGGCCGGGGCATCGCCCCCGAGAACATCGAGCGGGTATTCCAGCCCGGTTTCAGCACCAAGAAGCGCGGTTGGGGACTGGGCCTGACCTTTGTGCGCCGCATCGTCGAGGATTACCACAAGGGCAAGATCAGCATCGTACACAGCGCCCCTGGGGAAGGCACCACCTTCGAGCTCCTCCTGCCCGTCAAATGAGAGAGATGGATTGATGGATAGCACCCGCAAGATCCTCTGGGCCGACGACGAGATCGATTTGTTGCGCTCGCACCATCTCTTTCTGCGCGAGCGCGGCTACGAGGTGACGCCGGTGACCAACGGCGAGGACGCCCTGACCCTGATCAGGCAGGAGCACTTCGACATCGTGCTGCTCGACGAGATGATGCCGGGCCTGGACGGCCTCTCCACCCTGGTGCAGATCAAGGAGCACGACCCCAACCTGCCGGTGGTGATGATCACCAAGAACGAAGAAGAACACCTGATGGACGAGGCCATTGGCCGGCGCATCGACGACTATCTGACCAACCCGGTCAATCCCAGCCAGATTTTCATGGCCTGCAAGAAGATCCTCGACGCCAGGCAGATCCGGCAGAGCCAGGCGGGGCCGGCGTACTTCTCCAAGGCCAACCAGATCCGCGAGTGGCTGGCCGGCAAGGTCACCTGGCAGACCTGGATCGACATCCACCGGCTGCTCTGCGAGTGGGATCTGGAGATCAGCCGGCTCGACGAGCGCAGCCTGCACCAGGTGATCGACGACCAGCGCAAGGAATGCAACCGCGAGTTCGCCCGTTTCGTCGAGCGCAACTACCCCTCCTGGGTGAAGAGTGAAGAGGATTCGCCGCCCCTGTCGGTGGACGTGGTGGGCGAGTTTGTCGCCCCCTACCTCAAGCAGGGCCGCCAGGTCTTTTTTGTGGTGGTGGACTGCCTGCGCCTGGACCACTGGCTGGTTATGGAGCCGCTGCTGGCCTCCTTCTTCAATATCCGGCGCGCCTATCACTATGCCATCCTGCCCACGGCCACGCCCTATGCCCGCAACGCCATCTTCAGCGGGCTCTTTCCCGCCGAGATCGCCGCCAAGTACCCGCAGCTGTGGCAGACCGAAAACGATGAGGACTCCAGCCTCAATCGCCACGAACACCGTTTCATCGACGACCAACTCGCCGAGATGGGGGTCGATCTCCAGCCCGGCTCGCACTACACCAAGGTGCTCGACGCCGCCGAGGGCCAGAGTCTGGTCCGCCGGATCAGTTCGCTCAACGCGGTGCCCCTGGTCAGCGTGGTCTACAACTTTCTCGATATGCTGGTACACGGGCGTTCTCACTCCGAGCTTTTGCAGGAGATCGCCCCCGACGAGCAGGGTTTCCGCTCCCTGGTGCAGTCGTGGTTCGCCCATTCGTCGCTTTTCGAGACCCTCAAGAAGATCTCCCGCACCCGGGGGGTGGTGGTGCTGACCACCGACCACGGGGCGGTGCGCGGCAACCGGGCCAGCCTGATCCACGGCGATCGCCAGACCTCGGCCAACCTGCGCTACAAACACGGCAAGAACCTGCGCTGCGAGGCCAAGGAGGCGATGCTGATCACCAAACCGCCCCTCTATGGCCTGCCCCAATCTGGTTTGGGAACCAACTTTGCCATCGCCAAGGAGGATTTCTACTTCGTCTACCCCTCCCACTTCAACGAGTACCAGCGCCAGTACCGCGACAGCTTCCAACACGGGGGTATCTCCCTGGAGGAGATGGTGCTGCCGGTGGCGGTGATGGAACCAAGATGAGCGGCAGCGAGGAGCACCTGAGCAGCTCTCCCGAAGAGACCCGGGCCCTGGGCGAGGCCTTGGGCCGCCAGCTGCGGCCCGGTGAGGTGGTGGCCTTCAGCGGCGACCTGGGGGCGGGCAAGACCTGCATGATCCAGGGGGTGTGCGCCGGCCTAGGCATCGCCGACCAGGTCAATAGCCCCACCTTTATCCTCATCAACGAGTACACCGGCAGGGCCGGCGGCCAGGCGGTGGCCGTGTATCACTTCGACCTGTACCGTCTGCGCAGCGAGAAGGAACTTGAGGCCCTGGGCGCCGAGGAGTATTTTTATGGGCAGGGTGTCTGCCTGATCGAATGGCCCGAGCGGGCCCGCGCCGCGCTGCCTCCCCGGCGCCGCGAAGTGGTGTTGGAGTATCGCGGACCACAGACGCGCCGCATCGTGCTCAGCAGTCTATCCCTTCCCACCCCCCACTTCCCCGACGGACGATAGAGAGGTCTGTTTGAGCGAACGGAGAGTTAGCAGCTACGCAGCGGCACTGCTCTTCTTGGCCCTGGGCGCTTCGGCCGGGGCCCAGGAGGGGCAGGCGGTCGCCGAGGACCGGGTGGAACCGGTCCGCCTGATCGATTCCCCCACGGCCGGCCTGGTCGGCAAAGGGCATTTCGGCGTGGACCTGCGCTTCTTCCCCCAGGGCGGGGTGATGGGGTTGCTCAACGCCGGGGTGCTCGACCGGCTTAGTATTGGTCTATCCTTTGGCGGCGAGCAGATCATCGGCGATCAGGATGTGGACTGGTACCCCCGGGTGGAACCAGCCATCCGTTACCGCGTCATTGAAGAGAGCCAGGCCCTGCCCGCCCTGGTGCTGGGGTACGAGACCCAGGGTTACGGGGCCTATCGCGAGGGGCGTTACCAGATCAAGTCCAAAGGGGTGTTCCTGGCCGCCAGCAAGAACTACACCGGCCCGCTGGGGCAGTTCGGGATCCACACAGGGCTAAATCTCAGCCGCGAAGACAGCGACAAGGACAGCGACTTGTCGGGCTGGGTGGGGCTGGACAAGAGCATCAACGCCGATCTGGGGCTGGTCGCCGAATACGATCTGGCCACCAACGACAACAACCGCTCCGCCCTCGGTTCCGGGGACGGATATCTCAATGTGGGCGCCCATTGGGCGGTGGTTCCCAACCTGAGCCTCAGCCTGCTGCTCAAGAACATGCTGGGCAATGGCGATGACGGGAGCGAGATGAGCCGCGAGCTGGCAGTGCGTTATTCCGAGGAATTCTGAAGATGCGAGTGCTCGTCGGGACCTTGGTGCTGGCCCTGGGCCTCTCCGGAGTCCAGGCACAAGAGGAGCGGGCCATCGACCACTTCTCGGGGGTGGGGGTCCGCGCCATGGGGATGGGCGGGGCCTTTGCCGGGGTGGCCAACGACTTTTCCGCCCTGTACTGGAACCCGGCGGGCCTGGCGCAGCTGCGCCAGTTCGAGGTGTACACCGGGTTTCTGCGCAACGCCTTCAACAATAAATCGATCCAGGCGGGCACCCGCGCCGAGGCCGACCTCAAGAACACCCGCTTCGGCTCCCTGGGACTGGTGGTTCCCTATCCGGTATACCAAGGCAGTTTGGTCTTTGCCGCCGGTTTCAACCGGGTCAAGGACTTCGACTACGCCCTTCGTATCCTCGGGCCCAGCGGGGCAGACGCCCTGCGGACCGATAACAGTTTTCGCCACGAGGGCGAATTGGCCATGACCTCGGTTGCCGCCGCCGTCGACGTGACCCCTTCGGCGTCGCTGGGGGTGGCCTTCAACTTCCTCAGCGGCGAGGACCAGGCCCTCAACCAGTTCGAATGGGTGGACACCGAGGACCGCTTCGTGGAGCGGCGTTTTGTGGCCCGGGATACCTTTGAGGACCAGTACCCCACCGCCTTTGCCGCCACCCTGGGCGCCATGTTCCGCTCGCCGCGCGAAAAACCCAAGCTGCGCTTTGGCGCGACCCTCGGCAGTGGGGCCACCCACCGGGTGCGTTATCTGTTTAAGGGGCTGCCCAGCGCCACCGCCTACAATTTGGTCGAGTACGACGACGGCACGGTACGCCAGAACGTCGAACGCCGCGAGGATGGGACCTTTGTCCAGGTGGCCCAGGACGAGGTGCGGGGGGTGTACAAAGTTTCCCTGCCCCTCGAGTTCGGGCTGGGCCTCTCCGGTGAACCGATGCCCGGCCTGCTGCTGGCCGGCAGTGCCCACTGGGCGGGCTGGTCGCAGACCGAGTACCAGGGTGGGGACGAAAACGAGCTGCGGGCCGGCGCTGCCTTCGACACCCAATACCGCGACGTCGCCCGCTACCACCTGGGGGTGGAGTGGCAGGTGCCGGTGGTGGCCCTGGACCTGCGGGCCGGCTTCTATACCGACCCCCTGCCCTTTGTGGGCCCCCGCGACCCGCGCCTGAGTCCAGGCCCGGACAATCCACTCATCGTCGCCGTGCAGGACCGCCGCTTTTACACTCTGGGGGCCGGCCTGGTTTTCGAAGAGGTGATACACGCCGACCTGGCCTGGATACGCGGTGGCTACGAACAGTTGGAGGGGCCGCTCGCCGAGGAGGTTTCCAGCAACAAGATCATGGTGGGGGTTTCCTGCCGGTTCTGAGGATTGGCCCGCCGGGACCTCTGCGGGGAGTTGCGGCTGCTGGTACAAGGTCTGAAACGATTTCCCGATGGGCACTTTGACCACCCCCTTGGGCTGTGTATATTTACAACGGTCCTTTTTTCCGGCAAAACACCTGGCAGGGCGGCGCTTTCAGGAGGTGCTGTGTGATGAAAAACAGATCCCTTTCCTGGCTGGTTATGGCATGGGTGGCGGCGCTGTCGAGCGGTTGTTACACCGTGCTCGTGGCCCCCTTCTCCTCCTCCGGACTGGGGGATGAATCCCGAATAGCGGCAGTGGCCGGCAAGCAGGACGACCGACAGGGCGAGGCGCACCTGGGGCGTTTTGAGGGCGAGGAGGACTCTTCCCGCAGCAGATACGGCGCCGGCTACGGGTACGGCTATCCGGTCTTTGGCGGAGGATACGATTCGCAGTACGGTGCCTACGGTGCGGCGCCCTACGGGTACGGCCCCTATTATGGCTATGGCTATAACCCCTATGGCGGCGGTTACGGCCCCTATGGGTATGGGTACGACCCTTATTACCGCAGCAGCACCGGGGTCTACATCCCTCCCGGGTATGAGCTGGTGACCACCGGGGAGTTGGATGCGTTGCGGGACGCTAACAGAGGTTTGGCCACCACGCCTGTGCAGTCGGGGGCCCAGAAGGAAGAGCTGAGAAAGGCCGAAGTGAAGAAACAGCAGGATGTCTGGCAGCGGCGCGTCGATCCCCAGGATCGCCCAGCGCCGGTGGTGACTCCCCGCCCGGTCGAGGCCCCTGCGGCGACCAGCAAGGAGAGCAGCAGTGCCCCCAAACCTTCGTCGGCGCCTGCGGAGAGCGCCGCCCCCAAAAAGGTGCGGCGATAGAGTTAAGTTAATATTTGGAAATTTTGCAGTTACGCCCCGGTTGCCCCTGGCAGCCGGGGTTTTGATTTTGTTCAAGAAACCTATATATTATCCGATGTCTATTAATATATAGGGGAAACTATATAATAGAACCTGTGGTCAAAAAAGTAGTTTATCCAGAATAGTTTATCCAGGGCTCGGGTTACAAGGCCCCTTGAAAAGGCATCGGTGATCTCGAAACAGGTACTTAGAGCCAAGGCAATCACCAGGACAGCGGGCAGGATCTGCCTGCTGGTCGGGTTGGTGCTCTTGGCGGTGCCCACCTCTGCAAGGGCCCAGACCACCAAGGCATGGGCCGCCGCGGTTGATGGATTGTGGTCCGATCCGTCCAAGTGGGTGCCTGTGGGGTGCCGGGCGTCAACGACGTCGTCGATATCGGGGCGGGCAGCGGTGCCTATAACGTAAGCCTACAGGGCGCCGTGTTGATCGCCAAACTCACCATCGGCAGTGCGGCCACCCTGGTGGTGAACGGCAACCCCGCCAAGGGCAACGCGTTGTTGCGGGTCGCCAATGGCATTGCCAATGCCGGTATTCTGCGCCTGGAGAGCAGCGGCGGGGCCCAGGCTTCCAGTATCCTGCTCACTGGCGGTACCCTGGTCAACACCGGGGTGTTGGAGGTAAAGGCTGGTTCTGGCGGCCAGCGCCTGATCACCGCCGACCTCAACAATCAGGGCCAGGTCCAGATCAGCGCCCCGCTGACCTTCAACAAGGCCAACGGGGTGTATACCAACACCGGCACCTGGGCCATTGCTACCGGCCAGGTCTTGTCGATCACCAGCGGCAACCAGGCTTTCAACCAGAACAACGGCACCCTGCAGGCCGAGGGCGAATTGGCCCTGCGCAGCGCGACCTTCGGTTTTAATGGCGGCACCATCCAGGGCAGCGGTGTGGTGCTGACCGCCGCGACGCTGAATATCGCCCCGGCCGCCGGGGCCGGGTTGTTGACCTTGCGGGGCACCTGCACCCTGAGCGGCAACGTGGGTGCCGCCCAGACCCTGTGGGTCAACGGCAGCCCGACCGGGGGCAGCGGCTATCTGCGGGCCACCACCGGGTTCACCAATGCCGGCACCATCCGTCTGCAGAGCAGCGGCGGGGTCTACGCCTCGAACATCCTGCTGACCAGCGGCGGGATACTGAACGCCGGCACCATCGAGGTGAATACCGGCAGCGGCGGCCAGCGCCAGCTCACCGCCGACCTCAACAGTCAGGGCACTCTCGAGATCAATACCCACACGGTGTTCACCAAGTCCAGCGGGGTCTATACCAACAACGGCACCCTGAACATCGCCGCTGGCCAGAGTTTGTCCATCGCCAGTGGGGGCCAGGTCTTCAACCAGAACGGCGGCACCCTCGACGCCCAGGGCGAGTTGCGGCTCACCGCCGTGCCCTTCAACTACAATGGCGGCGAGGTGACCGGCAGCGGCCTGATCCTCACCTCCTCCCCCCTGAACCTGGGCGCCTTGTCCGGGCCGGGTGCCTTTACCCTGCGCGGCGCCTGCAACCTCAGCGGCAACGTGGCCAGCAACCAGGTCTTGTGGGTGAGGGGCAGCCTGGCCGGCGGGCATTCGCTGCTGCGGCTGGGCGGCAACGTCACCAACGAAGGCCTGATCCGGCTGGAGAGCACCGACGGCCTCTATACCGCCAACCTGACGACCCTCATCCCCACCGCCACCCTGACCAACCGCGGGATCATCGAGGTCAAGCAGGGCAGCGGTGGCCAGCGCTTGATCGGCGTCGATCTCGACAACCAGGGCACCGTCAACTTCGATGCACCTACGCTGCTGAACAAGACCAATGGTCGGTACACCAACAGCGGCGCGATGAACATCGCCGCCGGCCGCACCCTCACCATCAACGGCGGGTATCAGGTCTTTACCCAGAACGGCGGCACCCTGGACATCGACGGGGCCTTTCTGGTTTCCGGGATCTCCTTCAACTTCAACGGCGGCGCGATCACCGGCAACCAACCGGTGCTCAAAGCGGTTTCCCTCACCATGGGGCCGGCGTCGGGCGCGGTGGAGTTGGTGTTGCAGGGCGCCTCGCTGCTGAAAAGCGACGTTCGCCCGGACCAGACCCTGTGGGTGAAGGGCAGCCTGGCCGGGGTCAATGCCCAGCTGCGCGCCGATGTCGGCTTCACCAATGCCGGCACCATCCGCCTCGAAAGCACCGAGGGGCTCTACACCGCCAATCTCCTGGTGAGTACTGGCACGTTGGTGAACACCGGATTGATCGCGGTGAATGCCGGTTCCGGCGGCCAGCGGATGATCATGGCCAACCTGGACAACCAGGGGCGCTTCGAGGCCAATACCGCCACGGTGTTCAGCAAGAGCGGCGGGGTGTACACCAATACCAGCGAGTTCATCGTCGCCGCCGGCGGGTCGCTCAGCGTCAGCGGCGGCTTGCAGGTCTTCAACCAGAACGACGGGGTGTTGGAGGCGGCCGGCGAGGTGAAGCTGATGGGCATGACCTTCAACTTCAACGGCGGCGCCATCGAAGGCAGCGGTATGCTGCCCACCTCCATTACCCTGAACCTGGGTCCTGCCTCCGGCGGGGCGGCCTTCACCCTGCGTGGTTCCTGCCTGCTGGGCGGCAACGTGGGGCTGGGCCAGGTTTTGTGGGTGAATGGCAACCCCGTTGGCGGCGCCGGGCTCCTGCGCACCCTGGGCGGTTTCACCAACCGGGGCACCATCCGCCTGGAGAGCAGCGGCGGAGCCCTGGCCTCCAACCTGCTGGTGACCAGCGGCGTACTCACCAATCAGGGGCGCATCGAGGTGAACGCCGGCTCGGGTGGCCAGCGCCTGATCACCGCCGACCTGGACAACCAGGGTATCTTTCGCAACAATGCCCAGCTCCAGTTCAACAAAAGCCGAGGCGTGTACACGAACTCGGCCGGCGAGTTCAGGGTGGAGGCGGGGCAGGCCTTGACCATTGCCAGCGGTTTACAGGTGTTCAACCAGAACGGCGGCGACCTGGTGGTCGACGGCGAGATGAACCTGAGCACCATGACCTTCAACATCAACGGCGGGTCGGTGCCCAGCAAGGCGCCGCTGCTCTACAACTGCACCCTGAATTTTGGCTCCTCGGGCGCGGCCGCCGGGGTGGCCAACCTCAAGGTGCGCGGCCGCTGCACCCTCAACGGCGACATTGCTCCCGGGCAGACCATCTGGGTCAACGGCACTACCGCCACCGATGCGGTGCTGACGGCGGCCAATGGCCTCACCAACCGGGGCACCATCCGCCTGGAGAGCAGCGAAAGCCCGGTGGCCTCCAACCTGGTGGTCACCAACGGCACACTGGTGAATGAGGGGACCATCGCCGTCAACCGCGGCACGGGTGGTGGTCGCAGCATCCTCACCAATCTCGACAACCAGGGATTGCTCGATATCAACACCCAGTCGGTGCTGAGCAAGTCGGCCAATGGGGTGTTCACCAACAGCGGTACCATCGACATCGTCCCCGGCGACAGCCTCACCATCAGTGTCGGCAGCTTCACCAACACCGAGGCGGGCCGGGTGAGCGGCGGCGGCGAATTGATCCTCAGCCGGCTGAACGTCTTCGGCATCGGGACCCTGGCCGCCAACGTGGAGTCCCACCAGACCAGTCTCAGTCCCGGCCTGGAAGGGGTGGGCATCCTGCGCATCGAGGGGTCCTATCTGCAGTCGCCGACTAGCGACCTCAACATCCAGTTGGGCGGATTGACCCCCGGGACCGAACACGACCAGCTCCAGGTCACCGGCAGTGTCGCCGTCGACGGCAAACTGAGGGTGAGTACAGTCAACGGCTACCGGCCCAATTCCTGCGACGCCTTTGCGGTGTTCACCTATGCGGCGCGGAATGGCCATTTCGCCCCGGTCGAAGGTCTGAACCTGGGCGGCGACCGGGTGTTGCGTCCCAACTACGGCGGTGCTGGCCTCGACCTGTTGTCCCGCGCTCCTTCCTCCAGGATCAACCTCATTCCCACTGCCCTCGACGCAGCGGAAAGCGGCGGTAGCCACACCTATCAAGTTTGCCTTAGCGAAGCGCCCAACGCCGCGGTGGTAGTGGGGGCGCTCCCCGATGCCCAGGTAACGGTGACGCCGCCCGAACTGACCTTTGCGGCGGCGGCCTGGGGTGAGGTGCAGAGTTTCGCGACGACAGCGGTCGACGACCCGGTGTACGAGGAGAGCCACCGCGGAACCATCAGTCACGCGGTCCACAGTGGCGACTCGCGCTTCGATGGTGCGGCCGCCGGCAGCATCGCGGTGCAGATCGAGGACAACGATATTGCACCGGCTATCAGTATCGGCGACATCGAAGTAGGTGAAGGAGACTCGGGGCAGACCCTGGCCACCTTTGCCCTGAGCCTGTCCAATCCGAGTGCGGCGGCGGTGCGGGTCGATTTCAGCACCCTGGAGGGTAGCGCCCAGGCCGGCGTCGACTTTGTGCCGGCCAGCGGCGCGGTGGAGTTTGCACCGCTGGCGACCAGTGGATCGCTGCAGGTGGTGGTCGAGGGAGAGCGGGTCTACGAGACCGATGAGGCCTTCCTGGTCAACCTGGCCAATCCAGTGAATGCCACCCTGGCCGATGGTCAGGGGGTCGGGACCATTACCAACGACGACGCCCTGCCGGCCCTGAGCATCGGCGATATCTCGGTGGCCGAAGGGGATGCCGGGGTCAGGGTGGCCATCTTCCCGGTGACCCTGTCCAATCCGAGCAGCCAATCGCTGAGCGTGGATTTCGCCACTGCCGACGGCACGGCCCTGGCGGGCATCGATTATGTCGCCGATGCCCGCAGCCTTTCTTTCGACCCGCTGGAGACCAGCAAGACCATCAGTGTGGTGGTCCAGGGCGAGCAGATCTTCGAGGAAGACGAGACCTTCCTGGTCCATCTCACCGGTCCAGCGAATGCCACCCTGGCCGATGTCCAGGGGCTCGGCACCATTCTCAACGACGATGCTCTGCCCACGCTGAACATCGCCGACGTGCTGGTGGCCGAGGGCAACAGCGGCGTGACCGAGGCCACCTTCACGATGACCCTGTCCAATCCGAGCAGCCAGCCGGTAGAGGTGGGTTATGCCACTGCCGATGGCAGTGCGCAGGCGCCGGTCGATTATACGGCCACCAGCGGCACGGTGGTGTTCCCGCCGCTGGAGCTCAGCAAGACCTTCAAGGTACTGGTGGCCGGAGACGTGGTGTACGAAACGGACGAAGACTTAACCGTGAGCCTGAACGATCCGGTCAATGGAGTGTTGGGTGACGCCCTGGCCCTGGCGACCATCACCAATGACGACGAGGTGCCGGTGCTCGTCGCTGGCGATGCGGTGGTTACCGAGGTTGACGCAGGCACCACAACCGCGGTGTTCACCCTGAGCCTGTCGACCCCTAGCAGCCTGCCGGTGCAGGTGGGGTATGCCACCGCCAACGGCAGCGCCCAGGCGCCGGGTGACTATACGGCAGCCAGCGGCACGGTGACTTTTGCGCCGCTCGAAACCAGCAAGACCGTCAATATTCTGGTGGCCGGAGACCTGCTCAACGAAGCGGACGAGACCTTCCAGCTCAATTTGCATGACCCCGTCAATACCACCCTGGCCGACGGTCAGGGCACCGGCACCATCATCGACAACGATCCGCACCCGATGCTCGCCATCGCCGACCTGGTTTTGAACGAAGGCAACAGCGGTGCCACGACTGCGACCCTAACCCTGACTCTTTCGGTTCCCAGCGGCAGGCTGGTGAGTGTGGGGTACGCCACTGCTGACGGCAGTGCCCAGGCGCCGGCCGATTACACGGCGGCCAGCGGTACGGTGGAATTCGCGCCGACCGAAACCAGCAAAACCATCGAGATCCAGGTCAGCGGGGATCTGCTAGACGAGCCGGACGAGACCTTGGTGGTGAACCTGCACGGCGCCGTCAACGCCCTGATCACCGACGGGCAGGGGGTGGTCACCCTCCTCGACGACGACGATCTGCCGGCCCTGAGCATCGCCGATGCCTCGGTAGTGGAGGGCCACAGCGGTGCTGTGCGCCTGGTGTTCACGGTGCGGCTATCGGCCCCCAGCGGGCAGGCGGTGAGGGCGGGGTACGCCACGGCGGATGGCAGCGCCCAGTCGCCTGCGGATTATGCGGCATCCAGCGGGATGGTGGAGTTCGCGCCGCTGGAGACCAGCAAGACCTTGAGCGTGCAGGTCAACGGGGATCTGTTAGACGAGCCGGACGAGACCTTGGTGGTGAACCTGCACTCCGCCGTCAACGCCCTGATCACCGACGGGCAGGGGGTGGGCACCATCCTCGACGACGATGCCCCGCCGACCCTCAGCGTCAGCGACCCCAGCGAACAGGAGGGGGACAGCGGCACCAAGCAACTGGTGTTCACCGTGAGCCTGTCGGCACCCAGTGGCCGTCCCCTGAGTGTGAACTGGGCCACGGCCAATGGCACGGCCCTGGCCGGCAGCGATTATACGGCCGCCAGCGGGGTCCTGAGTTTCGCCGTTGGCGAAGCCAGCAAAACCGTGGTGGTCCTCATCAACGGGGACCTGGCCAACGAGCCCAATGAAACAGTCCTGCTGAACCTGCACGGCGCCGTCAACGCCCTGATCGCCGACGGGCAGGGGGTGGGCACCATCCTCAACGACGACGCGCCGCCGGCCCTGAGCATCGCCGACACCGCGGTGGTGGAGGGCCACAGCGGCACCCGGCAAATGGTCTTCACCGTGAGGCTGTCCGCTCCCGCCGGCCGGTCGATGAGCGTGAATTGGGCTACGGCCAACGGCACCGCCCTGGCCGGCAGCGACTACGTGGCCGCCAGCGGGGTGCTGAATTTTGCCCTTGGCGAGACCAGCAAGACCGTGGGCGTGACCATCAAAGGCGACCTGGCCAATGAGCCCAACGAGACCCTCTTGGTCAACCTGAGCAATCCGGTGAACGCCGTGCTCGGTGACGCCCAGGGGTTAGGCACCATCCTCACCGACGACCGCGCCCCGGATATCTCGCAGGCCGCGCCCAGCGCCACCCATCTTTGGCCGCCAAACCACAAGATGGTGAATATCCAGATCACCGGGCTCACCGACCCCGACAACGATCCCCTGAGCGTGGTCATCACCCGGATCACCCAGGATGAGTCGGTCTACGGTTCTGGCAGCGGCAAAAAAACCGGCCCGGACGGGGCCGGCATCGGCACGGCGGTGGCCAAGGTGCGGGCCGAACGCGAGGGTCACGGCAATGGCCGGGTATATGTGATCTCGTTCACGGTCAGCGACGGCCACGAGGGCGGCCTGGTGGCCGGCAGCGTCAGGGTCTGCGTGCCCCACGACCAGGGAGATGACGATGACGATGAGGGCGAAGACGACGACGGCGACGAGTGTGTCGACGACGGCCAGCGGTACGACTCGGTAACCGGCGGCCTGATCGGCGCGGCGGCCAAGGTGGCGGCCGAACTGAGCGGTGAGCAGGGTTTTGGGGTGGGCAACTATCCCAATCCCTTCAACCCCTCCACTACCCTTGTCTATACCCTGGCCGAGGAATCGGCGGTGCGGTTGTCGGTCTACAATGCGCTGGGGCAGCTGGTGAAGGTGCTGGTCCAAGACGTGCAGGCGCCCGGCAGCTACGATATGGAGTGGGACAGCACCAACGCGCTGGGGGATCAGGTGGGGGCGGGTATCTACTTCTATAGACTGGAAGCCGGTCCCCGGGTGGCCACCGGCAAGATGTTGCTGGCCCGCTAGCAGGAACTCCACGAGGTTCGGGGCCCGGAGGGAGGAACCTCTGGGCTTTCTCACATGATTTCCAATCTGCACAAGATCACCTTCGGGCAGGACAGGTCGTCAATGGCAAAGGTAGAGAACAAGCCGGGACTACGCGGCCTGCAGTCGGCGACTGCAGAACTCCTTCGCAGGGTGCGCTTCTGGGCGGCATTGGTGCTGCTGGCGGGGTTCTGGACGCCGCTAGCAGCGGCTGCCGCCACCATCAGTGTGAGCGACACGACGATCATGGAGGGCAACAGCACTGTAAATGTGCGCTTCCGGGTCACCCTGTCTGCCCCGGTGCCCCAGGTCGTTTCTGTCGCGGCCACCACCGCCGACGGCACCGCCAAAGCCGGTGAGGATTACGAGGCCTGGAGCGGTACCCTCACTATTCCGGCCAACCAGACCGAAATTATGGTTACCCTCTCGACCTTCGGCGACCAGATTGACGAGGAGGACGAGACCTATACCCTGAACCTGTCCAACCCGGTGAACGCCACCCTCGCCGACGCCCAGGCGGTATGCCTGATCCTCGACGATGACAACCCGCCATCGCTGCAGATCAGCGATGCGCCCATACTGGCGGAAAATGTTGGGCCGGGGACCTTTTCCGTGACCTTGTCCCGCAGCAGCAACAAGGTGATAGAGGTCGGCTACGCCACCGCCAATGGCACGGCCCTGGCAGGCAGCGATTACACCGCGACCAGCGGCATCCTCACCTTCAATCCCGGTGAGATCAGCAAAAACCTCCAGGTAGCTTTCATCGACGATAACCTCGACGAGAACAGCGAGGATTTCTTCGTTAACCTCTCCAGCCCGGTGAACGCTTCCCTCCTCAACAGCCAGGGCAGGGGCAGGATCGCCGACAACGATTCGCCGCCGGCGGTGAGCATCGGCGACGTGGCGGTCAGCGAAGGTGTAGGGCAGGCTGTTTTCACGCTCACCCTTTCGGGGCCCAGCGCCAAAACCAGCAGCGTGCGTTTTGCCACCACCGACGGCACTGCGGCACTGACCAGCGACTATGCCGCCAACAACGGTGTGATCACCTTTGGCCCAGGCGAAACCAGCAAGACCTTTGCCGTGACCATCACCGACGATGGGGTCGATGAGCCGGACGAGACCTTCTTCGTCAACCTGAGCACGGCGGAGGAACTCACCATTCAGGACAGCCAGGCCCTGGGCACCATCCTGGACAACGACGCCGCGCCGGTGTTCAGCATCAACGATGTGAGTGTGATCGAGGGAGATACCGGCGTCCGCAACATCACCTTCACGGTCAGCGTCTCCGGGACGAGCGTGAATACGGTCCGGGTGAATTACACCGCCGTCGACGCCTCGGCGATCAGCACCGTGGGGCAGGGCCAGGACTACGAAGGGGCCAGCGCCCAGTTGACCTTCTTGCCGGGACAGTCGAGCAAGATCATCACCCTCTCGGTCTATGGCGACCGGGTCGACGAGCCGAATATCGAGGAATTTTTCGTCAACCTGAGCAACCCGGTGAACGGGAGTATCGGCGACGGCCAGGCCCGGGGCCGGATCATCGACAACGACGGGCCGCCCGAACTGATTGTCGCCGACACCACCTTCACCGAAGGAGCGGCGCAGGCCCAGGTGACGGTCAACCTGGTGCCCTTCAGCAGCTACCGGGTGCGGGTCAACTACGCCACCGAAGGCCGCAGTGCCCAGGCCGGCGCCGACTACACCTCGGTTAGCGGCACCCTGCTGATCCCCGCCGGCGACTCGGTGGCGGTGATCACTGTGCCCCTGGCCGACGACCTGTTAGACGAGGCGGACGAATCCTTTGCCCTGGTGTTGAGCAATCCGGACAGCGCTATTTTCGGCGACCCCGATGGTCTGGTGACCCTGGCCGACGATGACCCGGCACCGGGCCTCAGCATCGCCGATCTGAACGCCGACGAACCGGCAGAGGAAGGGGCGCCCCTGGTGGCGCTCTTCGCGGTGGCCCTCTCGGCCCCCAGCGGGCAGGAGGTGCGGGTCGATTACACCACGGTTGACGGCAGCGCCGTGGCCGGCGCCCTGCAGGGTAGCGGCGACTTTGACGCCGGCAGCGGTACCCTGGTTTTTGCGCCCGGGGAAATCACCAAGACGCTGGCGGTGAACATCAATCCCGATGGCCTTTTCGAGGGACAGGAGCAGTTCCTGGTCGTATTGGCCAATCCGGTCAATGCCACCCTCGCCGACGTCCAGGCGCAGGCGGTGATCCGCGATGCCGACCTGCCGCCGACGGTATCGGTAGCGGACTTGAGTCTGAACGAAGGGGATACGGGCACCACCGACGCGCTTTTTCTCGTGGCCCTGTCCAAGGCCAGCGGTCAGCCGGTGACGGTCGCCTATGCGACTGGTAACGGCACCGCCGACGGCGCCGATTTCAGCCCTGCCACCGGCGTGTTGCAGTTCGCGCCGGGGGTGACCAGCCAAATGGTCCAGGTGACGATCAGCGGCGACGGGATCTACGAGGCCGACGAGACCTTCACCTTGTCGCTGGCCAGCCCGACCAATGCCACCCTCGTCGACGGCCAGGCGACGGCCACCCTGCTCAACGACGATGCCCTTCCCCAGGTGGCCATTGCCGACGCCAGCCTCGGCGAGGAGCAGGCCGGGATCGGTACGCTCGATTTTGCCGTCACATTGTCCAACCCCAGCAGTTTTCCGGTGAGTGTGGTTTTGGCGACCGCCGATGGCACGGCCCGGGCCAACAGTGACTACCTGCCTGGCGGCGAGGTGCTGGTTTTTGCCCCGGGAGAAACCAATAAGACCTTCGGCGTACAGGTGGTGGGCGACAATTCCGCCGAGGCGGACGAGACCCTCTTCGTCAACCTGGATGCGCCGACCAATGCCACCCTGGCCGACGCCCAGGGGGTGGGCACCATCGTCAACGACGACCACAACCTGCCACCCGTGGCCGTGGCGGATGTGGTGAGTACCGACGAAGACGCCGCCGTGACAGTGGAGTTGCGAAATAACGACACCGACGCTGACAACGATGCGCTGGCGGTGGTGGTGAGCAGTCCCCCGCAGCGCGGGGCGGCGGTGGTCAACGGCGACGGCACGGTGACCTATACCCCCGCGCCTAATTACAATGGGTTGGACAGCTTCATCTATACGGTGAGCGATGACCAGGGCGGCAGCGCCAGCGCTGCGGTGAGTGTGACGGTGATCCCGGTGAACGATGGGCCGGTGGCTGGCGACGACGCCGTCAACACCGCCGAAGACACGGCGTTGACGGTGGACCTGCGGGCCAACGACAGCGATGCCGATGGAGATGTCCTGGCGGTGGTGGTGAGCAGTCCCCCGCAGCACGGGACAGCGGTGGTCAACGGCGACGGCACGGTGACCTATACTCCCGCGCCTAATTACAATGGGCCCGACAGCTTCACCTATACGGTGAGCGATGGCCAGGGCGGCAGCGCCAGCGCTGCGGTGAGTGTGGCGGTGGCGGCGGTTGCCGACCCGCCGGTGGCCCAGGACGACGCCATGACGGTGCCCGAGGACGGCTCGCTGGCCATCGCGGTGCTGGCCAATGACCACGACGCCGATGGTGATGCCCTGACCATTGCTGCTGTCGGCCAGGCCAGCCATGGCTCCACCGAGCTCAACAGTGCCGGCGGGGTCAACTATGTGCCCAGCCCCAATTTCTACGGGGAGGACAGTTTCACTTACACGGTGAGTGACGGTCAGGGGGGCAGTGCCACAGCCACGGTGCGGGTGGCGGTGGTAGCGGTGAACGACGCGCCGGTGGCGGTGGCGGACGCCGCCAGCACCGGCGAGGATCAGGCGGTGCGGGTGGTGGTCCTGGCCAACGATACGGATGTGGATAGCCCGGAGCTGGTGGTGGCAGTCCTGGCCCAGGCCACCCACGGCATGGTGAACCGCAACCCGGACAACAGTTTGACCTATACCCCGGCGTTGGATTACCATGGCGAGGACAGTTTCACTTACACGGTGAGTGATGGCCAGGGGGGCAGCGATGCAGGCGCGGTGTGGGTGACAGTGGCGGCGGTGAACGACGCGCCGGTGGCGATGGATGATGGGGCCGAGGTGGTGGAGGACGGCTCGGTGATGGTGGCGGTGCTGGGCAACGACACCGATGTCGACGGGGATGGACTGAGCATTACTGGGGTCGGCCAGCCTGGGCACGGGACGGCGATGTTGGTGGAGGGCGAGGTGTTCTATACCCCGGCGTCGGATTACCATGGCGAGGACAGTTTCACTTACACGGTGAGTGACGGCCAGGGGGGCAGCGATGCAGGCGCCGGTGGTGGTCGTGGTCACCCCGGTGAACGATGCGCCGGTGGCGGCCAATGGCAGCCTGGAGACCAACGAGGATAC
>SXGT01705869.1_pt1 | contig 17694 bp, 15 predicted proteins | sample 3176221 | NCBI WGS metagenome assembly SXGT01 (sample SAMN11356862, study PRJNA531348) | freshwater metagenome | isolation source: freshwater sample F1-120 | place: China: Fuxian Lake, Yuxi | collected 2017-12-25
TGTCGAATTTTTTACTTAATAAAACCTTAATTTTTATTTTGTATCATAAAGCCATGCCTGTAGGTGGTGAGACGATGATGACGACTAGTACAACACAGATGTTACGCGTCATGGGGGCTTCGGTAGCTAGCGAAAAAGCAGGCGACACGCAGATAGAAGTAACGCCAGAAGCGAAAAATTTAGCCGAAAAAAAGCGACAGCTGACGCCGTCTAATTCTATGGCGGATGTACTGAAATGCTGTCTGAGTCCAGGGAACGGGTTTGATAGCACTCCTCTAAAATAGGAATGGTTTTTGTTTGCATTAAGCCATCACTGCTAGGCATTGGCTAGCTCTCGCGATATACTTCTATACTTAAGAATACAATACGACGAGGAGTTAGCATGGCTGCAGGCTTTTCCGCGACGGCGCATTGGCGGGATTCCGCGCGTAGCGCTAGGTTTTTTATTGTAGATGCTAGAGCTGCTTTCCCTATTTTTCTTTTTTTGATGCACATCAGGATTTGGACCGGCGTTTTAGTTTTGGTCTCGGCTGTATTTTTTGGAATTATTGAGCATTATGGTTTTACTGTTCCTGTTTTTCTGCGTTGGTTAAGAAGTTTTTTTGCCGGTGCTGTCAAATCTTCTCAACCCTGGTGGCGATAAATGGATAAGGATATTCGCAAAAATATGGCGCTAATTGCGGCTAGCATGAATGCTAAATTTTACCTTAACGATCGTTTTGTCAGTTTTGACGAAGTGTTTTCGGATACTGGACTGCTACCAGCAATCGCTCGTCGTGCTGATCAACTGTGTTCATTGTGCCTAGGTTACGGCTTGGGGGTTTCCTTTGATGAGGCGGAAAATGCATTATTAGGTACGCGAGTTGTCTTCGATGATGTGACTCCCCAAGTGCTCCGTTTGCTGTGTATGACTGATGTAATGAATGAGCTTATCCAGGGCGGCCCCAGTCGTGATTACACTCCTCTGGATGAGCTTATGTATGACTAATTTCTTACAGGGAAATGTAAAAAAAATGCAAAATCAGCTTAACTTAAGGTTCCGTTAAGCTAAATTCTGTTACGCTACTTCTAATGAAAAGAATGAATTGAGGAGCAATTTATGGCTGTCGGAACGTCCCCTTGGAAATCTCGTCTTCCTTTTTTAGGAAACTCTGCGCAGAACGTAGCGACGCCATCCAGTGGGGTAACGAGGGAATGGGTGCACACAAATGTGATATCTGCACTCGCGAAACTTGAGGGAAATATTAATAAAATTAATGCATTGCGGCCAAGTAGCACTTATTCGGATGCACTGGGAGTGCTTGAAGGATGCAAAGAGACTGTGCGTAAAGAAGTGCTAGCATCCCCAAATACCCCAGCCCCTGCTGCTCGTGAAAATAGCTCTGATGAAAATAGTAACACCCTTTCCTACAAATAGATTATCATAACAATGATCGGCATTTACAGCTGATCATTGTTATAATTATATTGTGATCTCATAATCAATCTAAGTCACTCAAGCTGGTAAACGTACCTATATCTTATGAAAGATGAATTATCAGAACAACAAACTGAAGCGATTTTAAAGGCTTTAGATGATGCTATTGAACATGGGCCTTGGGATGAGTCAAATTTCTTGCGAGTTATTGGTAAAAATTTACGCGAGATTCGCGATGCGTTTGCCAATCAATTGTTGCTTCCAGGGCAGGAAAAATCAAAAATAGTATCACATCTCGCTAACCGTATTGCTTTGCGCAGTGGTCAGCAAGAAATATTTATCGCCCTCTATTCGTCTGACGGAGCGAACCTGCAGTCTTGGGAGCGCATCCTAATGAACTTACCAAAACAAATAATTTCACGTCCCGTGTATGCTAGCGAAGAAGATGTCAAAGCATTCATCAAAACCAAAGAAAATAAAAACAATGAGGCTTATGTTTCGATGTATATTAGCCAAGTTGATATTTTACAGATGTCGGTGGATAAGACCCCTATTGATAAACTAGGTAAACCACTCCTGACGTTGAAGGATAAATCACTTAGTCTTGATAATATTAACCATTTTGTGCATATATCAGGGGCATATCAGTACACGCAAGGGCGATTAGTTAAGGCTCCTCTTGCTGAGGACTAATGAGTTTTACCACGCCCCTCAATCAGCAGCTCCTTTTTTGACAGGGTCACCTCATTGAAAGAGAGTGCAGGTGTCCATTGTGCATGATGCCTCCTGTGTGTGTTTATTTTTATCTGTTTTTCCGAGGTGATCCTGACCTTTTTGCGTGATAAAACAGATGTTATTTCTCCCTTACTACTAAAGTATCGCAAAATCAGCCTTAATGGGTATATACTTTACCTATGTATTCTTCCATTTGAATTGAACAGATGGCTCAACAACCGCAGCAGCAATCTGGCGATAACTCACTGGCACCCGTATGGATTACGGTACTTCTATTCATAACGCTTTACCTAGTTTGGTACGCAGGGCACAAATATATTGTTTCTTTTATTTTTTATCTTAATATTTGGCAAGCAAAATTAGTTAATTTTGTTGTTGGGGGGGCGAAACTATCCAATGATATTTACTTGATGCAAACGCTAGATCCAGCTTCGGTGCACTGGGAACAGCTGATGATGTTGACTCGTGACATTGGTGATTATACGCGTTATCCCATCATGGTGTTCTTAGTGGTCTTAGCGGGAGTTCTTTATAAATCGGATGTTACGCTTAAATTTCGTAAGGCACATGACATGCGTACATTACGCGCTCAGGAGCAGTACAACTGGCCTGCTATTATGCCTGTAGTGAAACAGGATTTGGTGACTGAAGATATCAATCAAGGCCCATGGGCTATGGCACTAACCCCGATGGAATTTGCACGTAAATATCGACTGCTCAAGAAAGACGATGTTTTATTGGATAATCCTGTTCCAGGACAAGAGATGACAGCAGGAATAAGGCGTGGGGATGCAAAACGAGTATTTACTTTGCAATTAGGCCCTTACTGGAGTGGATTTGAACATTGCTCACCACCGGCGCGGGCTTTGGCGGCTATATTTATTGCACGCATAAATCGCGATAGGGGTTCTGCAAATAAAATTTTGGAAACTTTAGATAAAACCTCCTCTGAAGGGAAGCCTGATTATAGTGTGGCAAATAGTGTTCTTCGAAAATATCAACATGCTGAAAATGTCCAGGAAATAGTAGCTAAACATGCCTATGTTTTAACCGTGTTGGCTTCTTTGTTGCACGAGTCTCGTGATGATGGCGTTGTGCCCAGCGCTGAATTTTTATGGTTAAAACCAGTGGATCGGCGTTTGTGGTATATGCTTAACTGTGTCGGTAGACAAACGCCCTATGCTGAAGTAAGTGGTCCTTTTGCTCATTGGCGGGCTGAAACGGCGATGGGCCGTCGATCTTTGGTGCCCATGATTGATGAAGCCATTAGGGCGCTTGAGATAGCCGTGAAAGAGGTCAAGTTATCGCCGAAGGAATTAGAGGGGTTAGAGCCATGATGCGAGGTATTGATTCTCGTAATGAGATTGATCCTACCCTCCTTTTACGGGATACGCGGACCTTTAGCCAAAGGATTAGCGAATTTTTCGCCGCCCCGACGAATGTCTCCATTGTTTTATTAGCCCTAGCCGTCGTGAGTTATTATGTCTCTGAAGTCGCCTCATTCATGTTGATAATCGGAGGCGTTTCGTTTTTTTATTCATTCACTCGCAAGCAGAAGTTACCTTTTCGTTTGCCAAAAATTGCCCAGGTTAAGGATTTTAATGACTTAAAGCCTGGAATTAAAACACCTAATATGTCACGCGGGATTGCATTTTTTGGTAATGATATTAAAAGCCATGAGGAGCTGTGGTTTGCCAATGAGGATATGAGAACACACGCGCTTATTTTTGGTTCAACGGGTAGTGGTAAAACAGAAGCATTAGTTTCTATTGCCTTTAATGCATTAGTACAGGGCAGTGGATTTATTTATGTGGATGGTAAAGGGGATAACTCTCTCTATGCCAAAGTATTTTCCATGGTGCGCAGCATGGGGCGTGAGGATGATTTATTATTAATTAATTTTATGACAGGTGCCCGCGATATCGTTGGACCGCAGGAAAGGCGTTTATCGAATACGCTCAATCCCTTTTGCCAGGGTTCATCCAGTATGTTGACACAGCTGGTGGTGAGCCTGATGGGTAGTTCTGGCCAATCATCTGATGGGGATATGTGGAAAGGTCGGGCCATTGCGTTTGTAGAAGCGTTGATGCGCTTGTTAGTGTACATGCGCGATGAAGGGGCTATTTTGCTTGACGCGAATAGTATTCGTAATTACTTTGATTTGCAGCGTCTTGAATCGATTGTTATTGACAAAGTATTCCCGCGTGATGATCAAGAGAGTGTTAACATTGAATCAATCCCGAAATTAGTGACGGATCCTTTGCGCAATTATCTCAATACCCTGCCCGGTTACAATAAAGAAAAAAAAGGTAAGCAAGTATCTCAAGTATTGGAGCAGCATGGTTTTATTACCATGCAGTTGGTGCGAAGCTTTTCATCTTTGGCAGATACTTATGGTCATATTATTCGTACTAACCTGGCCGAGGTAGACTTCAAAGATGTTGTGCTGAACAGACGAATTTTAGTGGTATTACTTCCTGCTTTAGAGAAATCACCAGATGAATTATCCAACTTAGGAAAAATCATTGTGTCGTCTTTGAAGGCGATGATGGCTGCAGGTCTTGGTGAGGAAGTTGAGGGTGAATACCGAGATGTGATTGAGAGGAAGCCGACAACTGCCCCAACGCCCTATATGTGTATTCTTGATGAATATGGTTATTATGCTGTGCAAGGGTTTGCTGTTGTACCAGCCCAGGCGCGCTCACTTGGGTTTTCAGTTATTTTTGCAGGCCAAGATTTACCCGCGTTCCAAAAAGCATCAAAAGAAGAGGCCGCATCCATTGGCGCCAATACAAACATCAAAATTTGCATGAAACTCGAAGATCCAACAGAAACATGGGATTTTTTCACCAAAACGGCAGGTGAAGCGTATGTTACGAAGGTTGACTCATTTCAAACCAAAGAAACGAGTGTAGCAAATACCTACATGGATACCAAAAGCTCTTCATTTGAACGACGTGCTCGGATCGACTTGCTTGACTTGAAGGAGCAAACGGAGGGCGAGGCACACATATTTTTCCGCTCACAGATTGTGCGGGCGCGCATGTTTTACGCAAATCCAAAACCCGTTAAGAAGTTGAAGTTAAACCAATTTTTAAAAGTTGAGCCACCTCCAGATGATTATTTAGCTAAATTACAGAAACAGTTGTCTGGGTTTAGAGCCGTTTTGGAAAGTAATGATCTTAGCATCACAAAAGAGGTGCAAAACGAAGAAATTACGTTGATTAGCAAGGCATTGCACGACTCTCATGTCAATGAGCCGATAGAGCGAGGCGTAGCAGCTCTACTAGCGTTCCATCATCATAATGAGCCAGAGGCGGTGGAAGAGCTTATTGAGGAATTAGACATAGGTACCTTGACCATCTTTGCTAAATTACATTACCCAACATATTTACCTAAATTGCTGGTGAAGGATATTGAGCGTTTCTCTGAGCCGCTGTTGGATATTAATATGACACGCAATTACATGATGAACATAGAGCGTTTAAGTGGGGAAAAGGATAAATTGGCTGGAAATATTTCGAATGAATTAATAAAGGATTTTCAAGTGGCGACAAATTACCCACCTCTGGAACGTGATTCAGTAAGTGTAGGCGAGTTAACTGAGCTCGTGCAGTTGCTTTCTGCAAAAATCAGCAGCGAGCGTGAGAAAGCAAAAAATAGAACTGAAACTTAACTATTGGCCTTCCCATCGTTTTCTAGGATAATCCGTTGTTCGTCCAAGGGATACGTTATGTATTGCGAAATTTTTTATTCATGCAAAAAATTAACAGAAATCATTCTTCGTGCCGATACAATCTAGCTCGTCTTTACAAAATTTTCAGATACCGCTTGTAACGCGATGATTTGTATGTTTTTATTTCATAAGGAATTAAGCTATTTTTCACACTGGGGATTTGCGTTGAGACGATTGCATGTTGGCTTTTCAGGCAAGGCAACATGGCTTGCGACCTTAATGATCTTGTTGACGATAAGTGGGTGCCATAAACGACACCCGTCTATTGAGCCCGCAAAATTGCCCTATAAAGTCAATAGTGCGAACGATCGCACAATAGAGGATATGCAAGCACGATTTAATAGAGAAGGTGTACGGGTGATTTCTGTTGGCCAGGATTATATGATCAGCATACCTTCAGCCACCTTATTTCCAAATGAGTCGCCCCAACTCACTTGGGATTCATATGCACTTCTGAATGCGGTAGCGTGTTATTTGAAACAATTTCATAAGATCAGTATCAATGTTACAGCGTTTAGTAATAAGTGCGTATCTGCAGAGCGAGATCGCGCGCTAACTCTGGCTAGGGCCAGAGCGGTGGGTGATTATCTATGGTCACAGGGTATTGATAGCCGGTTTATCTTTACACGAGGCTTGGGTAGTGATAAACCTATAGTCGCATTGGCGCAAAAAGGGGATAAATCACCAAACTCAAGGATCGAGATTACATTTCGAGATGCGGTTGCGTAACATGGAGAAAAAATGAGTCGAGAGACTTGGCGTTTGATCAAACAGTCAAAGCGGTTTTATGTTCATACATTTCGTAGGGCAGGGACTACACTTTTCTTCTCAGTTATTATTAATTTGTCCTTGGGTTTTATCATATACTATGTTTATTTAGGTCGACCTGAGCATGATTTTTATGCGACAAATGGGATAACAGCCCCAGTAATGCTCACGGCGATGGACGTGCCAAATAATACGTCGGTTGCATTGCTTGCAGGCGATCCAGTGAATGATGATGATATTAAAGTCATACCCCAATAACAGAGGATATTATGGCAGAAGATGCTTTGACGGCTGTTGCACTAAGAAATAATTTTTACCGCGACGGCCAACGCAAAATGATTCTCGTCTTGTTGATATCAATGGCCGCAAATTTTGTGCTTGCCTCATTATTGGTCTATCTCATTACACATCCACCAGCACCAAAATATTTTGCAACAAGTATTAATGGTAGAATTACTCCCTTATATCCATTGAATGAACCGAACCAGTCCGATTCAGCTGTATTACAATGGGCAAATCAAGCGGCAATTGCGGCATTTACTTACAATTTTGTTAATTACCGAACGGAGTTACAAGCGTCATCAGGATTTTTTACCGCAGAGGGTTGGGATCAATTTCTTACAGCGTTACAGCAGTCAAACAACCTCGATGCGGTAAAAGCTAAGAAATTGATTGTATCTGCGGTCGCTACAAGGGCGCCCATTATTTTGCAGAAGGGCGTGCTGAATGGGAGATTTTCTTGGCGGGTACAAATGCCAATATTGGTGACTTATCAGAGTGCCAGTGAGTTTTCACAACAAAACAATGTGGTGACGATGTTAATTAACCGGGTTTCAACCCTCAACTCACCGCGTGGGATTGGAATTTCACAATTTGTGGTCGGGCCAGCAAGTGGCGGAGTGAGTTGATGAAAAGCCAAAAATTGAGATTTTTATCCTGTGTGTCGTTGATGGTTGTGATTGCGTATGTATCAACCGTGCACAGTGATGCTTCACCCCAGGCTAATTCTGCGCAGCAGGCCCTTGAGCAATTGCGCTTACTCCAACAGCGCATGTCCCCTTCGTCCAATGAAAAAGACCAAACTAAAACACCCGTGTTACAGCAACAGCCACCACAAGACAATAATCAGGTAGTTTCTAAGCCGCCAGCGGCGGCAAGTCCACCACCGGTCGCCGGTGGTGATGGGCGAGCTCTTCCTCCCTCGGATAAGCAGGTTGTCGAAGACTTGGCTTTTGAGGGCTTGACGCAACAGTTGTTTCCACTGAGTCCAGATGAAATTATACGGGTCAAACAAATGTACCATACAAACGAGTATGCTCAGGCCTCGCCCGCAGGTACGCCACCTAAGCCTACGGCCACATCCCAGTTTGTTAATTTGTCTCCAGGCTCAACACCACCGGTTATACGATTATCACAAGGTTTTGTTTCCTCTTTAGTGTTTCTTGATTCAACGGGTGCACCATGGCCAATTAGTGCTTATGATTTGGGCGATCCTGCCTCATTTAACATCCAATGGGATAAGACAAGCAATACCTTGATGATTCAAGCGAGTAAACTATATAACTATGGGAACCTGGCTGTGAGGTTACGCGGTCTGAATACGCCGGTGATGCTGACGTTAATCCCTGGACAAAAGGCGGTTGATTATAGAGTTGATTTACGTGTACAAGGATATGGGCCTAATGCTAAAAGTATGCCCATGGAAGAAGGGATCCCCCCTGCGGCTAATGACATATTATTGCACGTTTTGGATGGGGTTCCTCCTCAAGGTAGTGCAAGGTTAACCGTCAGTGGTGGAGATGCACGCGCTTGGTTGTTAAATGATAGGATGTTTGTAAGAACGAGTCTTACAATTTTGTCTCCAGGTTGGATTGGCAGCATGACAAGCGCGGACGGCACCCACGCTTATGAAATGCAAAAATCTCCAGTATTACTGGTCTCCTGGCATGGTAAAGTCATGCAGCTCAAGGTAGAAGGGTTATAACGAAATGGCAGGCAAAAAAGAAAATATCAAGGCACTGTTTTCAAACACCCGTTCAAGGGTCATTATTCTATTCACAGCCATCTTGTTATTGGTGGCGGTGGTCATTGGGTTTATAAAATTCAGTTCATCGTTGAAAACATCAGCTATCAGTGGCACAACATTGACGGGCGCACCTAGTATTCAGTCTGTTCCTGGGGCGATCAATCCAACTGCACAATATGCCTCATTGCAAGAAACGCAAAATCTTGAGCAGGCTCAAAAAGCATCTAAAACGGGTAGCAGTGCGATCCCGACTATTATTCGTACACAAGCTTTTGGTGAGGGAGTAGAGTCCATTGGCCCTCAGCACGGAGAGGGGGGAGTTGGTTTTGAAACATTGGCGCGAGAGGATACAGGCGGCCCACAGCAAAGTCTGTGGTTGCAAACGTTAAAGGACAGCAATTGTAGTAAGTCGAGCGTCGATAATGTGGTGAGCCAGGGCGCCAATTTGAGCGATCTAAAGGGCGCATGCAGCTGTGCTCAATTAAAAGATAATGGGTATAAATTTGCTGATCTAGATCGCTCGTGTTCTTGCAAGGAACTTAAAGCGGCAGGGTTTAATGCCAGGCAAATGAAAGAAGCAGGTTATACGGCAGGGCGATTGAGGGCCTGTGGATTCGATGCTTGTGAATTGCGTGGCGCAGGATTTACAGCACAAGATATGAAAGATGGTGGCTATTCTGATGGGGAATTGAAGGGGGCTGGTTACACTGATAATGAGATTTCGCGTGCCGGGGGTTTACCTGATGGTATTACCGCTGCAGACGTGCGCAAGGCTGGATGCCAAGCTGCCGCATTAAGTCAATTACGTGAGGCTGGGGTTAGTGCGGCGGCAATTCGAAGCATCAGCGGTTGTAGTGCCGCTCAATTGAAAGCAGCAGGCTTCAGTGCACAGGATTTGAAAAACGCAGGATTTAGTGCCGCCGATTTGCTTAACGCAGGGTTTACCCCAGAGCAGCTTAAAAATGCAGGTTATAGTGCAAGAGATTTACTGAATGCAGGGCTGACGCCTGCAGATCTCGCTGGAGTAGGTTTTACAGCCGATCAGCTGAAAGCCGCTGAGGCTGAACTGCCACCGGGTATGACTGCAGATGATGTTAAGAAGGCTGGTTGCAATGTTGAAGCTTTAAAAAGAGAGCGACTCGCAGGGGTGAGTGCCTTATTAATACGTCAATCTGCAGGTTGCAGCGCGGATGCGTTGAAAGCCGCTGGTTTTTCGAATGATAGTTTGGCTAATGCTGGCTTTACTCCGGCAGAAATAGGTACCGGTTCACCGATTGTCAGTGATGAAACAATTAAATCTGCGGGTTGTGATCCAACGAAATTAAAATCATTGTTTTTAAAAGGGGTCTCAGCCAAGCGTATTAAAGAATTAAACGGATGTAGCGCCGAAGCACTTAAGAATGCAGGGTTTGATGCATCAGAACTAGCTTCTGCAGGGTTTACGCCACAACAATTACTAGCTGCAGGATTTACCCCTTCACAAATTAGAGCGGCACAGCCCGTTGATGATAGTATTGTACGTGCTGCTGGTTGTGATCCTCAAAAGTTGCACGCCTTATTGATGCAAGGGGTATCAGCCAAGCGTATCAAGGATTTAAATGGTTGTAGTGCCGAAGCCCTTAAAAACGCAGGCTTTGATGCGAAGGAACTGGCAGCCGCTGGATTTACTCCACAACAGTTGCTTGCGGCGGGCTTTACTCCTCAACAAGTGGAGTCTGCGGCGGCTATTGGCGATGCAGCCATACGCGCTGCAGGGTGTGACCCACAAAAACTGCATGCCTTATTCCTACAAGGCGTATCGGCCAAGCGTATCAAGGAATTGAATGGCTGTAGTGCCGAAGCCCTTAAAAATGCAGGTTTTGATGTTAAAGAACTCGCTGATGCAGGCTTTACTCCAGACCAACTTTTAGCTGCCGGATTTGCTCCTCAGCAATTAAGTCTGGCTGGCTTGAGCCCCGCCGGAGTGATTGCTGCAGGTAGGGCGGCTGACTGCAGTGTAGCGTCCTTGCGGGCAGCACATGCATTAGGTGTTTCTGCAACAACCATCAAGCAGACGCTAGGCTGCAGCGCGAAGCAAATGAAAGATGCAGGCTATACAGCCGCTGAGTTAAAGGAGGCAGGATTTACCGCGGCAGAATTGAAGGATGCTGGATTTAGTGCGGCAGATCTTAAAAATGCAGGTTTTAGTGCAAAGGAATTAAAAGCAGCTGGATACAGTGCCCAAGACCTTAAGAAAGCAGGTTTTACAGCAGCACAATTAAAAGAGGCAGGGTTTACTGCCGCTGAGTTGAAAAATGCGGGCTTCAGCGCGGAGGAGTTACACAAGGCAGGGTATTCTCCAAAAGAATTAAAAGAAGGCGGGTTTACAGCAGGGCAACTAAAAAACGCCGGTTTTTCCACTCAAGAGTTGCAGGATGCGGGATTTTCGCCAGCCGATTCATCATTGGCAGGATTAGCTCCTCCGGCACAACCCCCTGTCCCCTCATCAATGGCCACGTTACCACCTATTAGTGGCTCTGTCGCCGGCCAGCAAGAATCTGTTGAAGCGGCTAACTCAAAACAGTTGCAAGACATTTTAAAACGACAACAAGCTGAAGTCGCGTCACAACAATATCAACAAAAAATACAACAGAGAACCAGTGCGATGCTTGCGTCAGCTAATCAGTCATTGCAGGACTGGAAAACGGTATCTGCACAAGCCTATGTGGGCGGCACGCCTCCAGCAAAGAAGGGTGGCGGAGGCGCATCGGGTGCTGGTGGAATGGAAGGAGCTTCACTAGCGGGCCTGCCCTCTGCAAATGCTAGTAATACAAATGCGAAGGCATTAATTAAAGCGGGAGATGTGCTGTATGCTGTGCTCGATACGTCGGTCAATAGCGATGAACCAGGTCCCATACTGGCAACCATCGTGTCAGGAAAATTAAAAGGTGCGAAATTAATCGGTAGTTTTACCTTACCTAACAACGCAGATAAGATGGTGATTAGTTTCAATACCATGTCGGTGCCAGGCGCTGCAAGGACGACATCAATAAATGCTTATGCAATTGATCCAAATACCGCACGCACCGCACTGTCTAGTCGAGCGAACCATCATTATTTATTGCGTTATGGTTCGTTATTTGCAGCCACCTTCCTGGAGGGCTTTGGTAACGCGTTCCAATCAGCTAATACATCAATAACGATTGGAGGAAGCGGTGGTGCTGCTCAAAATACAACCATTACAAATGGCGCTGGACGCTCAGTTTTAGAAAATGCGGTTATTGGCCTCGCAACGCTAGGTAAAAGCTGGGGACAAGCAGCTCAGCAACAATTTAGTACCCCAACAACGGTAGATTTATATTCAGGCACAGGCGTAGGTGTTTTGTTTACACAGGACCTACAGTCACTATAATTTGATGAGCAGGTAAGACATGGCAGACAAAGACGAATATAACGATGAATATCAATTCGCCGATCTAGATGCAGTTAGCGCCAGTGAAGAGGACAATAGTGGACGTGTTTCACCAGCCCCCGTCGTACCGGAGGGGGAGCTAGGTGGTTCGGGTAAAGATAATATTAAAATCAAGGCGCTTATTGTCGTTATTATAGTAATTGTTGCTATGGTGGCGTACAAAATGGTCGGTTCATTGCTGTCAGAAAAAATACCGGTGGAAAAAGCAAGTGTTCCAAAAATGGCTATCACACCGCCCGTTCCTCTACATACACAACCGCCAGTGCAGCACATAATGCCACCGCCTGAAGCAGCGTTACCAACATTAGATAGTAAAGTGACTCAAAAATTATCTGCGCTGGAATTGACACAGCAGAACATGCAGTCGGATGTGTCCTCAGTTAGCAACCAACTGGGTGGAATCAGTAAGAATGTCGATGCCATGGTCGCGAAAATGGCTGAGCTCAATGGGGTGATAACGAACCTTAGTGCAAAAGTGGATGAACAATCCCACGAGATTGAAAAATTAACGATACGGCGAGAAGTAAAGCGAGTGCATCATGTTGCTCCTAAAGGTCCACGCTATCCAAAATATTATATTCAAGCCGTTATTCCTGGTAGAGCATGGTTAATCGCTACAAATGGGGCTACACTTACAGTTAGAGAGGGAACAGTTGTTGCCGGTTATGGCATGGTGAAGTTGATTGACCCCAGTCAGGGACGTGTTGTGACCAGTTCCGGTCAGGTGATTAGGTTCAGTCAAGAAGATAGTTAAGGTCGGATATGGCTGCGGATTGTTCAAGTAACCCGGTCTCGTGCTGGATATCGAGCCAAGTTGATATATTGACGAACATTGCAAGTAATATGCAATCTGTGGAGCGGCTAGTGTCAGGAGCTGCTTACTTGATGGGTATCATGTTTGCAATCAAGGCGTTGCTCAGCTTAAAAGAATTTGGTGAGTCTCGATCGGCAATGTCGGCAAATAAGGCGAGTTTCAAAGAGCCGTTACTGTATTTTCTTGTGGCTAGTATGTTGATTTATCTACCTACTGGCTTCGCCGTACTAATGACGACTACGTTTGGATATTCAAATGTACTTGCCTATGCCCCAATTAGTAGTAATAACTCAGCCATTGATACATTATTTGGCCAGGATAGTGCAGTTGGGCAGTCGCTTGCCATCATTATCCAAACGATTGGATTGATTGCATTTATTCGGGGGTGGGTGATCATTGCACGTTCTGCATCACAGGGATCACAGCCAGGAGGAACAGGGAAGGGCATGGTTCATGTATTTGGAGGGATTCTTGCTATGAATATTGTAGGAACGTTACAAGTGATTAATAATACTCTCTATGGTACGAGTTAACATTATTATATTGAATAACAAGGGGGAAAACGTGGATCATGCACATAAGAAGAATAATACAGTGATATTGCCATGGTTGGCTTGCGCTGGATTACTGATGATAACAGGCCATGCGATGGCTTTGACGGTAGGGGGGATGGCGTCGTCTATAACGAGTTCATTTCAAAGCCTGACTAAATTAATCACGGCAGGCTCCTATCTTGCTGGATTAGGGTTTTCTATTGGTGCCATTATGAAGTTTAAACAACATAAAGATAATCCTACACAAATACCGATTGGCACACCCATTGCGCTGGTATTTATTGCAGCCGCTTTATTGTTTTTACCAACAATTCTCGGTGTTGCAGGCTTTACCATGTTCGGAACGGCTGGCGGGTCGGTTGCTGGTCCTAGTGGTACTGTGTTTTCATAAAAGACACGTTAGCAAGGATGATAATTTTTTCATTGTCTAACATGATCTAGTAAATTGTGAGCTTGATGAATGGCAGGTAAACAAGGCCCCTATGAGTTAAAACTAATGGCTAGTCCAGGGGCCTGGCGTTTGTATTCTGGCAGGAAGGTTGATCCACGGTTTAACACTTTTGAACAGAAGGTTTTTCAACGCGATCGGTACGCTTGTCAGTTTTGTGGGTTTCAAGCGCGATTATACCAAGACATAGTGAACCTTGATGGCGATTACACCAACAATCGGTTGGGTAATTTAGTGACGGCTTGCTGTTTCTGTTCCCAATGCTTCTTTTTAGAATCCGTTGGCGTGGGAGGATATGGTGGTGGGACGTTAATTTATTTACCTGAATTATCTCAAGCTGAATTAAATAGTCTTTGTCACGTGCTTTTTTGTGCAATTACGAATGATACAGGCTACAAAAACAGTGCACAAACGATTTATAGAAGCTTTAAATTTCGCTCGCAGATAGTTGAAGAAAAATTTGGTGAGGGAACAAGTGACCCCTCAATTTTGGGTCATTTACTGATTGATTCCGGCCCAGTATCGGAAGAAACCTCAGCTAAGCTATTTAAAAATATTCGTTTATTGCCCTCAAGAGCAAAATTTCGTAAGCAAATAGAGCGGTGGGCTGCAAGTGCTTTAGAGGAAATTGCAGAAAAATAAGGAGCGAGTTGATCGTAACGAACCTTTTTAATGTACACGGCGCGCTTTACCGCTAAGCGCTAAGTAACACGAAGAAACGCAAGTGTATTTGTAGTCTATCGAGTTTCGTACGCTCGAGCGTTTAACGGTGAAGCCACAATACAGTGGGTACTAAAAGGAGACGTTATAATGGACATGCTCATAAAGGACGATTTAGACTTCTAGCGTGTGTTATCAATTGACAAGAGAGAATGAGGGCTAATCCGTTGATTTTCGCCTACTGCGCTGAGGCATACAAAGCCGCAAGCAAGAAACAGAGTCGAAAACTAACATATTAGCTCTATCATTGATTGGAAAATGATTACAAACGCTAGTGTCATAAAGTGAGATGGGGAAAGGCATGGCCAAATGGGCGGAATCTTTTTTTGAGGGCGTAGATACCTTTTTTGCCTGGTTAAGCACCTCGCTGAAGCAAACGACCGAGTCGTATTGTGAGCTCGAGACGGCGGATAGTCCCACTGTATTGGTTAACCACGACGGTACATTAATTTCTATACTCAAAATTGAAGGAGTGACAGCACTTGCTGGCGCCGAAGAGTTTGAGCGGTTGGTCGAGGGGCTCACGAATGCTTTTCAACCGGCGATGGGACGCCCTGGGCACAGTCTACAAGTCTATTTTAGTCATGATAAACAAAACATCAAAAAACTCATTCGTGATATTTATGCACAAGCAGAAGCTACAGAAAGGCGTTTAGAACTGAACTTAGATGATTTGTTCAATGAGCGAGTTAATTTTTTAGCCCAATATTGTGCTGAGGAGCGCCTTTACTTCGTGCTCATGACGAGACCATTTAATATTGTGCCTGATCAGCTGAAAATTGCGAACAAAGCTAAAATAAAAATGATCAAGGAAAAAAAGGCACCGTCATTTAAAAACTCACAAACCGTCTATGCTGCAATTCCTGAGCTGAGAGATACACACAGTGCTTTTGTTCGTTCAATCATCAATGATCTTGATTCACTGAGCATTTTTGCGAAACTGTTAGATGCACATGATGCTATTCATGCAATACGAATGACAGCCGATCCTGATTATACATCAGACGACTGGCGTGCCAGTTTGCCTGGGGATAAAATACCTGTACGTGAAATAAACAGTTTTGAGGGCGATGTGTCTGATTTGTTATGGCCTTCGTTAGCAAAACAAGTGATTCCGCGGGATGGAGAAGTCATTGACCGGCGCACTGTTTTGGTTGGTAATAAGATGTATTCATCGGCATACATCGATTTATTTCCAAAGGATATTAGGCCCTTTATCAGTTTATTTTCGCGTATTTTACCTACACATATACCATGGCGAATTTCTTTTTTACTGGAAAGTGAGGGGCTTAGCACGGTAAAACTAAAAGGGATGTTGGCCTCCATATTAAGTTTTTCTTCTGCGCAGAATCGGCTACTCAGTGATGCGGTCAATTTGTTGAAGTACCTGAATATTAATACAGATGAAGTCATTATCCGATTACGGGTAGTAGCGACGACCTGGGCGCCGGAAGGTGATATACCCCTGTTACGTCGTCGTAGTTCAGAGCTTGTGAAAGCTATTCAAGGTTGGGGCTCTACTGATGTTTCGGAAATTTGTGGCGATCCTTTCGCAGGTTTTGCGGCGAGCATGTTAGCTACGACAACGGCAAGCCCGGCTGTCCCCACAGTGGCCCCACTATCAGATATTATTAGTATGTTACCCATCACCAGACCGGCCTCACCGTGGGAAACAGGGGCTTTGCTTTTTCGTTCACCTGATGGGAAACCTTGGCCATTTCAACCGGGATCAACACAACAAACGACATGGATCGATTTGGTTTATGCGCGCCCAGGCTCGGGTAAATCAGTTTTATCGAATGCGCAGAATTTAGCGTTGTGCTTATCCGCTGGGTTATCTCGCTTACCGCGCATTGCTATTATCGATATCGGGCCTTCAAGCAGTGGTTTAATTTCATTACTTAAAGAGGCGTTACCTGCCGCAAAGCGACATTTGGTCGCCTATTTTCGGTTACGTATGACCCCAGAATACGCTATTAACCCTTTTGACACACAATTGGGTTGTCGGTACCCAACCGCGTTGGAGCGATCCTTTTTGGTTAATTTCTTAACCTTATTGACTACGCCGCTGGGCGCTGTAAAACCATATGATGGTATGCCTGACTTAACGGGTATGGTGGTGGACGAGTTATATAAGAGCTTTGCAGATGAGTTCAACCCAACCCCTTACGCACCCGGGGTTGAGGAGTTCATTGATAGTATATTAGAAGAGATTGGGTTTGTACGTGACTCTAAATCGACGTGGTGGGAAGTGACAGATGCATTATATTCTGCAGGTTTTGCCCATGAAGCGATGTTGGCTCAGCGTTATGCTACGCCATTGCTAGCGGATGCTGCATCCATTTGTCGCACAGCGTCTATTGAAGATTTGTATGAAAAAGTAACAGCGCCGACGGGCGAGTCATTAATCAATGCGTTTTCAAGAATGATATCTGGAGCTGTGCGTGAATATCCAATCCTTTCTCGTGTTACAGCGTTTGATATTGGAGACGCACGGGTCGTATCACTAGATTTGGATGAGGTAGCTAAGAGTGGTGGCGATGCCGCAGATCGACAAACATCGGTTATGTACATGCTCGGACGGTACGTATTGGCGCGTCATTATTATTTAACAGAAGAGAGTATGAATAATATTCCTTTACAGTACCAGGCTTACCATAAAGAGCGGATTGGCGAAATCAGAGAAGATCCTAAGCGAATTGTTTATGATGAGTTTCACCGTACCTCTAAATCGGCTGCTGTACGTGAGCAAGTGATCATCGATATGCGTGAGGGTCGTAAATGGAAAGTACAAATTTCATTGCTGTCACAATCGGTAGATGACTTTGACCCTGTGATGATAGATTTTGCTACATCCATATATATTATGGATGCTGGCCCCTCTCAGGCGATCGAAAAAACCTCTAAGATTTTTGGATTATCGGAAACCGCAAAAATTGCCTTAAGAAACCGAGTGCATGGTCCGAGACAGGGTGGCGCCACATTTCTAGCACAATTTGCCACTAAAGGGGGGGTAAGTGTGCAA
>SXGT01508283.1_pt1 | contig 17691 bp, 11 predicted proteins | sample 3176221 | NCBI WGS metagenome assembly SXGT01 (sample SAMN11356862, study PRJNA531348) | freshwater metagenome | isolation source: freshwater sample F1-120 | place: China: Fuxian Lake, Yuxi | collected 2017-12-25
CCGCAGCCCGAGGGCCCGAGCAGCGCCACGAACTCCCCCTGGGCCACGTCCAGATCGAGCCCGTCCAGCACGACCACGCCCCCGGCAAAGGCGCGCCGCACCCCCCGGACACGGACGCCGAGCCCCGCGGGAGAGCGAGCGACGGGGCTCCCGCTCATGGCAGAAAGGCGAGCCCCAGCATGCGGCCGTCGCGGCCGGGCACGAAGCCGCGGGCCCGGTCCGAGATGACGGCGACCTGATCCTCGTGGAACAGGGGGACCAGCAGGGCCTCGGCCCGAATCCGGGCTTCCACCGAGGCATAGATACGCCTGCGCTCCTCCATGTCGGTGGTCCAAGCTCCCAGGTCGAGCAGGGCGTCGAGGGCCTGATCCCTCACCCGGCCGCGGTTGGAGCCCGAGGGGGGCACCGAGCTACCGTGGAGAAAGACGCGCAGCACGTTGGGCTCCACCAGCTCGGGCAGCTGCAGCATCGCCACCTCGAAGTCCCCCGCACCCAGACGGGCGAGCATGGTCCCCAGCTCGAGGGGCACGACATCGACCAGGATCCCCGCCTCCGCCAGCTCCTGGGCGAGAGTCCGGGCGAGCACCCCTCGAAGCCGGTCGGTGGAGGTGAGCAGTGTGAGGCGAAGCCCCTCGGCCCCGGCCTCCCGCACCCTCGCTCGGGCCCCCTCCAGATCACGAGGGACAGCAGGGGCGTCGGGCGTCGCCCAGTGACCCTCGGGGAGGAGGGTCCTCGCGGCCTGCGCATGGCCCGCGAAGAGGGTCCTGGCCAGCAGCTCTCGATCCACGGCCGACGAGATGGCGCGCCTGAGGCGAGCATCGGCCAGGGGGCCCCGGTCGACGCGCAGGACCAGGTAGGTGAGGTTGGCGCCAGGGCGAGCCACGACGTGGAGGCCACGGCTCCCGTCGAAGGTGGGCAGGAGCGAGGGAGAGAAGCCGTTCTGCACGACGTCGGCGCGGCCGGCGTGGAGGCGAAGAGCGCGAGCGTTCTCGTCGCGCACCGTGCGCAGCGCAACGCCGTGGGCAGGCCTCGGGAACACGCCCGTATCGGCCGGAGCGAGCTCCACCACGCCCCCCGTCCTCGAGGTCACCCGGAAAGGGCCGAGTCCGTCCAGGTCTCCGTCGGGCCGCGGCGGGCCGGCGGCCTGATCGGCGCGCAGGACGGGCAGCTCCAGATCCGTGAGGAGCGTCGCGTGGGCGTGGCGGAGCCGGATGCGGACCGCGCCCTCGCCGTCCTCCTCCGCGTCGAGGATGGGCGAGACCACCCTGGCGTGCCTGGACCCGACCGCGGGGCTGGCAAAGGCCGCCAGGGTGGCGACGACGTCGCGCGAGGCGAGGGGCTTGCCCGAGTGGAAGCGCAGGTTCTTGCGGAGCACCACACGGAGGCTCGAAGGGCTCTCCCATGCGTAGCTCTCGGCGAGCATGGGCCTGGGCGAGAGGGTCTCGCCGTCCACGGCGAAGAGCCCCGCGTGCACCAGGCGCGTGGCGCGCAGGCCCACGGCGTCGGTGGCGTAGCGAGGATCGAGGGTCTCGGGAGGGTTGGTGACCAGCACCTCGAGCGGCCTGTCCGGCAGCGGAGGCGGATGTTTGCAGGATACACACGCCAGGAGGGCGACGGCCGCGAGCCACCTTGGCGCTTTCCAGCCGGGCATCCCCGTCGTAAGAGAGTCGTCATGCGCCGAGCCGCCCTGGGCCTCACGGCCCTCCTCTGCCTCCTGTCGCCAGGCGCGGCCTCGCAGGCGCCAGGCGCGGCCTCGCAGGCGCCAGGCGCGGCCTCGCAGGCGCCAGGCGCCAGCGGACAGCCCCCGGAGGTGAACCCCAGGCCCGCCGTCCACGGCTCGGCCTCCGAGCTGGTGGTCGCGGTGCGGGCCATGGTCCAGGACCGCACCCTCAAGGAGGCCCAGGCGGGCGTCGAGGTGCTCGACGTCGAGACCGGCGCGGTGCTCGCGGCCTACGGCGAGCACACCCTGCTCAACCCCGCCTCGAACGCGAAGATCTTCACGGCGGCCGCTTCCCTCGCTCTTCTCCACGGATCGTTTCGCTACCAGACCACATTGAGCGGCGCGGTGAAAGGTAGCGCGATCGACGGCCCGCTCGTACTGCGAGGCAACGGCGATCCTTCGCTCACGTCCCAGGATCTGTGGGGGCTCGCCAGGGAGGTCATGGCCCACGGCGTGCGCCGCGTCGACGGCGACATCGTGGTGGATCAGCGCGCCTTCGACGAGCAGACGACCCCGCCCGCCTTCGAGCAGCAGCCCAACGAGTGGTCGTACTTCCGCGCTCCGGTCAGCGCCGTCGCCGTGAACGAGAACACCGTGACGCTCTTCGTGCGCCCCACCTCGGCGGGGCAGAGCGCCGTCGCCTGGTTCGATCCGCCGGGCTTCGTGGACGTGGAGGGCTCCATCAAGACCGTGGAGGCTGGCGCCGACACCGCGGGCCTCGCCCTCGTCCCCAGCGGAAAGCGCCTCTCGGCCAGGCTCTCCGGCGCGGTCGCCGAGGACGCCCACCTCGTCCGCTACGTCCGCCGCGTCGACGATCCCACGCTCCTGGCGGGCCACGCGCTCAAGGCCATCCTCGAGGAGCGCGGCGTGAAGGTGAGCGGCGAGGTGAAGGTCGCCGCGGCCCCCGCCAAGGGCTCGCGCGCCGCGGTGCTGGCTCGCCATGAGTCGGCTCCGCTCTCATCCCTGCTGTATGCGCTTGGAAAGCAGAGCGACAACTTCTATGCCGAGATGATCTTCAAGTCGCTCGGCGGAGAGCGCAAGGGGCGCCCGGCCAAGAGCCACGATGGAGCGGAGGTCGTCACTCGCTGGCTCGACGCCCAGGGCATGCTCGAGCCAGGCACGGTCATCAAGAACGGCTCGGGCCTCTTCAACGCCAACCGCGTCAGCGCCCACGGCGTCTCGCTGGTGCTGCGCGACGCGTGGCGGGACCCTGCGCGCCGCAGCGAGTTCGTCGCCCATCTCGCCATCGGCGGCGTGGACGGCACGCTCCACAAGCGCTTTCGCGGCCACCGGCAGCACATGGCCATCCGCGCCAAGACCGGGACACTGGACGACGCGATCGCGCTGTCGGGCTACGTGCTCGGCCCCCCCGGCAAGGGCCCGCTCGCCTTCTCCATCCTGTTCAACAAGGTGTCGGGCAAGGGGAGCGCGGCCCGCTCGGCAGCCGACAAGCTGGTGGAGTTCCTCCACGACCGCCAATACAGCCGCTAGAACCAACCCGCTGTACGGCTGCTGTGGCGTTCCCCCCTCGCCCCCCCTTGGAATTTTTTATTTGCGAGGAGGTTCCCTCCTCGCCTCCTCCCGGCAGAGAGAACCTCCCCGTTCCGTATAAAAGACGGCTGCTCTAGGGCGGGTGATCTCCGTCGAGACCGAGCGATGCCAGCGGCGGGGCGAGGAGCCGTACTCCCGTACGGTGACGACCCCCGACGCTGGCAGCGCGAAGGGATCGGCGGAGAGCGCCCGCCCTAGTCGCGCATGTGCTTGCGGATCTTGCCCAGCGCCTGCTCCTGGAGCTGGCGGATACGCTCGCGGGACAGGTTGTACTTGTCGCCTATCTCCTTGAGCGTGAGCTCGTCCTCGTCGTCGAGGCCGAAGCGCCAGCGAATGATCCTCGACTCGATGGGGGTCAGGGTGGCCAGGAGCCGGCGGACCTCCTCGCCCCACTTCTGCGAGACCAGGCTCTCGTAGGGCGAGACCATGTTCTCGTCCTGGAGGAAGTCGATGAACTTGCGGCCGTCCTCGTCGCCCACGGGCCGGTCGAGCGAGAACGGAGTCTCGGCCCACGAGCCCTTCACCTTGGCGAGCTTGTCGTGGGGGATGCCAGTCTCGTGCTCGAGCTCGGCGAGGGTGGGATCGCGCCCCGTCCTCGCGATCACCGCCTGGGTGGCGCGGGCGACGCGGTTGTGGGTGTCCAGCATGTGGACGGGGATCCGGACGGCTCGTCCCTTGTCGGCCAGGGCGCGGCTGATGGCGTGACGGATCCACCAGGACGCATAGGTCGAGAAGCGGTAGCCTCGGGTGTGGTCGAAGCGCTCGACGGCCTTCATGAGGCCGATGTTGCCCTCCTGTATCAGATCGATAAGCGGCAGCCGCCCTCGGTTGTACCTGCGGGCGATGGATACGACGAGCCTGAGGTTCGCCTTGACGAACTTGTTCTTCACGAACTTGGAGCGAACACTCGCGACGCCGATCTGCGAGACGCACTTCTTGTAGGCGGCCGTCACGGTGACGCGTGAGACCGCCAGCGAGACCTGGGAGCTGGGCACCGAGGCGATCCCCTCTACCTCCACGTCCTCGTCGTTCGCGGGGGGATCGCCGGCCTTGCGGACGATCTCCTCCGCGTGGGCGATCCACAGGCGATCGCTGTCGGCGAGGCGGATGGCGCGAGCCAGGGACGTGGTCCCCTGTACCCACTTCTTCTCCTGGTCCTTCGTGAGCTTGTTGTTCTTCTGGAAGAGCTTGAGGAGCCTGCGAAGCTCGGCGATCTGGGGGAGGTCGAGCGCGTCCTCGTCGGTCGGAAGATCGCGCTCGAGCGAGTCGAGCACGAAGCCGGCCACGGCGTGGTGGGCCAGGATGGCGACCCAGTGATCGACCTCGGCCTGCTCCACCTCGATGGCGGTCTGGAGCTCCTCGTCCGGACCCATCACCGAGTGGGTCGCCATCTCTCGGAAGTAACGCGCGAGCATGGAGTCCCCGCTCCCATCGTCGGGGACCTTCTCCTTGGGCGGAGGGGTCAGGGCGGCCGGGTCGACGTCCAGCTCGATGCCGGCGGCCTCGGTCTCGACCTCGAAGTCCTCGTCGAGGACGGCCTCCTCGGCGGCCACCGGGGCCACTTCTTCCTCGAGATACTCCACGTCCTCCACAGAAGGGGGCGGAGCGATGCTCTCCTGCGCCGTCGCGGCCGCCGCGGTGCTCTTGCTCTTGCTCATGGGATCCTTGCTTTGCGGGGGGCGACGCATGGCGGGGAAGGTTCTCGAGGTAACTTTGCTTTGACAGGTGGTGGATTCGAGGTCAGACCAGTCTTTGGTTGGTCCTTCGTTGGTGGAGTCACCCCGGGGGACGAGTCATCGGGGCTCACCAAATCTCCAGCTGCAGCGTCGTTGCGGCTGGTGAGGGGGGCCCGTTGGCCCTCGGGGATGTCTGCAATTCGCGTTCCTCCAAGAAACGCACGTCCCACCTGAACGAACGTTGACACCAGGAGGGCGAAAACGCTCGCCAGGACGTCGACCCCGTGTTCGATGAAAACGCGGCATGGCAAGGGCGTCCACGGGTCTCTACGTGCTGTTGTGGCGAGCCGTTCGTCGGAAGCGACGCATCACCCTCGCATTTGTTGTGGCGACGCTTCTTCATGGGCTCGGGCATTCTGCTCTGGCGCTGGCGGGAGGGCTCTGCCTGCGTGTGTTGACCACCGGCCAAGGTACGATGGACGAAGGATCCACCCCGTTGCTCCTGCGGGGCATGTTCGGGATCTCTTCGCTCACCATTGCCCTCCTGGGGCTGGCCGCGGCCCTGATGAAAGGGGCGGGGGCGATCGCCGCTGCAGGAGCGCAGGCGCGCCTGGCGGGTGAGGCGGGGACGGAGCTGCGCCTGGACGTGCTCGAAGGCCTGCTGACCTATCACCCCTTGCGCCATCCGCGACAGGCCGATCATGGACGCTCCGCCGAGGGGTCCCTGGTACGTATTGCGTCCACCGCGAAGGGGGTGTCTGCGCTGACCACCCACGTGCGCGAGGTCGAGCTCGCGCTGGGGGAGGGCGTGCTCGGTAGCCTCCGAGCCTCGGGGGAGCTCGCGCCGCTCGCCGTGTTGCTCGTGGTGCTCGATGCGAGGCTGGCATGCGGGGCCCTCGCGGTGCTCGCCCCCTTTGGTCTGGTGCTCGGGCGGGTGCGTCGCTCGTGGAAGCGAGCGCACCGCTATGCAACGAATGACAAGGAGGCGCTACTTTTTGCGGCCGATGAGGCGGTGCGTCATGCCGATCTGTGGATGACCTATGGCGCGGAGGGAAAGATCATCCGTCACGTACGAGAGCTCGGAGCTGTCCTGGTACGCCGAGCGAGCGCTCTGGCCGCGAGCGCCGCGGCCATCAGCGCGGCCAACGAGGTTCTGGGCGCGGCCGCGCTGGTGCTGGTGCTCCTCGTCGTGAGGGCCGTGGGCCTGTCAGGGGCCGAGCGCTCGGTGCTGGTGCCCTTCGCGGTCGTCTTCTTCCTGGCGTACAAGCCTCTGCGCGACCTCGCCGATGCGCGGCTTGCCCTCCTCCGAGGCGAGACCGCCCTGGAGGCCCTCTCGCCGACGCTCGAGCACGCCCCGTCGACCGCGCATGAGCCTCGTGGGGGAGCGCCCACGCGGAGGGGGGCTCCACACCCCGGGATCTGGGGGCTCGCCAGGCTGGAGATCTCGGACGTGGTGACCGCCCACGGGGCCCAAAAGCCCATTTGCTTCGATGTCGCTCCAGGTGAGATCGTGGGTGTTCGAGGAGCCACGGGCGCAGGGAAGACCTCGCTCCTGCGCGCCATGCTCGGCCTCGACGAGCTCTCCTCGGGCTCGTTGCGCTACGCCGGGGCGCCGCTCGTCGGAGGGGTTGGCCCTTCTTCGCGTCCCTTTGCCTGGGTCCCGCAGGATGCGCCGCTCCTGGCCGGCACGCTGGCGAGCAACGTGACCCTCGCCGCTCCCGACGCAGACGTGGGCGCCCTCTTCGGGGAGCTGGGGGCCTCGGAGCTGGCAGCGCGCCTGGGCGATGGACCGCTGGGTCCCGGAGGGAGAGGCCTGTCGGGAGGTGAGCGTCAGTGGGTCGCGCTGGCCAGGGCGCTCGCGACGGCGCAGCCCGTGCTCCTGCTCGACGAGCCGACGAGCGGCCTCGACGACGACAGCCAGGCGCGGGTGCTCGAGGCGATCGCCAGGCTCCGCGGACGGCGCTCGGTCCTCCTGGTGACGCACCGCCCCGAGCCGCTCCGGATCTGTGACAGGGTGGTCGAACTCCGGTGAGCTCAGCACTCGTCATATATCGAAATATCGAAACTTGAGCTCGTCGCGAGCGCGATATCGAGGCGGCGCCTCGCCCCTCGCCGGAGGCCTCGTCGTCACTCCTGGAGGAGATCCATGAAGTCGTCCTCGGGGGCGTCGCGCTCCTGGAGGAGATCCATGAAGTCGTCCTCGGGGGCGTCGCGCTCCTGGAGGAGATCCATCGTATCCAGATCGTCGTGCGCCTTGCCTGGAGCTTCCTGGGAGTCGAAGGCGCCCGGGGAGGCGGAGCTGGGGCGCCCGGCGTCGACGCGGGGAGCGGCCTTCCCGGAGGCCGTCCGGTAAATCTGCCTCGACCTGCCGATGGAGTGCTCGGCGGTGAACCCTGGTATTTTCATGATCATTCTCCCTTCGGGACTCGCGAGGCGCCCGGCGGACCTTCTCCGGCCCGTTCGCCCCGCGTATCGTCGTGAGCTCGTGCTGGTCCTGTCAAGCGCTGAAGAGGCTCCTGCGATGAAGAAGCAACACAGGGAATATGCGATGGGCCTGGGGGCTGTGGCGGTGACGGCGCTCGTCTATTTCATCGGGCCCGCGGGCGGTCTTGGCGGATCGAAGACCCCTTCGAGCTCAAGCGGCGCCCCGGCGGTCCCTCCTCCTTCGAGGGCCTCGCTGGACGCGGAGCCGCAGCCCCCCGACGAGTCGAGCAGCGCGGAGCACGCGGCGGAGCATCCGCCTGACATGGTGGCGGCGCCCGAACCTCCGATCGCATTCGAATCGCCGAGGGTTGGGCCAGCGGCGCCCAGGGTCACGATCGTCGAGGCGGGCGACTTCCAGTGCGCTGCCTGCGCGGGCGTCCCCGCGCTGATCCGCCGCGTCCTGGAGACATGGCCGGACGACGTGGCGGTCGTCTTCAAGAGCAACCCTCGCCCTTCCCACGAACGCTCCCTCCCTGCGGCGATGGCCGCGGCGGCGGCCAGCCGGCAAGGGAAATTCTGGGAGTACCACGACAAGCTCCTCACCGAGCAGAAGCTCGGGGACTCCGATCTGGCTCGGTACGCCAGGGAGCTGGCCCTGGATCCGACCCGCTTCGAGGCCGATCGAGGGGACCGCCGCCTGCAGGCCAGGCTCGTCGCCGAGCAGAAGGCGCTGGAGGCGCTGGGGCACGAAGGCCCCCTCGTGCTGCTCGTCAACGGACGATCGATCCAGGGAGCGCTGACCTTCGACGCCGTCCAGGACGCCGTCGGAGAGCAGCTCAAGGCCGCCCGCGCCGCGCTCGCCGACGGAGGCTCCGCCGAGGGGATGCATCAGGCGCTGGCGAGGGCCAACGTCGGCCCCGAGTTCCCCGTCTACTGGGAGCGGCTGATCCTCGGCAGGACGCCGCAGGAGGCTCCTCCTCCCGTCCCGACGACGGCGCTCGCCGATCTGCTTACCGGGCGCGGGCGCCTCCTCCCCCCGGTGGATCCCACCGTGTGGAAGGCGGAGCTGCTCGGCCACGAGCCGGTGAAGGGAAAGCCGGACGCGCTGGTGACGATCGTCGAGTTCAGCGACTTCCAGTGCGACTACTGCGCCGACGTCCTGCCGACGCTCAAGCGGATCACGGAGAAGTACCGGGGCGACGTCCGGCTCGTCTGGAAGAACAACCCCATCGCGTCCCACAACCGGGGGGTACCGGCCGCCCTGGCCGCGATGGCAGCCCATGATCAGGGAAAATTCTGGGAGATGCACGACAGGCTCTTCGCCTCGCAGTCCGCGCTCTCCGACGCCGACCTCGGGCGCCACGCCGCGGCCGTGGGCCTGGACCTTCGGCTCTTCAACCTTGCCATCAAGCAGGGCAGGCACAGGGATCACGTCCAGAAGGACCAGGAGATGGCCGAGAAGATCAACGCCCGGGGCGCTCCGGCCTTCTTCGTGAACGGGCGCGTCCTGCGAGGGGCGAGGCGCTTCGAAGAGCTCGACGCCCTCGTCGACGAGGAGCTGACCCGGGCGCGGGCCCTCGGAAAGAGCGCCGCGGCTGGCGACCGCTACGCGACGCTCATGGCGAGCGCCAAGCTCTTCGAGCCCGTGGACCCGAAGGTGAACACCTTCACTCTCACCGGGCGGCCGACCAGGGGCACGGCCAGCGGCGATCTGACCCTGGTCGCGTATCTGGACTTCGAGAGCCTCAACTGCGCGGACCTGGCGGCGGCCCTGAACGAGCTCTCCGCCGACGAGGCGTGGAAGTCCAGGCTCAAGGTGATCGTCAAGCAGTTTCCTCACCCGATGAGGCCGATGGCGAGGGATGCCGCAATGGCCTCGCTCGCTGCCAACGAGCAGGGAAAATTCTGGGAGATGCTCGCCAAGCTGTTCGCGAATCAGCGATACCTGATGCCCTTCCAGCTCGCGAACTACGCCGAGGAGATCAGGCTCGACCAGGCAAAGTACAAGGCCTACATGGATGGCGCTGTCGGGAAGCGAATCCTCGAGGAGGACGCCGTCGAGGCGCGCGCTGCGGGTATCGAGGGGACGCCGACCGTCTATGCCAACGGCCGCCTGATCCGCCCTGCCGCAGGCTATTCGAGCAAGAGCCTCAAGGCGATCCTCTCCAAGTATTTTCCAAGAAAATAGCTCACGACGCCCTGCGTCGACCGAGCGCTGCCCCTGCGCCAACAGCGAACAGCCATTGTCCGATATGGCTCCGTTCGCCTGGAAAATCGTACGGCATTGCGTCGAGGGGCAAAGATTTTCCTGGACCTGTTCGGTCCTGCGCATATCCTGAATTAGTCCCGGTAGCGACGCCGGGTCTCGAGTTCGTAAAAACGCATTCACCCGGCCCCGATCTTCCCTGAACAGGGATTTCGTGGCCTCGGTTCCTCGAACGACTGCAGCGCGGAACACATATCCGGTTTGGCACCATGAAGCCAAACCCCTCTTGGAAGAGCACGCGCCTCACGAGGATGACTCGCTCGAGCGCCTCGTTCGAGGCGCGGTGGACGAGCGGGTTCGGGAATGGCTTCAGGGCTTGTCGGAGCTCGGGCGACTGTACCTCGGTAAAGCCGAGTGTCGGCGCGACGGCTTGGCTTGGAAGGGCGCTTGGAGGGGCGGGCACGTTGGTCGCCGGCGAGACACGGCGCGGACAAGGAGACGACGATGCGAGCGAAGAGATCATGGTCAAGGGGGCTCCTGGGCGTGGTGGCGCTGCTGGCGCTCCCTGCCTCGAGCGTGTTGGCTCAGGGCCACAACCCGCAGTTCGGTCCGCTCTACCCGATCGTCGGGTGGCCGACCTTCGTTCCCGGCTGCAATCAGGGCTTCCAGCGGGGGCTCAACGACCAGTACCCCGGCGCGTACGATATCGCCCGCGATCCCTCGGATCTGCCGGCCGAGCCGCTGGCCAACGGGGCGGAGCTCACCCTCACCACCCGCCGGATCGAGGCGTACGTCGCGCCGGGGCCGGACGGCGTCTGGGGCGGCACGGACGACGTCAAGTTCAATTACCTTGTCTTCGGCGGCGGCCACGGCGGGGCCTCGGCGCCGGCCAAGCTGCCCGCTCCCTTCATCCGAGTGAGGGAGGGGAACACGCACAAGTTCAAGCTCCTCAACTACGATACACAGTCCGCCCACCTCATCGACTTCCACGCGATCATCGGCCACCGCGGAGGAGCCCCCGTCTACGGTGCTGCTGCGGCGACGGTGGTGAACAACAACGTCGTCCCGGCCGAGGGCTGCGCGACCTTCACGTTCAGGCGCCCTGGCCTCTACGTGTACCACTGCGTCGGCGAAGGTACGCCCGGAGGCATCGCTCACCACATGAACAACGGGATGTCCGGGCTGATCCTGGTCGAGCCCCGGAGGGACAGGGACGACGACGAGACATTGCCCTTTACCCGCCTGACCCGTCGCTCCAAGGAGTTCTACCTTTTCCAGCAGGACATCTACTACAGCAACCGGGGCGACGGGGTCGCCGACTACGACGAGGGGCTGATGATGTCGATGCCGTCGGCGCCCTCGGTCTCGGTCTTCAACGGCCGCGTCGGGGCGCTCTTCGATCACCCGGCGATCGCGGAGGCGGGCAAGAACGCCACCGTGTATTTCGGGACCGCTGGCGGGCATATCTCCAGCCTCCACGGCATCGGGGAGATCTGGGACTACGCCTGGCCGGAGGGCGATATCCTCAATCCCACTCCGATCCGCAACACCCAGACGAGCCTGGTCCCCTCCGCCGGCAGCCTGGTCTTCGTCATGCTGGGCAACAGCCTGGTGCCGACCGAGCTCAACGCCCTCTTCGGCTGCCAGATCCCGCCCAACCTCGCGCTGTTCGTCGATCACGCTTCGCCCTTCTTCCGCAGGGGCGCGCTCGGCGCGTTCGCGACCGTGGGGATCGGCTCCGCTGGCGACTCCGCCATGTGTCAGTAGCGCGGGCGTCGGCTCGGAAGAACCATCCACGAAATGCCCGTCGATCTCGAGGCAACAGACGAGCTCCCCTCCGGCGGGTCCCCGCTGGAGGGGGCCGATCCATCACCGGGGATGCCTGGGGCGCCCCCGGAGGAGCCGGAGCTCGCGCCGGATACATCGGATACGTTGGATACACCCCACGAGCCCGCGCCGGGGCCCGGATCCATGGATAGCTCCTGGACCCCCCGGAGCGCCTTCATGTTTGGCTGTGCGGTGCTGGTCGGCGCCGTCGTCGCGGCGATGGTGCGGGGGACCTTGATCACACGGAGGCAGGCCCGCGAGGGCGGCCAGCCGATGGTGGCGACCTCGGTGGCTCCTTCCCAGGGCGCTCCCTCGGCGACCGTTTCCACGGGCGTCCCTCCTGCGAGCGTTCCCACGGGCCTGGTGCGGCCGGCGCCCTCGGTATCCTCCGGAGTACCCGACGGAGCCGGCGCGGCCCCGGAGGGCGCCCGGTGATCCGTCTGGCAGGTAAGTGAATATGCAAGCTCGCGTGCGGTATTTTCTGGGGTTCGTGCTCGGGGTAAACCTCGTCCTTCTCCTCCCGGATCGCTGGATCGTCGCCCCGGATCCCGGCCAGGCGGCAGCGACCGAGTACTGGGCGTGTCCGATGCTGTGCGTGAAGCTCCGCAGGCCGGGCCGCTGCCCCGTGTGCGACATGCAGCTGGAGCGGGTCGCGGACAACAGCGGCCAGCTCCTGCTGTCGGCCGATCAGGCCCAGCTCATCGGGGTACGCACTGTGAAGGTCGAGCGCAGGGTGCTCGAGAACAAGATCCATGTCTCGGGGACGATCGATTACTCCGATCGCCGGGGGAGCGCCTTTGACAGCCTGGCGCTGGGCCAGGGAGAGCAGAGGCCGTTCTCGCTCGGTTTCGACGCCTACGACGCCGAGCTGGCGTGGCTGGCCGTGGGCCAGCCCGCCGCGGTGAGGCTGGACGCCCGGCCTGGCGAGGTCTTCCACGGCGCTGTCGAGAGCATCGAGGTGGCGCCCAGGCCATCGACCCGCGCCACGAGGGTTCGTGTGTCGGTCGAGAACCACGAGTCCAAGCTCACCCCTGGCATCCTCGCCAGGGCGACCGTCTCGGCCACGCTGGGAGCGGACGGCCGCGCCGCGGCTCCCTCGCTCGCCGGGCGCTACACCTGCCGCGCCCACCCCGACGTTCGAGCCGACGCTCCGGGGGAGTGCCCCGTGTGCCGCCTCCCGCTGGTCATCGACTCGAGGGGAGGGGCCTCGGGCGGCAAGGGAGGGCCCAGGGTGCTGGTGGTGCCCCGTGACTCGGTGCTCGGCACGGGCACGCGTCACCTCGTGTACGTGGCGATCCGGCCAAATGTATTCGAAGCTCGGGAGATCAGGATCGGCCCACGGGCAGGCTCTCTGATCATGGTCGCCGGCGGCCTCCGGGAGGGAGAGGTGGTCGCCGAGCGCGGCGCCTTCCTCATGGACTCCCAGATGCAGCTCGCGGGCAAACCTAGCCTCATCGTCCCCTGAATCCCCGAAATATGCTCTGGCTCATTCGCTTCTGTATCAAAAACCCGATCCTCGTCGTCGCCTTTGCGCTCTTGGTCGCCGTCGCGGGCGGTCGCGCGCTCTTTTCGACCCCGGTCGACGCCATTCCGGACATCACGGACAACCAGGTCATCGTCCTCGCGGAGTGGCACGGGCGCTCGCCCCAGGACGTCGACGATCAGATCACCTCGAAGCTCGAGGCCGCGCTCCAGGGCACCCCGGGCGTCACGGTGGTCCGGGGGATGTCCGAGCCTGGAATGTCGATGATCTATGTGGTCTTCGAGGAGGGGGTGGCGCTCCGCGAGGCCCGGACCCGGGTGAGCGAGCGCCTCCAGTCGGCCCGCTCGAGCCTGCCCGACGGGGTGAGCACCACGATGGGTCCCGACGCCACGCCCCTCGGGCAGATCTTCTGGTATACGCTGGAGGGCGCAGGCCACGACGCCGGCGCGCTGCGCTCTCTCCAGGATGGGGTCGTCCGGCCTGCCCTGCGAGCGGTCCCTGGCGTCTCCGAGGTGGCCAGCATCGGCGGCTTTGTCCGGGAGTACCATGTCGAGGTCGATCCCGTGAGGCTCGGGCTCTTCGGCCTGACCGTGAACGATCTTCGCAGGGCGGTGAGCCGCACCGACGTCGACGTCGGCGTCGGCGCGGACGCCCTCCTTCGAGGGGGCATGGCGGTGACGATACGGGGCGTCGGATCCCTCGAGGGACGAGAGGACATCGAGGCCGTCGTCGTGGGGATGCGAGGGGACAACCCCCTCCTCCTCCGCGATGTCGCGGAGGTCCGCCCTGGCCCCCAGGCCCGGGTGGGGGCGCTCGCTGACGAGCGAGGAGAGCGCGTCGGAGGCATGGTGACCATGCGCCGCGGCGAGAACCCCCGGGCGGTCATCGAGCGGGTGAAGCAGGCCCTGGCCCGGGTGGAGCCTGCCCTCCCCGCGGGGGTGTCCGTCGTTCCCTTCTACGACCGGACCCGGCTCGTGGACGAGACGATGGGGACCCTCCGGGAGGCCGTCGTCCAGGAGATCCTGGTCACGGTCGGCGTCATCGTGCTCTTCCTGTTGAACTTCCGGATCTCGCTCATCGTGGCGATCTCGCTGCCGCTGGGCGTCCTCATGGCCTTCATCGCGATGCGGCTCCTGGGCATAGGCTCCGACCTCATGTCGCTCTGCGGGATAGCGATCGCCATAGGCACGATGGACGACATGGGGATCGTGATGAGCGAGAACATCTTCGCTCACCTCCAGAACCCCGACGATCCACGCCCGAGGATCGATCGGATCGTCGCCGCGGCCAGGGAGGTGGCGCCCGCGATCACCACGGCGGTGGCCGCGATGATCGTGTCCTTTCTTCCTGTCTTCTTCCTGACCGGGCAGGCTGGCAAGCTCTTTACTCCGCTCGCGTGGACCAAGACCTTCTGCGTCGTGTCGTCCCTCATCGTGGCGATCGTCCTCGTTCCGGTGCTCTGCCACCTCTTCCTCGACGACTCGCGCAACGCGACGCGCTCCCGGGAGGTCAGGGCGCTGGCCGTGGCCCTCGCGTCCGCGGGGGGGTTCTTCGTGGGGTGGCGCCTGCCCGCGCTGGAGCTCCTGCCGCCGCTGCGGCCGCTCTGGCCCGCTCTGGCCGTGGCCATGGTCTTCGCGGCGATCTCTTACCGGACGACGGTGGAGCGGTTCGTGCCCATCGATCAGAACCCTGTCTCCCGGCTGATCTACCGCGGGTACGAGCCCAGCCTGCGGTGGGTGCTCGCCAACAAGCGCCGCTTCTTGGCCATGGCGGGGGCAGTGGTCGCCCTCGGGCTCCTGGTCTTCGGCGGGCTGCGCCTCTACCTGGCGCCGCTGCACGTGGTGGTCTCGGCGTTCGGGGGGACGCTGTCCCGCATAGAGCCTTTCCACACGCTCGAGCAGAAGGCGCCGCCCATCGGGGAGGCCTTCATGCCGCCCCTCGACGAGGGCTCGCTCCTCTACATGCCCAGTCTGCTGCCCCAGGCCTCTCTCGAGGAGAGCGTGGACGTCATGATACGCCTGAACAGGCGCATCCGGGAGGTCCCCGAGGTGGCTCAGGTGATGGGCAAGGCAGGCAGGGCCGACACGGCGCTCGATCCCGCGCCGGCGGGGATGCTCGAGATCGTGGTCAATCTCAAACCGAGGGCGGCGTGGCGCCCCGGGGTCAGCCGGCAGAGCCTCCTCGACGAGCTGCGCCAGAAGACCGAGATGATCGGCGTCACGCCCTCGTGGCTACAGCCCATCGAGGCGCGCGTCGTCATGCTCCAGTCCGATCTGCGAGCCTCGCTGGCGCTCAGGATCGTGGGGGCGCCGCTCTCTCCGGACGGGGCGCCCGCGGGCGGCGCCCAGGCCAGGCTGGCCATCGATCGCCTCGCCGCGGAGCTCTCCAGGGCGGTGGCCGGGGTTCCGGGCGCGGAGGATGTCCACCCGCTCCGGGCCTCCGGCAAGCCCTATCTGGAGATCGTCGTCGATCCGGACAGGGCCGCGCGCTTCGGCGCCAATCCCAAGGATATCATGGCCGCCGTCCACGGGATGCTCGGCGGGGAGCGGCTCACGTCCACCATGGAGGGGAGGGAGCGCCTCGCCGTCCGTATCCAGGTCCCCCGCGAGCTCAGGGACGATCCCGAGGCGCTGGGACGCCTCTTGATCCCGACCGGGACGGTCTCCGGGGCGGCGGAGGTCATGTCGATGGGGCACGGGGGGGCGCCGCCGGTCGATGGGGTCGAGCCCGGCGCCCGTATCCAGGTCCCGCTCCGGTGGCTCGCGACGCTGCGTGAGGTGCTGGGCCCCGCGCTGATACGCACCGAAAATGGCCAGCTCACCGGTTATGTGATGTTCAACGCCGGGGAGGGCGGCGAGGAGCGGGTGATGGCGGACGCCCTGGCCGTTGCCGAGCGCCTCCGCGTGGCGGGGGCGGGGGATCCTTCGCGGAGCGCCTTCCCGCCCGGGCTGCGCGTCGAGCCCGCGGGCCGTTATCTGGACAAGATAGAGGCCGATCGCAGGTTATTGCTCATCGTGCCGGCCGTCGTCGCCGTCAACCTGCTGCTGCTCTACCTGGCGTTCCGGCGCCTCGGGCTGACGCTCGCGATCATGGCGGCCATCCCGATCGCATTCGCGGGCGGGTTCATCGCTCTACGGGTTTATCCTCTCCTCACCGGAGGAGAGCCCATCCACCTCACGACGGCGGTCTGGGTGGGCTTCATCGCGCTCTTCGGGATCTCGGTCGACGACGGCGCCGTGATGGGCAGTTACCTGGTGCAGCGCTTCGAGGGGAGGCGCTTCGGGTCCGTCGAGGAGATCAGGCAGGCCGTGGTCGACGCCGGCCTGAGGCGTATTCGACCTTGCCTGATGACGACCGCCACCACGATCGTGTCGCTGGTCCCGGTGCTCTGGAGCTCGGGGCGAGGCTCGGACGTGATGCAGCCGATGGCCGTCCCTCTGCTGGGAGGGCTCGTCGTCTCCCTGGTGACCCTGTTCACCGTGCCCGCCCTGTTCTCGTGGGTGGAGGAGCGGCGGCTCCTGGCGGGCGAAGCGCGCTCCGGCTGAGCCCGGGTTCCCTTCGCCGTGGGCGACCGACCGCCGTCATGCGAAGATCGCCCCGACATGAGATCTTTCTTCTGCTTCCTCGCGCTGGGCCCGCTGCTCTTCGCCTCGTGCACGGGGCAAGATCCTGTCCCCTCGAGCGACGCGGCTGCGCCTGTGACCGACGGCTCGAGCGGCGCGGACTCCTCGAACGTCCCGGACGCCTCGGACGCGAGGCCCTCGCACGTCTCGTGTGCAAGAGAACGCTGCAGTCCGGATCAGATGTGCTGTACGAGCTCGACGGCCTTCCTCTCGGAGGTGGACTCCAAGTGCGAGCCTCGCGCGGCGGTGTGCATGGGCGGCGGGGTCGCCGTCCTCTGCAACGGAGCCGCCCACTGCCCCTCTCAGACGCTCTGCTGCGCCTTTCGACGCTACGAGGAGGCGGGGGCCTTCTACGAGTACACCCGCGTGGACTGCGTGGCCGGCTCGGTCTGTACGGCGCCCAACCAGATCCTCTGCGATCTTGGGCTCCCCAGCTGCCCGGCCGCCATGAAATGCGAGGCCGGAGAGAACGGGCAATTCGGCTACTGCAAGTGAGAGACACCCGCGCAGCCGCACGGTGGGTTGCGCTAGCGAGGGTAGCCGTTCACGAGTTGGGAGACGAACGAGAGAATCGGGGCACTGGGAGAACGGCTACGGCCACGCAGCACCTCACTCAGGACCACCTCCTCGTGGGCTGCTCGGGCCGTGGGCGCCAGGAGCTTCACATTCGCTTCACGCGAGCGAGCCTGGCATAGTCGGGGCATGCGCCCCTCGTTCAACACCGCCGGCCCCTGCGTCCCGGGCGAGCACTACATGCTCCCCCCCGAGCGCCGGCTAGGCAGGGTCATGGAGCTCATCGACGATGGCAAGTACTTCACCCTGCACGCGGGAAGGCAGACCGGAAAGACGACCTCGGCCCAGTGGCTGGTCGACCACCTCAACGCTCAGGGGCGCTTCTCCTGCATCTGGGTCGATCTGCAGAGCGCCCGCGAGCAGCCCGAGCTCTCGCGCATCGCCAAGACCCTGCTCAACCTGCTCGACATGGCCGTGGTCCGCGACCTGCCGGAGGTGAGCGTGCCCGCCGAGCGCGCGAGCTTGCTCGAGGATCCGGAGACCGCGGTGCTTCGCTACCTGCGCGACCTGGCCATGCGGACGCCGCGCCCGCTGGTGGTGCTGTTCGACGAGGCCGACTGCCTGGTGGGAGCGACCCTGGTGTCGTTCTTGACGCAGCTTCGGCAAGG
>SXGT01741117.1_pt1 | contig 17690 bp, 13 predicted proteins | sample 3176221 | NCBI WGS metagenome assembly SXGT01 (sample SAMN11356862, study PRJNA531348) | freshwater metagenome | isolation source: freshwater sample F1-120 | place: China: Fuxian Lake, Yuxi | collected 2017-12-25
CGCCGATGAACGGCGTGCTCGGCCTCGCCGAACTGCTGTCGGACTCGCGGCTCGAGCCGGAGCAGCGCAGCCGGCTCGAAACGCTGCACCGCTCCGCGCAGGCACTGCTCGAGATTCTGAACGACATTCTCGACCTCTCCAAGATAGAGGCCGGCAGGCTCACCCTCGAACCGATCCAGTTCGACCTGGTGGACGCGGTCGAAGACGTGGCCGGCCTGTGGGCGCCCAAGGCCGCCGACAAGGGCATCGAGTTCACGGTGCATGTCGCGGCCGATTGTCCGCGTCAGGTCTGCGGCGACCCCGGGCGACTGCGGCAGGTACTCGGCAACCTGATCGGCAATGCCATCAAGTTCACCGTCGAAGGCCACGTCAAGGTGGGCTTGCACTGCGCCAACCCCGGAGCGGCGGACGCCGAGCTGCGTTTCGCGGTCGCTGAGACCGGCATCGGGCTCGACGACGCGGCACGCGAGCGCCTGTTCCAACCGTTCTCTCAGGCCGATGCATCGACCACGCGCCGCTTCGTCGGCACCGGACTGGGCCTCGCGATCTGCAGGCGCCTCGTGGCGCTGATGGGGGGTTCGATCAATGTCGACAGCCAGCCCGGCGCGGGGTCGGAGTTCCACTTCTGCCTGCGGCTGCCGCTCGGCGATGCACCGCCGGCGCTCGCGCGCCGCGCTCGCCGGCGTGCGCGCGCTGGTGGTGGACGACCACCCGGTGAACCGCATGGTGCTCGAGGCGCAGCTTGCCGGTTTCGGGCTGCGCGCGAGCAGCGCCCGCGACGCCGGCGAGGCGCTGGTACAAGTGGCGGAGGCGCGTGCGGGCGGCGACCCGATCCGCCTGGCCGTGATCGATCAATGCATGCCACAGACGGACGGCTTCGCGCTCGCCCGGCAGTTGCATGGCCTCCATGGTCAGGACACGCCGCGGCTGGTGCTGCTGACCTCCGTGGGGCGCAAGGGCGATGGCGCGCTCGCGCGAGACGCCGGTTTCGCCGGCTACCTGACCAAGCCCGCGCGGCGCGACCAGCTGCACGACCTTCTGGAGGCTGCGCTCGGCGACCCGGGCGGTAGCGAGCTCGTGACCCGCCACCGGCTCGCGGAATCCTCGCCGCGCTTCGAGGGCCGCGTTCTGCTCGCCGAGGACAATGTGGTCAACCGGCAGGTTGCCACCGCCGTGCTGCGCAAGCTCGGGCTGCAGGTCGCGCTCGCCGAGAACGGCCGCGAGGCCCTCGAGCGCGCCATGGCCTTGCCCCACGACCTCGTCTTCATGGACCTGCACATGCCCGAGATGGACGGGCTCGAGGCCACCCTCGCCATCCGCCGGGCCGAAGCGCCGCTCGGCCGGCGCACCCCGATCGTCGCCCTCACCGCCAGCGTGCTGCAGGAAACGCGCGACGCCTGCACCGCCGCCGGCATGGACGGCTTCGTCCCCAAGCCGTTCGCGCGCGCCCAGCTCGTCGAAGTCCTGCGCCGGTTCCTGGGCACCGAGCGCGCCGCTGCGCCTGCTTCCCCGGCCGGCACCGCCCCGGCCGCACCTGCCGCCGAGGCGCTCGACCCCGAGCGCCTCGGCGCGACGCGCGACGCCATGGAGGAGGACTTCCCCTCCCTCGTCGAGGCCTACCTCGACAGCGGCGCCGCGCTGCTGGCCGAGCTGCGCGCGGCCGACGGCGCCGCGGCGATGCTGCGTCCGGCGCATACCCTGAAATCCTCCAGCGCCAACCTCGGCGCGATGACCCTCTCCGCGCTCGCCGCGGCGCTCGAGGCCGACGCCCGCCGCGGCTCGGTTCCCGACCCCGCCGAGCGCGTCGCGGCCATCGCCGCCGCGTTCGCCCCCGCACGCACCGCACTGCTCCCCTTCCTCACCGAGAACTCTACCCATGGAACGCGCTGAATCTCGACTCCTATCGTTCGCTGACCCGACGCGACCGCGTGCGCTGATCGTGGACGACGACCCCGTCGGCCGCATCGCGCTGAGAAAGCTGCTCGATCGCTGCGGCTTCGACAGCCTGCTGGCGTCCAACGGCGCCGAGGGCGTGGAGCGATTCCTCGCCAACCGCCCAGACCTGGTGTTCATGGACCTGATGATGCCGGTGATGGACGGCCTCGACGCGACCCTGCGCATCAAGCAGCTCTGCGGGGACACTTTCGTGCCGGTGATCTTCGTCACCGGTGCGTCGGACGAGGAGGACATCGCGCGCTGCATCGAGGCCGGCGGGGACGATTTCCTCGTCAAGCCGTACAGCCACACCGTGCTCGCGGCGAAGATCAACGCGATGGAACGCATCCGCGCGCTGCATCGTCGCACGCGCGGCCTGCACGACCACATGCGCGCCGAGCAGGACATCGCGAAACGCATCCTGGAACACGCGGTGATGGGCCCGAACGCCCGGCCGCCCGGGCTGCGCTCGCTGCTCGCACCGGCCGCCACGTTCAACGGCGACATCCTGCTCTCCGCCCACGCACCGACGGGAGACCTTCACGTGCTGCTCGGCGACTTCACCGGCCACGGGCTCGCGGCGACCATCGGCGCGCTCCCCACGGCCGAGACCTTCCGCGCGATGACCGCGAAGGGCTTCGCTCCTACCGCGATCCTCGCCGAGATCAACAGCAAGCTCCGCGCCCTGCTGCCCACCGGGCTGTTCCTCGCGGCGGTGTTCCTGCGCGTGGGCCACGACCTGCGGCACGCGAGCATCGTCAACTGCGGGATGCCCGACGCCCTGCTCGTCGCGGGCGGCGCGGTCGAGGCCTCGGTGAGCTCCGGGGCGCTGCCGCTGGCGGTCTCCGGCGACGAGAACTTCGCGGCGGCGGAACACTTGCTGATGGTGCCGGAGCAAGCGCGCATCGTCCTGCTCAGCGACGGCGCGATCGAGGTGGGCGACGCCTCGGGTGCGATGCTGGGCATCGAGCGCCTGCGCCTCGCGATCGCCGCCGGCGCCGCGCAAGGCGATGCCATCGGCGCGGCGCGCGCCGCGATCGACGCCTTCCGCGCCGGCATGGTGGCGGCCGACGACGTGAGCCTGGTGGAGGTGGAGCTGTCGTCCGCGATTCTCGACCGGGTCGCGGCGCCGGGTGCCACGGCGGCCGTCCCGCCGCCCCGCACCGCGGCAGCGGCCACGTCCGGGGAGGACGGCGGGTGGCGCCTCTCGCTCGAACTCCGCGGCCGACTGCTGCGGGAAGCGAGTCCGGTGCCGATGCTGCTGTCCCTGCTGCAGGAGTTCAAGGGGACGGAGCCGCATGCAGGACCGCTGTTCACCATCTTGTCCGAGCTGTACAACAACGCGCTCGATCACGGCGTGCTCGGCATGGACTCGACGCTGAAGCGCGCGCATTTCGCCGATTACCTGAGCGTGCGCGAGCGGCGACTCGGCTCGGTCGGGAGCGGCCGCGTCTCGATCGAGCTCGATTGCACCGACAGCCCCGGCCGCGATCGCCTCGCGATCCGGGTCGAGGACAGCGGCCCGGGATTCGACGCGGCGGCTACGCCTCCGCCGCGCGACGACGCACCCCACGGGCGCGGCATTCACCTCGTGCGCGCGCTGTGCCAGTCCCTTGTCTACGATCGTACGGGCACGCATGCATGCGCCGTGTACGACCTGTACGCCGGTCCCACCATGGAGGAGAACGATGCGCATCCTGATCGTCGATGATTCACCCAGCGAGCTGATGGTGCTGCGGGCGCGGCTGCAGCGCCTTGGCCACGATGTCGTGACCGCGCCGGACGGCAAGCGCGGCTTGCAGGCCTACCATGACGCGCGGCCCGACCTGGTGCTGCTCGATGTCGTGATGCCGGACATCGACGGCCACGAGACCGCGCGGCGCCTTCGCGCCAGCGAGGCCGAATGGGTGCCGATCATATTCCTCAGCGGCCGCACCGAAAGCGCCGACATTGCCGCGGGCATCGAAGCGGGGGGCGACGACTACCTCTCCAAGCCCTGCGAACCGGTGGTGCTGTCGGCGAAGATGCGCTCGATGCAGCGCATCGCGGCGATGCGCGCGACGCTGCTCGACACGACGCGCGAACTGGAGCGCGCGAACGACGCGCTCGCACGCGCCGCGCAAACCGACGGCCTGACCGGCGTCGGCAACCGGCGCGCCCTCGACGCCGCGCTGATGCGCGAGGTCGGGCGGGCCGCGCGCGCGCGCTCGGCGGTCTCGGTCCTGCTCGCCGACGTGGACCACTTCAAGAAGTACAACGACCGCCACGGCCACCTCGCCGGGGATGAATGCCTGCGCCGCGTGGCGGCCGCGCTTGCGGACACGGTGACCCGCCCGGCCGATTTCCTCGGCCGCTACGGCGGCGAGGAGTTCTGCCTGGTGTTGCCCGAGACTCCGGCCACTGGTGCGATGAACGTCGCCGAGCGGGCGCGAGCCGCAGTGGAGTCGCTCGCCCCGCTGGGCGCGCCAGCCGGCGACCCCGTCACCGCGAGCATCGGCGTTGCGTCGATGCTGCCGACGCCGGGCAGCAGTCCGGCGTCGGTGCTGGCGCAGGCCGATGCCGCGCTGTACGAGGCGAAGCGGCTCGGGCGCAACCGCTGCGTTCACGTGATCCAACTGTCGCGCCCGCCCGCAGGCGAGGCGGCGGGCGGACCATCCGCGCGGTTGTCCGCGCCGGAGAGGATCCCGGCAGGCTGACCTTCGCGGCGAGCGGACTGATACACTGATTCCACGGATCCATCGGCGACAATGCAGGACCCACCCACCGGCACCTCCCCGTCGGCAGCCTGGCTGAGGACGGTGGTCGACGCGATCGGACGCATTCGTGCCGCCGCCTTCCTGACGATCCTTGCGGCGGGGGCACGATCGTTGCGCTTATCCTGCTCGAGGAATTCCATCACGAACGGGATGCGTCGAGCGGGCTCACGCGGACAGAGCATCATGCGATGCAGCTCGCCAGCCTCGTCTCCACGCAGTCGGATGCGCTCGTGGGGAGCGTCGATTCGGTGCTGCTCCGCCTCCGGCGCGATCCGGTCCTCGACAGAGCGGCGTTCGAGCGCGCCGCCGCCGGATTGGTCGGCATTCTTCCGAGCGACGCCCTGATCGCGTTGAGCGTCGTCGATGCGCGAGGCGACGTGCTGCATTCGACGATCCCGGTCGAGCGCCGTGTCAGCATCGCCGACCGGCCGCATTTCCTCGCGCATCTCGGCGGCGAAGACCGGCTGCATGTCGGTGCGCCGGTGTTCGGCCGCGTGTCGGGGCGGTGGGCGATCCAGTTCACGCGCCCGATCCTCGTCGAGGGCCGATTCGCCGGCGTGCTGGCGGCCACGATCTCGCCGCAGTACCTGGCGGCCGCCTTGCGACGCGCGCGCCTCGATCCCGGCGACATGGTCGCGCTGTTCACCTCCGAAGGGGCCTTCCTCGCCCGTTCGAACCGGCACGACGAGGCGATGGGCCAATCGGTCGCGGCGCGCCCGTTCCTCGGCGCGGATGCCCCGGACCGCGGCACCTCTCGATACCGTGCGGACCTCGACGGCGTGGAACGCATCTTCGGCTGGCAGCGCACCGGCGCCGGCAACCTCGTCGCCGTGATCGGCATCGACGTCGCGACCACGCTCGCCGGCGTGGAACGACGGCGCGGCGAGTCGCGCGTCGCCACTGCGCTGGCCGCCGCCGCGGTGGCACTGCTCGCCACGGCGACGCTCGCCTCGCTCGTGCTGATCTCGCTTCGCCAGCGCGAACTCGCCGACAGCCGCGAGCGCTTCACCGATTTCGCACGCGCTTCGGGAGACTGGTTCTGGGAGACCGACGCGCAGGGGCGCTTCACCTGGATGTCGGACGGCGTGGAGCGCGCGGTCGGCGTGGCCGCCCGATGGCACTACGGAAAGCGGCGCGAGGACCTCGCCGCGGCCTCCCGGGACATCGATGCGGAACCGTGGCGATCGCACCTGCGGACGCTGGCGCGGCGCGAGGCGTTCCGCGATTTCCGCTACCTGCGCCAGGGCCCCGACCGGGAACAATGGCTCTCGACGAACGGGGTCCCGCGCTTCGACGCGGCCGGCGAGTTCCTCGGCTACCGGGGCAGTGCTTCGGACGTCACGCACCTGGTGCAGGCGGAGCAGCGGGCGAGCCGCGCGGAGACGATGCTCGTCGGTGCCGTGGAGGCGCTGAATGAGAACGTGATCGTGACCGACGCGGAAGACCGCATCGCGCTGATCAACGCGGCCGGCCGCGCCTCCAACCGCGGCCTGACAGGCCGCATCGTCGGCATGCGCTACGAGGACTTCCTGCGCAAGGGCGCGGCCCTCGGCTACTACCCGGGCGCGGAGGGCGCGGAGGAGGCCTGGATCGCCGAGCGTATCGACCAGCGCCGCCGCGGCGGCGGCCGCATCGAGGTACGCCGGCAGGACGGCCGCTGGACGCTGGTCTCTGACCGCGCGCTCGACACCGGCGGCATCGTCACGGTGGCGCTCGACATCACCGAGCTCAAGCAGGCGCAGCAGGAACTGCACGAGCTCAACCAGCGGCTCGAGCGGCGCGTGGAGGAACGCACCGCCGAGCTGCGCAGCGCGCTGCGCGAGCAGGAGAGCTTCTCGTACACCGTGTCGCACGACCTGCGGGCCCCGCTGCGCGCGATCAACGGCTTCGCCAGCATCCTGCTCTCGGACCACGAGGCGTCGCTGCCGGAGGAAGCCCGCCGCCTGCTCTCGCGCGTGGCCTCGAATGCGATCCGCATGGGCGAGCTGATCGACGGCGTGCTCGAGCTGTCGCGCCTCGGCCGCACGGAGCTGCAGGCGACGCAGGTGTCGATGGCGGTGCTGGTCCGCTCCGTGTCCGAGCAGCTGCGCGAGGGACGCGCGGCGTACCCCGTGCCGGTCATCGGCGCGCTGCCCGACGCCAGCGGCGACCCGCTGCTGCTGCGCCAGGTCTGGCAGAACCTGCTCGGCAACGCCTTCAAGTTCTCGTCCGGCGCCCGCGAGCCGAGGGTCGAGGTGGCGGGCCGCGCCGAGCCCGGCCGGGTCGTCTACTGGGTGCGCGACAATGGTGTCGGCTTCGACATGGCCTACGCGGACAAGCTGTTCGGCGTGTTCCAGCGCCTGCACGGCGCGGACGAGTTCAGCGGGTCGGGCGTCGGCCTCGCCATCGTCAAGCGCGCCATCGAGCGCCACGGCGGCGAGACCTGGGCCGAGGGCCGGCCCGGCGAAGGCGCCACTTTCTACTTCTCGATCCCGTCCTAGCGGGACGGCGCCGGCGCGCCGCGCGGCGACGCCCGGCTTGCCGCGCCCTGCCGGGCGACGCGGTCGCCCTCGGCGTCGATGCCGATCCCCGCCGCGGACGCCACGGCTTTTGCGAGTTCGCGACAGGCGGTGTCCAGCGCGGCCGGCAGCGACGCGGGAACCTCCGACTGCAGCAGCAGCTTGCTCGGCCCCAGCGCGCTCACGGGCTCGAGCACGCGGTCCCGATGGCCGGCCAGCAGCGTCGCGCGGGTACGCTCGGCGGCCTCCCGCGCCCAGGCGTTGGTGGGCCATTGCGAGGGCAGCGCGAACGCGCGCGGCATCCGGCCGAGATCCTGCAGCACCACCCGGATGTCCTCGTGCGATTCGCGGAACGGCAGCAGCACGAGGTCGGACATGCCGGCGAGTTCGAGGTCGAATTCGAGCCGCCCGGCGCCGCCGTCGATGACGCCGACCCATCCGGGCACGCCGCGCAGCGTCCGGGCGACCTTCGCCAGGTCCTCGGCGCGGCGCGCGTCGGTCGGCAGATAACGCCGGCCCTGGCGCGACAGCGGTTCGCGCGTGGTGTCGGTGAGCGCGACCACGGCACGCACCCCGAGCAGGCCCAGACCCTGCCCGAGCATGTGCGACAGCGTGGTCTTGCCGGTGCCGCCCTTGTTGCCGAGAATGCACACGATCTGACCCATGCAGGCCATGGTAGCGACGCCGCCGGGCCGGGCGGGCGCGGAACAGCGCCGGATTTCGGCTGTTATTTGGCCGGCAGGGCCGTGGTCGGTGGCGCCGGTTCCGCGGGCAGGGTGATCCAGAACGTGCTGCCGGCGCCCGGTTCGCTCTGTGCCCGGATGCCGCCGCCGTGGCGCTCGAGGACACGCTTGACGATCGCCAGGCCGATGCCGGTGCCGGGGAAATCGCGGTCGGTGTGCAGGCGCTGGAAGGTGCCGAAGAGCTTGGCGGCATGGGCCATGTCGAAGCCGACGCCGTTGTCGCGCACGTAATACGCGTTTTCCTCCCCGCCCCAGCCGAATTCCACCCGCGGTTCGGGCTCGCGCGAAGAGTACTTCAGCGCGTTGTCGAAGAGATTGAACAGCGCCTGGCGCAGCAGCGTCGGATCGCCGAAGGTGTAGGGCACGGGCTCAACCTCGATGCGCGCGCCCGGGTACAGAGGGGCCAATTCGGACAGCACCGAGACCGCCGCCGCGTCCATGTCCACGCGCACGCGTACCAGCGGCTGGCGCGAAAGCCGCGCCAGCGTGAGCAGGTCGTCGATCAGCTCGCCCATGCGCGTCGCATTGCGGTCGACCACCGCCAGCAGCCGGCGGCCCTCGTCGCTCAGCCGCTCGCCTTCGTCCTCGACGAGGATGTGCGAGAAGCCGGAGACCGCGCGCAGCGGCGCACGCAGGTCGTGCGAGACGGAATAGGAGAACGCCTCGAGCTCCTCCACCGCCCTTTCCAGCTCGGCGGTGCGCTCGCGCACGCGCTGCTCCAGGTTCGCGGTCAGCTCGCGCAGTTCGCTCTCGGTGCGCAGGCGCACGGTGACGTCGCGCAGGATGGCGGCATATAGGGGCCCGTCGCCCGCCTCGAAGCTGGCGATCGAGGCTTCGAGCGGGAACTCGCGGCCCGAGCGGTGCAGGCCGAAGATGGTGCCCAGGCCGCCCATCGAGCGCGTCGTCGACCTGGCGCCGCCGAACCCGGCGACGAGCGCCGGGTGCCCGCCGCGGTAGCGCTCGGGCATCAGCCACTCCAGCGGCCGGCCGAGCACCTCGGCTTCGGCGTAGCCGAACACTTGCTCGGCCGCCGGGTTGAAGCGCAGCACGCGACGCCCGGCATCCGCGATGACGATGGCGTCCATCGCCGAGTCGACCACCGCGGCGAGCCGCCGCAACGCCCCCTCGTGCTCGCGTTCGAGCATGACCCGGTCGGTGATGTCGTGGCCGATGCCGCGATAGCCGATGAAGCGGCCCGCGGCGTCGAAAATCGGCTCTCCGGAGACCGACACCCAGTGCTCACGCCCGCCGTCGTCGGGTCGGCGCATGACGAAGTCGTGGAACGGCTCGTGCCGCTCGAGCAGCGCGCGGTGCTCGGCCCACTGCTCGGGCGTGACATTCTCCGCCGGCATGTCCCAGCGCGTCTTGCCGTAGTGCTCCCGGATCTCGATGCCGGTGTACGCCTTCAACTCGCCCGACATGAAGGTGAAGCGGAAGCGCTCGTCCTGCTCCCAGTACCAGGCTGAGGACAGATCGGTGAGGTGGCGAAAGCGCGCCTCGCTCGCGCTCACGCGGCGCTGCTCGACGTACAGGCGGTAGAGGAAGAACGCCAACGCGGCCGCGAAAAGCAGCGCCAGGGCAATGCCGGCAAGCCAGGTGCGCTGCAGGTGCCGCTCCAGCGACGCTAGCGCGCCGGCCTCATCGATGCCGACGCTGGCGACGAGGTCGGTATTGGGCACGCGCTCCCAGGCGAAGTTGCGCCGGACGCCGTCGGCGAAGGATACGGCGCGGAAGCTTCCCTTCTGCGACGCCCCGGGCACCGTGAATGGGCGCGGAGGATCGAGCACCTTGCCCAGCACGCGCTCGTGGTCGCGGCTGCGCGCCAGGAACGTGCCGTCGCGATGAAACAGCATCACGCTGTCGTTGGCGGAGAGCCGCAGCGACGCCAGTTGCCCCGAAATATACGCAGGCGATACCGAGATCACCACCACCCCGGAGAAGCGCCCGTCGCGAGGAATGGCGCGCGAGAACTGGATCGTCGTCACGCCTGGAACCTGGCCGGTCAACGGCTTGCCGATGAACAGGTGGTCGGAGCCCTCGGCGAGGTGCGCCTTGAAATGCTCGCGGTCGCGGATATTGTCCGGGACGCCCGGGCCGATGCTGGAAAAGACGATCCGGCCGTCCATGTCTGCCACCGAGAACTGCGCCATGAAGCCGGCCGGGAATGCGCCCGTCAGCATCTCGACGACTGCGCGAAAGCGTGCCTCGTCGCTGCCGAACTCGCGGCGCAGGGTGACCAGCGCGAAGTCGATGGAGTCCACCATGGCGCCGACGCGTCCCGCCATGGCGGAGGAAAGCTGCGCGGCGTACCGGTCGGCCTCGGCGAGCGCGATTTCGCGTTCGTCGCGCTGCGACTGCTGCAACTGGAAGAGCGCCGCCGCGAGCGCTAGCAGCAGCAGCACGCCAAGCGTCGCCAGGGTGTTGCGCCAGATTGCCGGAAGCCGAGCCAAGAATCCTCTGCCAGGGAGCCGCCCGCCTGCACGATACCAGCTACGCGGGGCGCGGCGAGATCCTGAATGCGGCAACGGCGGCGGAGAGCGACTCGGCGAGATGCTTCAGGTTGTGCGCCGCATCGGCCATGGCGCTCACGGCTGCGGTGTTCTGCTCGCTCATCTGCGCGATCTTCTCCACGCTCTGCGCGATCTGGTTCGAGGCGCTGGACTGCTCGGATAGCGCGCTGTTTATCTCGTTGACCGTCGCCACCACCTGGTCGGCGCCCTGCTGGATGCGGCCCATGCAGGCACCCGCGCCCTGCGCGCGCTGCGCGCCATCGGCCACCCGGCCGCCCCACTGCTCGACGCCGGCGACCGCCGCGGCGGTGTCCTTCTGGATCGCCGCCACCATCTGCGCGATCTCCTGGGTCGAGGCGGTGGTGCGCTCGGCGAGCTTGCGCACCTCGTCGGCGACCACGGAAAAACCGCGCCCCTGCTCGCCAGCGCGCGCGGCTTCGATCGCCGCGTTCAGCCCCAGAAGGTTGGTCTGCCCCGCGATGTCCTGGATGACGTGCACGATCTTGGAGATTTCCGCCGAACGCCGGTCGAGCCCGCCGATGGTGGACACCAGTTCGGCGGTGGCGTTGGACATTCGCGACATCTCGGCGCTGGTCTGCTGCACGACGTCGCCGCCTTCGCGCGACAACACGCCCGCGCTGCGCGAGATCTTCAGCGCCTCGCCGGAGTGGTCGCGCACCTGCCCGATGGACACCGTCATCTGCTCCACGGAAGCCGCCATCGACGAGGCCGCCTCGCTCTGCTGGGAGGTCGCCGTCGCCACCTGCCCGGTGGTGTTGGAGAGCTCCGCGGCGGCGCCGAGGATGCGGTCCGAGGCGCCGCGCACCGAGGCGACGACGCCTGCGACATGGTCGAGCAGCGCGTTGAACGCCCCGGCGATGCGGCCGAGCTCGTCGCCGCCGCGCGCCTCGGCGCGCACCGAAAGGTCGCGCTCGCTCGACACCCGGGTGACGATCGCCTGCAGGCGGCCCGCCGCCAGGGCCACGCGGCGCGACACCGCGACCACGCATGCCAGCAACAGGGCGATGCCGGCTACGATGGCCATCCATGCCTGGTTGCGCCCTGCGACGAAGCCTGCGCGCAATTCGTCCACCGGCACGACGACCTCGACCATGCCGCGCACGTCGCCTTCCTTCCAGTCCTTCTTCGGCGAGTGCGGGTGCGAGTTGTGGCACGCGACGCAGGCCGCGCTCATGCGGTCGGCGATGGCAAAGCGCAGCGACTCGCGGCCGTTCACGGCGGCGAGCGCGACCACCTCCGCCTTCGGGTTCGCCGTGAGCGTGTCGAGCGCGTCGACCTGGTAGGCGTCGAGCTTGTGCCCGGCGGCGCGGTGCGGGAACGGCTGGCGGCTGACGAGGTCCACCGAGCTTCCCGGATGGTCCCTGGCGATGCGTTCGCCCAGCGCGCGAACCATGGTCGCGGGCAGCGGCAGGGTGTCGTCCTTGCCGGCGAATTCGTGGTCGATCTTCATTCCCGACTTGCGCGCGCGCGCGACAATCTGCTCGGTGTAGAAGGCGCGCAGCGCGATCGTCTGGTTGGCGATGCCGCGCGCCGTGCCCGCGCCCGCGGCCTCGACCGCGCGGTCCGTGCTGCGGTTGAGCAGCACGCCCACCGCGAGCAGCATCAGGCCCCCGACGGCGAGCGTCGGCAGGGTCAGTTTCCAGGCAATGCTCAAGTCGGCGAGGCGCATCGGCAGATCCTTTCCAGTATTGGCATGCTAGGCGGCGCGAATGCCGCTGCAAGCGTCGATCAGCGTAGGCATTGCGACCCTGTTCCGCGGCTAGAGCCCGGCGTCCGCGATCAGTTCACTGAGTTCCAGCACCAGCACCAGATCGCCGTCGCCGGAGAGCGTGGCGCCCGACACGCCGCGCGGCTTGTACTCGCCGAGCGGCTTGACCATCACTTCATCCTTGCCGAGCGTCTGGTCGACCGCGATCAACATGCGCGCGTCGCCGCTGCGCACCAGCACGGCCACCGGCGGGAGATTCCCCTGAGCCTTGCCGAGCAGCGCCGAGAGGTCGAGCAGCGGCAGCGCCTCGCCGCGCAGCACTACGGCGGGGCGCGAGCCGACGTGCTGCACCTTCGGGGCGTCGAGGCTGATGATCTCGTGCACGCAGGACAGCGGCAGCGCGTAGGGCTGCGTGCCGCTCTTCAGCATCAGCACCGGCAGGATGGCGAGCGTGAGCGGCAGCGTGACGATGAAGCGCGTGCCGTGGCCGGGTCTGGATTCGATGTCGACGCGGCCCTTGAGCCGGCGGATGTTGGTCGCGACCACGTCCATGCCGACGCCGCGGCCGGAGAGGTCGGTGACCTCGGTCTTGGTCGAAAAGCCGGGCAGCAGCACCAGGTTGAGGCTCTGCCGGTCGTCCAGCGTGCACGCGTCGGCGGCCGACAGCAGCCCCTTCTCCACCGCCTTGGCGCGGATCACCTCGGGGCGCATGCCGTTGCCGTCGTCCGCGATCTCGATGACGATCTGGTCGCCGATCTGGCGCGCCGACAGGCGCACCTCGGCGCGTGCTGGCTTTCCCGACGCGGCGCGCTTGTCCGGCGATTCAACGCCATGGTCGATGGCGTTGCGCACCAGGTGCACCAGCGGATCGTTCAGCTCCTCGAGGATGGTCTTGTCGATCTCGGTCTCCTCGCCCTCGAGGACCAGCTCGACCTCCTTGCCGAGGCCGCGCGCGAGGTCTCGGGCGAGGCGGATGTACTTCTGGAACACGCGCCCGACGGGCTGCATGCGCGCCTTCATCACCGCGCCCTGCAGGTCGGCGACCTGGGCGTCGAGTTCCGACAGCGACTTCTCCAGGTTCTTGCGCACGTCGCTGCTGTCGCCGCCCTGGGACAATGCCGCTTGCAGGCAGTTCAGGCGGTTGCGCGTCATGCCGATCTCGCCCGAAAGGTTCAGGATCTGGTCGAAGCGCGCGGTGTCGACCCTGAGCGAGGTTTCCTTCGCCGGCGCGACTGCGGCGGCCTTCGACGGCGCCTTGGCCTGTGCAGCCGCCCTGGCGGCAGGCGGCGCCCCTGCAGGCGTACCCGAGGCGGCGGGCGCGGGCCGCGACACCCGGTCGAGAAGCGCGTCGTAGAGCACCTGCCAGTCCGGCTCGCCGCGCGGCGCCGGTGACGGTGGCGGCAGGGTGACCGGCGCCGGGGCCAGGGCGGCCACGACGGCAGGCTCGTCGCTCGCGGCCCGCACCAGCGCGTCGATCAGCGAAGCCGGCGACGGCGTGGTCTGCAGGCCCTGCCCCATCTCGTCGAACATGCGGCGCACTTCGCCGGTGGCGGCCATGATCAGGTCCATCATCGCCGGCGCCAGCCGGATCTCGCCCTTCCTCAGGCGGTCGAACAGGTTCTCGGTCTTGTGGCAAAGGTCGACCAGCGCGTGCGCCTCGAGGAATCCCGCCCCGCCCTTGATGGTGTGGAAGCCGCGGAAGATCGTGTTCAGCAGCGCGTCGTCGTCCGGCCGCCGCTCGAGGTCGACCAGCTGCACGTCGACGTTCTCCAGCAGTTCGCCGGCCTCGTTGAGGAAGTCGGCGAGCAGTTCGGCGTCGGCGTAGGCGGACATCGCGGGCTCAGAAACCGAGGCTTTCGAGCAGATCGTCGACCTGGCCCTGGCTGGTGACGACGTCGCTGCGGCCCTCGGCGTTGATCACAGGGCCGTTCAGCCAGCCCTCCTCGACCTGCGCGCGCTGGTCCGGCGGCGTCGCCTCGACCAGCAGCTTGACCAGCTGGTCCTCGAGCGACTGCGCGACCTGCGTGATGCGCTGGATCACCTGGCCCGTGAGGTCGTGGAAGTCCTGCGCCATCATGATCTCGGTGAGCTGCGCGTCGATGTCGGCGGCGCGCGCCGCGTGGCCGCCGAGGAACTGCCGGGTCTCGCCGGCCAGCGCCTTGAACTCGTCGACCGACAGCGTGCCGGCATAGAGCGCCTCCCACCGCGCGCCCAGCCCGGCCGCGCCGTCCTTCACCGCGTCGTGCTGCAGCTTGGCGCGCTCCACAGCGCCGAGGACGCGGTCCGCGGCCTTGCCGGTGAGGGAGGCCACGTACGCCAGCCGCGCGCGCGCGTCCGGCAGCGAGCCGACGGCGCTCTCGACCTTCTTGTCGTAGCCGAGCTCGCGCAGCGCATCGTGCAGGCTGCGCGTGACGCTGCCGATGCGCTGGAACACGTCGATTGAGGACAGCGGCGCCTCCGGCATGGCCGGGACCGCCGCGGCCGGCGCCGCGGGGGCGGAAGCGGCGGCGGGCACCGGCGGCGCGGCGCGCTCGGCCGCGCTCTGTGCGGCGATGCTGTCGAACAGGGCCTCGAGGTCTTCGCTGTCGGTCACGGCGCCCATCTCAGGCTCCCATCTTCTGCAGGATCTTCTTGACCTTCTCCTCCAGCGTCGCCTTGGTGAAGGGTTTGACCACGTAGCCGGAGGCGCCCGCCTGCGCGGCGGTGATGATGTCCTCCTTTTTCGCCTCGGCCGTCACCAGCAGCACCGGCAGCGCCTTCAGCTCGGCGTCCGCCCGGATCTGGCGCAGCAGCTCGAAGCCGTTCATGTTCGGCATGTTGATGTCGGAGACGACGAAGTCGAACTTCGCGCCCTTCAGCATGCGCAGCGCCATCTGGCCGTCCTCGGCCTCGTCGGTGTGCTGGATGCCGATCTCCTTCAGCAGGTTGCGGACGATGCGTCGCATGGTCGCGAAGTCATCGACCACCAGGAACTTCATCTCGGCTGCGGTCATGCGGTTCTCCTTCAGGCCGCGGCGATCATGCCGCGGATGGTGCTGGCGAGCGTTTCGGGACGGAACTTGGCGACGTAGGCGTCGACGCCGACCTGCTCGCCGAGCTTCTTGTTGGCGGTGGAGGACAGCGACGAGTGCATCACTACCGGGATGCCGCTGAAGCGCTGGTCGCCCTTGATGTGGCGGGTCAGCACGTAGCCGTCCATCTCCGGCATCTCGGCGTCGACCAGGATCAGGCCGACCTGGCGGCGGAAGTCCTCGCCCTTGCCGGCGAGGCTCTGCAGCTTCTCCCACGCCTCGCGGCCGTTGCAGGCCTGCTGGTGCTTCAGGCCCAGGCCATCCAGCACCTCGACGATCTTCTTGCGCGCGATCGCCGAGTCGTCGGCGAAGAACACGCCCGAGGAGGGCTCCTCCACTCGGTCGATGTGCGGCACGACGGGCTCGCCCATGACCTCGGCGAGGATCTGCTCGACGTCGATGATCGACACCAGCCGGCCGCCCTCGAGTTCGGTGACGGCGACGATCTTGCTGGAGACGGAGGACAGCATCGGCTGCGGCGCACGAACGTGGTCCCAGTCGACGCGCACGATGCGGTCGACGTCGCGCACGAGGAACGCCTGCGCGTGGCCGCAGAACTCGGTGATGATCATCTTCGAAGGGACGCCGCGGCCGATGCCGAGGAACTCGCCGAGGTCGATCACCGGCATGATCGAGCCGCGCAGCGAGATCAGGCCCTTGACGCCCGGCGGCATGCGCGGGGCGACCGTGATCGCCATCACCTCGCAGACTTCGCGCACCTTGAAGACGTTGATGCCATAGATCTCGGCGTCGTTGAGCGCGAACAGCAGCAGTTCCATGCGATTCGACCCGGCGAGCCGGGTGCGCTCGTCGATCATGTTCATCAAGCGCGGTTCGCGATCCATCGCGGCCCCCTTTCTTATGAGTGCGTTGTCCCCGGGGCGCGTCCACTGCCGCCTCGGCTCATGAGGTTATCGGCCTGAATCCACGGGGCTTTAGCCCCTCGCCGGGGGCGGACGCCGCGCTGCGGAACCCGGTCCCGGCGCGCGAAGGATGATGGCATGCGGGTCCCCGGCGGAAGGCCGGAAAATGACACCGGAGGGCGGCGCTGTTCCGCGTTTCGGGACGCGTCAGCCGGGCGCGTGCAGCGCCAGCCGCAGCCGCTCGCGCGCCGGCGCGTCGAGCGCGGCGAGCGCCGCCCGCCAGCGCGGGAAGAGGCCCGACTCCTCACGGTGCTCGTGCTTGGCCAGCGTTCCCGACAGCATCGCGGCATAGGACTCGAGTTCCCAGGCCTCGCCGTCGAGCGACTCCTCGACCGCGGCAAGCTGCGCGAGCAGTTCTTCGTGTTCGGCGAGCATGACCTGCAGCGGCGCGAACTCCTCGCCCGGCCCGAGCGCCGGCGCGAGGACGTCGTTCTCGTTGCGGATGTGGCGGCGCAGGCCGGCGCCCAGTTCGGCGATCAGCGCCCTCGCCGCGGGCAGGTCGCCGGCGTTCACGCGCCGCAGGGCCCGGCCGAGGCACTCGTCGAGCACGCGGTGCTCGCGCACCAGGAGGTCGACGAGGTCGCGCGGCGCGATGTCCTGGGCGCGGCGCACGACCGTCTCCCAGTGCGCGCCAGCGGCCCTGGTCTCCCAGGAAAGCGCGTTGCGCAGCTGCAGGTCCAGGCTTGCCATCAGGAGACCCGGCTCGTCGCGTGTCAGGAGCACCAGCTCGCCCCCGGCCTCGCGCAGCGCCGCGATCGCGGCCAGCGCCAGGCGGGAATCGGCTTGTGCCCGCAAATCAAGGGTTTCCACGCGGCGATTCTGGCACGATGCCCCCTTGAAATCGCCCCGGGCGCCCCAATCTGGCCTGAATTCTCTTGGTCCGGGACCCTGTTTTCACCACAGAATCGATGAGCGACCCCACCGTGCAAGACCCGTCCGCCACCCCTGCTCCCGCCGATGCCGGCCCCGCGAAATCCCTCGAAGACCTGCTGGCCGAGGCCCACGCCAGGGTAGAGGAACAGCGCAATGCCCACTTGCGGGCGCTCGCCGACGCCGACAACGCGCGCAAGCGCGCCCAGGCCGACATCGCCGCGGCCGGCAAATACGCCATCGAGCGGTTGGTTTCCGACCTGGTCCCGGTGCTGGACAGCCTCGAGGCCGCGCTCGCCACGCAACCCGCGGATGCCGGCCCGATGCGCAGCGGCGTGGAACTCACCCTGAAGCAGCTGCATTCGGCGCTGGAGAAAGTGAAGGTCGCCGAAGTGAATCCCGCGGCGGGCGAGCGGTTCGATCCCAACCGCCACCAGGCGATGGCTGCGGTGGAGACCCCGCCGGGTGAAACGCGCGAGCCCAATACCATCGTCGCCGTGATGCAGAAGGGCTACCTGCTGCATGAGCGCGTGGTGCGTCCCGCGCTCGTCACGGTCGCCAAGGCGGTTGAAAAACCGGCCGCAAACCCCATTTAGGTCACAGGCTTAGCTTCGAACCAAGGACACTGACATGGCAAAGATCATCGGCATCGACC
>SXGT01905449.1_pt1 | contig 17690 bp, 15 predicted proteins | sample 3176221 | NCBI WGS metagenome assembly SXGT01 (sample SAMN11356862, study PRJNA531348) | freshwater metagenome | isolation source: freshwater sample F1-120 | place: China: Fuxian Lake, Yuxi | collected 2017-12-25
CCGCCGCTGCTGCCGCCGCCGCCGCACCCGATCAGGCCGGTCAGCGCGAGGGCCTGCCATCCCCGCATTTTCATAGTTTCCTCCGCGCGTTGAACGCGCCGCGTACGAAGCCCCGAAGTGTCGCAGAGCGCCACACGAGGTGCAAACCGAAGAGGGCGAACAACAGGCTGGCCACCGGGGAGCCGAGCGGCCCGGCGGGGTCGCCCGCGCCGTTGTTGTCCGAAGACCGACCGCGGGAGGAGGTCCCTTGGCCGATCGAGCACCCCCCCGACGAACCTGAAGGACCCGGCACCCCCTTCGAGGGGCCGCCGTCTGGCGGCGACGCGGCCGTGTCACCCGACCCTGCTGCGTCCGCCCCGGTGGACTCCCCGGGCTCGACGCCCGTCGGGCCGGCATCCGGCGGGTCGTCCACAGCCGGCTCCTCCGGATTGACCGGGACGCCGTCCACCGGGCCCTCGGTCACGTTGTCCGGGATGTCGTCGCAGTCGTCGTCGAGGCCGTTCGGCGTCTCGGCGGCGCCCGGACCGATCGCTCCGTTCGCGTCGTTGCAGTCTCCCTGGTCCTCTGTGAAGCCGTCGTCGTCGTCGTCGCTGGCGATGGTCGCTTCGTCGATGGCGCCGTCGCAGTCATCGTCCGCCCCGTTCGGCAGCTCGACCGCGCCCGCATGGACCGCCGCGCTCTTGTCGTTGCAGTCCCCCTCGGCCTCGGAGAGCCCGTCGCCGTCGTCATCGCCTTCCACGGTCCCGTCGTCGATCTTCCCGTCGCAGTCGTCGTCCGCCTCGTTCGGCACCTCGAGCGCCTGCGGGTGGATCTCCGCGTCACCGTCGTCGCAATCAGCCGACGCGGGCCAGCCATCGTTGTCGCCGTCGACCTTGCCGGCGCCGGGCTCGAGCTCGTCCGTCAGTCCGTCACAGTCGTTGTCGAGGCCGTCGAGCAGCTCCGGAGCGTCCGGCCCCACCAAGGTGGTGAGGTCGTTGCAGTCGTCCTGGCTCTCGGCGGCTCCGTCACCGTCGTCGTCCACGATGGCGGTGCCTTCGTCGGTGAGCCCATCGCAGTCGTCGTCGGCCCCGTCGGGCGCCTCGGGAGCGCCGGGGTACTGGGTTGCGTCGCCGTCGTCGCAGTCGTTCTGGATCTCGCTGTAGCCGTCGCCGTCGTCGTCCGCGAGCGCCGTGCCGTTGTCGACCTGCCCGTCGCAGTCGTCGTCGAGCCCGTTCGGAAGCTCGGCGAGCTCGGGCGAGATCGCCGGGTTCTTGTCGTTGCAGTCCCCGTCGCTCGACGACACGCCGTCTTCGTCCTCGTCGAGCGTGCTGAGCGCTTCGTCGGTGAGCCCATCACAGTCGTCGTCGACCGCGTTCGACACCTCGGCCGCGTGGGGGCCGACCGATGGCGAAGAGTCGTCGCAGTCGCCGGAGGCGGTGGAGAAGCCAGGACCGGGGCACGCGGCCACCAGGTCCCCGCCCGCGCCGTCGTCGTCGGCATCGACGTACAGCGGGACCAGCATCGCCTCGTCCGTGTCTCCGTTGCAGTTGTCGTCCTTGCCGTTGCACTCCTCGGCGATCCCTGGGTTCGCGGCGTCGTTTTGATCATCGCAGTCGGTGGCGTCGATCACCCACCCGTCCGGAGCCGAGCAACCTGTCTCAGGGGGGCCGGGATCCCCAAAGCCGTCGCCGTCTCCGTCCGGGTAGAACGTCAGGACCGGCAGGTCCTCGTCGATGAGGTCGTCGCAGTCGTCGTCCGCGCCGTTGCAGAGCTCCTGCGCACCGGGGAAGACGTGAGAGGAGCCGTCGTCGCAGTCGCCCTTCTCGAGCACATACCCGGGTTTCGCCGCGCAGCCTGTGATCCACAGCGTGTCCACGCCGACCCCGTCGCCATCGGTGTCGAGCCAGTACGTGTGCTTCGGGAGGCCGTCATCCGCCTTGGCGTCGCAGTCGTCGTCTTTGCCGTTGCAGAGCTCGGGGGCGGCCGGGTGGACGAAGGGCGCGGTGTCGTCGCAGTCGGTGGACGTGGCGACGTAGCCCGAGGGCGGCGCGCAGGCCAAGACGCTCACGGCGGGGTCGCCGTGGCCGTCCTCATCGCTGTCACGAAAGAACGAGGTCTCCGCGGCGCCACCGGGGCACGCCGCCTTGGCGACGCGCGCCGCGACGAGGAAGAAGGCGAGGTAACGCATTGGGTCACGCCAACATAGAAGCATCACGGCGTCGACTTTTCGCGCTTCGCCGGCAGGGCTTGCGGTGGCGTTCGGCAGGTGGAATCGTGCTCCCCGTCGAGGTGCGGCGGCGCCTCCCGGAGGAGTGCATGAAGCGACGGTCGTTCATTCATGGGGTAGGCGCCGGGGCGCTTGCGCTCGGCTGCGAAGGAGCCGCCGACGCGCTGGCACCGGACGCCGGCGGCGACGGCGCCAGCGGCGACCTCGGCACGGAGCCGGACGTGAGTGGGCCTCCTCCCGTCGCGGACGCCGGCGATGCCGGTCCGGCTCCTCGAAAGCGGCTCACTCCGCTACGGGGCGACGGCTCGCACCCGTACCACTACGTAGACACGATCGTCATGTGTCAGATGGAGAACCGCTCGTTCGACCACTACTTCGGTGCTCTGTCGCTGCTCGAGGGTCGCGCCGATGTGGAGGGGCTGTCCGAGGGGCTCTCGAACTCGGGGTCCGACGGCACGCCCTACCCCATTCACGCGCTCGGCCCGCGCTGGGTCTTCGACGTGGACCCCGGCCACTCGCACGGCGCCTGCGTCGAGCAGTTCGGCGAGGGCAAGAACGACGGCTTCGTGCGGAACTTCGAGACCCGCGCGGGCAAGGGCCCGCAGGCCGGCGACGTGATGGGCTACCACACCCGCGCCGAGCTGCCGGCGCACTACCACCTGGCCGACAACTTCGCCCTCTTCGACCGCTGGCACTGCTCCCTGCTCGCTCCCACGTGGCCGAACCGCTTCTACTCGCACTGCGCCACGTCGGGCGGAAAGCTCAAGAACGACAAGACGCTGAACGCCCCCACGATGTACCCGACGCTCGAGGCGAACGGGCTCGCCTGGGAGCTCTACGGCGCCACGGTCGTGAACTTCCTGATGCTGGTCGAGTCGATCCCCGTCGAGCGCCAGACGGGGAAGACCATGGCCGACTTCTTCGCAGCGGCCGAAGCGGGGACCCTGCCCAACGTCTGCATCCTGGAGCCGGACGTCGGGTTTGCCGACGACCACCCGCCACACGACATCCGCAACGGCCAGGCGTATGTGGCCTCGATCTACGAGGCGCTGCGCCGCTCTCCGAAGTGGGACCGCACGCTGTTCCTCCTCTTCTACGACGAGCACGGCGGCTTCTACGACCACGTCCCTCCCCCGAAGGTGGCGTTCGACGAGCGGCCCGGCTTCGATCAGCTGGGCTTCCGGATCCCGGGGCTCATGGCGGGCGGCCTCGTCAAGCGAGGGGCCGTAATCCACGACGTAGTGGACCACAGCTCCCTGCCCGCGCTAATCGCGCGCGTCTTCGGGCTGCCGCACCTCAACCAACGCTCCGAGACCTCAGGTGACTTCGCGAACGCGCTGTCACTGGACTTCGTGGAGGACGAGCTGCGCCCGGTAGCGCCCGAGATGCCCGTGATCGAGCTCTTGGACGGTGAGATCGAGCGCGCGGCGCAGCGCGGGATCTCGCAGGTGGAGCTGTGGGACTACGCCATGCATCGAGGCTTCGTCCCGAGAGACTACGTCGAGGTTCACAACCGTCGGCGGCGAGAGACCCTGGAGTGGATGTTGAAGCTTGGCGCCGTGCGGCGGTCCGGGGCCTGACCCCGGGAGCGGCCGCCCAGGCGATCTCGCGCTCGAGCCTGCGCGCGGCGGCCTAGAAGCCGTACCCCAGCGAGACCTCGGTGGTCACCGGGAAGTTGACGGCGATGCTCTGGTCTAGCGGTACCACGTAGCTGGCGGTGGACAGCCGCAGGTTCACGTAGAAGTTCTCAGTGGCGAAGAACTGCGCTGCGAGCCCCCCGTAGAAGCCCATGGTGACTTCGTTCCCGAGGTCGGTGAGGTCAGGGTCCTGGCAGCGCTCGTCCGCAGTCCCGGCCCACTTGCACCAGGGATCGGTGGTGGTCTTGTACGAGCCCAAGACGTGCACGTCGAAGCCGAAGCGCGCCGAGAGGCGCCACCAGCTGCCTCGAAACGCATAGCTCAAGCCGAACGCGGTCCGCACGCTGGTGAACGAGTCGAGCAGATCGCGCGGCGAGTCCTGGGTGGACGTGAACATGTTGACCTGGAGGAAGGTCCCGAGGCCGGCGAGGAACTGGTACTCGAGGGAGAGCCCCATCCCGAGGTTGTGGAAGGGCTCGCGCGTGGTGTCCTTGCCGTAGATGGAGTAGGCGAACCCGGTGTCGATGAAGAAGCGCTGCTTCGGCCCGGTGGGGCGCCCCCCGGGGAGATCGACCCCCGGGAGACACGCGAGCCACTGGGAGATGAAGCGCTCGAGGCGGGCCTCGTCGTTGAGCCGGCGGCGCCCTTCGCGCGCACCGGGCGGGTCGACCTGCGTGACGAAGGTGACCGTGGCGAGACTCCGGTCGTAGATCTGTACGCGCAGCAGGCGGTCTGCCCCGGTGCCTTCTTCGACCCACGCGTGGACCAGCGTGTCCACGCCGAGGTCGGCCATGAACTGCTCGAGCCGCCGCTGGTCTCCCAGCGGGTTCTCCTTGGGGTAGGTGGAGCGATAGTCGTGAAACGCCTCGCGGATCGCCGACTCGAAGGCGGGTCCGTAGAACCCGCTGGCGAACGACTTGCGCGGTGCGTAGTAGAACATGGTCTTCAGGAGGTCGCGGACGCGCCCGCTGTCCGCCGCGGCGGACGCCGGCGACGGCGCGTCGTCGCGGGGCCGCTCCGAGTAGCAGAGCGCCAGGGTCTCGTAGAGGTCGCTCATGTCGGACCGCTCGAAGAGATCTGCATATGACAGCCTCAACGAGATGAGCGCGCCTTCGATACGTCCGATCGCGCCCTCGATGTTGAGGCGCTCGAAGTCTTCGCGGGCGCTGTCGACGATGTCCTTCGCAGAGTGACTGCGACGGATCCGCTCGCGGGCCACGTCCAGCTCCAAGAGCTCGACTCGCGGTTCGTGGCGAAGCGAGGAGAGCAACAGCTTGCTGAAGCCCTTGTGGACGCCGGCGGAGTCCGGTTCGGGCTCCTCGAGCCCGCGAAACAGGCGCTGCGGATCGGGTGCGTGATCGAAGACCGGCAGCACCAGCATCCGGCGCGGCCTCTGGGGAACGGCGTCGTCGGCGCTGAGGGGCGCCGCGAGCAGCAGCGCCAGCAGAAGCGCCTGCAGCGCCGCGCGGCTCATTGCTCCGCGCGACACTCGGTACACGCCTTGTCCCGCACGGTCAGCTGGTCCTCATTCAGCACCTTGGTGAGCGTGAGCGCGTCGCACCCGGCCACGCCCGGCTTCTTGATGGTGAGCTCGACGGTCTCGGAGTCCACGCGGGTCATGACCGCGTCGTGGAGGACGTCGCCGCAGTCGCGCATGGCGAAGTCCATCCTGGACTCCCGATAGACGCCCTCGATCGACGAACAGGTGCAGTAGAGCCCCTCCGCGGGGCGGCACTCGGCCTCGCGCTGGCGGCTCTCGTTCTCGAAGAACCGGATGACGCCGACCACATCCTCGCCGAAGTGGCCCATGCTGACCTCGAAGTAGAGCTCGCAGCTCTCGTCCGAGACGCCCTCGGGGCACCGCCCGAGGCACCGGCCGAGGTCCCGCGCCTCTTCGGCGGTGATGCCGCTGGGGATCCACTTCCCGCTGAGGAAGATGTCTTCGTCGCACGCGGACACTGCGACCGACGCGAGCAGGACCAGGAGCCTCAAGTGCCCTCGCTGAGGCGCACCTGATAGTCCGAGAAGACCTCCGCTTGGAACAACGAGAGGTGCGCCGCATCCGATGCCCACGCGTCACGCGGCAGGCCGCCGCGCGCACAGGCCTCTTCCAACATCTGCTGCCGCGTCCACTGAAGGGCGGTGGCGACCTGAGGCAGGAGGATGCCGACGGAGCGCCCCAGCTGGATCAGGACGCCATGGCGGCCGGGCTCGAGCGCCTCAGGGGAGCTGGGCACCAGCGGCCCGAGCACGCTGAGCTCGATGCTGACCTTGGCGATCTCGTCGAGCCGAATCGGCGCCTCGACTGGGTCGTCGGTTGCGGCGGAAGACACCGTCTCGATGACCGCGCGATAGAGAGGAAGATCCGCGTGAGGCGTGCCCATACACCCGCGGACCCGGTCTCCCACCGTGAGCGTGGCGAAGACCGCGCGCAGCTCATTGAGCCGCGCGTCTGGCTCCGTGACCTGGAGCACCGTGCCCCGACGCACACGCGACTGCAGCGCCTCCCGCGCGATCTGGATCAGGCGGGCTTTGTGCGGGTGGGTTAACGGGGGGGGCGGCGGCATGGGCCGCGGGATGCTGGCAGGCACGTTGGGGACTGTCAAACCACGCGCTGGTGAGCACTGGTGAGCACCCGAGGGGCTCAGAGAGGCGACGCCCCCACACCCTCGAGCGGGGCTGGCGCAGCCGCGGGCAGAGCAGCCGGCGGCGCCGGGGGTGGCGCGCCGGCGCGGCGCTGCGCAGCGCGGGCCGCTTCACCGAGGGCACGCACGTCATTTGGCCGTCGGTCCCCCGCGTCGAGGCCGGACGACGACGGGTCGTTGCCGCCTGGCCCATCGAGGCTCCCTACCGCCGGGCCTCCCGCTGCCCGCGACGGGAGCGCACGGTAACCGGAGTCCAGGAGACGGGAGATCTCGGCCCGCTGGTCATCCGGGAGGCGATTCAAGATCTCGCGGAGCCGCGCCGCCTCGAGCTCCACCGACACAGGCGGCACGTCGGTGCGCAGCCGGAGCGCATAGAGCCGCTCGAGCGACGCGTGGGCCGCGCCCAGGAGCTCAGCCTCTTCCCGGGCCGTGAGCTTCTGCACCGCGCCCACGTCGACCACCTTCACGAGCTGCGTCGCGTCGTCAGGGCCTCCGGTAACTGTCTCGTCCTCTACCGTCGCGTCCTCGGCCGAGGCGGCGTCGTCCGGCTCCACCACGTCCTCGAGCACCGGCGGCTCGATTACGTCGGTGTCGCCCGGCAGCGCGCCGGCGATCCCCGTATCCACCGCCGCAGTCGGCGACGGCTCGGCCGCTCCAGGAACAGGCGGCTCGACAGGGGATGCCGACGCCAAGACGGGCGGCTCGATTGAGGGGGCGGCGCGGTCCAGCACCCGGCGAAGCTCCTCGACGCTCGGTCCGTTGGGCTGGGGGGCCGCGCCGTCGAGCAGCCCCGGGGGGAGCGAGGGGATCTTTCGCGCGCTCTCGAGGCGCGCCTGGGTCTCTGCCTCGTCGACCTGCGCCTCGCGCGTGCTCATCCGCGCCCAGACCAAGATCGCGCCCACCACGACCAAGGCGACCAAGAACAACCCAACGGCTTCGACCCAGCGCGGCATGTTGAGCTAGGTAGCAGAAGCGGCCGCCGAGCGCATCCCGGCTAGGCCCGTAGGGGGTGTCAAAGCTACCGTCGATGCCAGTCGGGCGGCTTCGTGCGATGCTCGCTCGATGACCCGGTCCCTCGACGCCCTCGTCGACTCCCTCGCTCCGCGCATGGTCCTCACGGTCGCGGCCGTGCTCGCGATCGTGTGGAGAGGTGCGCCGCTTGGCGTGGAGGTGGCGCTGGCCGGGCTGTTCACGATCGAGCTCGGGGTGCGCGCGGCCGCGGCGGTCGGGGCGCTGCGGCGCGGTGAGCCAGTGGCGGCCCGCCTCCCCGTCCTGCTCATCTGCGCGGTGGTCGTCCTCTCATTCCTGCCGTGGACCACTCCCGCGCTCGAGGGCGCACGGCCAGCCCGCCTCGGCCTCCTCTTCGTCTACTGGTCGCCGCTGGGAGCCGAGTTCGCCCGCGTCGCCTTGCGCCGCGAGCGCCTTCAGCAGCTCGCGCTGGTGGGCGGCCTGGCGGTGCTGCTCGCAGTCACCGGCGCCGCGGTGCTCCTGGCGCTCTATGACCGCGTCGACGTGAACTTCGACGGGGCGCACGAGAGCCCGCTCGAGGTGCTCTGGTGGGCACTGCGCCAGGTCGAGTCGGCAGACAACCTGGTCGAACGGCTCGGCGACCCCGTCGTTGTGGTCGTGAGCCTCTGCCTCACGGGCGGCGGCCTCCTGCTCGTGGCCGTGGTCATCGGCCTCGGCACCGGGCTCGTGGAGGATCTGGTCCGCGCCACGCGCACCGGCCGGGTGGAGGCGCTCCACCACCTCGTGATCCTCAACTTCGACGCCCGGTCCGTGGGGGTGTTGAGCAACGTGCTGCACTACGCCCGACACCAGCTGGGCCGCAGGCGTTATGCGGTCCAGGGCCTCTCACCCGCGCGTCCGGAGGTGCTCGACGCCCCCGTTTTTCGCGCCGTGGACTACCGCGCGGGCCCGCCGCACCGCGAAGAGACTTTGAAGCGACTCAACGTGCCCGAGGCGCGCCGGGTGGCCGTGCTGGCCACGGGCGAATCTGCCGAGTCCGACGCACGCGCGATCGCGGCGGCGATGACCGTCCGGCGGCTCCGCCCCAACGCCTGGATTGTGGTGGAGCTCGCCCGCCCCACGAACGCGCGCGCCGCGCTGGAGGCCTGCGGCGCCGCGCGAACCACCCCAGTCCCTGCGCGGCGCCTCGCAGCCCTCGCGCTGGCGCAGGAGCTGGCCGACCCCGGGCGCGCGAGGCTTATCCTGGACATCGTGTCGCTGAGCGGCCAGGAGCTCTACACCGGCGTGCTGGGAGATGGGCGGTTCGCGGGGCTGCCGGAGGTGCTCGAGGCCCAAGGGAGCGTGCTCGCGTTGCGCGATCACCTGCTCGCGCGTCACCGCCTGTTGCTCCTCGGCAGCTTCGCCGCGTCCGAAGGCGCCCTCTCGCCCATCCTGAACCCCGAAGGCACGAAGCCCCTACCGCGTTCGCGCGGCCTCATCGCGCTGGCCGATCGCTTCGAAGCTCTGGAGGCAGGCCTCCGCGACGCCTTCGGGCCGATCCCGGAGCCCGCCCCTGCAGACGCGGTGGCGCTAGACCCCGTCCCGCCGTGGCTGCCGAACCAGCTGCTGGTGCTCGGCTTCAACCCCGACACGGTCGAGACCGTGGGCGAGCTCCTACGGCTCTTTCCGGGGGCCGAGGTGAGCGTGGTAGGCCGCAACGAACGAGACCGCGACCTCATCAAGGAGGCCTTCGTCGACGAGCGGACCGAGACGGGCGCGGTCTTCCGCGTGGCGGGGCCGAAGCGCATCGAGCTGCTCGGCCCCGGAGGCGACGTGGTGGGCGTGGTGCACGCGCGTGTAGCCGATCGCCTGAGCGACTCGCTCTTCCGCCCGGCGGCGGCGGGTCCCGTTGGCACCGTCTTCGACTACGACGCCGTCGTCATGGGTTCAGAGCGCGGCGGCGAGGACCCAGACGCCGCGTCGGTGCTGGGGACCTTGAAGTTGCTCGCCTCGGAGCGCCCGCACGCGACACGCCTCAAGCGCGTGGTGGTGGAGCTGAACGACCGCGCGACGCGAGACCAGCTGAGCGCGCGGACGCGCGGAGTCGAGGGGCTGTCGGTCTCCGTGGTGTGCACGAGCGAGCTGCGCGACGACATCCTCACGCACGCGTTCTTCGTGCCCGGATTGCCGGAGGTGCTCCACGACCTCCTCACCGCCGGCGGTCACGAGGTGAGGGCGTACGTGCCCCGCGACCGGACCGTGAAGCTGACGGCGCTCGAGCTCGTCCGGGCGCTGGGCGCGCGTCAGCCCCCGCTCGTCCCGCTCGCCGTGGGCTTCAACGACGGGACGGTGCAGGTCAACCCGCACCCGAGCACCACGCTCGAGTTCTCGGAGGTGCGCGTGGTTTATTGTCTGCACGGCCAGCGTGAGCTCGCGGGCGAGCGGGCGGTGCGCGAAGGGAGCGCCGCGGCGGGCGAGCGTCCGAGGCGCGGCCCGGAGGCGGCCACCACCGCTCCCCCCGAACCGGCCGATAATCCCAAGACACATTGACCGCCCCCTCGTCACCGCCAGAGCCGCTCGCAGCCGAGCCTCGAGCCGCCGCTCCACGCGCCCGCTGGTGGCTCTTGGCCCTCTTCGGCGGCACGGCGTTGCTCTACACGCCGCTGCTCAACAACGTCCTCGAGGGTGACGACGCCTGGAACTACGTCCTCCAGGGCGAGCTCGGCGTGCGCGGCGTCAGCGCTTACGTAGCGTCCGACGGCTACTTCAAGCACCAGAACGTGCACCGGCTGCTCGCGGACGCGACGTGGCTGCCGCGCTACGGGCTGTTCGGCGTCTGGATGCCGGGCTGGAACGCCCCATCCATGCTCCTGCATGCGCTCAACGCGGTGCTGGTGGCCCTGCTCGCCCGCGCGCTCCGCCCGGAGCGCGGCCTCGAGGTCCCCCTTGCGGCCGGCGCGCTCGCGGCGATGGCGCCCCTGCACGTTCACACCGTGGCGTGGATCGGCGGCACCTACGACCTCCTCGCCGGTGCCGCGCAGCTGGGCGCCTGTCTCGCCTTCCTGGGCCGGCGACAGGGGCTGGCGGTCTCGCTGACGCTCGCGGCGGTGACCAGCAAGGAGTCTGGGCTCCTGGTGGTGCCGCTGCTCACGGTCGTCTGGCTCGCCGCCCAGCGGACCGAGGGGCTGCGTCGCGGAGCCCAGAGGCTCCTCCCGCACCTCGCTGTCGCGGTGGCCGTGGCTGCCCTGCGGAGGCTCCAGGTGGCCGAGGTGGGCGTGGTCACCGACGCGATGGCGGCCGTGCGCTCGGTGGGCCTGGACCCGCTAGCGCTGGTGACCACTGCGCCGCTCGCCGCCGGCGCGGCGCTGGTGTCCCCGCTGGAGGCGCTGGGGCTCGAGGCCACGACGCAGGGGCTCGTGGGCCTCGGCGTGCTCGTGGCAACGGCGATCGCGGCGCGGTCGCCCTTGGGGGTCGTGGGGGCGCTGGGGGCCCTGGGCCTCGCGGTCCCGCCCGTGCTGCTCCGCGAGTATGGGCACGCCCTCGATCTGGACGAGATCCTCCACAACCCCAGGTACTTGTATGGTGCTCAGCTCTTTGGGGCCCTGGCGCTGGCCGAGGGTGTGCTGCACGGCGCGCGTGCCATGACGGCGCGACGTACCGCGTTGTTGTTGGTCGCCGTGGGCTCTCTGGCCGCAACGCTGGACCGAGTGGCCGTTGCGACGCGACCCGCGTCAGCGGCGGGCGCTCTGCTCGCCACCGTGGAGCCGTTGCGCGCCGGGGGGATACCGAGCGCCACCGAGCCGCTCGGGGGTCCCTCACACGAGCCCCTGCGAGCCTCGCGCGCACAGCGGGCCCCTGACGAGGCGCCACGCCTCTGGCTCCTGACCAACCGCCAGCGTGAAGACACCTACCGTCTGGCCGTGTCGCGCTGGCTGGCCGTGCACACCGGCCTCAGGGTGCAGTGGGTCCAGCGGGGGACGCTCCGGGTCCTGGAGCGCGACCCCGCGAAGACCGACGGGCTCGACTTCGTCAACGCCTATCACCGCGCGCGGCCCGCGCCGTTCTCACCCTCGGAGGTGGCGGACGGCGAGCCCGTGTTGCTCGTGGTGGACCGCGGCCCCGCTTCCGGGCACCGCGTGGAGGCCGTGGCGCTCGCCGAGCCGCTCGACCGCGGGCTCGCCGCCCCGGTACCGGTAGACCTCGGCGGCGCCACCACGCCCTCGGCCGCGAGCGGGGACCCGCCGCCCTCCCGGCCTCATGAGGTGTCGCACGACACCGGTGCGCTGCGCCTCACGCTGCGCGACCCGCCAACGCACCCGGCGGGTGAGGCGCGGGTGCCGGCGGTGGTGCTGCCCGTGCTGCTGGACCCGCAGCGGACCGTGGGACTTCGAGTGACCTACGACGCCGCGCTCGGTGCTCGCCCCTACCAGCCCGAGCGTCGCTTCATGCGCGGCTACCTGGAGGTCGGCCTGTCGGGTCCCGGGCTCGGCGGCGAGGAGGGCGTACTGCTCCTGCCCCTCGTGTTCGACGGGGCGAAGCACACGGAGACGCTCCGGCTAGACGTGGACCCCCTGGTGCGCGGTGCGCAACACATCACGCGCGTCGGCTTCTCGCTGGATCAGGCGTCGCAGGTCACCGTGTACGCGCTGGAGGCGCTGGTGGTGCCGGGTGTGCGCTCCGGGGCGCGCTGACGGGGGGTCGCCTGCGGCCCGGGTCGACGCAGTTCCCGCGGTCCGATCACTCCAGCACGTTGATGGGCAGAAGAGCCGCATAGCGTCGGAAGTCCGCGTCATCTGTGAGGATCCCGAGCCGGCGTCGCGCTGCCACTGCGCAGATGAAGTACTCTACCGCCGAGCCCTGGACCCCGGCCGCTCGGCACGTGTTCGACATCGCCGCCGCTTCTTCGTGGTCAGCTGTCGACACCTCCAAGTCGGGGAACGCACGCAGGTGCTCTCGGACCCTCGCGAACTGCTCCGGGCTGCGTACTCCGGTGAGGAGCTCCTGCCGGATCACACCCAGCATGACGACCCTTCCGGCTCCGATCAGCCGCGCCAGCTCGAGCGTGCGAGCCGTGGACACGCCGGGTGCCCGTCGGAGGGCGAGCGACCACACGGACGTATCGATGACGACATTCAAGGCCGGCGACGTTCCGCCTTGTAGTCGTAGTCGGGATCGACATCGATCGTCCCGAAGAGCTCGAGGATAGCCGCCTGCTTGCGGCGTTGAATGTACTCCTCGAGCGCCTCCGTCACCGTGGCCTTCTTGGTCCGGTGACCTCCGATTCGAAGCGCCTCCTCGAGCAGCTGGTCGTCGATGGCGAGGTTCGAGGGCATGTGTAGGACGCTACACACGGGCTACAGTGCAGTCAATTCGGGCCTCGCGCGCCGACGCGGCCGCGCCAGCCGGCGTGCGTCAGAAGATGTCGCCCCAGTGGATGGCGATCCCCAGGGTCACAGCCAGGAGATCGTCCCTCAGAGACTCGTCGAGCGGCACGACGAAGCCGACGTGCGCGTCCACGTAGCGGGTGGCCACGGAGAGCGTGGTGGCCGCCGTGTGCAGGAACCGCTCGTCTCCGGGCGCCTCGCCGAGGTTGCCCAGGTTGACGAACTCGGTCGTGAGCATCAGCAGGCCCACGCGCAGCCCAAGGCCCAGGTTGCCCCGGAAGTAGGCGATCACGTCGCGCTTCGACGCGCCGTCGCCCACGGGGACGCCAAGGTCGACGCCGAGGTCCCCTCGGAAGACGAGCCAGCGCCACAAGAAGCGAGGGCTGGCGGCAAAGCGCAGGCCGAGGATCTTGGGTACGACCTGGATGGTGTCGGTGAGTCGGGGCACCACGGCCGCCGTGTTGGCCACCATGCTCTGGGGGTCGTCTGCCGCTGTGGGGAGCAGCACCCCGCCGTGTACGTTGACGCCAAAGGACCGGCGCTCGAAGTCGGCGAAGCCCGTGATCTCGAGGTTGCCGACGCCGTCGGCCAACGTGTCGGCTCCTTCCACCACCATGGAAAACGGCAAGGAGAGCCCTACCCCGCCGGCGCCGAACTCAGTCTGCCCGTAGAGATCCAGCCGCAGCGCGTTGCCGTCGCCGCCGTCTGGGATCGTGATCCCGAGGTCCAGGGAGGTGTACCCACCGAACGACTGGCGATCGAAGGTGGCGAACGCGCCAACGGGCGTCTGCGCCCGCGCGAGGCAGGCGCAGAAGACGCAGAGAATGGTGACGCGCGACATGAAGTGACCTTACCCCAGGAGCCTCGCCTCGGTGCAGAATCACACCTTGGCGCCAGAGCGCGCTCGGCTATAGCTAGCCCCGCCCAAGTCAGCGTCATGGGGGTCCCCTTTGCCACGATTCCGTCTCACCTTCGCTCTCACGTGCCTGCTCGCCTGCTCGGATCCCGGCGCTGAAGAGTCGGGCGCGGACACCGCGGCCGCCGCCGACGTCGTCGCGGAAGGCGATGCGGTCCCCGCTGACGTGGCCGCGCCTCAGGCGGACGCAGACGCGGCACCCGAAGGGCCCGCCGAGGACAGCCAGAGCGCAGACACGGGCCCCTTCAGCCCCGCCGAGACGTGCGATCCCGCGAAGCCTCCGCTGATCCTGGCGCACGGCTTCCTGGCGTCGGGAGATACCTGGGCGCCCCACGGCATGCGCTTCATGGCGAACGGCTGGTGCACTGCGCAGCTCGAGACCTTCGACTGGGACTCCTTCCAGGAAGACACCACGAACGCGGTCGCCCAGCTGGACGCGGCGGTCGATGCCCTACTGGCGCGAACGGGAGCCCCCACCGCGATCCTGTTTGGCCACTCCCGCGGCGGGGGCCTCGGCTACGACTACCTCGCCGACGCGGGCCGAGCCGCCAAGATCTCCAAGTTCGTCTACGTCGGCAGCACGAAGCGGGACGCGCTACCCGCGCACGGCACAACCACGCTGAACCTGTGGTCCAGCGGCGACGCGGTCATCGCCTCCAAAGGCGATCTGCCTGGCGCGACGAACGTCCAGCTCAGCGGCGACGATCACTTCGGCGTCGCTACCTCGGAGGCGTCGTTTGCGGCGGTGCATCAGTTCATCACCGGATCGGAGCCCACCGTCACCGGCCTCCCATCCACGGAGGCCGTCTGGCTCGCCGGAAAGGCGGTGTACTTCGGCGACAACGCGCCCGCAGTCGGCGGGCGCTTGTCCGTCTATCCGGTGGACGAGAGCGGCGTCCGCACCGGCGACCCACTGTTCGTGACCACTATCGGTGACGACGCGCGGTTCGGGCCGTTCGAGGCGAGCCCCGGAGGGCGCTACGAGTTCGAGATCGCCGACGTCGGGAGGACCATCGCCCATTACTACCGCGAGCCGGCGACCCGCCCGAACCCCTTCGTGTATGTGCGCGCGCTCCCAGGGCTCGAAGGGGGCATGGCCGGCGCGGTGCTGAGCGCGATCCCCCTCGACCCGGGCAAGGCCGTGATCGTCGCCTTCAACTCGAGCCGCGGCTTTCTGTTCGGCGCAGACACCCTTGCGCTCGCAGCCGCGCCGTTGCTCACGGCCACCAGCGCGTCGGCTGAGAAGACGCTGATCGCCCTCTTCCTGTACGACGGCGACGGAGACGCGGCCACCGAGGGCTCGTCCGTCGCGCTCTTCGAGGGGTTCCCCTTCCTGGGCGCCCGCGACACCACCCTGCCCGTCGGCGGGAGCACCGCGCTGTCCCTCGGCACGCGGTCCATCGGGGTCCAGCGCTTCGACTCGGCGACCGAAGGCGTGAGCATCGCGGTGTTCGACTGACCCCTGGGTGGCGCCCCAGCCACATCCGCTTTGCCTTCGCCCTCCGTTGCACCGCGAGACACCCGCATGCCCGAGCTGCACGCCCCCCTGACGAAGCGCCTCTCCTTCCTCGACCGCTACCTCACCCTCTGGATCTTCGCCGCGATGGCGTGCGGGGTGGCGCTGGGCGTGTGGTCGCCCGGCTTCGGGGCGGCGCTCGAGCAGATGAGCGTGGGCACCACGTCGATCCCGATCGTCGTGGGCCTCGTGCTCATGATGTACCCGCCGCTCGCCAAGGTCCGTTACGAGGAGCTCGGCCGGGTGCTGCGGAACCGACGCGTCTTGGTGCTCTCCCTGGTGCAGAACTGGGTGGTGGGCCCGGTCCTGATGTTCGGTCTGGCGGTGCTCTTCCTCCACGACCACCCGGACTACATGCTCGGGCTCATCCTCATCGGCCTCGCGCGATGCATCGCTATGGTCATCGTGTGGAACGATCTCGCCCGCGGCGACACCGAGTACTGCGCCGGCCTCGTAGCGCTCAACTCGCTCTTCCAGGTGCTGTTCTTCCCCGCCTACGCGTGGTTCTTCGCAACGGTGCTCCCCACCTGGCTCGGCCTCGAGGGCGCCGTGGTCCAGATCACCATCGGAGAAGTGGCCGCCAGCGTGGCGCTCTACTTGGGCGTCCCGTTCGTCTCCGGTTTCCTGACCCGTTACGCCCTGGTCCGGGCCCGCGGTCGGGAGTGGTACGAGTCGCGCTTCATCCCGCGGATCGCGCCGGTGACGCTGGTGGCGCTGCTCTTCACCATCGTGGTGATGTTCTCCCTGAAGGGCGACGCCATAACCCGGCTCCCGCTAGACGTCGTGCGGATCGCCCTGCCCCTGCTCATCTACTTCGTGGTGATGTTCGCGGTGTCGTTCGCGCTCAGCCGGCGCATGGGCGCCAGCTACAAAGAGACCGCGACGCTCTCGTTCACCGCCGCGTCCAACAACTTCGAGCTGGCCGTCGCCGTGGCTATCGCCAGCTTCGGCATCGGGAGCGGCGCTGCTCTCGCGGCCGTCATCGGGCCACTCGTCGAGGTCCCGGTGCTCATTGGCCTCGTCCATGTGGCCCTATGGGCAGAGCGTCGCTACTTCCCTGTGAGCGGAGCGTCGTTCACGGCGCCGCCCGAACCAGGACGTTGACGAAGCCGGCCCCTTTGGGGTCCAGGGTGGCGGGGTTGGTCCAGGTCTCCAGCAGGGTCAGACCCGGGGCGGCGGCCAGCACCGCAGCCACGAACTCGTGCGCGGGCCAGTAGTGCAAGCTCCGCCCCATTTCGCTGGCAGCGGGAGGGCCCGGCGCAGTTCCTGAGGGCGTGCGCGCCCGACTGGGCGGCCTACGACCGCCTCGGGGCGACCGAGTGCGCGTTCAAGGCGCTGCAGGCCGCGCCTTCGCGTGGCGCGACTTCTCCCCGACGGGAAACGCCATCGTCCTGCCCTACCCGCGGCCAATTCCTGATTTCGGACGCCGTGTTCGTCTCTGAGGGGCCGCCACGGCCCAGCCCAGAGGCCCGCGCTAGCGCCGTGACGACCCGCGCTCCACGCCGTAAGAGCTCGGCCGAGGTGCAGGAGCGCGTCTGTAGCCACCGTCGGTGCGAGTCGCCGGCCCGCTTCGAAGGAGGTTGGACGAGGCATGAGCGAAAGGGCTACGGGCCGCGCCATCCCCCAGTCAATTGGCAAGTTGTCGCGCCATCGGCAGAACCGAGCGTCACATGGAGCAGCACGGCGAGGGCGGCTGCGACCGTCAGCACCAGCGCTCCGCTGCGGCGGCGGCGCTCCAGTACCTGCCGGGCAGCCCACAGCCACGCGGCCACGACCACCGGGAGGAGACTGGGGTGCCATGGCATCTGCTGGGACTCCGACCACAGGCCGCTCGAGGTCAGCCAGACGAGGCACAGCGCCAGCGTGGCGGGGTGTAGCAAGCGATGCAGCGCGGCGGCGAACAGGGCCAGCGCCGCGCCGGACAGCCCAATGAAGGCGAGCGCGAGGAACAGAGGGTCTGACGAGATCAAGACCATCGGCGCCAGCACGACGTAGACCGCGGGGCCCAGGCTGAACGAGGCGTCGGTCATGGGCGGCCCTTCTCCGGCAGCGTCCCGGTCTCCACGAGATCGAGCGTGCGGCCGAAGGCCCGGCCCATGTCCACGTTGAACGCGAGCTGCGGGTACAGGATCACCCTGTGTACTCCCAGGTGCAGGAGTACCGCGATGGCCCCGGCGACGACGCTCCATTGGCGGACCTGCGCGCCGCTGACGTGGGGAAGGTCAGGCATTGGCAGATCCTCACTCCCTGGCCATCATCTCGCGGCGAGTAGAGGCCACTCTCCCCTTCGACCTGCGTGCGCGGATTCCTCGGATACGCCTTACCGGTGACCTCTCGGGGCGCCTACGCAGCTTCCAAGGACGGCCCGTCGGGTGCTTCACCATTCGCCCGGCCGTATCAACCCCAAGTGGAGAAGGGCGTCGTGCGACCAGAGCTGC
>SXGT01545792.1_pt1 | contig 17687 bp, 14 predicted proteins | sample 3176221 | NCBI WGS metagenome assembly SXGT01 (sample SAMN11356862, study PRJNA531348) | freshwater metagenome | isolation source: freshwater sample F1-120 | place: China: Fuxian Lake, Yuxi | collected 2017-12-25
CGCCACCGGAGCGACCGCCGCCGCCGCCACCGCCACCGCCACCCGTCTTGGGACGAGCTTCGTTGACAGTAACGTTGCGGCCACCGATCTCCTTGCCATTCAAGGCCTCGATCGCCGCACGGGCTTCGGAATCGTTGTCCATCTCCACGAAGCCGAAGCCTCGGGGACGGCCGGTCTCCCGGTCCGAGACGATGCTTACGCGGGACACGGTCCCGTAAGCCTCGAACTCCGCCTGGAGCTCCGACTCGGTCATGTTGAAGGATAGGTTGCCGACGTAAATGTTCATGAGGTTAAAACCTCCCTAACAGGGCGGAGTGGAAGCTCAGCAAGGCCCAAACCTCTGGCGCCAAATTGAACGGTTCAGCAACAGAGTAGCTGCACACAATGCCCTGGGAGGAAGGCGACAACGCAAGGCGGCCAATGCCCACAGGGCAAGCCGCCTCGCTTGGATCGCGAGGTCCACCAGAGAGAAGAGGCAGGCGGGTCGTAACGATTTCCTATCCGCAGGTCTGAGAACGAACCTCCTCAACCCACGCAGGAAAAGGATTTCGTTCGCGTAACAGCAAGTATTATAGTCGGTGAAGTTTGGGATGGGAAGGCCTTGCGACCAAAGATTTTTGAAAATGCTGTTTCGAACTCCGGGGTCCCCTCCCGCGCCATGTTCCCAATTCCTCGCTGAGGGGGGGGAATTTCTACCCGTCGACCGGGCGCCTCCGGTCCCGAATTGCTGTTGAGCGTTGGTCGGGATCCCCCAGTCACGGCCGAGTGTAGCATCCCTTTGTGGGGACGCTGGCCAGTGCCAGGTCGGCCATCAGCCCAACCAGGGCTCCTTCCGGCTCGGGCTCCAATCGCCAGTCCTGAACTTGTCGGAATACGAGCAGGAATCGCCCGGAGACTTCATGCCCCACGGGCACACACAGGGCTTCCATTGCCGCAGCTTCCGCTTGATGCCCGACAACCACTTGCGAGAGATCACCGATCCGCTGCCAAACAAACGGCCTTGCGATGGCACCCTCAAGAGCGCCGGTGGTCAACGTACCCCCGCGTTCCGGATCAAGGAACTCGCTTGAGGGTCCAAACCTCTCTTCCCAGTCAAACCCCATCGCTGCGCCTACACCCTTTTTCCGCGACACGAGAAAAACAGCCGTTGCCATCAGATACTGCCTGAGGATCTCGGAGAGAGCCGCCATCGGCCGCATTCGGGCGGCTCCCGTGAGGAGCGCTTGCGCAAGAGCCTCCATTGCAAGGTAGAACTTGAGCGCCCGGTCATCACCAGACTGCGGCACCTGAGCTTTTTTCGGTTCAAGGTCGAGAGGGTCAACGTTTAGGGCCGTCTCGATCCTTCTTTGGGTGGTTCGACGAATGATGGCTCCCTTGACCACGGAAAGGAGGTCGTGGTCAAGATCGATCACGGGCTTTGTGATGTAGTCGAATGCACCGTGGCGCATGGCCTCCACGGCAGTGCTCATGCTACCGCAGCCGGTGGCGATGATGACTTCCACCGTGCTGTCGAGGCTTTTCATTTGGCGCAGGAGATCGATCCCGTGCATTCCCGGCATGACAAGGTCAAGGATCACGACGTCCAGCTTCCCCATCGACCCTCGAAACGTGTCGATGGCCTCCTCGCCTCCATCTGCCGTAAAGACCCGATAACCTAGCGTCTCAAAATAAATGCGGAAGGCATTGCGGATCACGGCCTCGTCATCCACGACAAAAATCGTGGGCCGCGTCTCCTTGTTGACATCTATACCCTGCTTCGTCATGAGCCCTACGGGTCCTGGCCTGTGATCTGATTGATCATCGCGTTGAGGTCGTCGAACGGTATCCTCTTCGGCCCCGAGACGGCAGGTCGCGTCTGGCCCATGCTCGCGTTCAAAGCGTGGTTACTGACGGCGTGCTGGCCTTCGAGCATGGATTCGCGAACTCGCCCCGCCACTTCTCTCGCGATTTCCAGTGTCATGTCTCTGGGGATCTCGATGGCTTGAACTGCTTGGCCACCACCTCGCGCCGCCACGCTCTCCTTGAGGAGCCGGAGAAGCTCTCCGAGCTTCTTCTCAAGATCCGGCGACACGGTAAGGCCAGGGACCGGCGGCTCGGCCGCGGGCATCGCCGTCCTGGCTTTGCACTGAGCCGCTTTATCGGTTTCAGGCTTCGCCCTGGCTTCAGGCTTCGCGGCAGCCACGGTCTTTGCGGTCAGCCCGGGGACAGAAGCCGTCGTGGCTGCAATTGGAGGCGACTGGCTCTCTCGAGGCGCAGACTCCCTGGAGCAGGGTGGGGCTCCCTTCTCCTCGGTGATATCCTTCTTGAGCTTCCCGACCGCGTCCACGATTCCTTTCCACTCGCTGGACAGCTCTTCAAGTAGCGTCTTGAGTTGCATCACCGACGCCTGTGGCGTCGCCTGAGACTCACGAGTCGGTATCGCGGGACTCGCGGTCGGAGGCCGTTGAAGCCTCGGGTCGCTCGGTTTCTCGGGGTTGAGGAACTCTGACAGTGAAATAGGCATGGGGGATAGGGCAAGTTTGCCTCACCAAATCTATCCCACACCTCAACCTTCGTCACCCGGGCCGTGATTCCGGACGAACCACCTGAGTTCTGTCCAATTTCTGGGCGGTGGCGAACATGGAGGTTTCGAGCCTCGAACTCCGCGTCAGAGGAGTCGGAGCTTCAAGCCGGGCCGAGAACCCAGTTGCGACAACACTTTCCAATGTCCGGGCCGGGAAGAGCCTGGCCGCAGGCGCGTTCATTGCAAAGAGCACAGAGACACGCCGCTCACCGGAGCCATTGCGGATACAGACCTCGCGGCACATTACCTTACGCCCACTCAACCGAAACCACCTCATGCTCGTCCCAACCAAGATTCAGTTCCAGGAGCTCTCAACCTGCGCGGCAGAATTCCTTCATGAGCTCAATGATCCAAGCCTCTTGCGAAGCCAACAAATCCCCCCGGCAGCTCAGAGGGAGCTCAAGAAGCAGCAGGTGCTCAAGCTGCGCTTGAACATCGCAATCCTGGTGGCCAAGCGGGAGGAGTTCAATCGCAAGATGGAGGATTACACACGGAATCTTGAGGCCCTCATCCGAAGCCTCGAGAAATCCATGGGCCCGGACTCCTTGGTGCTCGAGACCAGCAGCCGCACGTCCGGCGAACGGACCCGAGTCCGGTGTCTGAGTTGTGAATCGGAGGAGATTTTCAAGGACCTCCAGATCATTTTCGCCAAGGAGTCTGACGAGTCCATGGCGCTCCCCACCCAGGTCTACGTACTCACCAACGGCGTTCTCAAGAAGGGCCAGTTCACCTGCGGATTGTGTGGAACCGAGCGCCTTGTAATTCGGGCGTGCTGACGACGGTGGTGGGGTTCCACGGAAAGCTACTTGAGCTTCCTGATGGCAGATTCCAGAGCCGGTACGACCTCGAAAAGATCGCCCACGATACCATAGTCAGCCACCTGGAAGATCGGGGCGTTTGAGTCCTTGTTGATCGCGACGATGTTTTTCGAACTGGACATCCCCGCCAGGTGTTGAATCGCCCCGGAGATCCCGCAGGCAATGTAAAGCCGGGGCGAGACCGTCTTGCCAGTCTGCCCGACCTGATCGGAGTGCGGTCGCCAGCCTGCATCGCAGACGGCGCGAGAGGCACCCACGGCTCCACCCAGCGCCCTCGCGAGGCTCTCGAGAATCGAAAAATTCTCCGGGCCCTTCAAGCCGCGCCCACCCGAGACGATCACATCCGCTTCCACAAGGTCCACCTTCGCAATCTCGGGCTCCAAAGTTTTCACCACACGGGCCCCTGTTTCGCCGCCCGGGAAATCAAGCTTTTCCACGTGCCTCGGTGGATCACCGCTTGAATCCTTCATGAACACGTTCGGCCTCAAGGTGACCACGGCCGGAAATCGGCGAAAACGGGCTGTCAGGAATGCCTTTCCTGCATGAACAGGACGCCGGACATTGAGGGATCCGTCCTTCACCCACAGCTCGGTAACATCTGCGGCCACGCAAGTTCCCAAATCGGCGGCAACCGCGGCGGCCAATTCACGCCCCACAGAGGTGGCCGCCAGGAGCACGACCTTGGCCTCCGAGGCCCTTCTGGCGGCCGTGATCGCGCGGGCGGCCTCGATCAAGTGAAAGGACTGGTGTATTTCACTCTCGTCGACAAACAGCTGGGCAGCTCCACTGGCCAATGCCCCCACGGCGCGTGCGCCAGGTCCAAGCGCCACAACGCCCACTCCGCCACCCAGGGCCTCCGACAGACGCCTCGCCTCGCCGAGGGTCTCCAGGGACGGGCCCTTCACCCGGCCATCTCGACACTCGAAGTACACCATCACGGCGCAGGGACTCATAAAACCTTCGCTTCCTCTCTCAAGAGACGGATCAACTCCGGCACCGCGGACGGGCCTTCACCCACGATTCGCCCGGGCTTCCTCGACGGAGGGGGCTCCAACCCCAGGACCTCGAGCACCGGCTCGGGCGGATCCACCGACAACACTTCAATCGTTTTCTTCTTTGCAGCCATGATCTGCTTGATGGAAGGATACGGAGCCTCGGCGAGCCCCTTCTGCGCCGTGAACGCGGCTGGGAGCCTGCATTCGACGACCTCCACGCGGCCGTCGACAGGGTGGTGAAGATGCAGGGAACCCGCAACGATCTCCGCCTTCGTGACGTCGGCAACGACAGGGATGCCCAGAAGGCGCGCCGTGAGCACTCCCACCTGAGCGCTCTGGTCGTCCGCTGCAAGGCGACCAAAGAGAAGCAGGTCGAAGGGTCGCGTCCTGAAAACCCCCGCCAGCACAGTAGCTACCTGGAACCCGTCGAGTTCGAGGCCAGTGGGCATATTCGCCTTCACGTGGATAGCGGAGTCAGCCCCGATCGCGAGTGCGGTTCTGAGGATCGTTTGCGCCTCATCAGGGCCCAACGAAACAGCTATGACCTCGCCCTGGCCAGCCTTTTCCTTCAGCTTCAGTGCCTCCGCCAGTGCGATCTCGTCATGGGGGCTGATTGCGAACTCGACCCCTTGCGTCTGGATCGACTTCGAGGGAGCCCCACCCTCGGCCGCGCTCAGACGGATCTTCGTCGCCGTGTGGGGGACGCGTTTCAGGCATACATGGATCTTCATACTCTGGGCCTCCTGCGTCCTTCGACGCGAATCTTTACAGGGAAGTCATGGTACTCAGCCGAGCGCGGCGAATGCTACTCGAGGGTGAGTTTATTGTCGTTACAGGTCGCCTCCGACCCGGAGTCCCTGAGCGGCTGGAGCCCCAGGAGGGCCGCCAGACTATCCAGTTTGAACGGCTTGAGCAGATGGCCATGAGCCCGATCGAGGCGGGACCTGTAACGTGGATCCGGGAAACGACGCGAGGAGAGAATGACGCGAGGGGCGGGTCTGCACTCGAGGAATTTATCGAAGAGGTCAAAGCCGTCGGCGTTGTCAGCGTCGCAGACGTCGAGGATGACGAAGTCGAAGGACTGCCTTGTAAATTCCGCGATCGCCGCCTCCGCGGATGGGTGGTAAACGACGTCCACATCGTGCCCGCGGAGATAATCCCTCAAGAGATCGTGCACGGCCCCCTCGGCGTCAACGAGAAGAATCCGGGGACGATGGGCTGCGTACTCTGCTCCTGTGCACGAGACCACAGGCCCTGCCATCCCTCGCAAAGGGATGGGCGATGCCTTCGGAAGCGTGAACCGAAACGTCGTCCCCTTGCCAAGTGTGCTCGAGACGTCCATCCTGCCCGAGCAGCCTTGCACAATGTTATAGGAGACCGTGAGGCCAAGGCCAGTGCCGGGTTGTTTACCGCCACCGAGCGCCCCCTTTGTCGTGAAGAATGGATCAAAGATTCGAGTCAGGTTCTCCGGTGCGATGCCCGGACCGTTGTCAGCGATCTCGATGGTCGTGCGTCCTTCGATCTCGGCAGGGAGGATGCGGATTTCGATACGACCCCCTGGACCTTCAATGGCCTGGATCGCATTCAAGACCAGGTTGAGGACGACTTCCTGAAGCTGCCCCGCAGGGATCTTCAGCTCCGGCTTCTCCTGGAAATCCCGCTCGAGCCTGACGCCGGCGCTCTCAAGCTCCTTGACGACCAGGCAGAGGGTGCTGTCAATGACGCTGACTGCGTCGCAGGAGGACTTCCCGTCGTTCTTCCTGTTATAGGACGACAGGCTCCGGGTCAGCTCGAGGGCACGCTCCGTCTGTAGGAGGGTGACATCTACCAGCTCCTCACGAAACTTTGGGTTCTTTTTCGCAAGCTGCGCATACCCGGATACGCCCGCCATGATGTTGTTGAACTCATGAGCGATACCGCTTGCGAGGAGACCGATCATGGCCATCTTCTCCGCCCGAATGAGGTCGGTCTGACTCTTCTCTAGCTGGCGGTTCCGCGCCGCAAGGTCATCGGTCAGGCGCTTCAGCCGAAGGGCCGAACGGATTCGAGCGAGAAGCTCGGGAACGTGAAATGGCTTGGATATGTAGTCATCGGCACCCGCATCAAAGCCCTCGACGCAGTGCTCCGCCGAACCTCTTCCCGTGACGTGGATCACCATGATCCCCGACGTCCGGGGATCGGACTTGAGTCGGCGACAGACCTCGAGGCCATCCATCTTGGGAATCATGACGTCCAGGAGGACCAAGTCCGGCATCACTTCATGGGCCTTCGCCAGGGCCTCCTCGCCATCCATGGCAACGCTGACATCATGGTGCTGGGCAGTCAGAATCCTCCGGGTGGCGCACAGGATGTCGCGATTGTCCTCGACGATGAGAATCTTGCCAGTAAGACCGGGCGCCGATGGGGTTAAAGGGACTGATTTCTTGACTGACGAGGTTGTGCTCGAGGTTCCTGGCATGGTTGGACTTCTCCCGGAGCATACACTGACCACGAGGGGGCGTCAGGTGTCAGGGCGGTCCTACTCGAGACGGTCGATCACGTTCTGGAAATCCTCTGGTAGTGGGGCACGTAAATCCACCCAGACCTTTTCGCGGGGGTGATAAAACCTGAGGCGTGATGAGTGGAGGAGATAGCGCTGTGGCAGCTCCGCCAGGGGTTCCGGAGCGCCATACTGAACGTCCCCGTGGATTGGGAATCCCTGTGCGGCAAGGTGAACCCGGATCTGGTTCTGGCGGCCCGTGTGGGGCAGGCAAACAAGGAGCGTATGGCCTCGATAGCGCCTGAGCACGCGCACCCGAGTGCGCGAGTCCTTCAGCACCTTGTGCTCGAGACATGTCTCGAGCGTCCGCCCCTCGCCGATGGGAACCTCGAGCAAGTCCTCGTCGCGAGGATACGTACCTGTGACGAGGGCAACGTACTCCTTGGAGACGTGCCGATCCTCGAACTGGCACTGAACGTCGCGGTGCACATGGGAGTCCTTGGCGGCCACAAGAAGTCCTGTGGTGTCCCGGTCGATCCGGTGGCAGAGCCTCGGGCGCACCGGGAGGCCATCCTCGCCGGTCACACCCCGATAGCGATGGTGGAGGTAGTTGATGAGTGTGTCATAGACGTGGCGGCCGACCGGATGGACGAGCAGCCCGGCGGGCTTGTTGACGGCGAGAAGCCACGAATCCTCGTAGAGGACATCGATCTCGCGGTTGCCGTAGTCCTCCGGCAAACCCGTTCCCTGCGAGAGATGGACAGTGACCTTTTCCCCGCTGCGCACCTTGCGCGACGGCTTGGAGACCTCCCCGTTCAGCAAAATTTTCCCGTCCCGGATGAGGGATTGGATCCTCGCCCTCGATTTCCAGTTCAAGTTGTAAAGGACGAACAGGTCCAGTCGCTGCGCCTTGACGGAGCGAACCTCAAGGCATAGCACGTCTCGCTTCTCGGATAGATCCCGGCCCCGACCGATCACAAGGGGCCCTCGCCCGGAGATCCATCTTGAGCGCGCATCGCCGTGACAAACGGCCTGTAGCTCCACGCATAACCGTGAGCCTGCGCGGCTCTCTGAATCCGCCCGAGGTACTTTTCGTGGAGGCTCTCGAGGGGATCCTTGTAGCGGCGGTCGCAGAAGTAAGTCCGACACCCCAGGGGCCGGCGCTCACGCTCGGTGCACATGCCCTCGAGCCAAAACGGGCAAAGGCTGCTCTCCCCGGGGTGGCTGGCGCCCCGCTTTTCCATCACAAACTCAATTTCCACCGAGCTTGCGTAGAGCCTGTGGTCACAACGCTCAAAGTCGCAACAATCCCCACGGGCCCAGCATGCCACACCGAGAGTGCGAACTTCCCGGTCCAAATCCTGGTAAATCGACGCCAACTCCCCGGCCAGCGTGGCTGGAAGGGTCCCGGAGCGGGTTGAGATCGGCTCGAGAGGCATGCTTCTTGTTGTCAGACCATTTCCGCGAGACAGGGGAGACTCCCTGTCTGCGAGACTGCACGTTCCGACAGGAACGTGAAACTAATAAAATATAAATTGTACCAAAATTGGAAGGATTTCCACTCGAGGTTCCAGCGCACAGCCAGGAACAGCAAGAGGGCTATTTTTTGCAAAGCTTGCGGTGAGGGGGCAGAGATACAATCACATGAATTTCGAATGAAGAGCGAACCCGGCAGATTTTTGACTATCTTTACATTGGTGCTTTGTTCGGCGGTGAGGGCCGAGCAGAGCGCGGCTGAATCACTGGCGATCGAAAGAGAAGGCGATGCTGCCTGGGCCCTCGGGGTCCCCTTCTATCGCCTGTGCATCCAGGCGTGGGAGCGAACTCTGACGCGGGACCACAATCGCCCGGTGGAGGAACGCTCCTTCGTTGAACGTGCCGGGGTGGCGCTACTTCTCCGGGACGCCCGGCTGCTCGAGCTTCTGAGAACAGGTTCCGGCTCACGCCTCAAGCCGGAGGTGACCGTGCCCGCGCCGACTCTCCTGTGGGGCGACGCCGTGGAACCCTCACGCGACTCACTCGATCGTCTGCTTCGCTTCCTTGCGAGCCTGCAACGCCCCCCGGGACGACTCCCGGGGCGCCCCGAGCGAGAAGTGTCTCTCCTGTACGAGGCCGAGGCCTGGTCCCAGAGGCTGCGTGGTGAGATTCACCATCGACTCGCCGACGCCGCCTACGAGAGGGCGTTGTCCGCGCTCGGAGCGCCCAGGCAGGACGCTCTCCACGCTTTTCGACGAGGTCGCCTTCAGTACAAGCTCAGAAGCCTGGCCGCCGCGAAGACAACCCTTCGCACTGCACTCGAATCCGGGCAAGGACTCTCGAAGGAAGAGGAGCTGGAAGCCCTGGGCCGCCTGCGCGAGATCAGCCTTCTCGAGGGCGACTTGGCAGCGGCACGGAGTCTCGCCGGGGAAATCCGTGCACGTTCGAGCACGGCGGAGGAACCCGCGCGCCCGGTCGCACGGTTCCAGAGCCTGCTGCCAGGCTCGAGCGTGGACCTCACCGAGGCCCTCCAGACGCTCTACTCTCTCATCACGCCTCGTCGCTTGCCTTCCCGACCTCGGGCCGTCTTCTCCTTCCTCCTGGGCGATGCGGCCCTGGCGGTGGGGGAGAACGCTCTGGCCGACGAATCACTTCAGGACCTCGACGCTGGAGAGGATTCCTGGCTTCGAGCAGAAGTTGCCGGAAGACTCGGCCTCGCGCGTACGCTCCTCGGGGATTACGAGGCGGCGACCGTCGCGCTCGAGGAGGCAAGGACTCTGACCAACAACCTCCCTGGCCTTGCTGACTTCCGGGCCCGCGTGGGCATCAACCTCGCTCGATCGCTCCTGGGCCTCGGTCAGTTCGAGCGAGCCCAGAGAGAGGCCATCGAGCTACTGGAGCTGAAGGACCTGAGCGCCGAGCTGCGTGTTCGTGCCCGGGTCCTGTCGGCAAATGCGCTCTATGAGGCGTCCAGAGATCAGCCCGAGAAGCTCCCGGATGCCCAGGCGGCGTTTCAAGCAGCTCAGAGGGAACTGGAGCTTGCCAGAAAAAAAGACAAGGAGCTCGATTGGACAGAGGAGCTGGAGGCGATCGTCGCCATCAACCTGGGCAACGTGGCTCGAAGACAGTCGCTGGCACTTACTGGCGATAAGGCCACGAAGCGCCGCAAGGAAGCCATCGCTCTTGAAGAAAGAGCGCTTCGTTCCGCCGAGGCTGCAAGGCTCTGGCCGCTGGCTGCCGTGGCAAGCGCCAACCTGGGAGAGCTGCACCTGGAATCTGGCGACCTCCCAACGGCGGAAGGCTTCGTTGAGTGGGCGCTTGCCAGGGCGCTCGAGCATCGGCTCTTCGAGACGCAATGGCGCGCCAGCTGGTACAGGGGCCGAATCGCCCAGGCCCGGGGACAGACCGCCAGGGCCGACTCGGCGTACGCCGAGGCAAGCGCGGTGATCGAGTCCTACCGCTCGCGGATTCTCGATGCCGAGCAAAAGAGCGGCTTTCTTACGGACAAGATGGACTTCTATCGCGACTGCGTCGGCCGCGAGATCCATCAAGGAAGACCCCACCTGGCTCTTGCTGCCTGCGAGCGCGCGAAGGCCCGAGCGCTGGTCGACTCCCTCGGTTGGCGGTTTGTAGCGCTTGCCGATCCGCAGGAGAGCTCACTTTACCGTGAGTATGTGAGCCTCCTCTCCCGCTCCGAGCGGGCTCGCGAGGGGAAGACAGAGCGGCTCCCTGGCCTCGACGCGAAAGCAAGGAGCTTTGACGATCTGCGTGCACGTCTTGTGACGCTCCGCAGGCAGATCACAGGCAACAAGGAATTCGGGCCTGCCCTGCGCGCTCTCATCGACGGCGATCCGTCCGATGTGCCCGCAATTATTACCAGTATTCCTCAAGGGGCGACCCTCATCCAATATTTCGCGCTCGAGACCAACATGGTCGTCATCATCGGGGCCGAAGGAGCCCTCGAGGCGGTCAAGCTCCCGGCCGAGTCTAGCGAAGTTGACACCCTGGTCTCCCGGTACTTCCGCGCGAATGCCGGAGATGCTCAGGTTGCGAAACGACTTTACTCACTCCTCCTTGAGCCCATCGAGGCGCGAATTCGGGGCGGAAATGTGATCATTGTTCCCTTTGGATCCCTGCATCAGCTTCCGTTCGAGACCCTGCGGGACGACCGGGGGTATCTCATCAGACGTTTTGCATTCAGTTACCTTCCGTCAGCCAGCATGCTCCGGCATGTGCTGAAGAGGCCAGCGGCGCCGGGCGGTGGCAGGCTGCTCGCGATAGTCGATCCGGACACGGATTACAATCGCGACGGCAAGCCTGACATGCCGCCTCTCCCCCGGACGCGCGACGAGGTCGCCGGGTTCTCGTCCTACTTTGAAGCGCGCAGAGTGCTGGAAGGCCCCGGGGCGCTCAAGCTCGTTTGCCAACGGGAGGCCGAAGCCTTTGACGTGATTCACTACGCCTGCCACGGGGAGTTCTATCCAACGAGGCCCTGGGAATCGACGCTCTTTCTCTCTCCCGGCATTGTGGATGGAGTACGAGACGACGGCCGCCTTCGCGCCTCGGAAGTCTACGCGCTCGACCTGCGAAAGAGCCGCCTCGTGGTGCTCTCCGGTTGCGAGACCGGGCGCAGCCAGGTAAGGCCTGGCGACGATACGGTCTCGATCGGCACTGCATTCCTCCACGCGGGCACACCGTCGCTCCTGGTAAGCCTCTGGAAAGTGGAAGACGAGGCGACCGCCGAGTTGATGAAATCGTTTTACAACCACTGGATTCGTGGCGGAAAAGAGAAGCGTCTTGCCTTGCGCGAGTCAAAGCTGGAGCTCCTGGCGCGTGGCTACGCGCACCCGCGGCAGTGGGGCGCTTTCGTTCTCGTGGGAGGCTCATGACGTGAACTGTCCACTCGGGTACAGGCCTCTATTTTCGGAGATCTTCATGTTCTGGCACCTCCATTGTGTCATCCCGGTCGGCCTCTCGTGCGCGCTACTGTGGGGTTGCCATGCACCCGAAGACATCAAGTCTCAAGGCACTGTCAGTCTCGGCGCTCCCTCCCCTCCATCGAGGGTAGAGGAGGAATTACCCCCAGCTGCCCCCCTGTCCGAAGACAGAGCCAGGCCAGAATCCTCAAGCGAGGCTTCCGCAAGACGAGAGGAAGCCCTGCGCTCCGTCCTTGCCGAGACGCGCCTCGCGAAGGCAACAGGGGAGACGGCTCGGGGCAGGGAGGGGGCAACTCTGTCCCCTCACCCGGTGCGAGTTGAGAAGGTGCTGAACGAGATCCGATCCAGAGGTCAACAGCGGGACCTTGCAAGGGCCGACGAGCTCGTGCCCGACGCCTTGAACCCGGACCCATCGAGCACGCAGGAGGAGGACAGGGTGACCCGTGGAGCCGCCCCGGACGCTCTTCCTGCACCCCTTGTCGTCCAGGCCGCGCCCACTGCCCCTCCTCGCGAGATGCCGAAGGGCGTCGTCATCATCAAGGAAATGTACCACAAGACGGCGGACGAGCTGATTCGTTTTCTGAGGGAGCAGTTCCCTGAGTGGATTGCGAAGGGGCACGTCGCCAAGGTCGAGTCGAAGTCCCGCTCGGTTGTAGTTTTCGGCGAGACCGCGGACGAGAAGGACCCCCTCACCAGGAAGATTTCCAGCGTCATAGACAGCTTTGATGATCTGGAGCTGAGGCTCGAATCACGCGTCATCCGACCGCGCTTCGTCGATATCCACATCGCCATGGACGCGCTCGTCCTGCGAGGCCTTGCCAATATCTGGCAGCTCACCGAGGAGACGAAAACGACGAGCCGACTGCAGCCTGACGGCAAGACCACGATCGTGGGCACGAACAAGCAAACCGCGTTCACTCAGTCAGGGATCGTCTCGGGCCAGGAAATGCCAATAGCAGCACCGCCCAAGGTACCCTACGTCTACGAGGTGCCGATCTCCGACCCGTTCGAAATACCCAAGACCAACACCACGACTGGCACCGCAGACATGGTGATCGTCGATTTCAACAAGATGTCGTCCACGGAGGAACGCGGCAGCTTCATAGCGGTGGGCACGAGCGAAGATATCGAGCAGGTTCAGGCCTTCGTGGACTCGATCGATGTCCCCGCCCGCCAGATCATGATCGAGGTGCAGGTGATCGAGCTTGAGGCCAACAAGCTCCTGGACGTCGGCTTTGACTCGTTCCAGGTGGGACAGAGGCACACGCTCGGGACAGGGGCCTTCCCGCTCCCGGGTGATCCAATCGTGCAACCCGGAGTTCCAGGCGCGCTCCGCCGCCCCGGCGTCGAGGTGCCAGACGTGGCACAGGAAGGCCTCGGCATCATTTTCGACGACTCGAGCATCGATCTTTCTGGACGGTTCCTCACCACCTTGCATGCGCTCGTGCGCGAGGGCGATGCGACCGTGAAAGCCCGCCCCAAGATTCTTACGCTCGACGACCGTGTTAGCGTGCTTCACCTGGGCAAGGAGGTGCCAGTCTTCCGCTCGACCGGTGTGACTCGCGATGCCACCAACGGAAACCTCGTGAGCGAAGTGAACCAGGTGTCAACGCAGTACGTTGGCTTCACCCTCAATTTGCGCCCGAGAGTCTCGGGTGGCTCCGAGGATGAGGTTTCGCTACAGGTGGAAGTCATCGTCAATGAGCTTGGCGAGCGCCAGAGGGTCTTCGAGCAGGACCTCCTGGGTATCCCGACCGTCATCAAGCGGCAGTATATCGGCCAGAATCGGGTGAAGAACCACCGACCCATTATCCTGGGTGGACTCATCCAGGAGAAGGAGGTCGAGTCGGTCAACAAGATTCCGCTCCTCGCCGATATCCCGCTGTTGGGGTACCTTTTCCGCCGAACATTGAAGACGCAGTCGCGAGCGGAAATCATCCTTGTCCTGACGCCGCACATCTTGGGGGACAAGGGTGTCGATCGGATCGCGACGCCAAAGGAGAGCGTTCACTTTGACACCTTCGACAGCGTGCTCTTCAACGACAAGCACGTCATCAAGGGCCGTGACGTAATTGGAATCGACCCCATCACCGGCAACCCTGCGCAATCCCCCGAGGGCAGAGTCTTCACAGAAGATGAGGTGATCGACCTCACACTCCTCAACATCGTTCGGGAAAGGGAGCTGGTTTCGAAGCTCAACATCTTCGACAACTACCTTGTAGACGCCGCCAGGAGCTTGAGCTGGATTCAGCGCAAGTACCCGGAGTCCACAGCAAGAAGTTGGTCGCCCAGGGATCAGGAAATATTTTTCCGGGCGGCGGCAATCGTTATTGAGAACGTCAAGGAACTTAATAACGACTTGAGCTACAACGAAATCCGGACGCCTCGCCGGGAGATCATCCTGCCGACCACGCCGTACAGGATATCCCTCTCCTACGACAAGGTGAAAACACTCCAGGCCCTGGGTACAGCGCTTGTGCTTCGCGGCGAGCGCGTTGAGCTCACGGAGCAGACGATCTTGCTCCTGCGGGGTGCGTCCGGACGCAGCTTGCGGGATTTCGCCGATTTTCTCGAAGCTCGGAAGCGAAAGGCAGAGGATCACGGTGAACTCCTCACCGAGTTGAAGCGTCTTTACTCGGGCCAGGGTGGATCGGACGGTTCCATCGAGAACATTTCCTACCCACAGGTATTTCGGCAACTGGGAAAGGCGAATTACGATTTCATGAGCCTTGCAACATACTTTCAAGAAAACCTTGCCAACCGCTATCGCACGATCGGCGCCCCTGATACCGGAGCACTTGAGGTGGACCTGAAAGTGTTCCTGGAAGCTTCGATCAGCCTGACACAGAGGGGGAAGCGGCTCATGGAGCTCGACGACAAGTGGACGAAGATCAGCACTTCACCTGACACGTTGGGAGCGACGGAAGTGGGAAGCCCATGAAGGCCTTGAATCGTTTCACATGGGCGTTTTTGGCCGGCTTGCTGCTACCGTCAGCAGGTTGTTCGACTCCCGACGAGAGAAAATCACCGGCTCAGTTCGTTCGGGAAAACTCAAATCTCCTTCAACAGCTGGGCAGCTTTGTGGACTCCGAGCAGCGGGAGGGAATAGCTCGAATCCGAAGACTCGGACGGGACCAGGGAAGCGCTGTGGCCTTCTTTATCCTGGACGACCCGAGCTTCAACGAATACCGAGTGGAGGTTGTGCTGGCGCGAATCCTGGCTGACTGGAAACAGCCAAGGGCCATAGGGCATCTTCTCAAGAATCTCAATCTACCCGACGAAGGAGCGGTGCGAATCGCCTCCGAGGGACTCATCGCATTTGGCGACAACCTGCAGGTACAGTCAGCTCTTGAAGAGATGCTGTCAAGACCGGCAGAGAGAGATCGCCGTATCGCGGCGGAGATCCTGAAAAGAATGCCGAGCCCCAGGGTCCCCGATCTGTTCCTGGCTCGCCGGAAGGTGGAGCCCGACCGCGAGGTACGGGGCATATTTCTCGTGACTTTCATTGGCAGCAGCCATCGGCAACGCAGGGAGTTCCTGGTCGATTCCCTGACCGATCCAGACCTGGCCATTCGCACCCTGGCGTGGGAGGCACTCGGGAAGTATCCCGACCTTCCCAGAATCGACTTCGCTCCAGACGGCGCCCTGGAGGCCAGAGCGAAGGACGTGGCAGTGTTGCGCCTGTGGGTAAAGGGCCCCGCGAAGAGGTAGGCCCAAACATTCGCCGATTGTGCTGCCTCACACGGCGAGTATACTTTTTGAGTGAAGCCGAGTCTGAGTCTGTTGTTCCAAGTCCACCGATGAACCACGAAGTCTGGAAATCGTTCGCAGCCAATGAGGTGAGCCACTCGATGGCACACTACCTGACCACAATCCAGGATCTCAGGGAGTCTCGCGGCTACGCCCGAGTCTCTGACGTGGCCAAGGACCTGGATGTCACCAAGGGCTCGGTCAGCGTCCAGATCAAGCATTTGAAGGAGAAGGGGTTTGTCACCGAGGACCAGAACCGGTTCCTCACGCTGACTTCGCTAGGGGAGTCCGTTGCTCAGGAAGTAACCTACAGCCGGGGAGTCCTGATCCAGTTCATCAAGGACGTCCTGGGCATTCGTCCCGAGCTCGCAGAAGTTGAAGCTTGCAAGATGGAACATCTCCTGAGCCACGAGACGTCCAGCAAGCTCCTTGGCTTCGTCCAGCTTCTCCAGAGTGACGACCCCGACGCGACAAAGCTGCTCCGGCGTTTCAAGACCTTTCAATTCAGCTGTCCGACCCTGGAGGAGTGCAAGTCCTGTGTTGAGCAGTGTCTGATCGAGTTCGAGCCTTGCCGCCACGATGGCGGGGATCAACGTCGATAGACAGTCGAGCGCCGGACTGCCTCGCGGGCACTTGCGCCAGTGTGCTCACACGTTCGCCCGGCACCACCGAGATCACAGTTGTGCGGACGGTCCGGGCCTTGTGTGCCCGGATCCAACCGTTAGGATAAGCCCTTGCCCGGGTGACAATGCCGGGCGACAACTGAAGAAGAAAACAACCCAAGAAGGAGACGACGAATGGAATACGCAAAGGTCATCGAACACTTGAACCGTGCGCTCAGTATCGAGTACTCCGCTGTGATTCAGTACTGCCAACACAGTGCGCTGGTCGAGGGAACCGACCGCATGGTTTACGAGAAATTTTTTGATGAGGCGAGCCTGGAAGCTCGCTCCCACGCCAAGAAAGTCTCGGACTGGATTGTGTCGCTCGGTGGGGTGCCCACGATCGAGGCTGCGAGAATCCTGCAGTCGACTGAAGTCACCGAAATGCTGCGGCAGGATCTAAAGACAGAAATGGAAGCACTACAAGCTTACAAGGACGCTCACGCGGCGGTGAAGGGAGAATCGCCGATCAAGTACCTCCTCGAGGAACAAATCATGCTCGAGCAGCAGGATGTCTGGGAGATCGAGAAGTTTCTGGCGATGCACAAGCTCTCTGTGAAGACCAAGACCATTGATCTTGCCGCTTCGTGATGTTCCTATGCCCATTTCCGGGCATCCATCTGAAGGATGCGAGCCGGGTGGCGGGGCTGCGTGTTTCCGCAGCCCTGCTTGGCACAACACAGGGCGCCCATCAGCGCGTCGACCTGGTCGGGATCCAGCCGGATACTCTTCTGCACGTACCACCCGATTCCCTGCCCAAGGCTCAGGTCACGAACAAGGACCTGGCGCCGACCATCCGGGTCTTCAGTGACGAGCACATCAACGCGGCGATCGGGTGACGATGTTGTTTTTTGCGTGCGCTGGTTCATGGTGTCGTGGCTGTATGCCTCCTCAACTCTATGTTTGTATACCCATACAATCGTTCGTTCGCAATGACAAAAGTTGGGGCAGGGCGATTTCGGCCAGTGGCCCGGGGCGGACCCGGGCACGGCCAAGGGACTACTGCCTCTTGCGCTCAGCATCCAAATCGCGAGAATAGCGACCTTCTGGGCGTGTAACTCAACGGCTAGAGTGCCACCCTTACAAGGTGGAGGTTACAGGTTCGAATCCTGTCACGCCCACCAGCTTAAACCCCTTCAGAATAAGAACTTCTGGAGGGGTTCTTTTTTGCCAGATGAGGCCAAATCCGCCGACTTAGTCCAACGCTTAGTCCACAACGCCCACAATGTGGGTATTGTTCGGGCTCCAGCGTTATCATGGCCACCCATGAGCACTACCACCTTGCCAGTCCACAAACTTGCCGCTGTCCTCAGGTGTGCCGTGAAGGCCCTCGCTACCGCTCCAGCGGGCATGCCCCCAGGGTGGAGTGAACCGCCGCCGGGGATCCCGGGGGATGCCAAGTACGTGCGCCAAGCACATCGCAAGACGCCTTGACCCCGCTCGCTTCACTGGTACTTTCGAGCCCGTGAACCCACTGCCTGCGGCACGGGAGGCCCTGCGACGGATC
>SXGT01078128.1_pt1 | contig 17684 bp, 14 predicted proteins | sample 3176221 | NCBI WGS metagenome assembly SXGT01 (sample SAMN11356862, study PRJNA531348) | freshwater metagenome | isolation source: freshwater sample F1-120 | place: China: Fuxian Lake, Yuxi | collected 2017-12-25
GGGCCCATCACGGCGGTGAAGCGACCGGTCGGGACGTCGAGGTCGACGTCGTCGAGGGCGTGCACCTCCGCGTCGCCGGAGCGATAGGTCTTCGTGAGGCCACGTGCCGACGCGGCGGGCGTCCCGGTGGGGGTTCCTGTGGTGGGGAGCATCGTTGTCATGACATCGACGCTATGGAGATCCTGGCCCGGAGTCGTCGGCGTACGGGCTGGTCCTGGACGTCATCCCCAGGGTGGACGCGGGGTCCCGCGGACGGCCGGCGTCAGACCGTGGGTGGACGGGCTGGACGGGTGGGACGAAGCGGGTCAGTTGCCGAGGCCGGTCTCCAGCGCCAGCAGCACGAGCTGCACGCGATCACGCGAGCCGGTCTTGGCCAGCAGTCGGCTGACGTGGGTCTTGACGGTCGCCTCCGAGACGACGAGGTGGGCGGCGATCTCGCGGTTCGTCAGCCCGCGGGCGAGCAGGTCGAGCACCTCGCGCTCGCGGTCCGTGACCTCGGCGAGACGCCGATCCGCAGCCACGTCGTCCGACGAGCCGGCCGACCGGCCGGGCGTGGGATGCTGCTGCACGAAGTGGTCGAGCAGCCGCCGCGTGGTCGACGGCGCGACGACGGCGTCGCCGGCGCGCACCGACCGGATCGCGGCGAGCAGGTCCGGCGGAGCGGCGTCCTTGAGCAGGAACGCCGACGCGCCCGCACGCAGCGCCGCGAACGCGTACTCGTCGAGGTCGAACGTCGTCAGCACGATCACCCGCGGGCCTCGCGGGGCGATCTGGCCGGTGGCCTCGACGCCGTCCATGCGGGGCATGCGCACGTCCATCAGGACGACGTCGGGTGCGGTCTCCTCGAGCGCGGCGATCGCCTCGCGACCGTCGCCGGCCTCGCCGACGACGACCATGTCGGGCTGGCTGTCCACGAGCATCCGGAAGCCCGCCCGCACCATCTGCTGGTCGTCGACGATGAGCACGCGGACGGGTCCGGCCGGCACGTCGTCGGCATCGGCGTCGAGGTCGGCGGGGGTGCTCACCGGGGGATCCTCGCACGGACGGCCCATCCGCCCCCGGGCTCCGGGCCGACGTGGACCGTCCCGCCGTGCACCTCCACGCGTTCGCGCATGCCCACCAGTCCGAGCCCGTCGCCGGCCTGCGTTGCAGCGCCGTGACCGTCGTCGAGGACCTCCACGAGCACCGCGTCGGGTTCACCGCGCAGACGGACGGTGGCGACCGCGCCCGCACCGGCGTGCTTGCGGACGTTGGTGAGGGCCTCCTGCACGAGGCGGTAGATCGTCAGGCCGGTGCCGGCGGGGACGTCCGGCAGCGGGTCCGCGAGGTCGACGTGCACCGACCCGTGGCGGGCGTGGTCGGCGAGCAGGTCCGTGAGGTCGGGCAGCTCCGGCTGCGGCGTGAGGGCGGGGTCGGCGGTGCCGCGGAGCAGCCCCAGCAGCCGCCGCATCTCCGCGAGTGCTTCGCGCCCCGTCGCGCTCACCGTCTCGAGGGTCTCGACCGCCGTCTCCGGGCGGTGCTCGGCGGCGTACCGGGCGCCGTCGGCCTGCACGACGATGACCGAGAGGCCGTGCGCCACGACGTCGTGCATCTCGCGGGCGATGCGGGCCCGCTCGTCGGCGGCGGCTGTCAGGGCTCGCTGCTCGGCCTCGGCGGCCAGCCGCTCGCCCCGCTCGAGGAGGGCGTGCTCATAGGCCTCGCGGACCCGCCCCTGCGTGCCGAGCGCCCACGCGGTGACGACGATCGCCCCGACGAAGAGCAGCAGCGGCAGGTAGGAGGTGAGGGTCAGATCGGCCCGGAACTCCTGCGGCACGTCCAGGTTCGTCGAGCGGGTCCACTGGGTCGCCGCGACGAACGTCCCGACCACACCCACGCCGAGCGCCGTCCACCCTGCCGCCGGACGCCCGAAGCGGGCCACCGAGTAGAGGGCGACCGCGAACCCCAGCTGGCCCCACAGGGGGAAGTCCCAGACCAGGGTCTGCGCCGCCGACGCCGCGGTGATCGCCGCGAAGCAGAGCACCGGATGGCGGCGACGCGCGAACAGCGGGGCGGTCTGGGCGAGGCTCAGCACCATGGCCAGCGGGCTCAGCTGGAGCATCGCGAAGGAGCCCAGCACGAGGGCCGACGCGAGGGCGACGTCGAGGAGGCGTCGAGCCCGGGGGCCGAGCCGCCAGGGCCTGCGCCCCAACGCGTCGACTCCCGTCCGCTCGCCTCGCATGGGCCCGAACCTATCCGCCCGCGTCGCGGTCGTCGTCAGCCCGCGGGCTGATCTGCGACGCCCTCGCGCACCGCCTCGACCACCCACTCGACGAGCGGTCGGGCCTGCCGCCAGTCGGTACGGACGTGCTCGAGCAGCTCGGCGGTGTGCACGTGGGGGGCGAAGCCGTGGTCCTTCGACAGTGCGAGGGAGCGGTGGCGAAGCAGCTCGATGCGAGGGTGGTCGGCGTCCCAGCCGCGCGGCGCCGTCTTGACGCGGTCGCCGCCGACCTCCCAGCCCGCGGACTCCAGGTCGGCGACGATGCGCTCCAGGCGCGGGCCGTGGCGGTCGTCGTCGATGGCGGCCCGGATGGCCGCCAGGTGGGAGGGCTCGGCCCGGTAGAACCCGGCGCCGGTGCGCACACCGGGTGCCCCCACCTGGACGTACCAGCCCGTCGACGGACCGGCGGACACGAACGCGCCCTGGTGCGTCTTGTACGGCGTCTTGTCCTTCGCGAAGCGGACGTCACGGTACGGCCGGAACACCTTGGCCGGCCCGAACTCGTCCTCCAGCGCCGCGACGAGCGCCCGCATGGGTGCCGCGACCGACGCGTCGTAGACGTGCCGGTGCTCGTCCCAGAACGTCTTGGTGTTGTCGAGCTCGAGGTCGTCGTAGAAGTCGAGCGCCGCCTCGGGGAAGCCGTCGAAGCGTTCCATCGGACCAGCGTGGCACGTCGGCCCGTTCGCTGCCCCCCGGGCTCGGCGCTCCACGAGATCGGAGGTGGCGCCGGGCGGAAGCGGTGTGAGATGGCCGACACGGGTGGGGGCTTGAGGTCGGCAGACATCGTCTGCTTAGGTAAGCCTGTCCTAATCGTGGCCGCTCGGACGGCCCAGCCCTCGGGGGAGGAGCAGCGTGAAGCAGCACCTGTTCGGCGCCGACACCATCGAGCACTATGCCACCACCATGCGGCAGGGGGTCGACGCCCTCGAGCGGCACGTCCGTGGTCTCGACCGGCCGTTCTCCGGTCGCGACGTCACCAGCGTCGCCACGGCGGTCGACACCGTCGACCTCGACCGGCCGCTCGGCGACGTCGGCGCCGTCCTCGACGAGCTGCGCTCGGTCTACCTCGACGACGCCGTCTGGTTCCACGACCCGATGTACGCCGCCCACCTCAACTGCCCGGTCGTCGTCCCGGCGCTGCTGGCGGAGGTGTTCGTCTCGGCGGTCAACAGTTCGCTCGACACGTGGGACCAGAGTGCCGGCGGCACGCTCATCGAGCGTCGGCTGATCGACTGGACCGCCGGGCGCATCGGCTTCGGCGACGCCGCCGACGGCGTGTTCACCAGCGGCGGCACGCAGTCCAACCTCCAGGCGTTGCTGCTGGCTCGCGGCGAGGCGTTCCTGTCGGGCCGGATCGACGCCGCGGCACCGTTCGCCGAGACGATCAGCCGCTTCCGGGTGCTCGCGTCGACCGACGGTCACTTCAGCGTCCAGAAGTCCGCCACCGTGCTCGGCCTCGGCGCCGACGCCGTCGTCGCGGTCCGCACCGACGCGCACCACCGGATGGACCCCACGGCGCTCGACCTCGAGCTCACCCGCTGCCGCGCCGCCGGCGACGTGCCCATGGCCGTCGTCGCCACGGCGGGCACGACCGACTTCGGAGCCGTCGATCCCCTCGAGGCGATCGCCGACGTCTGCGCGCGGCACGGCGTCTGGCTGCACGTCGACGCCGCGTTCGGAGGAGGACTGCTCGCCAGCACCCGTCGGCGGCACCTGCTGGCAGGCGTCGAACGGGCCGACTCCGTGACGGTCGACTATCACAAGACGTTCTTCCAACCGGTGTCCTCCAGCGCCGTGATCGTGCGCGACGGCGCCACTCTGCGGCACGTGACGTACCACGCCGACTACCTGAACCCGCGGACGGCGCAGCTGCCCAACCAGGTCGACAAGAGCCTGCAGACGACCCGACGGTTCGACGCGCTGAAGCTCTGGACGACGCTGAGGGTGATGGGGGCCGACGCCGTCGGGGAGGGGTTCGATGCCGCGATCGACCTCGCGCACGAGGCGCACGCGCTGCTGCGAGACGACGACGAGCTGGAGATCGAGGTGTCACCGATGCTCAGCACGCTCGTCTTCCGGTACCGGCCGGAGGGGACGGACGTCGCGACCGCCGACTCGCTCAACCCGCGCATCAGGGCGGCGCTGTTCCGCGACGGGCGGGCCGTCGTCGCCGGGACGACCGTGCACGGGCACGCGTGGCTCAAGCTGACGCTGCTCAACCCGGCGGCCACCATCGACCACGTCCGGGCGGTGCTCGACCTCGTCCGTGCTGCCGGCCGCGACCTGGCCCAGTCACCGCAGGAGGTCGGCCGATGAGCACCGCCCGTGGTCGCGACGGCGCTCCGGAGCGGATTCACGACTTCGTCGCCATCGGGGCGGGGCCGTTCAACCTGGGGTTCGCGTGCCTGGCGGCGCCGGTGGACGGGCTCGACGGGATCGTCCTCGAGGCACGCGAGGAAATCTCCTGGCACCCGGGCATGATGCTGCCCGACGCGACCCTGCAGGTCCCGTTCCTCGCTGACCTGGTGACGATGGCCGACCCGACGTCGCCGTTCTCGTTCCTGGCCTGGCTGAAGGAGACGGGCCGTCTCTACCCGTTCTACATCCGCGAGAGCTTCTACCCGCTGCGCGCCGAGTACGACGCGTACTGCCGCTGGGCGGCCGAGCGGCTCGGCACCGTCCTGCTGGGGCGGCACGTGCAGTCCGCGCGCTGGGTGCCCGCCGACAGCGAGCACCCGGGCCACCACCTCGTCGAGGCGTTGACGCCCGACGGCACCGAGACCCACCGCGCCCGCCACCTCGTGCTCGGGACCGGGACGTCGCCACCCGTCCCCCCGGCCCTGCGCGAGGTGGTCGGGCGCGGTGCCCCCGGCGGGGGTGCCGGGCCGTGGGCGGCAGAAGGTGCAGGCGGGGGTGCCGGGCCGTGGGCGGCAACAGGCACAGCGATCCACAGTGCCGACTACCTGGCCCACAAGGAGCGGCTGCAGGCCACCGGGCACGTCACGGTCGTCGGGAGCGGGCAGAGCGCTGCGGAGGTCTATCGCGACCTGCTGGAGGACGTCGACACCCTGGGCTACCGGTTGTCGTGGGTGACGCGCTCGCCGCGGTTCTTCCCGATGGAGTACACGAAGCTGACGTTGGAGCTGACGTCACCGGAGTACACGCGGTACTTCCAGTCGCTGCCGGAGTCGACGCGTGATCGCCTCGTCGTCGAGCACAAGCCGCTCTACAAGGGCATCAGCGGCGACCTCGTCGACGACATCTTCGACGCCCTGTACCGCAAGAGCGTCGCCGGGCCGGTCGCGACGGACCTGCTCACCGGCACGACCGTCGTCGGCGCGACGTGGGACGCCGAGCGAGGACGCCACGTCCTCGACCTGCATCACGACGAGACCGGCACGCCGTCGCAGCTGGAGACCGAGGCGCTCGTCGTCGCGACCGGCTACCGGGCGCAGCTGCCGGCCTTCGTGGAGCCGCTGCGCGAGCGGATCCGGTGGGACGGCCAGGGACGCTACGACGTCTCCGCCACCTACACGATCGACGACGCCGGCACCCTGCACGTGCAGAACGCCGAGGAGCACACCCACGGGTTCGTCGCGCCCGACCTCGGCATGGGCGCCTACCGCAGCGCGATCATCGTCAACGACATCGCCGAGCGCGAGGTCTACCCGGTGGAGGAGCGCATCGCGTTCCAGACGTTCGGTCCCGGTGGCCGGGTGCGTGAGGAGACGACGGCGGGGCAGGCCCGACGATGACGCTCTCCTCCGACCTGCGGGCCTCCGCGGGACGCGTCCCGGGCGTGCGGCTCGAGCCGCTCGACGTCGCCCTCCACCTGTCGATGCTGCACGAGTGGGTCACCCACCCCAAGGCGATCTTCTGGCAGATGCAGGGAGCGAGCCGGCGACGGGTGCGTGAGGAGTACGACGCCATCGTCGCCTCGGCCCACCACGACGCCTGGCTCGGCCGGGTCGACCGCGTGCCGGCGTTCCTCGCCGAGACGTACGACCCCGCCCACTCGCCGCTCGCCGGCCGCTACGACGAGCAGCCCGGAGACCTCGGCATGCACGTGCTCGTCGCCCCCAGCACCGAGCCGGTGGCAGGCTTCACCCGTCGGGTCTTCGCCGCGGTGATGGCGCACTGCTTCGCCGACCCGACCGTGCGCCGCGTCGTCGTCGAGCCCGACGAGCGCAACGACGCCATCGCCCGCATGAACGCCCGCGCCGGGTTCGTCGTCGACCGGATCGTCGACCTGCCGGACAAGCGCGCCGCCCTGAGCTTGTGCACCAGCGACGCGTTCGAGGCCAGCCCCCTCGCCCGGGAGGAGATCGCATGAGCACGACCGCCGCTGCCGTCACCCCACCTCAGGCAGGTCTCGACGTCGCCGACCACCTCGCCCCCGAGGCCGGTCGACGCGCCCACCGCCGACTCGTGGCCAAGGCCGTCGGGGAGTTCGCCCACGAACGCCTCCTCGAACCGGTCCCCATCGAGGGAGACCGTGCCTTCCACGAGGTGCGCGCCGGTGATCTCGTCGTCCGCTTCCACGCCCACCGTCACGAGCTCGAGCACTGGGTCGTCGACCCGTGGTCGATCGTGTGCGAACGCGGCGGTGTCGTCGTCGAGCCCGACGTCCTCGAGCTCGTCGCCGCCCTGCACGAGGACCTCGGCATCCCGCAGCACCTCGTCGGCACGTACCTGGAGGAGCTCGCCTCCACCCTCGCGGCCGCGATGTGGAAGGACACCCACCAGCGGCACTCCAGCTCGGACCTGCTCGACGCCGACCTCGTCACCATCGAGGCGGCGATGAGCGAGGGGCACCCGGCGTTCGTCGCCACCAACGGCCGCATCGGGTTCGACCTCGACGACTACCGCACCTACGCCCCCGAGACCGGCAGCGACGTGCACCTCGTGTGGCTCGCCGTGCGGCGCGAGCACGCCGCACTGTCGTGCGGCGACGGCTTCGACGAGCACGCCCTGTACGCCGGCGAGCTCGACGCCGACGAGCGGTCGACGTTCGACGAGCGCCTGCGCACCCTGCACCTCGACCCGGACGACTACCTCCTGATGCCCGTCCACCCGTGGCAGTGGCGGCACAAGATCGCCATCGCGCTGGCCGCCGACGTCGCCCGTCGCGACATCGTGCCGGTCGGCGAGGGCCGTGACGCCCACCGCGCCCAGCAGTCGATCCGCACGTTCATCAACGTCGCGCGCCCGGATCGGCACTACGTCAAGACGGCGCTGTCCATCCAGAACATGGGCTTCATGCGCGGCCTCTCCCCGCACTACATGGCCGCGACGCCCGCCATCAACGACTGGGTGCAGGGCGTCGTCGCCGGCGACGCGGAGCTGCGCGCGTGCGGGTTCGACGTGCTGCGCGAGCGTGCCGCGGTCGGCTACACCGGCGGCGTCTATCAGCGCGTGGGTGGGCGTTCGGCGCACCAGAAGATGCTGTCGGCCCTGTGGCGCGAGAGCCCCGCACGGCGGCTCGGGCCGGGCGAGCGGGCTGCCACGATGGCCTCGCTGCTGCACCGCGACCGCGACGGTCACGGGTACGCCGCCGCGCTCGTGCGGGCGTCGGGCCTCGACCCGGCCGACTGGGCGCGCCGCTACCTCGACGCCTACCTGCGCCCCGTCGCGCACTGCCTGTGGGCGCACGACCTCGCCTTCATGCCGCACGGCGAGAACGTCATCCTCGTGCTCGAGGACCACGTGCCCGTGCGGGTGCTGATGAAGGACATCGGCGAGGAGGTGGCGGTGCTCGGCGACGGGCCCCTGCCCGCCGACGTCGAACGAGTCCGCGCGTCGGTGCCCGAGGGCACCCAGGCGCTGTGCATCCTGACCGACGTCGTCGACGGCTTCCTGCGGTTCCTCGCCGCGGCCCTCGCCGAGGACGGCGTGCTCGACGCCGGCACCTTCTGGTCCGTGGCCGCCGCGTGCCTGCGCGACCTGCAGGCCGACCACCCCGAGCTCGCCGACGTCCACGCCCGCTACGACCTGTTCGCGCCGGACTTCGACCACTCGTGCCTGAACCGGCTGCAGCTGCGCAACACGCTGCAGATGGTCGACCTCGCCGACCAGGCGCAGTCGCTGATGTTCGCGGGGCGGCTGCCGAACCCGCTGGCGCGCCACGACGTCCGATGAGCGACGTGCTCGACGGTGGGGCCGGTCCCGGAACCGGCGACGTGCTCGTGTGTCGCGGCGACTCGTTCGAGTCGCTGGCGTTCGAGCAGGGCCGGCTCACCGCTCGGGTCCGCGGCGCCTCGCTGGAGGACGACCGCCGTCACGCCGAGGCGCGCAGCGGCACCCCCTTCGACGTCTTCGCCCGGCGGTCCCTGCTCGCCGAGACCGCGCGCGGCGTTCGAGCGGATGGACGCGCCGAGCCGCGCGTTCTTCGTCGCCTACGCGGACGGCGTCGACGCCGGCCTCGATCCCGGCGAGAGGGCCGACGGTCGCTGGCAGCCGTGGACGCCCGTGGGCGTCTTCGCGGTCCACCACGTGTTGTTCGGCTCCCTCGGGCACCACCTCTGGCGTCGTCACGTCACCGGCCTGCTCGGTGCCGACGCCGTCGAGGCACTCGCGCAGGAGGTGCCGGCGTCGTCCGGCAGCAACGCGTGGGTCGTCGGCGGCGACCGCACGACGTCCGGACGACCGCTGATCGGCGCCGACCCGCACCGCCTCCTGTCAGTGCCCGGCGTCTACCAGCGAGTGCATCTCGTGTGCCCGACCGAGGGCGTCGACGTGCTCGGCCTGACCATCGCGGGCGTGCCGGGCGTGCAGCACTTCGGGCACACCGGTGGCGTCGCCTGGGCGATCACCAACGCCATGGCCGACACCCAGGACCTCCTCGACGTGCGGCTGCGGCGTCACGACGGTGGTGTCCAGGTCGACCTCGGTGACGGCTGGGAGCCGTGCGGGACCGGACGCGACGACCCAGCGGGCGACGTGGTCGTCACCCGGCTCGGACCGGTCGTCGTCGGTGGCCCCGCTGATGACCCCGACGGTGGCGATGCTCTGGTGCTGCGCAGCGTCCCGTGGGTGACCCGGGACTGGGGCCTCTCGGCCGTGCTCCCGCTGTTGCGGGCCCGCACCGTCGCCGACGTGAGCGAGGCGCTCGACGGCTGGGTGGAGCCGGTCAACGACGTGCTCGCCGCGGACACCAGCGGTGCCGTGGTCCACCGGGTCGCGGGCCGGGTGCCACGGCGGGTCGAGGGCGACTGGATCGGCTGGCTCGAGCACGACGTCGAGCAGGTCCCGCCCGGCGGGCACGTCGTCTCGGCCAACCACCGGCGCGGGCCGGAGAGTGCTGCGCTGTCGGGAGAGTTCGCCCCGCCGCACCGCGCTCGACGGCTGGAGCAGCTGCTCGCCGAGCATCCCGTCCTCGACGTGTCGACGGCTGCTGCCCTGCACGCCGACACCCTCCTGCTGCCTGCGGGGGACTGGCAGCGCCGACTCGCCGCCCTCGACGTCGACGGTCCAGCGCGGTCGGTCCGGGACACGATCGTCGCGTGGGACGGTCGCATGGACGCCGACTCCTCGGCTGCGGCCGTGTTCGCCGCGGTGCGCGCGGCGACCGTGCGGCGGCTCGCCGCCACCCCGCCGCTGGACCGCCTCTCCACCCCGGCGGACCTCCCCGAGCTGTTCGGGCCGTGGCTCCGGCCCGAGCCGCGCATCGCCCTCGCGCTCGACCGGTGGATCGTCGACGACGTGCCGTTCGGGCTCGACCTCGACGCCGTGCTCGTCACGGCGCTGGGGGAGGCGGCCATGACCGGGACCGCGGCGACGTGGGGTGACGTGCACCGGTTCGAGCGGCCGGACGGCACGTCGGTCCCACTCGCCGGGGACGACGCCTGCGTGCTGTCGACGTCGGCCGCGACCGGTCTGGGCGACGTCGTCTGGCGCGGCCCGGTGGCGCGCCTGGTCTGGTGCCTCGCCGACCGCGACGCGAGCCGGTGGACCGTGCCCGACGAGCTGGACGTGTGGGCGGCCGGTGGCACCTCTCCTGTGGCCGACCCGGGGGTGGAGTCGTGAGCTTCTCGATGCGACCGGTGCGCCCCGCCGCGGATGCTCCGCTGATCCACTCCTGGGTGAGCGAGGAGCGGGCCGTCTTCTGGGGCATGACCGGGAAGTCCGTCGAGGAGGTGCGCGACGTGTACGCCTTCCTCGACTCGCTGTCGACGCACCACGCCCACCTGGTGCACGACGACGACCGTCCGGTGGCGATCTTCCAGACCTACGAGCCGGCGCACGATCCGCTGGGGGAGTGCTACGACGTCCGCGCCGGCGACCTCGGGATCCACCTCTTCCTGGGGCCCGGTGACCCGCAGCCGGGATTCACGGGTCGGCTCGCGGCGTGGCTGCTCGAGCGGGTCTTCGCCGACCCGGCGGCGCGGCGGGTCGTCGCCGAGCCCGACGTCCGCAACGCCGCCTCCCTGCGTCGGATGGCCCGCATGGGTCTGGAGCCCGGCCCGGTCGTCGACCTCGGCCACAAGCAGGCCCGGATGTTCTTCCTGGAGCGCCCCACCTGACGCCGGCCGGTGGGTTGTTCGCGGGCGGTGCGGGAGCTGTGGTGATGGGGGCGGGCTGGTCGCGGTGGTGCGGAGTGTGGTTTCGATACGCGGGGACCAGCGCCTCCGGCGCGGTCCCCGCTACTCAACCACCGAGGATGGGCCGGTCATGGGTGGTTGAGTAGCGGGCGCGGCGACGAAGGAGCGCGCGGCCGCGTATCGAAACCACGCCCCGGGCTTTGGGAGGGTCGGTCAGGCATCGGTGGTCGGGGATCGCCCGAACCACCGAAGATCGGCCCGTTCCAGCCAGCGAGGATTGGCCGATCCTCGGTGGTTGAGTAGCCGCGGCGAGGGAGGGACGACCGTGGCCGGGGCGTATCGAAACCACACTCAGGCCATGGTTCGAGCAGCCGGGAAGCCTCGCGGGCGGCCGACTCGCTCAGCCGAGCGGGCGCGGGACCTCTCGGGTCAGCAGGTTCGACAGCTCCTCGACGCCGACCTCCAGCAGGTGGGCGTCCGGACCGAGCGCGCGCGAGCCGTCGACGGGCGCATCCAGCAGGACGCGGGCGGTGCCGTCGGTGACGTCGACGACCCGCCCCGGCACGCCGTCCTGCACGACGAGCGCCACCCGCTCGTACGTCTCGCACTCCTCGATCGGCACCGTCCGACGCGAGACGCGCGTCTTGGTCCACTCGAACCCCTCCGGCGGGTCCTCGCCCTCGGCGGACCTCGCCACGAGGTGCACCCCGTCGACGCCCTCCTCGAGCGCCGCGACGACGTCGAGGTCGCGCCACCGCGCCCGCAGCCCGACCTCGCTCGCCGGCCACACGGGTCCGCGCATGTTGCGCCAGCCGAACGCGGGGGTGTCGTAGTAGGAGACGACGTGGCGGCTGCCGTCGGCCTCCATCCGCCAGTACGACGCCCCCGACGGCACCCGAGTGGGAGCAAGCACGCCGTCGCGGACGTCGAGCACCGGGAGGTCGTCGGGCAGCAGCAGGAAGTCGACGAACCGCCCGACCGCGGGCCCCGCTGGATCGGCCTGCGGGTCGGGGTGCCCGAACGCGGCGCGGGCGACGTCGGCGTCGGCGAACGTCGCGTCCGTCTCGGGCAGCACGCGCCCGGCGACGACGTCCCACCCCTGCATCAGGATGCCGGTGGTCTGCGCCGGGGTCAGCAGCAGGAACCAGCTCACGGGACGAGCAGCACCTTGCCCGTGGCGCGGCGCTCGTCGATCGTGAGGAGCGCGTCGGTGACCTGCTCCATCGAGAAGGTGGCGCCGATCGGCGGGGTGAGGGCGCCGGAGGCGACGTGCGGCTCGATGGCGGCCCACTCCTCGGCGAAGTGGCCGGGGCGCTTCATGGCGTAGGCGCCCCAGCCGACGCCGACGACGCTGATGTTGTTCAGCAGCAGGCGGTTGACCTTGACCTCGGGGATCTGACCGGCGGTGAAGCCGATGACGAGCAGGCGACCGTCGTCCTTCAGGGTGCGCAGGGAGTCGGTGAACCGGTCGCCGCCGACGGGGTCGACGACGATGTCGACCTTGCCGGACTCCTTGACCGCGTCGAGGAAGCCGTCGGCGAGGACGAACTCGTCGGCGCCGGCGTCGAGGGCCACGGCGCCCTTCTCCGCGGTGGAGGTGACGGCGACGACCCGGCCGGCACCGAACGCCTTGGCGACCTGGATGGCGGAGGTGCCGATGCCGCCGGCGGCGCCGTGGACGAGCACGGTCTCGCCCTCGGCCATGCGCCCGCGCTCGACGAGGGCGAAGTAGGAGGTGAGGTAGTTGAACGGCAAGGCGGCGCCGGCCTCGAAGGAGACGTCGTCGGGCAGGCGGAACCCGGTGCTGTGGTGGGCGACGGTGAGCTCGGCGAGCCCGCCGAGCAGCGGCAGCGCGCAGACGCGGTCGCCCTCGGAGAGGCCGGACCCGGACGGCGCGGAGACGACCTCGCCGGCGACCTCGGCTCCGGGGACAAACGGCAGGTCGGGCTTGAGCTGGTAGAGACCACGCGACTGCAGGACCTCGGGGAAGGCCACGCCGGCGGCCTTCACGCGGATGAGGACCTGGTCGTCGCCGGGGACGGGGTCGGGGACGTCGTGGACGTCGACGGCCTGGGGTCCGTCGAGGGAGGTGATCTGCACGGCACGCATGGCCCGACCCTAGGCCCGGGCCGCGTCGGTAAGCAAGCGCTTAGCCACGATGCGAGGTCCGCCGATCCCGCGCCCTCGTCTCGGCCGCGGGCACGCGCTCAGGAGTCAGGCGGCCTTCTGCCAGGCGAAGTCGTCGGTCTCGACCTTGCGGGTCGTCCACCAGTAGCGGAACGTGAACCCCGGCCAGATGGTGCGGTTCTTGCCCTTGCTGTCGAGGTACCAGCTGGTGCAGCCGCCCTGGCTCCAGACGCCCTTCTCGACCTTGGCCTGGAGCTCGTCGTTGAACGCGCGCTGGGCCTGCGGGGTGGGCTCGACGGCCTCGGCGCCGCGCTCGTCCATCTCCTCGAGCATGCGGATGATCCACTTCGTCTGCTGCTCGATCATGAACACCACCGAGTTGTGGCCGAGGGCGGTGTTCGGGCCGAGCATGAGGAAGAAGTTCGGGAAGTGCGTGACGGTGATGCCGAGGTAGGTCTCGATGCCCTCGGCGTCGAAGGTCTTCGAGAGGTCGCGCCCGCCCTTGCCGGTGACGTGCACCCACTCGAAGGCGTCGGTGACGTGGAAGCCCGTGCCGTAGATGATCACGTCGGCCTCGCGGAACGTGCCGTCCTCGGCGCGGATCCCCTCGGGCGTCACCTCGGCGATGCCGTCGGTGACGAGCTCGACGTTCTCACGGTTGTAGACGGGGACGTAGTTGTCGGTCTTGAGCACCCGCTTGCAGCCGAGGCGGTAGTCGGGGATGAGCTTCTCGGCGACGGCCGGGTCCTCGACGGTGCGCCGGATGTAGTCGGAGACGCGCTTCTCGACGAGCTTGGTGACGTTCTGCGCCGGGCCCGTGAAGCCCACCTGCTGCGCCTCGTTGAGCCAGTAGAGCGCGTTGCGGTAGGCGCGGGTGGCGCCGGGGACCTTGCGCAGGACCGACGCCTTGCGGCCCTCGATGTCGTGGTTGTGCTTGGGCACGACCCACGGCGCGGTGCGCTGGTAGACGTCGAGCTGGGCGACGTCGCCGACGATCTGCGGGATGAACTGGATGGCGCTGGCGCCGGTGCCGACGACCGCGACGCGCTTGCCGTTGAGGTCGACGTCGTGGTCCCACTGCGCTGAGTGGAACCGCGGGCCGGCGAACGTCTCCGCGCCGTCGAGCGTCGGGATGTTCGGGATGTGCAGGCCGCCGATGCCGGAGACGAGGATGCGGGTCTCGTACGTCTCCTTGGAGGTGGTGACCGTCCAGCGCAACGTGTGCTCGTCCCACGTCGCGCCGGTCATCTCGGTGCCGAAGTGGATGAGGTCGTAGAGGCCGTGCTTGGCCGCGACCTTGCGCATGTAGGCGTGGATCTCCGGCTGCGCGGAGTACTCGCGGCTCCAGCCCGGGTTGAGGTCCCAGGAGAAGGAGTACATGTGGCTCTGGATGTCGCACTCGGCGCCGGGGTAGGTGTTGTCGCGCCAGGTGCCGCCGACGTCGTCGGCCTTCTCGATCACGACGAAGTCGTTGCGTCCGGCCTCGCGGAGCTTCGCGGCCATGCCGAGCCCGGAGAAGCCGCTGCCGACGATGAGGATGTCAGTGGAGATCACGTTCGGATACTATCGGTATCCGAATCATGTGCCAAGGTGTCGTGACCCACGGAAGGAGACCCCCGGTGAGCATGGAGCCCGAGCGTCTCACACGCGCCGAACGTCAGGCCCAGACGCGCGAACGCCTCATCGAGGTGGCCCGCGACCTCTTCCTCGACGTCGGGTACAACGCGACGTCCCTCGACAAGGTCGCCGTGGCGGCGGGCTTCTCCAAGGGCGCCGTCTACTCCAACTTCGCCGGCACGGAAGAGCTCTGCATGGCGGTGCTCGACACCATCCACGAGGAGCAGATCGAGGGCGTCGTGGCCGCCTTCACCATCGATGCCGACATCGACGGCCGCATCGACGCGTTCGCGCAGTGGGCGCGCGAGAAGCTCGGCCACCCCCGCTGGACGGCCCTGGAGGTGGAGTTCGCGGCGATCGCGCGGACGAGTCCCTGGGTGGCCACCGAGCTCGTCAAGCGGCACCGGATGCTCGTCGACGCCGCCGGCGTCCTGATCGAGAAGGTCACGACCGACGCCGGCGTCGTGATCGACATCGAGGCGCGCAAGGCCGCGACGGCCCTGCTGAGCCTCGGCATCGGTCTGGGGGCCATGCGGTCGCTCGACCCCGAGCTCGACGTCGACGTCTTCGCAGAGACGATGCGGGCGCTGCTGAGGGGCACGTCCCGGACCTGAGGTCCGATCGCGCGGATTCCCGGACGCGGGCGTCCGCTTCGTCCTATCCTGCTGACGGGAGACGGGGGACGGCACGCTTGGGAGGGCGCCATGCCTCGTGTGGTCATCGCTGTCGTGACGTTCGTCGCGTCGTGCCTGCTCGCCGTCGTGCCGTCGGGCGCACAGGCCGACGAGCCGGTCGTCCGGGCCGACGGGGAGTCGATCACCTACGTCGATCCTGCCCTGGAGGACGCGCGCACCGTCTCCGTCGAGGGCACGCTGCTGCAGGTGGTGGTCGAGCCGGGCTCCGGCGCGGCCGACGAGCACGAGCACGAGCACGACCACGCACCCGGTGACCCTGCCGACCGCGACGAGGGCCGGATCGAGCACGTCGTCGTCACCGAGGACGGCACGAGCGTCCCCGTCGAGCTCGACCTCGGGGCCCAGCAGACGGCGAGCGAGGTGCCGGTCGAGGCCGACCTGGTGGCCGGGCCCGACCTGGAGAGCGCCCTCGAGGGCGAGGCGACGGGGTCGGTCGAGGTCGCCGCGGCGACGATCGCGACGGAGTCCTCCACGACCTCGGCCCCCGTGACGTCCCACCGTGCCTACGTCGCGGTCGTCACCAACAGCGGCGCCGGCACGCTGCCCGCCCAGTCGACCGTCGACGCGCGCGTCGACACGGCCCTGTCGTGGTGGGCCACCGAGAGCGGTGGCGCCATCTCCTCCTTCACCCGTCCCGTCGGCCAGGTGCGGTACACCTCGACCCTGGCCGACCGGTGCGGCCTGAGTGGCGGCAACGGGACGACGAGCCTGTGGAACGAGGCGGCCGCCATGTTCCCGACCGTGAACTTCTCCAGCCCCGGCAACCACCTGGTGGTCGTCGTCGACGACGGGTGTCCCGGCGTCGGCATCGCGACGGTCGGCAGCAGCCTGTCCAGCGGTGGCAGGACGACCCTCTCCGAGGACGCTCGCATCTTCACCTCGACGCTCGTCCACGAGCTCGGGCACAACGCCGGGCTGCTGCACGCGAACTACAACGTGGCCGGTGGCACCGGGGCCTCGGCCGAGTACTGGAACCTGTACAGCCCCATGGCGTTGGCGGTCACGTCGGCGGACGTGTACGGACCGCCGGCGCTGGACTCGATCTACCGGGCCCAGCTGCAGATCCTCGGTCCCGGTGAGGTCGAGCAGGTCCCGACGGACACCGTGCGGACCGTCTCCCTCGCGCCACGCGGGGCCTCCTCCGGCACCAGGGCGGTCAGGGTCGTCGCCGACGGGCGGACGTACTGGGTCGACCTGCGCGACGGTTCCTCGCGGGACGCGAACAGCTTCTACTCCAGGCGACCGACGTCCTCGATCGGTGGCATCCGGTACCCGCACGCGGTCACGGTGACCGTGGTCGAGCCGTCGTCGCCCGGCGGGACCCGCCTCCTCGCCCCGACGTCGGTGGTTGGTGGGTGGGGCGTCGGGCAGACCGTCGCCGTCGGTTCCCTGTCGATGCGCGTCGACGCGATCTCCGGCGGCGCGGCGACGGTCACGGTCACCAACGGCACGGTCGCGCCCGACCCCGCCGACCCCGTGCCGACTGACCCCGTGCCGACCGACCCCGTGCCGATCGTCGCGGGAGAACCCGCGATCACCGGCACGCCGAGGGTCGGGCAGACGCTGTCGGTCCTGCCCGGGACGTGGACCGACGGTGCCGCGTTCGCCTACGCGTGGCTGGCCGACGGTCAGGCGGTCGACGGGGCCACGGGTCCCACCTTCGTGCCGACGTCGGCACACGTGGGTCGCCGGATCAGCGTGCGGGTCACCGGCAGCCGAACCGGCTACGTCACGGCGGTCCGGACCTCGGCCCCGACGTCGCCCGTGGCCGCCGGGGTGCTCACCTCGAGCGCCCCGCGCGTCAGTGGAACACCGAAGGTAGGTGTCCGGCTGACGGCGGTCCCCGGCACCTGGACGCCCGGAACGACCCTCGGCTACCAGTGGCTCGCGAACGGGGTGCAGGTCTCCGGTGCCCGCGCCTCGACGTTCACGCCCACCGCGGCGCACCGAGGCAGGCGGATCAGCGTGCGGGTGACCGGTCGCCGCGACGGGTACACGTCCACGACCAGGACGTCGGCCGCGTCGTCGACGGTGGCGGCCGGGACCCTGCGCGGAGCGACCCCGCGGATCAGCGGCACGCCCCGCGTGGGGCGCACGCTCACGGCCTCACCCGGCACCTGGACCGGCGGGACGACCCTGCGGTACCGCTGGTTCGCGAACGGCAAGGCGATCAGCCGGGCGACGAGGTCGACCTACACCCCCACCCGCGGCACCCGTGGGAAGCGGATCACCGTGAAGGTCACCGGGACGAAGACCGGCTACACGAGCCTCACCAGGACGTCGGCCCGGACCGCGGCCGTGCGCTGAGCGCTCCGGACGCGACTCGACGGCCGGCTCAGTAGCCGCCGTTGTCCTTGAAGCGGTCGAAGCTGCGCTGGATCTCGGCCTCGGCCTCGGCGCGACCCGTCCACGTCGACCCCGCTTCGCCTTCCCACTCGTGGTCGCCAA
>SXGT01631250.1_pt1 | contig 17680 bp, 18 predicted proteins | sample 3176221 | NCBI WGS metagenome assembly SXGT01 (sample SAMN11356862, study PRJNA531348) | freshwater metagenome | isolation source: freshwater sample F1-120 | place: China: Fuxian Lake, Yuxi | collected 2017-12-25
CGTTCCGTCCCGTAAACCGGGACGGAACGCCGCCAGAAACCCTTCGATCAACCGATCGTGGCGTGGGCGCGCACGGTGAAGGTGCCCATGCCGGCCACCTTCGGCGGCACCGCGGTGAACGTGAACCCGTCCCGTGGCAGCTGCTCGAGGGCGGTGAGGTGTTCGACGATGGGAATGCCGGCGCCGAGCAGCGCGGTGTGCACCGGACGACCGTCGCCATCGGGTCCGGCGATCGCGTCGATGTTCAGCGAGTCGATGCCCACCACTGCGGCGCCGTCGCCCACCAGTCGCCGCGCTGCCGCCACCGACAGGTGCGGGTGGTCCACCAGGTACGCATCGGTCGCGAAGTGACGGCTGTGGCCGGTGAGGAACAACACGGCCCGGTCGGCCACGTCGACGCCATCGAGCACCTCGGCAGGAATGACCGCCATGCCGCGGCAGTCGATGCACACGCCCGGCACCTGCGACACGCGCTCCAGCGCCAGGCCCGTCAGGTCGTGCCCATCGGCGAACCGGTGGAACGGTACGTCGATGTACGTGCCGGTGTTGCTGCACATCGTGATCATCCCGATCTGGAAGGTGACGCCCAGCCCGTAGACGGCCTCGGCGGCCTCGCGGGTGAGGTGGTCGAACACGGTGGGCGAGGGGAGACCCGGATAGGTGGTGAGGCCGTCGGCCACCACATGGCTCAGATCCACGAAGCGCGTCGTCATCGCACTACCGTTGCAGGTCATGCCAAGTCCCGCGCCGTCAATTCCGGACTCGATCGTCAACCGCCTCATCACGGCGGCCGATCGCCCCACCGGTGTGCACTTCGTCGGTCCCAGCGTGGTGCCGGCCGATGGCGACGCCTTCGTGCCGTGGGCCCGCATCCACGACGAGGCTCGCGTGGTGGCGGCCTCGCTGCAGGCCCGCGGCCTGGTACCCGGCGACCACGTCGCCATCCTCGGCCCCACGTCGCGCTCGCTCATCACCATCATCCAGGGCTGCTGGCTGGCGGGCTGCGCCAGCATGGTGTTGCCGTTGCCGATGCGGATGGGGTCGCTCGAGGCGTTCGTCGAGAGCACCCGCGCCCGCATCCTGCACGGCGATGCGAAGCTCATCCTCATCGACGACATGCTCGCCGGGTTCTACGAAGGAGCCGCCGGCGATCCGCCCATCGAGCCGATGGCCTCGGTGTTGCCGGGTGCGTCCACCGCTGCCAACGGCGAGGCGTTGGAGTTGCCGCCGGACGACCCAGAGCGACTGGTGATCCTGCAGTACACGAGCGGATCCACCAGCGAGCCGAAGGGCGTGATGATCCCCGACCGGGTGCTGCGCGCCAACATCGACGCCAGCTGCCAGGCGGCCGAGCTGAGCCTGGAAGAAGTGATGGTCAGCTGGCTGCCGCTGTACCACGACATGGGTCTGGTGGGCTTCCTGTCCATCCCGATGACCAACGGCGTGCAGCTGGTGCAGGCCGCACCGCAGGACTTCCTGGCCAAGCCCGGCAACTGGATGCAGTGGATCAGCGACCACCGCGGCACCGCCACCGCCGGCCCGAACTTCTCGTGGGTGCTCGCCACGCGTGCGCTCGGCCGCATGGCCGACATCGACCTGTCGTCGCTCACGCTCGCGCTCAGCGGCGCCGAACCGGTCGACCCCAACGCGGTGGAGGCGTTCGTGCGCGCCGCCGAACCGTTCGGGTTCACGGCCGGCGGTGTGTTCCCCGCGTTCGGTATGGCCGAGGTGGCCATCGGCGGCGCGTTCCCGCCGCGGCACCGTGGCATGCGCTGCGACTCGGTCGACCGCATCGTGCTGGAACGTGACCGGGTGGCGAAGCCGCTCGACGTGGCCGACGCCGAGGAGGAGATCGACGTGCGTCGCCTGCCCCTGCTGGGCAAGGCCGTGCCCGGCCTGGAGATGAAGGTGGTGCACCCCGACACGTACGAGGAGCTCCCCGAACGTCACGTCGGTGAGCTGCTGCTGCGCGGCACGTCGGTGACCAGCGGCTACTACAAGCGGCCCGATGCCACCGCGGCGCTGTTCCGCGACGACTGGCTGTGCACCGGCGACCTGGCCTACCTGGTCGACGGCGAGCTGGTGCTGTGCGGTCGCATCAAGGACGTCATCATCGTCGGCGGTCGCAACGTGTTCCCGGAGGACATCGAGCGTGCGGTCGGCGTGCTGGAGGGCGTGCGCGCCGGCAACGTCATCTCGTTCGGTGTTGAGGGCTACAAGGGCAAGGAGAGCGTGGTGGTGGTGGCCGAGGTGCGCGCCGACGACCTCGATGCAGTACGCCACGCCATCCACCACCGAGCCCTCGACGTGTGCGGCCTGCCGCCGCGCGACGTGATGCTGGTGAAGCCGGGCACGTTGCCCAAGACCTCGTCGGGCAAGCTGCAGCGCGCCAAGTGCCGCGAGCTGTACCTGGCCGACGAACTCGAACTCGTGGAGGTCCCGTCGTGAAAGTCGTCTACACGCCCGCGCATCTGCAGCACGATCCGCACGTGGAGTTCGAGACGTCCACCACGCACAGCCCCTGGGAGCACATCGGCCGCGCCGAAGCCATCCGCGAGACACTCGAGGCCGACTCGCGCTTCGAGTTCATGGCGCCCACCGAGTGGGGCACCGCGCCCATCGAGGCCGTGCACAACCCCGGCCTGGTGCGATTCCTCTCCGAGGGCTGGTCGCTCTACGCCGCCCAGAACCCGGGCGTGCGCGAGGTGGTGCCCGACGTGTTCTACCGCGCCGCGCTGCGCGACAAGATGAGTGAGGGTCGTGAGCCCACGGCCATCGCCGGTCGTGTGGGCTACTGGTGTTTCGAGACCACCACGCCGCTCACCGAGGGCACGTACGTCGCTGCCCGTGGCGCTGTCGACACGGCGCTCACCACGACGCAGCTCGTGCTCGACGGGGCATCGTCGGCGTACGGCCTGTGCCGCCCGCCCGGCCACCACGCCACCAGCGACCTGTACGGCGGCTACTGCTTCTTCAACAACGCCGCCATCGCCGCGCATCACATCGCCACCACCACTGGCACGAAGGTCACCATCCTCGACGTCGACTACCACCACGGCAACGGCACGCAGCAGATCTTCTACGACCGCGACGACGTGCAGTACGTGTCGCTGCACGGCGACCCGGCACGCGCCTACCCGTACTCGGTGGGCTTCGCCGACGAGACCGGCACCGGCCGCGGGCTGGGCAGCAACATCAACTACCCGATGCCGCTGCGTGCCGACGACGACGCGTACACCGCCGCGCTCAGCGACGCGTGCGAGAAGATCGCCTCGTTCGGCGCGTCGACACTCATCGTGTCGCTGGGTCTCGACACGTACATCACCGACCCGATCAGTGACCTCGCCGTCACCACCGACGGCATGCGCCGTTGCGGCGAGATCGTGCGTCAGCTGGCGATGCCCACCGTCGTGCTGCAGGAAGGCGGCTACGACGTGAACGCGCTCGGCGCCAACGTGCAGTCGTGGCTGGTGGGCCTGGGCGCCTGACGCACGGCCGGGGGTTCAGAGGTCGGCGAGCACCTTCAGGACCGAGTGGGCGTACTGCTCGAGCTTGGCGGGGCCGACGCCCTTGATGCGGGCGAGCTCGTCGACCGAGGTGGGGTTGGCGCGGGCGATGGCGTCGAGCGTGGCATCGGCGAACACGGTGTAGGCGGGCTTGCCGGCGGCCGCGTGCTTGCGCCACTCGCGCAGCGCCTGGAAGCGCGCCTGGCCATCGGCAGCGAGGCCGTCGCCCGGTTTCCTGGCCGGGGTGATGCGCTTGGCCGGCTCGCTGCGGGTGGGGGCCGGCGCGGCCGCGGCTCGAGCGCTCGGCTCGGTGCTGCAGTCGAGGATGAACGGCGACGGGCGGTCGGACGGCACCACCACGACCTCCTCGGCGGCACGCGTGATGGCCACGTGGAACAGGCGCCGCTCCTCCTCGGTGTCGGTGGCGAGGCGATGGGGGAACTGGTCGGCCGCCGCGTGGTGCACCACCACCACGGGCCACTCCTGCCCCTTCACCCGGTGCACGGTGGCAAGGGTGACGCCGTCGGTCTTCCACTCGGTGCTGAGTGCCCGACGCAGCCAGCCCTCGAACGTGGCCGGGTCGGGGTGCAGTTGGGCGAGCTGCGCCAGCGCGGTGAGGTCGTCGTTCTGCGCGGCGCGGTTCATGCCGTGGCGCATCGCGTCGAGGTTCGCGATGGTGCCGGCCAGGCCGATCTGCTCGAACACCACGCCCAGCAACGCTGCCGTCGGCGTGCCCACGCCGGCCTTGCGCTGCAGCACTTCGATGTCGGCGGCGAACTCGTCGACCGCCTTGGCATCCTTCGGGGTGTTCACGCGGCCCGCCAGCCGGCGAAGCCCGTCGAGCGACTGCTGCTCGCCCACCCATTCCGACACGCGGGGATGCATGGAGCGTGACGGCCGACGCACGGCCTCGGCCACGTCGGCCGCATCGACCCGCTCGCCGCCCACGGCGAGCCGCAGCCAGGCCAGCGCGGCTCGCACGGCGGTGCGGTCGAGGAACTCGCGGCCCACCCCACCCGATGTGGGGACGCCGGCCTCGACCAGCGCCACCTGCACCGGCGCCAGCAACGAGTTGACGCGGGTGAGCACGGCGATGTCGGCCGGCGACGTGCCGCGCTGCACCGCCGCCTGCACGGCCTCGAGTGTGAGCGCCACCGAATCGGGGTCGGTGTCGGCGACCGTGAAACCATCGGCCTCGGGTTGCGCCGAACGGATGGTCTTCGAGACGCGGCGACGGTTGTGGCGCAGCAACGTGTCGGCGGCGCGCACGATGCCGCCTGGGCAGCGGTAGTTCACCTCCAGTGGGTGCTCGCCCGCCTCGGGGAACAGCTGCTGGAAGTCGATCAGCCACGCCGGGTCGGCGCCGTTGTAGCCGTAGATGGTCTGGTCGTCGTCGCCCACCCCGAACACGGCAGCGTCAGGGCCGGCGAGCAGCCGCACCAGCAGCAGGTGCGCCGGTGTGAGGTCCTGGAACTCGTCGACCAGCAGTACGCGACAAGCCCGTTGGGCGACGGCCCGCGCCTGCGGGTCGGCCAGCAGCAGCTGCACCGCCAGGTACACCTGCTCGTCGTAGTCGACCTGGCCGGCGCGGGCGAGCGCGGCGCGGTACTGCGGGAACACCTCGGCGAACCCGTCGACGTCGCCGTCGTAGACGCTCTCGACGTCGTCGGGGGCGCGCAGTCCGAGCCGCGCCATGGACAGCGCTTCGATCCAGATGGCCACCGGATCGGCGTTGCGCTTGCGGGGGAAGCTGACCAGGCGGCCGATGATGCGCCGCACCTCGGGCTCGTCGATGGTGGCCAGCCGCTTCGGCTGCGTGGCGAACGGCGGCGAGCCGTTGACGATGGCGAAGGCGATGGCGTTGAGCGTGCGCACCTGCAGACCGCGCAGGTCGGCGGTGCGGGACAGCATTTCCTCCTGCGCCCGCTTGTTGAACGCCACCAGGCACACGGCCGACGGCGGCAGGTGCCACTCGCGCAGCAGGTGCCGTGCGCGCTCGGTGAGGACGCGTGTCTTGCCGGAGCCGGCCGGGGCGATGATGCGCGCCGCGCCTTCCTCGTGGGTGACCGCCGCGAGTTGATCGGGCGCGAGGTCGGCCGAGGTGTCGTTGCCCGCGGGTGGCGCCGTGCTGTCGTGCTCGAGCGCGATGCGGTGGACGACCGGCAGACCGAGCAGGGGAGGGGTGAACCGCGGCGGCCCGCCGTCGAGCCATGCCCGGGTTCCGTCGCGTAGCACCACGTCGCCCTGACCATCAGCGACCGGCGTGGCGCCGGCGCGCACGGCGAGGTCGCGCAACCAGCAGGCGGGTTCGTGGCGGGCGTCGACGCTGTTCGACACCAGCAGGTGGCGCAGCGTGTCGTCGAGGAACGTGAACCGCGCGCCGAGCACGTGGGGGGCCTCGCGGGTGCTGCCCGGTGCGAGCGCCTCGGGGGCCGCCTCGGCCGACACCTCGAGCACCAGGCCGGTGCGCTGGTGGGCGCGTCGTTGCAGTTCGGTCACGCACTCGGCGGTGCGGGTGACCTCCACCCGAGGGGCGTCGGCCCAGGCCGGAGGTGCAGCCTGACCGGGGGTCACCAGCACGTTGCGGCCCAGCGTGAGCGGGCCCCGATCGAGCGTGCCGCCGGCAGCGACGGCGACCGGCGCTGGGGGAGCGACCGCGACCGTGTCGACCTCGACCTCGACACCCTCCGACCGCTGCCAGCAGGCGCGCACCTCGTCGGCCGACGTGTGCGTGCCACCGCAGTACACGCAGTTGATGGTGGGGCGCCGGGCAGCCATGGCGGCCACCTTATCGAACGGGTGTTCCCTTGGAAACCGAGGCAGTGCGGTTGGCGTTGATGCGGCGCAACGGCGGCAGCGTGGGCGGCGGTTGCTGGCGCGGTGGCAGCGCGGCGAGCAGGTCGGTGGTGGCCGCGGCGATCAGGGCGACGGCGTGCTCGAACGCCGCCTCGGTGTTCGCCGAGGTCTTCTGCACGCCGCTCACCTTGCGCACGTATTGCCGAGCGGCGGCCTCGATCTCCTCGACGGTGGCTCCGGGTTCCAGCCCGCGGAGCGTGGTGATGTTGCGGCACATGTCCGCCACGTTATGCACGACGGCCGAGGTGTACGGTCCGCGTCATGAGCGAACGACTGCAGGACAAGGTCACCATCATCACCGGCGCCGCAGGTGGCATCGGCCGCGAGGCCGCACTGCGATTCGCATCGGAGGGTGCGGCGGTCGTGGCCGTCGACCTGCCGGGCGACGCGCTCGACGAGACCGCGCAGTTGGTGCAGGCCGCCGTCGGACGATGCATCGCCGTGGCCGCCGACGTCACCGACGAGGCGCAGGTGCAGGCGTACGTGGCCGCCGCCGTGGCGGAGTTCGGCGGTGTCGACGCGCTGCTCAACAACGCCGGCATCGAAGGGGCCGTGGCCGCGCTCACCGACACTGCGGTCGACAATTTCGATCGCGTCATCGCCGTCAACGTGTGCGGCGTGTTCCTCGGCATGAAGCACGCGGCGCCGGCCATCATCGCCCGCGGTGGCGGTGCCATCGTGAACGTGTCGTCGGTGGCGGGCCTGGGCGGCACGCCCGGCATCGTGGCCTACGGCGCCTCGAAGCACGCCGTGATCGGCATGACCAAGACGGCGGCCATGGAGTTCGCGCCCGCCAAGGTGCGCGTCAACGCCATCTGCCCGTCGCCGGTGGAAACGCGCATGATGCGCGCGCTCGAGGCCGGCATGAACCCCGCCGACCCCGAGGCCGTGCACGCGATGATGGCGATGTCCATCCCGCTCGGCCGTTACGGCGAACCCAGCGACATCGCGGCGCTGATGGCATTCCTGTGCAGCGACGAATCGTCGTTCCTCACCGGTGCCGCCATCCCCATCGACGGCGGCATGAAGGCCCGCTGACCGCGACGCCGCGTGCTCAGACCGCGATGACCGCGAACCAGCGGTTCTCGTTGTCGGGGAACGCGAACGACGCAATGCCGCCGTGGTCGCCCACCTCGGTGGCCTGCACTCCCTTGGCCACGAGCGCATCGCGGGTGGCGGCGAGGTCGTCGACACGGAAGGCGATGGACGGCGTCGCCAGATCGAGCCCGTCGGGGTTGTCCTGCATCAGCGCCAGCGGCACCAACTCGAAGTCGAAGTCCTGATCGGCGAAGCCGACCTTCACGACGTCGACCGGACCCGCCTGGATGCGGCCCTTCTCGACCATGCCGACCTGCTCGGTCCAGAACCGCAGGCATGCAGCCTCGTCGGTCACGTACAGCACCACATATCCGACCTTCATGTCAGCCCTTCAGATCGCTCAGCACCCGAGCCCAGCGCTCGGGATCGCTCTTGTACGGCGCGTAGAAACTGATGCGCTCGATCACGTCGCCGTAGCGGCGGTGCAGTTCCGGCGCCACGGTCTCGGGCGGGCCCACCACGGCGAACGTCTCGAGGATCTCGTCGGTGATGAGGTTGCCCATCTCCACCCACTCGCCCTGCTTGCTCAGCCGGTTCAGCTCGTCCTGCAGCTCACCCCAGCCGTGCACCTCCAGCACGCCGCGGTAGGCGGGCGTGCTGCCGTAGAACGCGATCTGCTGGCGGGTGCCGGCCGCGGCGGCCTTCATCTCCTCTTCGTTGTTGCCGGTGACCACGAACGACGGACCGACGATCTCGAAGCCCTCCATGGTCTTGCCGGCCTTGGCGCGGCCGCGTGCGAGCGCCGGGATCGTGACCTCGCGCAGGTACTTCTCGGTGGTGAAGCCGTGGCACAGGAAGCCGTCGCACACCTCGCCCGCCACTTCGGTCATCAACTCGCCCACACCGGCGAGGAAGATCTTCGGCACGCCGAATCCGGCCAGGTCGGCGCGGTCGGGCGTGAAGAACGGGGTCATCAGCGTGTGCGTGTAGAAGTCGCCGCGGAAGTTCAGCGGGGTGCCGTTCTCCCACGTGTCCCAGATGGCGCGGATGGCCAGGATCATCTCGCGCATGCGCGGCGCCGGGTGGCTCCACTCCATGCTGAACCGCTTGGTGATGTGCGGCTTGATCTGGCTGCCGAGGCCGAGGTTGAAGCGGCCCTTCGAGTACGCCTGGAGGTCCCAGCCGATGTTGGCCAGCGTCATCGGGTTGCGGGCGAAGGCCACGGCGATCGAGGTGCCGAGTTCCAACGTCTCGGTGTGCTCGGCGGCCAGCAGCAGTGGGAAGAACGGGTCGTGCGAGGTCTCGGCGGTCCATGCGCCGCTGTAGCCCGCTGCCTCGAGTTCCTTCGCCTGTGCGCCTGCCTGGTGCAGGTTCGTGCCGATGCCACCGTCGACCTTCATCGTGGTCCCCCTCGTGTGTTGGTGAAGGGGAACGTAGTCGGCGTGGTCAGGCGGCGCAGCAGTCGAGCGTGGCGTCGACGGTGGCGCGGCGGGCGAACAACGGCAGGCGGCCGAAGGCACGTTCGCGGGCGGCGGCGGGCTGGGTGCGGTCGGCCGCGATGTCGAGGCACCGGTCGGTGCAGCCGCCGGCGCGCAGGTCGGCGAGGTGACGCGACACCTCGTGTTCGTGGCGGTCGATGCCGTGCTCGGCGATCGCATGGTGGAGGAGGAGCAATCGTTCGGGGGTCATGTGTGCATGATGCAGGCGAGGGAGCATTCTGAAAAGCGATGATCCGTTGTGCTGATGATCGTGAACGCTTATGATGCCCGCATGCTCCGTGACCTCGAGATCCGGCAACTGCGTGCGCTGCTGGCCGTGGCCGAGGAGGGTTCGTTCGCGAAGGCCGCCGAGCGGCTGGGGTTCACCCAGTCGGCCATCAGCCAGCAGATCGCCGCGCTCGAGCGGGCCGTCGGCGACAAGGTGTTCGACCGCCAGGCCGGGCCGCGCAAGGCGCAGCTCACCCCGGTCGGTGCGCTGCTGGTGGAGCACGGTCAGGCGATGCTGGCGCAGCTGCAGGCGGTCGACGACGGCCTGCGTTCGCTGCGGGCCGGCGAAGTGGGCCGGTTGGTGGTGGGCTCGTTCCAGAGCGTGTCGGTGAACGTGCTGCCCGAGGTGGTGGGCCGGCTGCGCACCGAACGTCCGGGTCTCGCCGTGCGTGCCGTGGAGAGCGACGACCCCGACGACGTGGTGCGCGCACTGCTGGCCGACGAGCTCGACCTGTCGTTCGTGGTGGGCGTGCCCGACCATCCCGACATCGAGGCGTGGACCCTGCTGGTCGACCCGTTCGTGCTGGTGTCGCCCGCGTGCTGTCCGGCACCGTCGGCCGATCCGTCGCTGCTCGACGGCGTGCCGATGATCGGTCAGCCGTCGTGCAGCTGCCAGCTCACCATCGACGAGTCACTGCATCGCGTCGGCGTCACGCCCGACTACGTGTTCCGCAGCAACGACAACAGCGCCGTGCAGGCCATGGTGCGCGCGGGTCTGGGCAGCGCGGTGATGCCGCGGCTGGCCGTCGACCTGCACGACCCGGGCGTCATCGTCACCGACCTCGACCCGCCGTTGCCGCCGCGTGTGGTGGCACTGGCGAAGCGGCGTGGGCGCACGCTCATCCCGGCGGCCGATCGGTTCCTCGAGCTGGCGCAGTCGGTGTGCGAGTCGATCGATTCAGTCGTCCTGGTCGCGTAGGAACTGTTCGAACTCGGCCGCCAGCTCGTCGGCGCTGGGGATGTCACTCGCCGACAGCGGTGCCGGCTCGTCGATGAGCGCGTCGTAGGCGGTCTCCAGCTGGTGCACCATGCTGGTGTGCTCGTCGTTGCCGCTGACGAGCTTGTCGATGCGGGCACGCTGGATGTCGGCCTCGCGGGCAAGGTCACCCGCGGCCACGGTGATGCCGGTCACCTCGCGGAGGCCGTCGAGCAACGCCACCGACGCCGCTGGATAGCTCATCGCGCTCACGTAGTGCGGCACCTGCACCCAGATGCCCAACGATGCGATACCCGCCTCGGTGAGACCGTGTTCGAGCACGGCGCTCATACCGGCGGGCACGTCGACCGAGTTCTTCAGGTACGGCACGTTGGCCACCACGTCGGCGGAGGGTGAACTGCTCGACAACCGCGACGGACGGGTGTGCGGCGTGGCGAACGGGTACGCGCCCAACGCCACCATCTGGTACACGCCCAGGCGCAACGACAGCTCGGTGACGCTGCGGGCGAAGGCCTTCCACTGCGAGTCGGGTTCCGGTCCGGTGAGCGTGAGCACAGCGTGATCGTTCGCATCTCGGCCGAGCTTCAACTCGATCTCGTTCCACACCAATCGCGTGTTCACGCCTTCCCGCAACTCCATCAATGGACGGCGGGCGCGATAGTCGACGAACAGGTCGCTGTCGAACGTGGCCAGCGGGGTGGAGGAGCACGCATCCTCCACGGCGGCCATGGCCGCGGCGGCGGCGCCCGACGCGTCGATCCAGCCGTTCAGCTGCACCACCAACACCGGGCGGTCGAGCATCGGCAGGTCGCCGTGCAGTTGGTAGGCGCTCACGGCAGCGTCTCCAGCGTGGCGAGCGCCATTGCGGCCGCACCCTCGACCTGCAGCTTGAAGGGTTCGAGCTCGGCGGCATCGCGCACGCCCAGTGCACCGCCCACGTAGCGGGCGTACACCCCTTCGAGGATGCACGCCAGCTTCCAGTACGCGAACGACACGTAGAACGGCAGCTGCGAGATGTCGCGGCCGCTCACCTCGGCGTAGCGGGCGGCGAGGTCGGCACGGTCCATGAACCCGGGGGCGGAGCAGGCCGAACCGGTCCACGCCGACGCCTGGTCGCCGGGGCCGGTCCAGTACACCTGCAGCAGCCCGAGGTCGGCCATCGGGTCGCCGAGCGTGCAGATCTCCCAGTCGAGCACCGCCATCACGTGCCCGTCGGCGCCGACCATGCAGTTGTCGAGGCGGTAGTCGCCGTGCAGGATGGTGGCTGCGCCCTGCTCGGGGATGCGGCGCGACAGCTCGTCGTGCACCGTGTCGATGGCCGCCAGCTCGCGGGTCTTCTGTTGGTTCCACTGGCCGTACCAGCGCTTCAGCTGTCGGGCGATGTAGCCCTCGTGCTTGCCGAGGGTGTCGAGCCCGGCGGCCACCAGGTCGACCGAGTGGATGGCCGCCATCGTGTCGACGATCGACTCGCTGGCCGTGCGGCGCGCCGCGGGGGACAGCACCGCTTCGGCGGTGGCCTGATCGCGGATGACATGCCCGTCGACGAAACCCATCACGTAGAACGGCGAGTCGTTCACCGCCGGGTCGTCGCAGAAGCCGAGCGCCGGCGCCACCGGGACGGCCGACGACTGCAGCCCGCTGATGATGCGGTGCTCGCGGCCCATGTCGTGCGCGCTGGCCAACACGTGGCCCAGCGGCGGGCGACGCAGCACGAACCGTGTGCCGTCGTTGCCGGTGACGCGGTAGGTGAGGTTGGAGTGGCCGCCCGCGATGGCGTCGAAGGTGAACGGGCCCACCGCACCGGGCACGCGGGCGCGCAACCAGTCGGTGACCGCGGGGACGTTGATGCCGGGCACGTCGCTCATGATCGCCGTACGGTACCGGTATCGTTCGCCGCATGCCCTACATCGACGCGACCGACGCCACCTTCCAGTCCGATGTCATCGAGCGGTCGAAGGACGTCGCCGTCGTCGTCGACCTGTGGGCACCGTGGTGTGGGCCGTGCCGCACGCTCGGCCCGATCCTCGAGAAGGTGGTCGACGCCACCAACGGTCAGGTCGTCCTCGTGAAGGTGAACACCGACGAGAACCCGGGCATCTCGAATGCGTTCCAGGTGCAGAGCATCCCGGCCGTGTACGCCATCAAGGACGGTGCGGTGGTCGACGGCTTCATGGGTGCCTACCCCGAGCACGTCGTGCAGGAGTTCGTCGCCGCGCTGCTGCCCAGTGAGGCCGAGGCCACCGTCGCCAGCCTGCTGGCCGAGGGCACCGAGGGTGCGTACCGCAAGGTGCTGGAGATGGAGCCCGGCAACGAGGACGCCATCGTCGGTCTGGCCGAACTGCTCGTCGAGCGTGGCGAGAACGACCAGGCGCTGCAGTTCCTGGCCCGCATCCCCGAGACCGACCGCACCCGACTGGTGGCGGCCAAGGCGCGCACGCACCTCGCCCCCGACGACGACCACGACGCCACGCTCACCGCGTTGCTCGACCAGGTGAAGGACGACGAGGCCGCACGCCAGCAGTTCCTCGACATCCTCGAGCTGATGGGCCCCGACGACCCGCGCACCGCCGGCTACCGCAAGAAGCTCACCGCCCGCCTGTTCTGACCCGTCAGGCGCCTGCCGACGCCGATCGTCGAACGGGATCTGGCGGTGATTCGTCCCGGTTTCCGGGACGAATCAGCGCCAGATGCCGAAGTGGGACGAATCGCGCCCAGAAACCAGGGGGTGACCCGTCAGGCGTAGAGGGCGAAGAGTTCGCCGATGGCCTTGGCCTGGCCGCCGGTGGTGCTGCTCATCACCGCGATCGGCAGCACGCCCGCGGCCGACCAGGCGTCGAGGCGTTCACGCACCTCGCCGGGGGAGCCGCTGATGGTGCAGTCGTCGAGCCACTGGTCGGTCATCAACTCGGGCAGCCGGTCGCGGTCGCCCGCGGCGAGTGCCTCCTCGATGGCCACCATCTCGGCCTCGTAACCGGCCTGCTTCCAGTAGTTGCGGTAGTTCGGCAGCATGATGTAACCGCCGAGCGTGCGGCGGTGGATGGCGCGGGCCGCCTGCTTGTCGGCGTCGATCACCGTCGGCACCATGTTGGCGAGGAAGAAGCCGTCGCGGTCCACCCGCGCCACCTGCGCCGGCATGTGCGAGAGCGAGGCGTTGGCCCAGATGGCGCCGTCGGCGTTCGAGACCGCGAGATCGAGCATCTTGTTGCGCAACGTGGCCAGCCAGATGGGCGGCAGTTCGCCCGCCGGCTTCGCCGCGGCGCGGATGCCCTCCACGTAGCGCTGCATGTCGGCCAGCGGCTTGCCCGTGTCGATGCCCAGTCGCTCCATCGCCGGCGCATGGCTCACCCCGAGACCGAGGCGGAACCGGCCGCCGCTCACCTCGTACAGGTGCGCTGCGGTGATCGCCACCTCGGTGGGATGCGAGTGGTAGATGGGCTGGATGCTGGTCCAGAACGGGATGCGCGACGTCACGTGCGCGAGCGACCCGCACAGCGCGAGGTTGCCGTGCACGCCGGGGCTGGCGAGCCCGGCGAACCCGAGCCGGTCGGCCTCGGCGGCGAGTTCGAGGATGGCGTTGCGCTTGCCCGGCACGCCGATGACGCTGAGCGCGGGCAGGCCGGTGGGGTCGGGGAGGGCGGGCATGGGGGCGAAGCTACCCCGGCGGGTCGGCTAGCTTCGGACCGATGTCCGGCGACCCTGCGAACCCACAGCGCCTGCTGCGGGTGGGCATGTTCGTGCCGTACAGCCTGTCCATCCCCGGCGGCGTGCAGGCGCAGGCCATGGGCCTCACCCGCGAACTGCGGCGCATGGGCATCGAAGCGCGCGTGCTCGGGCCGTGCGACGGCCCGCCGCCCGCCACGTTCGTCACGCCGCTCGGCAACAGCCTGCCCACGGCGGCGAATGGCTCGGTGGCCCCGCTCGCACCCGACCCTGCCGCGGCACTGCGCACGATGCGCGTGCTGTTCGAGGAGCAGTTCGACGTGCTGCACCTGCACGAGCCGTTCGCCCCCGGTCCGCCGATGACCTCGATGCTGCTGCACCCGGCGCCCGTGGTGGCCACGTTCCACGCAGCGGGGGAGAGCGCCAGCTACCAGTACCTGTCGGCCCCCATCAAGGCCGCGGCGAAGAACATCGCCCACCGGGTCGCCGTGTCGAAGGATGCGAAGGCACTGGTGGAGGCCAGCATCGGTGGCGAGTACGAGGTGCTGTTCAACGGTGTGGAGCTCGACGAGTACCGCGCCTCGAAGGCGTGGCCCACCGACGGCCCCACCATCTTCTTCTGCGGCCGGCACGAGGAACGAAAGGGACTCGACGTGCTGCTGGCCGCGATGGAGAAGCTCGGCCCGGAAGTGCGGCTGTGGGTGGCCAGCAACGGTCCCGACACCGATCGACTGCGCGCCGCCACGGCGAACGACCCGCGCATCGAGTGGCTGGGCCGGTTGAGCGACGAGGAGAAGATCAGCCGGCTGAAGGGCGCGCACGTGTTCTGCGCCCCCTCGCTGCGCGGCGAGAGCTTCGGTGTGGTGCTCATCGAGGCCATGGCAGCGAGCACCTGCATCGTGGCCAGTTCGCTCGACGGCTATCGCAACGTGGCCACGCACGACCGTGATGCCCTGCTGGTGGAGCCCGGCGACGTGGTGGCGCTGGCCGACGCACTGCACCTCGCGCTGTCCGACCAGCCGCTCGTCGACCGCCTCGTCGCAGCCGGCGACCGGCGTGCCGACGACTTCTCGATGGTCACCCTGGCCAGGCGGTATGCCGAGATCTATCGCGAGGTGGCCCTCGCCGCCGACGCCCCGAAGCCGATGTCGCCCTGGCCGCTGTCCCCCCGGCTGCGACGCCGCAACCGTATGATGGCCTGATCCGGCGCTCTCGGGCCCCGGACACCCTCTCACCCAATGTTCGGAGTCACTATGTGGTGGATCATCGCGCTGGTGGTCGTGCTGCTGCTGGTGCTGTACGTCATCGCCGCCTACAACGGTCTGGTCCGGGCCAGGAACCAGGTCGACAACGCCTGGTCCCAGATCGACGTGCAGCTGAAGCGCCGCATCGACCTCGTCCCCAACCTGGTCGAGACCGTGAAGGGCTACGCCGCCCACGAGAAGGCCACGCTCGAGGCCGTCGTCAGTGCCCGCAACGCGGCCATCGCCGCTCCCGACACCCCGGGTGGCCAGGCGGCGGCCGACAACCAGATGACCGCGGCGTTGCGCCAGTTGTTCGCACTCAGCGAGGCCTACCCCGACCTGAAGGCCAACACGAACTTCCTGGCGTTGCAGGAGGAACTCACCGCCACCGAGGGACGTGTCGCCTATGCGCGGCAGTTCTACAACGACAGCGTGCTGGGCTACAACAACCGCCTGCAGACGTTCCCCACGGTCATCCTGGCCAACATGTTCAACTTCACGCAGCGCGAGTACTTCGAGACCGACGAGGCCTCCCGCGAAGTCCCGAAGGTGCAGTTCTGACCCCACCATGTTCGAACTGATCCGCTCCAACAAGCGCCGCAGCGTCGCGCTCATCGCTGCCTTCGTCGTCATCCTCAGCCTCGTCGGTGCCGCGCTCGGCGTGGTGCTGGGCTACGGCCTGCAGGGCACGCTCATCGCCCTCGTCGTGTCGGGCGGCGTGGCGTTCGCCTCGTACTGGAAGGCCGACGCCATCGCGCTGTCGGTCAGCCGTGCCAAGCCTGCCGATCCGCAGCAGTACCAGCGGTTGCACAACCTGGTCGAAGGGCTGTGCATCGCCAGCGGCCTCCCCAAGCCGCGGGTGTACATCATCGACGACCCTGCGCCGAACGCGTTCGCCACCGGCCGCGACCCGAAGCATGCCGCCATCGCGGTCACCACCGGGTTGCTGGAGAAGATGAACCGCGTCGAACTCGAGGGCGTGGTGGCTCACGAGCTGTCGCACATCCGCAACTACGACATCCTCGTCAGCACGCTCGCCGTCACGCTGGTGGGTGCCGTGGCGCTCATCACCAACTTCGGTGTGCGGGCCATGTGGTGGAACGGCGGCCGCGTGCCTCGTTCCGGCGACCGCGACGGCGGCACCAACCCGATCGCCATCATCGGACTGGTGTTCCTGGTGATCTCGCCGTTCATCGCGAAGGCCATGCAGGCCGCGGTGAGTCGCCGCCGCGAGACGCTGGCCGACGTCTCGGCCTGCCAGATGACCCGCTACCCGCCGGGCCTCATCTCGGCGCTCGAGAAGCTGCGCGACGACGTCACCGTCACCCACTCGGCCAGCACCGCCACCGCGCACCTGTGGATCGAGCAGCCGATGTCGGGCGTGGGCGACAGCGGCCACATGAGCCGCTGGAACCGCATGTTCGACACGCATCCGCCGCTCGAAGAACGCATCGCACTGTTGAGGGAGCTCTGATGACGACCCTGCGCCTCGCCGCCGTCGCCACGATCGCACTGCTGACCGTGGGGTGCAGCGGCGGTGGCGACAGCGCGCCCACCACCGTGGCCGACACCGTCCCCGTGGTGACCGACGAACCCACCACCACCGAGGCACCCACCACCACCGAGTTGGCCACCACCACCACGGAGGCAGCAGGGCCGGTGTACCCGCTCACCGGGCTGCCGGTCACCGACCCGGCGGCAGCCGAGCGGCCGGCGCTCGTGGTGAAGATCGACAACAACAAGGCAGCCCGCCCGCAGAGCGGCCTCAACGAGGCCGACATCGTGTTCGAGGAGATCGTGGAGGTGCAGACCCGCTTCGCGGCGGTGTTCCACAGCACCGGCAGCGACCCGGTGGGCCCCATCCGGTCGGGCCGCACCCAGGACATCGACCTCCTCGGTTCCTTCGACCGTCCGCTGTTCGTGTGGAGCGGCGGCAACCGCAACGTCACTCGCGCCATCGAGGAGAGCGACCTCGTCGACCTCAGCGCACAGAAGAACGCGAACTATCAGGGCGGTGGGTTCTTCCGATACGACCAGCGGCGTTCCCCGCACAACCTGTACGCGCAGACCTCGATGCTGTGGACCCTGGCACCGGCCGACGCCGCACCGCCGCCGCAGCAGTTCGAGTATCTCGCCGACGGCGACGAGGCCGCGGGCGACCCCGCATCGGGCGCATCGGGCGACATGGACGGTCTGTCCATCACCTGGACCCACGACCCGTCCACCGGTCTGTACGCCCGCACCAGTGCCGGGGAGCCGCATCTCGATGCCATCAGCGGCGGCCAGGTCACCACGGCGAACGTGGTGGTGATGGACGTGGTGTACCGGCCCAGCCCGGCCGACGCCCGCAGCCCCGAGGCGCAGACCATCGGCTCGGGCAACGCCCTGGTGTTCACCGCCGGCAAGGTGATCGTCGGCACCTGGACTCGCACAGATCGCCTCTCACCCGTGGTGCTCACCGACGCCTCGGGCGAGCCGATCCTGCTCACGCCGGGTCGCACCTGGGTGGAACTGGCCAGAACAGGCACGTTTACGCCTGTGCCCTGATCAGGCCGAAGCGATACGCTGGCACCCATGAGTGACCAGTCGTCAGCCCCGCGCGCCATCGGCACCTTCCCGGTGAAGCGTGGCCTCGCCGAGATGTTGAAGGGTGGCGTCATCATGGACGTCGTC
>SXGT01131835.1_pt1 | contig 17679 bp, 13 predicted proteins | sample 3176221 | NCBI WGS metagenome assembly SXGT01 (sample SAMN11356862, study PRJNA531348) | freshwater metagenome | isolation source: freshwater sample F1-120 | place: China: Fuxian Lake, Yuxi | collected 2017-12-25
GAGGTCCAGATCTTCTGCCCGTTGATGACGAAGTGATCGCCCTGCAGCACGGCACGGGTGCGCAGGCTCGCGAGGTCCGAACCCGAGCCGGGCTCGCTGTAGCCCTGGCACCAGCGCACGTCGCCGCGCGCGATGCGCGGAAGGTGGCGGCGCTTCTGGTCCTCGGTACCGAACTCCAGCAGCGTCGGGCCGATCATCGCGAGGCCCATGCCGACCGAGGGTGGCAGAGCCTTGATGGCCGCCATCTCCTGTTGCAGCACCCGCAGTTCCTGGCGGCTCAGGCCACCACCGCCGTACTCCTTCGGCCAGCCGGGCGCGACCCAGGCACGGGCTGCGGCGCGCTCGAGCCACAGTCGTGCATCGTCAGTGTCGTAAGCCTCGAAGGCGTCCTCGAAGTGCACCGAGCGACCGCGCATGCTCGCCGGGCAGCTGGCCTCGAGCCATGCCCGCGTTTCCTGCCGAAAGACGTCGAGGTCGGACAAGGGCAATCCTCCGATAGATGCAGGTACGTCGAGAGGCTGTCGTTATAGGGATGGCCCGGGGTCCGGTCAATCACGCCGCAGGCGGCATGCCGCGCCATCGCGCCCCGAGGATCGTTCGCTGCCGCCTGCCCACCGCCCCTGCGCAGGACCCTGGTCCGGCGACACCATGGCCAGGCACGCCGCAGGAACGGCCCGACATCCTGCGCACGCGGGAGTGCACACGGGGGGTCCCGAGACCCGCCCTGCGACCTCAGTCCCGCTTGTTGTGCCAGCGCAGCGGCCACCACAATCCGGGCATGAAACTACTGATCGTCGACGATCACGCCATCGTGCGCGAAGGGCTCGCGGCGATGCTGCGCCTCACCGCACCGGGCACCGAGGTGCTGCAGGCCTGCGATGGTGCCGAGGGCACGGCGATGGCCACGCAGCACCTCGACCTCGATGCTGTGTTCCTCGATCTCGAGATGCCCGGCGTTGACGGCATGGTGGTGATCCGCGATCTGGGCCAGCTGCGCCCGGACCTGCCGGTGATCGTGCTGTCGTCCTCCGAGAATCCACAGGACGTGCGCCGCGCGCTCGGCCTCGGTGCGCTCGGCTACGTGCCGAAGTCGGCCGCACCACAGACGCTGCTCTCGGCCCTGCAACTCGTGCTGTCAGGCAACGTCTACGTGCCACCGCTGATGCTCAGCGCATCGGCAGCCAGTGGCGGGGTCGGCAGCGGCACGCGCAACGCGCTGACGGAGCGCCAGCTCGAGGTGCTTCGCCTGCTGAGCGCAGGACGCTCGAACAAGGAGATCGCGCGCAGTCTCGGTCTTTCCGACAAGACCGTGAAGGCGCATGTCACCGCGATCTTCAAGGCCCTGGATGTGGTCAACCGCACCGAGGCCGCGAGCGCCGCGCGGCGTGCCGAGCTGCTGTAGCAGCGCCAGCCGCGGTGGTCTGCCGAGGCAGCAGGCTGCTAGCCGTTGCGCAGCAGGTTGCCGATGGCCGCACGCAACCTGCCGTTCGGGAGCGGCTTGTGCAGCAGCGGGAAGCCGCCTGCACGCGCCTCCACGAGCCTGTCAGGTGCGGTGTCGCCGGTGATGAGCAGCGCCGGGATCGGCCGGCCAAAGCGTGCCAGCAGCGTGCGGATGGCGCTGATGCCGTCCTCGCCACCCTGCAGCCGGAAATCGCTGATGATGAGGTCCGGCATCTCGTCGCTCCCTGCGATCGCCTGCAGGAGTTCGGCAGCAGACGCGGCAACGCGCACGCGATAGCCCCAGCTGCCGAGCAGCGACGACATCGCGCCGCGGATCGCCGGCTCATCGTCGATCACGTGGATGAGGCCGGAGCCCTTGCCAACCTCCTCGCCCGACGACTCCGGCGCGTCCGCGATGTCGTCCTCGTCAGCCAGCGGCAACCGCAATCGGAACACGCTGCCGCGGCCGGGCGCCGACGAGAAGCTGAGGTCTGCACCGACGAGTGCCGAAATGCGACGCACGATCGCCAGCCCGAGGCCCAGCCCCTCGGATCGCCTGTCGGCACGCACCTGGGCCCGGCCTTCCGCCTGGTAGAACTCCTCGAACACGCGCGCCTGCTCCGACGGCTCGATGCCACAGCCGGTGTCCCACACCTCGATGCTGAGTTCGCCCGGATGTCGCCGGCAGCCGACCAGCACGCTGCCGCGTTCGGTATAGCGCACTGCATTCGCCACCAGGTTGCGCACCATGCGTTCCAGCAGCACGGGATCGCTACGCGCCATGGCTGACGTCGCCACATGACGGAAGCGCACGCCCCGCGCACGTGCTTCCTCGGCGTGGTCGCGGCACACCCGGCCGAGCAGCGTTTGCACATGGATGGGCGCGAAGTGTGGCTCGACGATGCCGGCATCGAGCTTCGACACGTCCAGCAGTGCCGCGAACTGATCGTCCAGCGCACGCACGGAGCCGTCGATGTAGCCCACCAGTCGGCTCGCCTCGGCATCCATTACACGGCCCTGCAACGCGCCCACGAACAGGCCGAGGGCGTGCATCGGCTGCCGCAGGTCGTGGCTCGCCGCCGCGAGGAACCGCGACTTCGCCAGGTTCGCCTGCTCCGCCCGCGTCTTGGCAACGGCAAGCTGACCGGCGAGCGCCTCGTTGCGGAAGCGCAGCCGCAGCACGTCGAGTACCTGCGCATTGGCGCGCTCCGTCGCCACCGTGATCGAGACGATGAAGGCCACCGTCATCGCGAGCGCGAGTTCGTGCAGCGGATAGGGATGGAGCAACTGCACGGCGACCTGCGGCAGGATCGCCGGGTAGAAGAATGCCCGGAAGGGACGCAGGTTCGTGGACAGCACGAAGGCCGTGGAAGCCACTACACCGGAACACAGCACCAGCATCACCAGCTGGCGATGGAAGGCCTCGCTGCTGGCGAACAGGAAGGCACCTGCGCCCCACGTCAGGCCTTCGAACAGTGCCGCCAGCTCGAACAGCCGCGACCAGTGCGTGGGCTCGGGGTCGCGCATGCCGCGGTAGCGGCGGCACACCTCGAGGTGGAACAGCATGCAGGCGAGCAGCAGTGCCGCCCACACCGCTGCGGCGAGCGCAATCGCGCGATCGTCCAGGGCAAACGCCAGTGCGGCAACGCCGCCCGTCGTGCAGGACGCCACCACGCCCATCGGCGCATTGAGATAGAGGATCGCCGTGCGTGCCTGCTCGATGGCACGGCGTTCTTCGCCCCCGACCAGCGAGACCCACGTGCCGTCATGCAGGGCACGGGTGCCGGGAGCGCCTGACGGGACAACGACATCCGCCATGCTGATCGTCCCAGTCGACTGCCATCGGGGCGACGATCAGAGCATCCCTGCTGCACATCCGCCAGTACGGACACCCCGCCCCAGGCATCGCATCCCTGCGCTCATGCACGGCGGGACGCGCGGCGGCGCAGCAATGGCAACAGCGAGATGCCCACGAGCATCAGGAGGCCAGGGGCGGCCGGGGCTGGCACCGCGATGCCGGCAGACAGCGCGGCCAGGCGCAGCACGCCATCCGTGTTGCTGACGCTGAACTCGAACCCCGGCTGCAGCCCGCGCACCGCGAACACCGGGTTGACACTGCCGAGTAGCGAGCCGGGCGCGACACGGAGGAACTGGAAGACATCGCCCGCATCCGGTGCATAGCCGTCGATGAAGGTGAAGCGGATCAGTACATCCTCGAGCGAGACGTCTCCGGACACGTCGATGACATCGGACAGCGACGGGCTCGCGATCTCGATGTCGAACACTCCGCCCTGCTGCGTGAGGCTGCCGTCGATGTGCAGGGTGCCGGGGCTGTTGCCCGGACCAATCAGACCGCCGCGGTTCAGCACGTCGCCGACGATCATGCCGTCGCCGCGCAAGGTGCCGCCCGGGCCAACGGTCACATCACCAAGCACCTGCCCGCCCTCACGCACGTCGAGCGTCGCGGTCCCGTGAGTCGGATCGTCCAGCGCGAGCGTCAGCACGTTGATGCCGACCAGCACGGCGAAGGTGCCGACATCGAGCGTCGAGCCTTCGCCCGCCACGAGGATGTCGGCGCGCCCGAGCGGCGACACCGTGGAGCCGAACAGCGTGCCGCCAACCGTGACGACGCCACCTTCCAGCACCGCGAGCGTCGCGGTACCAAGGCGTGCGAGGCTGATGCCGCCATCGGGCGTGCCCAGTGTCGAGCCAGGGCCGGAGACGGTGAGTGTCCCGGTGCTGCCAAGGCCGCGCCCGACGTTCACCGCGTTGAGGTTGATCGCCGGCCCCGCCAGGCTGTCGATCGTCGCCGTGACCGTGCCGCCGTTCGTGATCGTGACGATGCCGGTGGATGGGCGTGCGTCGTTGGCCTGGCCGACGTACAGCAGCGGCGTCGTGACGGTGCCACCGTCGACCTCGAGCACACCGGTCGCGTTCGCGGAAACACCCACGAGCACGCTGTTGTCCAGCGGCCGGTTGGTCGGGTTGCCGATCGTCGCCGGTAGGTAGTTCAACGCCAGCAGACCACCCGCCACCACCCGCAGCGAACCGTTCGCGGCGCCGAGGAAGGTTGGGTCGTTCGGCGGGATCATCGGCTCCGCGCTGCGGATGCCAAGACCCACGAAGTTGTAGGGATCGGCGACCGTGTTCAGTACCTGTGTGTCGCTCACTGCGTCCACGCCGATGTAGCACGAGTCGAATGCCTCGACAGTGCAGGGCCCCGCCAGCGCGTTGAGCGGCAGCACCAAGAGCAGGATGCTGCCTGCAAGACGAAGCATAGGAAGGTTGCGTGGCGTCACGTTGAAATCTCCGGAGTCTGAAAGGTCGAGAGTCGTCTGCGCTGCGCGAGCGCACGGCGTTCGTGATGCAGGCCGGAAGGCAGTGCCTCCGGTCTCGCTGCATGGGATACCGCAAGCCTTGCGCCACCCGCCGCAACCCATTGCGCCACCAACGCTTTCGTTCTGGCGCGGGGGCGCAGCGCAGTTCGGATGGAAGTTCCACCGACACTCCCGCATGGGAGTGGTCGCATCGTGTGGTGATGCCACGCGAGCGTCGCCGTCGCGCGCCGCCAGCGGCACGGCTCGTCGGGCGTGTGCATCACAGCCGCGCAACCAGCGCTGCCAGCGCCGCATGCCCACGCATGCTGGTGCGGGCGTAGATGCGCTTCGCGCGCTGGCGCGCGTGATCGACGCTGATGCCGGCACGCGCGGCGCACTCGCTCATCGGCAAGCCCTCCGCCAGCAGGAGGCACAAGGTCGCATCGCGAGGCGAGAGGCCGAACAGCGTGCGCAATGCCGCGTGGCGCTGCTCCTGCGCGGGCTCGGCATCGAGGTTGCGCAGCACGACGACGATCGCCGCCGTGCCGGGTAGTCCTGGCTGCAGGGTTCGCAGGCTCGCGCACTCGGCGAGTACGGGCCGTGCGCCCTGCGCCGAATGCAGGAGCAGCGTGTGCGGTACGGGAATGGGCGAGCGATCGGCGAGCGTGGCGGCGATGCATGCATCGAGCCGCTGCGCTTCTGCCGGAAAGTGCGCCCGCAGGCGACCGCCGACGATGCGCACACCGAGGTCCCCGAGTGCAGTGTCGTTGAACTCCAGCACGCGCGCCTGGCGATCGAGCACGATCGCACCACGCTGCATCCGGTCCAGCCACTGCAACTGCCCGCGCAGCGCAGCGCGCCAGGCGTCCGTGGCGAGCATCGCACCCCGACGCAGCAAGGGCAGCGCAAGGTCACCGCGTTGCACGTGCTCGAGCGCGAACGGGCCTTCGTCGAGTTCTCGCTTGAGGCTGAGCACCAGCGGCGCCGGCACATCCGCGAGCGAGCAGCTCGCGGCCCAGCCCAGGCCATGCGGGCGCAGGAAGTCCTGGTAGTAGGGATCGCGCGCGATCTGCCCGGGCGTGAAGTAGTCCTGGTCCACCGCGAAGCCGGCACCCAGCGCCGGCTGCACGCGCGCCTCGCGCGGATCGCGCCCGACCCAGTCGCTGAAGTACTCCTGCACCATCGGCTTGATCGCTGGCGTCCAGACCACGCTGTCGGCCGCGGTCTCGCCGAGCACCAGCGTCGCTGCGCGCGCACCAAGACTTGCCGCAAGCGCGTCCAGCGTGTCGCCCAGCGACGGCGGATGGATTAACGAGAACTGATCGACTTGCGCTGGCTGACCAGCACCCGTCGCCGCGCTCGCAGACACCCGAGGATCGACGTGCGCCAGCTGACCGACGAGCGCACGCACGAAGTCCACGATGGCGTCGAGGTCGGGCCCGTTCGTGCGCATGGAATTCTTCGGCGTGCCCTGCGCTACCGCACCGTCAGCCGGTAGGTCAGCGTCGACGTACGCCCTGCTGCCGTTGCATTGATCGTCACGTCGTAGGTACCTGCCGGCGTGACCACAGGCATCGGCATCGTCACCGTCCCAGCTGCGCCGTCACCCCCACCGCAGCCGGCAGCGACTGCCAGCACGACGATCGCCGCCCACGCGCGCAGGTGTCGCCGCGCGGCGTGCCCACGCGGGTGTTGCGCACGCGCACGGAACGGTTGGAACGCACGCTCACCGCGCCGTCGCTTGCGCGGCAGCAGTAGCGCCAGCGCGACTCCGCCGACCGCAGCCTGCATGGGTGCCGGAAGGCCGCGATCTCCAGCATCGCCCGCGCCACTGCCCGCCTTGCGCTGGGGTGCGAGCATGACCACCGAGCTCGAGACGCCGGTGCGGATGGTCAGCACGGAAGTCGCACCACCCGCTGCGGGCGTCACGCTGGCCGGGGCGAACTCGCAGCGCGCATTGGCCGGGAGGTTTGCGCATGAGAGCGCGACCGCTTCGCCGAACCCTGCGGCGAAGGTGAGGTTCAGCGTGGTCTGTACCGACTGCCCGGAGGCAGCGCTGCCGCTGCTGGCGGTGCTTGCCAACGTGAACGGTGGCACGTCGGGTGGCTCGACGCCGTCGAGGGCCGAGACCGTGCGCACCAGCGGCACGAGCCCCTCGAGGAAGACCGACACCACGGCGTCCATCTTCGCGTCGCCGTTCAGGTCGGCCGCCGCAACGTGACTCGCGATGCTGCCGATCGTGATGGAGTTGGTTCCTCCGAAGCCGCCGTCACCAATGCCATGCACGACGGCGGCATAGGACCCTGCCACCAGCACGTCCGGGTTGCCGTCGTCCGAGTAGTCCGCGACCACGAGCGCACGCACCCCCGGCCCGCCTTCGGGCAGCGGGAATGGCGCACCGGCGCCGAAGCTGCCGTCGTTGGCGCCCGGTAGCACGCGCAGGAAGTCGTTCAGCCCCGCATCGCGGGTGGCGACGACGAGGTCGGGCCTGCCGTCGCGGTTCATGTCGCCGATCCCGAGCGCAGGAACGTCACTGCGGGCGCCGGCCGCAACCGCCAGCGTGAGCGGCGAGCCCACGCTGCCATCGGCATTGCCGCGATACAGGCGCACCCCGACGAGCCTGTCAGGGCCCCGGAAGCCCATCGTGTCGAGCCCGCCGACAGCGACGTCCGCCCGACCGTCCGAGTTCACGTCCGCGATCGCCAGTGCCTGCAGGTTCGTGGATGCATCGATCTGCACAGGCGGCCGAAGGCTGCCGTCCGCGTTGGCGCGGTACAGGAAGGCGCCACCGGTCAGGGCGCTCTGGCCACCCAGCAGCACGACGACATCGCTGCGACCATCGCCATCGACATCACCCGCACCCAGGTTGTCGAGGCTTCCCTGCACCACCGGCAGGGCGATGCTGCTCGGCGCGGCGAAGGTGCCGCCGCCAAGGCCGCGCAACACGGTGAGGCCGTTGGCGCTTGTCACCACATCGGGCCTGCCGTCGCCGTCGAAGTCGCCGCTCGCCACGAGCAGCGCGCGGCCGCTCGTCCCGGGAATGGCGGCAGGCGCGGAGAAGACCGCCTCTGCGCTGCCCCGCTGCAGCACCAGCCCGCCAGCCGTGCCTGGCGGTGTGGTCACGATGTCCACCACGCCGTCGCCACTGAAGTCCGCGAGGGCGAAGGTGGGTGCCATCTCCAACCCCAGGCCTGCGCCCGGCAGCGCCTGCGCTGCGAAGAAGCGGCCGTCGCCATGCCCGAACAGGAACTGCACCACGGTGCGCGTGTCGTCATCGGTGCCATACACACCCTGGGAGGCGAGGCCCACGACGATGTCGAGGTTGCCATCGCCGTTGATGTCGGTGACGTTCAGGGCGTTCGCGCCGCGGATCGCCGCATAGCTGGCGCCTGTCGCGAACGTGCCGTCGCCGCGCCCCATGAAGATCGTCAGCAGGGTGCCCGAGCGGAAGGCGACGTCGAGCGCGCCATCGGCGTCGAAGTCACCGGCGACCGCATTCAGGCTGCCACCGCCGATGAATGCATCGAGTCGCTGCACCGCGGGTGCGAAGGTGCCATCGCCATTGCCTGGCGCAAGCGTGCCGCCTGCAGTGAGCAGGTCCACGCGACCATCGCCCGTGAAGTCCGCGAGCAGGTGGGCCCCTGTATCGATCGCGGGGCGGGTGACGTTCGCGGTGCCGAAGCGCCCCGAGCCCGTGCCCAGCAGCGTGACGACCGCCGGGAACGTCGCCTCGATGAAGGTACGGTCCACGGCCACGAGATCGAGCCTGCCATCGCCGTTCAGGTCCTCGATGCTCACGCTCGGGCCGAAACGGCCGGTGGTCGGCCCATAGACGGGGAGCACTTCCACCGGCGCGAAGGTGCCGTCTGCACGGCTCAGGAACACCCCGATGCCACCGCTGTCGCCGGCAGCAACGAAGGGCGAGACGATGTCGCCGATGCCATCACCATTCAGGTCAGCGGTCGCGAGTGTGGTTGCGGCACCGGACGTCACCAGCTGGGTGCGTTCCAGCAGAACGCCCGCCACGCTGCCGCGCACCAGCGCGATCGAGCCACGGAAATCCGCCACCACGGACAACAGGTCGCCGCCAGCGTTGCGACCAAGGAATGCGACCGGCGATGCCGCCTGGCCGAGCCGCCGGTCGATGCAGCCGCGCGGGAACCGGCCAGGCATCGTGGTGAGCCCCGCCAGCTGATGCAGGTAGGTGCCCGCGCCCGGCAGCGTCGCGCTGATCGAGGTTGCCGGTGCAGCCGCCGGCGTGATGGCGTACTGGGTGAGGCTGCAATTCGGCTCGCGCACGAGGATCGCACTCGTGAACGTCGTGCCGCTGTCCAGCGCACCCGCGACAAGCGCCACCTGGTTGCCGCGAAAGGGCGCCGTGGGCGTGAAGGTGCGCAGGCTGATGTCCGTCTCTGCCGCCGCCTGCACGGCCTCGCGGCTTCCCGCCACACGCTTCGAAGGTGTCGTGGCGCCTCCGGCGTTTTCCTGTGCAGCAGGGTTGGGGCCCACCGCCAAGAGCGCCCCAAAGGCGTAGCCGTCGGGTCCTCCGGACGGCGGACAGGCCGCGAGCAGCAGCGCCAGCAACAGCGGCAGCAGCAGCCGCAGCGCATGTACGTGTTGCCGGACTTTGCTCATCGTCATGTTCCTCATCGCGCCGCGCTCCGGGGTCGAGAGGTTCCGTGCCCATCGGGGTCAACCTGCTCGATGGGCATCGTCGAAGCGCGCACCGGGCGCCACAATCAGGCAGAGGTCTTAGGACCAGGCGCGGGTGCCTCGGCGCAGCGCAATGCCCTGGGCGGCGTCGCGCGGGCAGGCAACGCCTGCAGCGATGTGTGCCTCCGTGGCGAGTGCACAGCCGGCGAGCGCATGGCCGTCGTGTCCGTTGCAGGCGCGTGCATGCCACGCCCGAACCTGCTCCAATCGGGCCGATGGCGTCAGGGCAGGATCACGCCTCGCGACCCACGAGGCAGGCGCATCCCGCAACACATGAACCCGAGGGACGACGATGAGTGACGCCAACCCGATGCGCGACTTCAACCAGCGCGTGATGGATGAGTTCAGGGCCAACGCCGGCGTGGTGGGCGGCCCCTTCTCTGGCGCGCCGATGCTGATCCTGCATACCCGCGGCGCGAAGTCCGGCGAGATGCGCGAACTGCCGCTCGTGTACCAGCCGCAGCCGGGGCGCGAGGCCGATGCCTGGGCGATCTTCGCCTCGAAGGCCGGTTCGCCCACCCATCCGGACTGGTATCGCAACCTCGTCACCCACCCTGGTGACGTTCGCATCGAGGTCGGCTCGGAAGCGCTGGCCGTCGATGTGCGCGTGCTCGAAGGCGCAGAGCGCGACGCGTTGTGGGAGGCGCAGAAACGCGCATCGACTGCCTTCGCGGGCTACGAGGCGAAGACCACGCGCACCATCCCGGTTGTGCTGCTCACCCGGCGCGGCTGAGCGGGTTGCGGCGTGCGGCATGCAGCCGGCGCCGCTCCGGAAGCGGCACCGGGCACGGCAGCGCCAGACGCCCGCGCAACACGCGCAGATTTCCGCCGCACAGGAAACCCTGTATCTGATGGGCCCGACCCTGCGCAAGCCATCGCATCCGCATTCATCTGCGAGCCCACCATGACATTCCTGCACCCTGCGGCCGCGCTACTCGCACCGCGATCAGCACCGCTTGCGCGATCGGCACGACTGCCGTCATCGCCGCTGCGATCAGCAACACGCAGTGAGCCCGGCCGATGAGCATCGGCGCACCGCCTGCGCTCGGCGCCACGGCGGCTTTCCCCGCCAGCGACAAGCCGGCCGAGTTCGGCCCCGGCTACACCCGCTTCGCACTCGGCATGCTGCTCGGTGTGGCCACCGTCAACCTCATCGATCGCAGTGTCGTGAACCTGCTGCTGGTGCCGATCGCACAGGACCTGCAGCTGAAGGACTGGCAGCTCGGCGTGTTCACCGGGCCGGCCTTCGGCATCTTCTACGCGTTGTCGCAGATTCCCATCGCGCGCCTCGCGGATCGCAGCCCGCGGGTGAAGATCATCGCGCTCGCGCTCGCATTCTGGAGCGCGATGACGATGGCACAGAGCCTCGCCATCGGCTTTCTCTCGCTTGCGATCGCGCGCGCCGCCGTGGCGATGGGCGAGGCGGGCAGCGGGCCGGCATCCCAGTCGCTGATCGCCGACTACTTCCCACCAGAACGGCGCGCGCGCGCATTCGCGGTATTCGCATTCCAGCTGCCGGTGGGTGCCGCGATCGGATCGCTCATCGGCGGCTTCGGGCGCGAATACCTAGGCTGGCATGCCGTGCTCGTGCTCGTGGGCATTCCAGGCCTGCTGCTCGCGTTCTTCCTGTGGCGGACGCTGCGCGAACCCACGCGCGGCTACTGGCAGCCGGCGAACGTGGCAGTGCAACCCAATGCGAGCTTCGGCGAGACGGTGCGCTTCCTGGTCGCGCTGCCGTCGTTCCGGCACACGGTGCTCGGCTACACGATCTGGGTGTGCGTCGCCAGTGCCCAGGGCTTCGATGCGGTGTACCTCGAGCGCAGCTTCCAGCTGTCGCCCTCGCAGATGGGTTCCATCTTCGGTGTAGCCGGGCTGCTCGCGATGAGCGGCTACTACATGGCGGGATGGCTGTCCGACAGGCTGACCCCGCGCGATGCACGCTGGGCGCTGTGGCTGCCACCGATCTTCCTCGGCCTGCACCTCTGCACCTCGATGATCTACTACAACGCGGGCAGCACGAGCGTCGTGATCGCGCTCGCCGTGATCGGGCCCTTCCTGCCCGCGACGCTGCCCCTGGTGTTCACGAACATCCAGAGCCTCGCGCCCCCGCACATGCGGGCGCAGGCGGCGGCGCTTCTGCTCACCACCTCGACGCTCGTGGGCATGAGCGTCGGCCCGCCACTCGTGGGCTTCCTCTCGGATTCGTTCCAGCCGCGCTTCGGCAACGAATCGATGCGCTATGCACTCATGTGCATGGTCGCCGTGGGCTGGAGCTGGGCGGGCCTGCACTACCTGCTGGGAGCGCGCACGTATCGCCGCGACCTGCTGGCCAAGGACGGAGTCGCGGTCCAGATCTGAACTGCACACGGTAGGAATCGACGACGGCGACCGCTCGATGCGGCCTGCAAGCAGGCAGCGTCAGCAGGACGTCGCGTTGTCGCTCGTGCAGGAAACCTCGAGCGCAAGCATCCCGAACTGCGCGACCCAGTGCGCCACGCTGTCGTAGTCCCCAGCCCACCAGTCGCGCTGCTGCAGCGCGGTGCGCAGGTGCGCGAGGTAGGCCGCCAGGTAGCGCGGGTCCCCACTGCGTTCCCACAGGAACCACAGGCTCCAGGCACGCGCGAAGTCGAGCCCGTGTTCGTGTGCGGTGCCCGGCGCAGTCACCGGCCGCAACAGGGGCGATGCAGGCGGCAGGAAATCAACAAGCCAGGCGCTGAATGGCGCGGGCTGCATGTGCAGCCCGACGAGCCAGGCCCAGTTGCCGCAGACGGGCATGAATCCGCGCTGGACGAGCTCCTCTGCCTCGGCAGGACACCCCGTGCCGGGCACATCGGCGAAGCTTGCGCGCACATGGCCTGCCACGACATCTGCCAGCGCGGCATCGCCCGTGTGTCGTGCGTAGTGCTGCAGGTTCAGCAGCGCCCAGCTGTCGCTGTCGTAGCTGCGTGAGGACGGCTCGGGCGGGCGCCTGGCAAACCGCGCGACCAACGACTGCGCGACGTCGCGCGCCATCCCAGCCAGGCGTGCGTCGCCGGTCTGCCGCTGGTAGTCGGCGGCAAGGCGCAGGAACCACGCACGGCCGTAGGGCATCTCGAACTCGGGATGCGCCGCGAGCCATGCACGTTCACGCGCGATCGCCGCTGGCGTGAGCAGCGCGGTGGCCACGCTCAGGTAGCTGCGATCACCCGTGATGCGCGAGGCCGCGACGAGCGCCCAGATACCGTGCACGGCCGAGTGCCAGTCAATGCAGCCATGGAACAGCGGATGCGCCGTGTCGCGGCGCTGCACGCAGGCGCGCGGCAAGGCGGCGAGCTGGTGCGCCGCAAGCACGCGCTCGCGCGCAAGTTCCTGAAGCTGCGACGATGACGCCGGTTCGGCGGCCGGACTCGCGCCCGTGCCCGCGGGCTGTGCCATCGCAGGCTCGCTTGCTGGCAGGAAGAACCCAGGGAGCACCAGCGCGAGCAGCAGCACGACGCGCAGCAACACCGCGACACCGCCGCGCACAGACTGCGGGCAGCAGACCATCAGCGGCGCTCGAGACTGAACACGCCTCTCGCCTGAGCCAGGTTCCAGGTGCCGCGAATCCTTCCACCATCTGCATCGACAACGCCCTGGTAGGTCACCGAGTGCGACTGCCCACCGCTGCCATCGTAGGTCTTCACGAAGCGCAGGATGTTGCCGCGCAGGCTGCCCGTGAGGATCGCCGTGAGCGGACCCTGGCCGGCACCGAAGGTGTTCGCCTCGCTGGACGTGCCACCGACGTCGCCGCCCTGCACGCGGAAGTCCACGGCCATGGGCACGGGCGCACGCCCGTCGCGGTAGCCGTAGCTGCCTTCCCAGCGGCCCGAAAGCAATGCATCCGCGTTCGGTTCGAGTTGCACGCTCAGTTCCACCGCTGCATCGCTCGACACGAATATGCGCTCGACCTGCGTTTCGTAGCCACGCGCACGCACCTCCACGTCGACCGCGCCGACCTGCACGCCGCGAACGAAGATCGGCCGCCCCGGACGCGCTTCACCGCGCAGCACACCGCCGACGCGCACGCGCGCCGGCACGTTGACGCTCACGCGCAAGTCGCCCAGCAGCACGGCCGGCAGAGCATTCGCGGCGCCCGCGCCATCAGCCGGCAGCAGGGCAGGTACAGCACCCGCGACCGACGGCTGTGCATCCACTGACGCCGGGTTCGCGAACGGCACCTCCGCGCTGCCGGCGTCGGGTGCAGACGCGAGCGCACCACTTGCGCTTGCCGCAACACCTGCGCCGACCGCGGCCCCAGGCACCGCGGCGGTCACAGCGGAACCGGGCTCCGATGCGGCAGCGACCACCGGCACACCCGACGCCATGGCGGCGATATCCGGCCCACTGACATCCGGCCCACTGACATCAGGCCGCAGCGCGAACCAGCCGATGCCAGCCAGGATGGCAGCCGCGCCGGCACCGAGCGACAACCAGCGACGTGTGCCGGTGCGTACCGACGTCGTGCCAACGGCTTCGGTCTGGTGCGACGGCGCCGCACCGGTTGCGGGCCCGGCGGCGGCCGCAACGCCCGCCATCGCGACAGTGGGCGCGAGCGTCTCTGCATCGACGATCCTCGCCTGCACTGCGCCTGCCGGATCCATGCCAGGTGTCAGCGGGCCGGGTCGGATCGCCGCGGGCGTCGCGATGAGCATCGTGGCGTCGTCGCTCGCGGCAGTGGCCGCGGCCAGGGCGCCTTCCTGCACACCCGTACCGGCGACCAGCGCGATGCCATCGGTGAGGCGATCGGCGTTGCCGAAGCGGGCCCAGTTGCGCTCCATCGCCTGGATCACGGCCACCACCTCGGCGCAGCTCTGCAGGCGCCGCTCCGGCTCCTTCACCAGCAGCAGGTCCATGAATGGCTGCACGCCGCGCAGTTCGGCAGGCAGTGGATCCGGCGGCTGGTGCGCGATGCGCATCATGAAGGTGACGATCGAGTCGGCCTCGATCGGCACGTGGCCAGTGAGCATCTCGTACAGCACGACGCCGAGCGTGTAGATGTCCGAGCGCTGGTCCACCGGCCGTTCGAAGGCCTGTTCCGGGCTGAAGTACTTCACGGTGCCCGGGTTGACGCCGGTGCTCGTGAGCTCGGTGGAGGCGTCCAGCACCTTGGCGATGCCGAAGTCGGTGAGCATCGCCGTGTCGCCCTGGAACATCACGTTGTCGGGCTTGAGGTCGCGATGCACGATCGAGCGCACGTGCGCCGCGTGGAGGCCCTGGGCGACCTGGCGGGTAATCGCCAGCGCCTCGTCGAGCGGCAGCGATCCGCGCTTGCGCAGGCGGTCACGCAGGCTGCCACCGTCGAGGTAGGCCATCGAGAGGAACGGCCTGCCCTGGTCGGTGAAGCCGTACTGGTAGATGGGCACGATGTTGGCGTGGGTGAGCCCGGCGGCGGTGCGCGCCTCGCGTTCGAATCGCTTGCGGAAGTGCTCGTCGCCATCGAATCGCTCGTCGATGACCTTGAGCGCAACGAGGCGGCCGAGGCGCTCCTCGCGCGCGAGGTACACCGTCGCCATGCCACCCGTGCCAAGGCGCGACAGTAGGGTGTGGTCGGCGACGACGAAGTCCTGCTCAGGGCTCATGGCGCGGGGTCCGTGAGGGGTTGAAGGGCCACACGCGAGACCGTGCATGCACTTGAACTATAGCGACGTGGTCGCAGGTGCAAGGTGCTGCAGGCTCGCCGAGAAGCATCGGCAGGTGGCGCTGCCGCAAGTCGCGCCGCGCATCTCGATCGCAAGCGCGCTGTGCTCTTCCAGTGGATATGATTCGACACCGCGCCTTCGTCGGGAGCACCCATGCCCAGCCTGAACATCACCGCCCTGCCCACCGTCGGGGCCGAGATCTCCGGCATCGACGTGCGGCGGCTCGATGCTGACGGGTTCACCCGCGTGCACGCCGCGTTCGCCGAGCACGGCGTGCTGTTCTTTCGCGATCAGCACCTGAGCGAGCGCGAGCACATCGCCTTCGCGGAGCGCTTCGGCAGGATCAACGTGAACCGCTTCTTCTCGGCGCATCCCGAGCACCCGCAGATCGCGCTGGTGACCAAGGAGCCCGAGCAGACGACCAACATCGGCGGCGGCTGGCACACCGACCACTCCTACGACCGGGAACCGGCGCTCGGCTCGATGCTGGTCGCCCGGGAGTTGCCGCCTTCCGGCGGCGACACGGCGTTCGCCAGCATGTACGCCGCCTACGACGCACTCTCGGACGGCCTGAAGAAGACCCTGCGGGGCCTGCGGGCCGTGCACTCCGCGAAGCACGTGTTCGGCCCGCGCGCAGGCTACCAGCAGCAAGGCGAGGAACTCGGCGGCCGCATCGGCAATCCGGATGCCACTACACGGCTCGACGATCCCGTGCACCCGGTGATCATCCGGCACCCGCTGTCCGGCCGCCCGGCACTGTATGTGAACGCGGCCTTCACGCTGCGCTTCGAGGGCTGGACCGCGGAGGAGTCACGGCCGCTGCTCGAGTTCCTCTATGCGCACGCCGTGAATGCGGCGAACGTGCACCGCTTCCAGTGGCAGCGAGGCTCCATCGCGCTGTGGGACAACCGTGCGACATGGCACCTCGCCTACAACGACTACCAGGGCATGCGGCGGGAGATGCACCGCATCACCATCGAGGGTTGTGCGCTCGCCGCAGCGACGGGCTGACATCGACTCGTCGCGCGCATTCCTTCACCCTCCGGGCTCGACAATCAACGGCAGCAGCAGGCCCTCGAGGCCATTCACCTTGATCTCGAGCATCGCGGCCAGCCTGCGGCCGAGTTCGCCCTCGGGAAAGCCGCGCTGCTCGAACCACAGCAGGTACTCCTCGGGCAGGCGCACGAGGTAGCGGCCCGCGTACTTGCCGAAGGGCATGCGGGTATTCGCGAGGGCAACGAGCTCGTGTTCGCGGGTGTTCACGCTGCAGGCGCCTGCTTCAGCTCGATCTCGACGAAACGGAACTCGTGGCCGCTGGCGTTGATGACGTCGTGCGCCACGCCGGCGCTGCGCGCGTAGGACGCACCCGCCTGCAACTGCACCTCACGCACGCCGTCAGGCTCCTCCAGCCTCAACACGCCGGAGGTGACCGGCACCACCACGTAGTCATGGGCATGCACGTGGGCACCGGTCTGCGCACCTGGCGCGAAGCACCATTCCGTGACGAGCACGCGCGCGTTGTCGATCTGCACTGTGGGAACTGCCTTCATCAGCGCTTGCCCTGGGACCTCGGTGCGTGGATTTCACCACGACCGGCGACCGTACGATGGCCCCCGCGCCGGCACAGGCATGGGTGCGGGACCTTGTCCTGCCCCGGTCGCGTCGCTAACGTGCCTGGCGAGCCTCACCCCCCACGCGACGCGTCTCGTACTGCGCCGCCACCCCCAACACGAGCAACCGCCATGGCCGAAGCCGTATCCGTCGCACCCAACCGATCCGACGTCTGGACCCTGCCGCTCCATGCGATCGACGTGAGCAACCCTGAACTGTTCCGCACCAACACCCACGCGGAGTACTTCCGCCGGCTGCGCGCCGAGGATCCCGTGCACCGCGGCGTGAGCCCGCTGTTCGGGCCGTTCTGGTCGGTCACCAGGTTCAACGACATCATGACGGTGGATGGCGACCACCAGACCTTCTCGTCTGCAGACGGCATCACGCTGGCCGACAGACAGGCGGACTTCAACACCACCAACTTCATCGCCCTGGACCCACCGAAGCACGACGTCCAGCGCAGGACGGTGCAGGGCGTGGTGGCACCGATGAACCTCGCGAAGCTCGAGGGCACCATCCGCGAGCGCGCAGCGAAGATCCTCGACAGCCTGCCCGTGGGCGAGGAGTTCGATTGGGTCGACCATGTGTCGGTCGAGCTCACCACGCAGATGCTGGCAACGATCTTCGACTTCCCCTTCGAGGACCGCCGCCTGCTGCCCTACTGGTCCGACATGGCAACCTCCGCCGCGAGCGCCGGCGGCCCCACGCCCGAGGACGTCCGACGCAAGGCCTTGCTCGAGTGCCTGGCGTACTTCACCCGGCTGCGCGACGAGCGCCTCGCGCAACCCCCGAAGGCAGACCTGCTGTCGATGCTTATGGTTGTACCATTGGTAGCGGAACCAAAATATGGCATTTTAGTCATATCATGCCAAATTGTGTGATTGGTGAAAATTGCAATATTGGTCAAAATGTGGTTATATCGCCTGAGGTTGTCTTGGGAC
>SXGT01637531.1_pt1 | contig 17672 bp, 17 predicted proteins | sample 3176221 | NCBI WGS metagenome assembly SXGT01 (sample SAMN11356862, study PRJNA531348) | freshwater metagenome | isolation source: freshwater sample F1-120 | place: China: Fuxian Lake, Yuxi | collected 2017-12-25
CCTGCCAACGGTCGCGGGCGGTAAGGATCAAGATGGGGAAAGCAATGCCCTGCCCGCGCCAGCGCTTGATGATCTCGATGCCGGAGAGGCCGGGTAGGCCGAGATCGACGATGGCGAGGTCGAAGGGATGTTCGCCGCCGAGATACAGCCCTTCCTTGCCATCGGCGGCGGGGTCCACGGCATAGCCCGCGGCTTGCAAACCGGCGCGGAGTTGGGCGCGGAGTTCGGTTTCGTCTTCGATGATGAGGAGGCGCATGGGGTTCTATCGTCTTTCGCGCCCGTACCGGGATGCCGGACGCGGACGGGCAAGGATAGCATACCCCCCTGGCCGGTTTCGGCGTTCAATGCGCGATTTCATGGCCCAATACCGATCCCAGCACCGAGCCGCCGATGACCGCGGCCGGGTTGCCGCCTCCGACCTCGTTGCCGATCACACCGCCCACCACGCCACCGGCTACCAGCGGAACGGTTTCCGAAACCCGCCCGTGGTAGTAGGGATAACGGGGCGGCTCGCGGTAGACGGGGACATCTCGGTAAACCGGAACTTCCCGATAGATAACTGGCGGTGGGCCGTAGGGTTGGACGATCACGGGGGGAGGTCCGTAATAGGCCGGCGGCGGGTAGTAGCCGCGGCTCCAGCCGTGTCCGTGGTGGCCATGGCGATGGCCGTGGCGATGTTCCCATCTCCAATCGTCATCGGCGTGAGCCTTGGAAACCAGAGCCAGGGCGGCGATGGCGGCTAGGACGATTAGCTTAGTCATGCGTTGCATATTCGTGTCTCCCCATTGGGTTGATTCAAGGCCGCCGAGGGTGTCGGTGCTCGGCCGTTGGGAGAGATCTTAGGGGAGGGCGGCTGAATGGAAGCTGAATGGGGGGCGGGGATCGCGCTTGTTTCCGGTCCCGCGCGCAGGCCATAAACTAAGGAAACGAACTCGTCGATATCGCTTGAGGTGCGCCATGCCCGCCGTGATCGCTCAAAAAACCTACACCGCCGAGGAATATCTGGCCCTGGAACGGGCTTCGCCCTATAAGAGCGAATTCCACGACGGCCAGATTTACGCCATGACCGGCGCCAGCCGGAAACACAACCTGGTTTCCGGCAACATTTACCGGGAAATCAGCTTGCGACTCAAAGGCCGTCCCTGCGAAGCCTATGTGAATGATATGCGCGTCAAGGTGGCCGAGGCGCGCGGCTATCACTACCCCGATATCGCCGTGGTTTGCGGCCGGGCGGAACTGGAGGATGAGCACGGTGACACCCTGCTGAATCCTTCCGTGCTGATCGAGGTGCTGTCGCCGTCCACCGAAAGCTACGACCGCGGCGGCAAGTTCGCCAATTACCGCAAGATTGCTTCCTTACGGGAATATCTATTGGTGGCCCAGGATCAGCCCCGCATCGAGCGTTATCTGCGGCAGGGCGAGGCATGGCTGCTGACGGAGGCGGAGGGGCTGGAAGCCACGATGCGAATCGAAACCATCGGCTGCGCGCTCGCCCTGAGGGAGGTCTACGACAAGGCGCTGGACGAAACCGACGTAACCCAAGCCATCGACCCGAACAGGAATTCCACGCCATGATTGCCCCGACTTCGGCGGATTTGATCCGCAACTTCCGTAGGCCAAACCCCAAGCACATTCAGTTTCGTAGTTTCGTAGGATGGGCAAAGGCCGATAGGCCGTGCCCATCGCCGCCATGGCCGGGTGGGCACGCTGGCGCTTTGCCCATCCTACGAATAAGCGGTTTTCGTGAACGCGGAAAGTTATTTCCGGCCACATCCTTACAGCGAAGACATGCGGCATGGTCAAGTCATCGACGGTCGATTGACTATCGTGAATCCATTCGTGCCCGCATGACACGGCGGCGCAATCCCTACCCAATCAACTTCAACCCCGGCGGCAAGGCCTCGCCGAAAATCCGCTGCTCGTCCGCTTCGGTGAGTTCCTTCACCTCGGACACCATGGCGATCCAGGATTCCGGCGCCTTGGCGGCGCGTAGGCGCTCGACGACGCGCTGGCGCGGGGCGGAATCGATATCCCGCTCGCGGTCGCCGCTCATCCGGGCGAGCAGCGCGGCGGCGAAAGCGGGATGCGGTTCTTTCTTGAAATCCCGGCACAGCACCACGTCCAGCCATTCATCCACGGTTGCCACCGGCACCACGTTGTGGGCGCTGCCGTGGAAGGGCACCCGCCCGCCGATCCGGCCCAGCGCCCACCAGCTTTCCGCCGGTTCGCTAGGCTTTTCGAGCCTTCGCAGCAGCCAACCGCCGAGTTCGGCCTTGGTCGCCGCGGGCAGCCGTTCCAGCACCGCCGCCAGCCGCACCATGTCCTCGTAGCCGCGTTTTTTCGCCAGCGTCGCGGTGTTGCCACGCTTCGCGGATTCCGGGTTGATGAATTCGGCCAGGTCGCGGTACACCGTGAACTGCGCGGCTTCGTCCAAGCCGCCCGCCACCCGCCGCCACAGGGTCCACCACTCGGCCCAGTTTCGCGGCTCGTTGACGAATTGCAGCGCCTGCCCGTAGACGGCGAAGATCTGCTCCACCCGCCAATCGTCCAGGGGATAGCCGAAGCCGGGCCGCAGGCAATAGCCCACCAGGCTGAACCACAGGCGTTCGTGGTCGGCGGAACGGCGGCGATGCGGCAAGCCTTCCAGCAGCGCGCCGTACAACTCCCGCAGCAAGGGCGTAACCCATTCGCCGCGCGCGCCTAGGATTTTTTCCAGATCGCCGCGCAAGCCCTTGATGGCCTTGGGATCGGCGGTCTTGGCTTTCTTGCCGAACACCAGCCGGATTTTCTCCATGGCGTCGTCCAAGCGCGGATGGCGGCGGGCTTCCAGCACCGGCTGGGCCGCGCCTCGCCGCAACTGGAACTCGATGTTCCAGCGTCGTTCGGGATCGTCCACCGCCACGCAGTGCAGGTCCAGGGTACCGATTTCGGTGAGCGCGGCGGCGATGCGCACGGCTTGCTCGGCGCCGCCTAGCGCGCTGTCCCGGTCGAAGGCGACGGCCAGCGGCGGCAGGATGAGGAATCGCTCCTCGTCGATTTCAGCCAGTTCGCCGGGTTGATGGCGTAAATCCTCGGCGGACGAAGCCAGATGGAAGCGCACCGGCGTGCCCAGCCGCAGCAGGAAAGCGCGGTCGCCCAGCACGACTTCGCGGCCTTCCTCGGTGCCGCGCGGCAGGATGCAGACGCCGCGCCGGGTTTCCTTCTCGCCCGCGCCGGTGTCCACCAGCAGGAAATAGCTACGCGCCGAACCGCCGCCGATACGCTGGATGGCCTGCCCGCGCCGGGCCAAGCCATAGGCCACCGCGCCATAGGCCACTGCCAGGTCGGGTCGGTCGTTGCTCAGCAGCTTGGGCGGGCGTCCACCCCATAGCGCCAACTGCTCGACGATACGCCGCGCGATGACCGGCCCGCGGAACACGCCGCCGTTGAGTAGCAAGGCGTCGGGGACCGGCCTGGCCTCGGCGGAACCCAGTGCTTCGGCGGCGGCGAGCCGGTGCTGGCTCAGGAAAGCGGCGAGATGCTTGCTGATGGCGGGATCGGCCGCATAGGGCAGGCCGAATTCCACCACGCCGCTACGCTTGCGGTCGGGATGCTCGTCCAGCCCGACGCGGGGGAAGAAGCCTTCCAGCACGATGCGGTGGACTTCGTCGCGGGCCAGTTCCACCGAGCGCGATCCGCCGATGAGGCGCGTCCCCGCGCCGAGCAGGGTGACGGTGGCGGTTTCCGGCGCGTCCTCGGCCAGTAGCCGTTCTTTCGCCAGGCGGCATTGCTCCACCAGTTGCGAGAGTTCGGCGGACGACAGCCGCTTGTCCTCGCCCAGCATCCGCTGCTCGGCGAGATGGGCCAGGGTCAGGTCGATGTTGTCGCCGCCCAGCATCAGGTGGTTGCCCACGGCGATGCGGGTGAGCTTGGGTTCGTCCTCGTCCTCTCCCGGCTCGACCTTGATGAGGGTCAGGTCGGTGGTGCCGCCGCCCACGTCGCAGACCAGCAGCAGCCGCACGCCCTCCAGTTGCTTGCGCAGGGATTCGCGGTGCTGCCACAGCCAGTCGTAGCAGACCGCTTGGGGTTCCTCCAAGAGGCGCAGCTTGGGCAGGCCCGCCAGCCGCGCGGCTTCCAGGGTGAGGGCGCGGGCCGCTTCATCGAAGGAGGCGGGCACGGTAACGACCAAGTCTTGCTGTTCCAGCGGGGCTTCGGGGTGCCGGGCGTTCCAGGCCGAGCGCACATGCCGGAGATAGCTGGCGCTGGCTTCGACTGGCGAAACCTTGGGTACCTCTTCCGGAGCGCCCCAGGGCAGGATCGCCGCCGTGCGGTCGGCCGCCGCGTGGGACAGCCAGCTTTTGGCGCTGGCGATCAAGCGGCCGCGGCTTTTCGCGCCCAGCAGCCGGGCCATCTCGCCGACCACCGGGCGGTAGCCTTCCGGCGCTTCCGTGGCCGGCCAGGGCAAGGCGGTGTCGGTTGCGGCCAGCTCGTCCGGCGCGGCATGGTAGCGGGCCGAGGGCAGCAGGGGCCGCGCGGCCACTTGGCCGGGCTTGATGGATTGCTCGATGGGGAACAGTTCGAGCTGGGCGAGGGCACCGTGGGCAAGCTCCGCGTAGGCGGCCACGGTGTGGGTGGTGCCTAGGTCGATGCCGATGAGGTAGCGGGGGGCGGAGCTTGTGGACATGGGGATTAATTATTTTCGGACGAGCAATACGTTTCCCGGATAGCGCTGAAATATCGGGTCATAAGTGAGCACCCGCATGGATTCATGCATGGACTGGGCGATTATAAGCCGATCAAAAGGGTCTCTGTGGTGGAACGGAAGATCAATAACCCGCTCTGCGTGGTAAGGAGTTACGTTAAGCCACATGAAGCCTTGTGCTTCGATATCCAGCGCGGGATTTCTGGAGGGGAGAGGAAGCTTTCCAAGGCTATGTTTTATCGACATTTCAAGAACAGAAACAGGGCTGACGTAAGCTCCCGAGCTTTGGATTAGTTTGATGGTGTCGTCATCTATGATTTTATCCATCAGCCAAGCGTAGGCGATGCAAGTATCAAGGAGTATCCGCATCGTCGGTTCCGTAGAATAACTCTTCAATCATGGCATTGGTTTCTAGGCTATTCCAATCTTCCGAATATGGCACTTTTCCCTTCCACGCGCCCGGCGGTTTGACTTTGGGAGCCTGATATCGCACCAGTCTAGCTACTGGCACGCCATCGCGGGCTAGGACAACTTCTTCGCCTTGCTCCAAGGCGGAAATCAGGTTGGGGAGAATATTTTTTGCTTCGGCTAAATTGACTTGCATGGCTTAGTTCTCCAACAGCATTTTGATCGCTTCCCAGAGGTTCGCATGGAGTTCGTCCAGGGTTTCGCCATGGCTGTGGGCATCGGGAAATCCGAGGATATAGCCGACATAAAGTCCAGTATCAGGGCAGCGTTCGATGATGGCGGTGAAGGTATTCATTAAGTGTGGCCGCTAAACCGATTTGACAGGATTCACAGGATGAACCGGATTCAAGGAAATGCGCCCACGCCCCTATCCCGCAATCCTGTTCATCCTGCCCAAGGCAGTCGCTCATTGTTCGGTGGCTGCCGTATTGGGTTCCGCGTATGCACTTAGCAGAAGAATGAGTGCTCTGATTTTTCTGGGCATCGATTGTTTATCCCTCGATCACGGGACGGGCCAAGCCCGCCCCGCGCCCGCCCGTTATTTCTTGAACGACGACCAGAAGCTGTTCTTCTTGTTGCCGCCATGCTCCTGGGAAGATTCCGAAGCGTGCTCGCCGGATTCTCCTCCATGGCTTTCACCGGAAGATTCATCCTGGTTTTCCCAGTGCGCTTCGTGCCCTTCCGACTCGGCGGCGATGGCTTCGGCGTCGATCCCTAAGATCGGCGCCTCCGGCGCGGCGTCGGCGTCTTCGGTGGGGGCGGGCTGGCCGCTGGCCCGCACGTCGAACTCCACCTTCCAGCGCTCGGCGCCGTCCTTCGACACCGCTTCCAGTTGCAGCGTGCCCACTTCCGTGACCCGCGCGGCCAGATGAACCGGGACGACTTCACCGGGGCGGTGGTTTTCCGCCGGCAGGGTAACTTCGATTTCCTCCAGTTCCTCGATCTCGTCCTCCGGCCACCAGTCCAGACGGCTGCCCACCACGTCGTCGCGCCGCACGTTGGATGAGAAGAACCGGAAATGCACCGGCTCGCCCACCACTACACCGAATTCGTAGGGCGGCAAGTCCGCCTCGGTGCCTTCTTCCATGCCGAAAGGCGCGATGCACAGGGCTTCCAGCGGCGGCTCGAAACCGGGCACGGCGGGCATGGCGCTTTCCACGCCCACGTAGTAGGCCGCGCCGGTGCCGCCCTTGATGCGCACGCCCTTGCCCTTGCGGACATAGCCGTAATAGGCCGCGCCGCGTGCCACCGCCAGGTCGAGATCGGCGCCGTGCAGTAAGCGGGCGGCGGGGGCGCCGTCGGCTTCCAGCCAACTGTTCAGCACTTCCAGGAGGCGCTGTTCCAGCGATTCGGACTTGAACGCGCCGCCGTTCAGCAGCAGCGCGGTGGGATGCAGGAAGCGCGCGCCTTCCTTTGGCGCGAAGCCTTGCAATTCGCCGGTGGCGCCGATTTGCCGGCCCAGGAAGGCGGCCAGATGGCAGGTGATACGGGCGTCTTTCGCATACGGCAGGCCGAGGGTGGTCAAGCCGGTGCGGGCTTGCGCGGCCGGGCGCTCGGTCAGATCGACCCTGGGAAAGAAGCCTTCGACCAGGGTGCGGTTCACTTCGTCGCGGGTCAGGTTGGTGCGTAGCGTCCCGCCGATCAGGGACGAGCCGCGGCTCGGAACCACGACGGCGACTTCCTGGGTGTCGGTACTGGACAGCAATCCTTCCTTGGCGTCCCGGCAGCCGTGGGTGAGAGCCTGAATCTGCCAGGGTTCCAGCCGCTTGCCCTCGGCCTGCAACTTGGCTTTCAGCACATAGGCCAGAGCCAGGTCCATGTTGTCGCCGCCCAAGAGGATGTGGTCGCCGATGGCGATGCGGTTCAGGTTCAGGTTGCCCTGATCCTCGGTGACGGCGATCAGCGACAAGTCGGTGGTGCCGCCGCCCACGTCCACCACTAAGATGATATCGCCCGGCTGGACCTGCTCGCGCCATTTGCCTTCGCTGGTTTGAATCCAGCTATACAGAGCCGATTGCGGTTCCTCCAGCAGCACGGCTTGCTTGAGTCCCAGCGCGTGGGCGGCTTCGACGGTGAGTTCCCGCGCCGCCGGATCGAAGGACGCGGGCACGGTGATGACCAAATCCTGATCGTACAGCGGAGCGTCGGGGAAGCGGGCGTTCCAGGCATCGCGCATGTGGCGCAGATACTCGGTGGAAGCGTGCAGGGGCGAAACCCGCTTCACTTCTTCCGGTGATTGCAGCGGTAGCAAGTCGGAGCGGCGGTCCACGCCGCTGTGGGACAGCCAGCTTTTGGCGCTGGCCACCAAGCGGATGGGCGTCTTGCCGCCCAGTTGCCGGGCCAGATCGCCGGTGATGGAAGCCGGGTGCTCGTCCCAGGGCAGCACGATGTCGCCGGGGGCGAGTTCGGCCTCGTGGGCCTGGTACATGAAGGAAGGCAGTTGCTTCTTGTCGCCGATGGTGCCGGGCGAAGTCAATTGCGGGATGTCGAGCACCGCCAGCGGGGCCTTTTCGCCGTCGGTCTGGCTCAAATCCACGTAGGACACGACGCTGTTGGTCGTGCCCAAGTCTATGCCTACGGAATATTTGCTCACAGTTCCACCTCGGCGGGCGCGATGATGTTGACGTTATGGCCTTCGGCGATTTTCGGCAGTTTCACCTTGGCGGCGCGCCAGCCGCGATGAATCAGCGTGCCGGTGAAGGGCGGCTCGCCCACGATGTTCCCGGTGGGCCTAACGGCGGAAGCATCGAAGCCTTTCGGGAGGGTGACGCGGGTGCTTTCCTGCTCCTTTCTCACCGGCTCCAGTTCAAAGTGTTGGCTCAAAACTTTTCGGCAACCTTCATGTACCACGCGGGCGGCCGCGCCGATTTCGGAATCGGCATAGCCGGCGATATCTTCCTGCACGAAATCCAGGAAGCGTGCTTCTTTCTGTAGCAGCCCCAGCAACTGCAAGGCTGCTTCCGGGGTGGCTTCCCTGACTACGGCGGGTTCCGGCCGGGGTGCTTCCACGGCTTTGGCCGCCTCGCGAACCGGGGCGGGCGCCGCGACCGCCTTGGGGATCATCTCCGCCGGCACTCGCTCGATGACGATGCGGATCGGTTCCGGATGGGGCGCCGGGATCATTTCGGCGGGCATCCGCTCGACCACGACCGGCAGGGATTCGGGTTTGCCGCGCCGGAGCAGGGCGATGAGGCCCACGCTCAGGACGAACACCAACAGGACGAGCAGGAGGGCCGCCAGTCCCGCGAGCCCGAGGTGCAGGGCGTCGAGAGTGGCTGGAAACAGATTCGGATCGATTTGCATTCGGGGCCTCTGGGAGTTGTGTGAATTCCATTCGGATTGGGCGAGGTACGGGATGGCCGGACGCCTGGCCGTCCTCTGAGATGGGTACGTTTCGGCTGGAATTCAACCGCGGGGCGGCAGCCGGCCCGGCCTAGCGGGCGGGTTCCGCGGATTGCACGGCCTGGGTGGCCATGACCACCCTGAGGATTTGCTGGGCGGCCTGGGAGCGCTTGGCGCGCATGTAGCGCTCGGAAATTTCCGCCGGAACCTTTTCGGCGTCGAAAGCGGTTTTGACGGGGGTGAGCTTGTCCTCGCAAGCTTTAAGGATCAGGTCCGTGACCTTGCGGGAATCCATTTTATCGTTCAGATGGGCTTGGGTTTGGTCGTTGGCGCATTGCTGGTAAACCTTCAAGGCTCCGTGGACCTTGTCCAGCGTGGCTGGATTCAGGGTGGAAGGTTCCCAGGCTCCGCCCTCGGCGTGGGCGGATTGGATGAGTCCGAGGACGATTCCGAAAAGGATGGCGCGTGCCGGGATGTTCATGGGCGATGGCTCCGGGTGGATTGGGTGCTGGGCGAAAAATCGGGTTTGGCCTTGATTTTACGCGATGTCCGGGGCGGGAGGAACGAAGCGGGTACGGGCGTCTCGCCCGAGGGTGGAAAGGATGGCCGCGAAGGTGGCGGGTTCGGGAACAGTCTCGCCTCGCAAGCAAAACACGGCGTTGAAAGTGGGGGCTGGGCTGCCTCCCACGATATCGGCGTCTATCCGCGGCCAGTCGGTATCTAGCCCCTGGTCACGGATCCAGCTTTGCAAGTCGGGGGCGAATGCATTTCCCGGCGGGACAATGGCTGCTGAGTCCCAGCCCCAGGAAAACCACGGAAATCCAATGCAAGGATCGGGGGGTAGAGGATAAGGGGACCGCGGACGTAGGCGGCCCCCCGGTTAGAAATTAAGGCGGCATCGACAATGACCGAAAACCGCCGATGGCGAGCGCGGCAAGAACTTTATGGTTCGCGCATAACCTCGGCGGGATCGTTTGGATGAGCCTTAGTTGATGACGTTATGGCCGCGGTTGCGCATGCAATTGATGAACGCCCGCTTGTAATTCTCGTCGCCGGAAACACCCTGCTGGGCGCCTCCGCCGATGCCGCCGGCAGCCGCGCCTATGGCCGCGCCAGCGCCCGGATTGCCGGCCACGGCGCCAATGGCGGCGCCCGCCGCGGCGCCCAGCAAGCCCCCCACCGCGACGCCCTTCGCCGTATCCGTGCCGACGCTGCCGGCCTGGTTAGCCAGCATCTTGCATTCCTCGGTGTCCTGGGGAATCGCCTGCGGATTCTTGTCGTTATAGCTATCCACCGTCGGCTGCCAACCGCTGTAAGTGGCGCAACCGCCCATGAACGCCAACATGGGTACAACGATCAAGCAAATGTTCCTTTTCAACATAAAAACCACCGTTACTCTCGATAAAACAAAAACTATGGAACTTAGGCAACGGGACGTTCGTGCCGAGGTATCGAAGCAGGAGCGGCCCGTTTTCCCACCGCCCACCCTTCGATACCTCGGGATGAACGGTGGGAAAACGGATGTATTGCGTAAGTTCCGAACTACATCTCTCGGAAAATTATATTGCGTGATTCGAATCCCGCCTAACCGACGATGGCCTCGCCACGCGCCAATTTCGGCAATCGGCCACCCAAGCCCATCGCATAACGCATCGCCACCTTCTTGGCCGGTTTCAGCCGCTCGGCCAGTCCCAAGCCTAGATTACGGACCATTCTCAGCGGCGGGCTGGCATTGCCGAACACCCGGTAGAACATGTCCATGGTGGTCATCATGAGCAAATTGTTGTTGCGGCGCATGTTCTCGTATTCGCGCAAGGTTCTGGCCGATCCGATGTCGTTGCCCTGGCGTCTGGCCTCGATCAAGGTTTGGGCCAGCGCGGCGGCGTCCAAGAGGCCGATATTCACGCCCTGCCCCGCCAAGGGGTGAATCATGTGGGCCGCGTCGCCGATGAGCGCCACGCCTTCCTTGGTGTAATTGAGCGCGTGCTGGCGCTTGAGCGGAAAGCTGCCCTTGGCGCTGATACCCTTGATCTCGCCCAAGGCGTCCGGGAAAGTTTCCAGCAGTTCCCCCAACAAATCGCCGTCGGGTAGCGCTTTAAGCCGCTTGACTTCTTCCGGCGTGTTGTACCAGACCAGCGAGGCATGTGGCCCGTCCAGCGGCAGAAACGCCTGCGGCCCCGCCGGGACAAAGCGTTGCCAGGTGATGTCCTGCTGCCCGTAGGCGGTATCGACCGTCAGCACCAGTGCGTGCTGTTCGTAATCCCAGCCGCTGACGCCCATGCCCGCGGCTTGCCGCACCCGCGAATAACCGCCGTCGGCCGCGATCAGCAAACGCCCCTTCAGCACCCGCCCGTCCTCTAGTTCCACCGTCGATCCGCTGGGCGCGTAATCGATTTTGCGGGTCTTGACGGGGCAGAGCAGATCGATGTTGGCGAAATCCTTCAGGCGTTCGAGCACGGACAATTGGATTACCCGGTTCTCGACGATATAGCCTAGGACCGGCTCGTTGAGGTCGTCGCTATTGAATTCCACGTCGCCCGAGGCTTCCCACACCCGCATCCTCCGGAACGGGCAATACCTCCGCCCGACCACGCCCTTCCAGGCCCCGACGGTCTTGAGAATGCTGGCCGAGGCCACGCTGACCGCCGACACCCTGAGGTCATGCGGCTGTTCCGGCGTGAACTCCGGCGGCGGCGCGTCCTCGAGCACGGCCACCCGCAAGCGGCTCCCCCCGAGGCCGCAACCGAGGGTCGCGCCCACCATGCCGCCGCCCACTATGAGCACATCGTATTCATCGTTCATTATATTTTCTCCCGAATTTGAGCCCGGTTTGTCACTTTTGCCACAAGCCGGGGGCGCATACAGTAAAAGGAATCGAAGCCGCCTGGCAACCTTCGCGCCAGTTCGTTCGACCTAGCGTGGGTTAAGCACGATGCATGGCTAGAACCCCCGTTAGCGCCGAGGCAGCCTCGCGGTTATCGGCTCGCCCACTATTCCCCGCGCTTTCGGCCATGGATCAGTGCCTCCGGATTGCGTTCGAGGCTGTCGGCCAAGGCCCTGAGGGAACGCGCGGCCCCGGCCACCTCGCGCAAGGCGCTATCCAGCGCCGCCCCCCGGTCGGTGAAATTTTCCACCGCCGCCAGCGTGCCCTGGGCGTGGGCGAAGGCGTCCGCTACCGTTGCCAGGGTCTGTTCGGTCGCGGCGGACAGTGGCGCGACCCGGCTGTTCAGGTTCCGCGCTAGGGCTTGGCTCTCCCTGAGCGTGCCATCCAGGCTCCCGGCGATGCCATCGATTTTGCTGTCCAGATGGCTGATCAACCGCCGCAGGTCTTCCAGGGTTTTGTTCAAATTGTCGATGCTGGCCTGCGTTTCCGGCTTAGCTAACAGGCTTTCGATGCGGCGCACCGAGCCAAGCGTCGCGGCGAAGGTTTCCCGTATGGGCAGTTGCCGGAATTCGGCGATGGCATCCTGAAGAGTATCCTCGATTTCTTCCCTGCCCGAGGGGATGGTCGGAATTTCGGGAAACCCGAGGCTTTCCGAGCCGATCAATTGCACCGGCCGATCCGGATGGAAATTCACGTCCACGTAAAGCTGCCCGGTTACCAAGCTGTGCTGGGCCAGGCGGGCGCGCAGTCCCCGGTCGATCAGTTCCGGCAGGCTGGGCGCGTGGCTGGCCCGATGGTCCTCGCGGATGTCCGTGACCTTGCCGAGATCGAGTTCCGCGATCACCGGGGTCAGCACGCGGTTGTTCTCCATGTCGTACTGCACCAGGATGTCGGTGACCCGGCCGATGGGCACGCCCTTGAGTTTTACCAGGGCGCCCACGTTGAGGCCGTTGACCGAGCCCTGGAAATAAGCCACGTATTTCCTGCCGTGGGAAAAATAATTGGCGCGGCCGAAAATCAGCACCAAGGCGATGGCCAGTGCCGCCGCGCCCAGCACGAACAGGCCGATGAGTTTGGTCGAGGGTGCTTTGCTCATGCTTCGGGGGATGGCGATCCGCCTCGGGTCAGAAAATCGCGCACGGCGGGATGCTCGGAATGGGCTAGGAGATCTTTCCTGGGATGGCCTCGGGCGACGATGGCCTTGGTTTCGGCGTCCAGAAATATGGAATCGGTGCCTATGCTCAGAATGCTGGCGAGTTCGTGGGTTACGATGACCACCGTGCTGCCGAGGCTGTCCCTGAGATGCAGTATGAGATCGTCCAGCCGCCGCGCGCTGATTGGGTCCAGCCCGGCGGAAGGTTCGTCGAAGAACAGGATTTCCGGGTCCAGGGCCATGGCGCGAGCCAGCGCGGCGCGTTTTCTCATGCCGCCGCTGAGTTCGGCGGGATAAAACTCCTCGAATCCGGCCAGCCCCACTAGGGCGAGTTTCAGGGAAACCAGTTCGGCGATATCGCGGGGCGACAGCTTGGTATGGCCGGCCAAGGGCAGCGCCACATTCTCCGCCAGGGTCATGGAACTCCACAGCGCGCCGCTCTGATAGAGGATGCCCATGCGCCTGAGCAGCCGGTCGCGCTGGTCCGGATCGGCCCGCCAGAGGTCGTGGCCGTCGAAGTAGACGCTCCCCTCGGTCGGCGGCTGGAGGCCGATGAGATGCCGCAGCAAAGTGCTCTTGCCGCAGCCACTGCCGCCCATGACGATGAAGATTTCCCCGCGCCGCACGGTGAAATCGATGCCGCGCATCACCACGAAATCGCCGTAGGCCATGGTCAGGTCGGATACGCGGAGGTGGTCTTGGGGCATTGCTGGATAGGCGCGATGAGGATGGGGGGCGCTGCGTATTCTAACGCGGGCCGAAGCCGGCGCGGCAACTGGCGAGATTGCCGGCATTTTACGCCGCGAAGAACCATCCGGCGAAATCGTGGGGAGCGGGGGAGGCGAGCAGGGGCGGAAATTTCGCGCGGCTTCCCGGCGGGGGAAACCGCGCTTCAGGCGATGAGCGAGCGGGCCGGTCCCTCGAAACCCAGCGCCTCGGCGATTTGCGCGTGGGTGTGGGCGGCCAGTCCGGCGCGGTCGAACTTGCCGGGGGCGACGGGGGGGCAAAAGACCAGATCGACCTCAATGCTTTCGAGCGCCAAAAGACGCCACAAGTGAGGCAGGAATTCGTCGTCGCCGACGAAGGGCGCGTGGCGGGCCGCCTCGCCCCGATAGCTGATGGCGACGGCCTGCACGGGAACCTGGACCAGCACCGCCGGCTGAAACAAGCGGGCATGGAAGCGCAACACGCCTTCTCCCGACGAACTGGTGCCTTCCGGAAACAGCAATGGCCTTCGGCCCTGGCGCAAGCGCCAGACCATTTCCTCGGCGATGCCCAGGGTCCTGTCCCGATCTCCCCGGCGCACGAACAAGGTACCGACCCGCCGCCCGAGATAGCCGACCACCGGCCATTCCGCGACTTCCCGCTTAGCGATGAAATCGAACGGCGCCTGAGTACCGAGCACCACGATGTCCAGCCAGGAGATGTGGTTCGCGACGGTCAGGCCGACCGTCGCCATGGGTTCGCCGGACTCGCGGATTCCGAGGTTCAGGATGCGGGCCAGCGTCCCATACCAATGCCTAGTGATCCGTCCCCGGATCCGTTGCGCGGCCCTAGGACCGCACAGCCCCGCGGCTGGAAACGCGCAGCTCACCGCGGCTAAGCCAGCGAGGAACGCGAGGCCGATCAGCAAAGCCTTAAGGTATCGCCGGAATCGTGGCATGGCCGGTTTCGCGGGTTCCGATGAAATGCCGCTCGTAGCGGTCCTTGAGCTGTTCCAGCTTGAGTAGGATGAACACGTCCATGACGTTGAAATCCTCGTCCCAGCAGGGTTCCCCGCAAATCCGGGCGCCAAGCCGCAGATAAGCCTGGAGCAGCGGCGGAATGCCGCTCTCATCCCTTTGGCAGCGCTTCCAAGCCGGCACCGGGTGTTTTGGAGTAACACCCAGGCTGGCGGATCCGCGCTGCTCGGGGCCGATGTTCCGATAGACCGCTTCGACCGCGAAGCCGCTGGGGCCGGGCGAAATGCTGGCGCATCCCATCAGGTAATCGAAGCCGTGCCCCAGCGCGTATTCGGCCAGGCCGCTCCACAAGCTGGCAATGACCACCCCGCCTCGATAGCTGGAATCCACGCAGGTGCGGCCGATTTCCAGGAAACGGCCCGGTAAGGCCAGGATGCCGTCGAGATGGAATTCGCCTTCCGAATAGAACCGCCCCAGCCGCGCGGCCCGGTCGTCCCGCAGCAAACGGGTGCAGCCGATGACCTTGGCGCATTGGTTGTCGTACACCACTAGGTGATCGCACCAAGCGTCGATTTCGTCCACGTCCAGTCCGGGCTCCAGGGTGTGCAGACGTGCCCCCATTTCCTCCGCGAACACCCGGTAGCGCAGGGCTTGGGCGGCGCGGATGGTCTCGGCGTCCTTGGCGACGAAGGTGGCGAAGCGGCGCGGACGCGCCTTGATTCCCTCGGCTGAAATAGCATTGTGCATGAGGCTTCCTTCACGATGGTCTCGATAAGAACGGGACGATAAGGAAACCAGGTGACAAGCCGGCTACGGAGGGGTGAAGGTTGCGTGAAAACCCCGGCCGGCCGGGATTGTCACGCCATCAATTCGCGGAAATCCACGATGGCGGGAAATTCGTCGATGTCGCGGGGAGGCTGGCCGAAGACATTCCCGCGGATCGCCACGAGATGGCCGATGCCGAAGCTCCGGGCCGAGCGCAACACGGCCAGGCTGTCGTCGGCCAGCAAGGTCCGCGTGGGAACGAAGGGCTCGATTTCTCCCAATCTCTCCCAAAACACCGGGTCTTCCTTGGGATGGCCGAGTTCATGGGAACTGACGATCTTGTCGAAAAAGGCGTTGAGGCTGGTGCGCCGCATTTTCAACCCGAGGCTCTTGGGATGGGCATTGGTGACCAGCACTAGGCGCTTGCCGAGGTTCCTAACGCCCTCTAGGAACTCGGTGACATGGGGCAGCACGGCGATCAAGCCGGCGATTTCCTCCTTCATGCCGGCGATGTCGAGTTCCAATTGCTCGCTCCAATAATCCAGGCAATACCATTCCAGCCGGCCCTCGGTGGCCTTGAACAGCGGCACGAGCCTGGCCATGGCCTCCTCCGTGGTAAGCCCGTGCCGTTTGGCGTAGCGCCTGGGCACGAATTCCAGCCAAAAATGGTTATCGAAATTCAGGTCCAGCAAGGTTCCATCCATATCGAGAAACACGCTGCTAATGTTTTGCCAGTCGATCATGGGATAATATTTCCGTGGATAAGTCGTATCATTCCGGCATCTTTCTTCACGTAAACGCCTACAGTGAGCAGCAACCGCGGATTTCAGGCCATGCCCCTCAGAAAAGAGCCATCGCACTTTCTCGAACCCGTGGTCGCACTCGCCAAGGAAGCGGGGCGCCGAATCATGGAGATTTACCCATCGGAGTTCAGGGTGGGCCTCAAGGACGATAGCTCGCCGCTGACCGCCGCCGACCTCGCCTCCCATCATTGCTTGGCGGAGGGGCTGGCGGCTTTGCATCCACACTACCCGGTGCTGTCGGAAGAATCCAAGGAACAGCCCTACGAGGAACGCTCGGCCTGGGAAACCTACTGGTTGATTGATCCCCTGGACGGCACCAAGGAGTTCATCAAACACAACGGGGAGTTTACCGTCAACGTTGCGTTGATTCACAGAAACACCCCGGTGCTGGGCGTGGTTTACGCGCCCGCCAAGGAGTTGTGCTATTTCGCGGCCGAGGGCTGCGGGGCATTCCGGCAAGCGGGAGCATCGGAACCCGAAACCATCCATGTTCAGCCGCGAACCCCTGATCGGGTCAGGGTGGTAGGCAGCCGCTCCCACGGCGGCGAGGGATTGGACACGTATTTGAGCCGGGTGGGCGAACACGAGCTGGTGTCCATCGGCAGTTCGCTCAAGCTATGCCTAGTGGCGGAAGGCAGCGCCGACCTGTATCCCCGCATCGGCCTGACCTCGGAATGGGATACCGCGGCGGCCCACTGCGTGGTCAAGGAGGCCGGCGGGGAAGTGGTCGATTTGAGGGGCCAGCCACTGCGCTACAACACCAAGGAATCCCTCCTCAATCCCTATTTCCTGGTGTTCGGCGATAAGTCGTCCAGGGATTGGAGCGGCTACGCGGCCGAAATCGAGGAACCCAAGAAGGAGCCTCCGCCGCTGCTCGAACCCGTTGTCGCGCTCGCCAAGGAAGCCGGACGGCGCATCATGGAGATTTACCGATCGGACTTTCGGGTGGCCCTCAAGGACGACGATTCGCCGCTGACCGCCGCCGACCTCGCCTCCCACCATTGCCTGGTCGAAGGCTTGGAAGCCCTGCGTCCACAGTATCCGGTACTCTCCGAGGAATCACTGGAATTGCCGTTCGAGGAACGCTCGGCCTGGCCTAGCTATTGGCTGATCGATCCCCTGGATGGCACCAAGGACTTCGTCAAGCGCAATGGGGAATTCACCGTCAATGTCGCCCTGATTCGCCGCAACCAGCCGGTGCTGGGCGTGGTCTACGCACCCGCCAAGGACTTGTGCTATTTCGCGGCTGAGGGCTATGGCGCGTTCCGGCGGGAGGGCGAGGCGGAACCGAAACCCATCAAGGTATCGCCCCGGGCCGGGGAGCGCCTACGAGTGGTCGGTAGCCGCTCGCATGGCGGAGACGCGCTGGCGGCTTATTTAAGCCGGGTGGGCGAGCACGAGCTGGTATCCATCGGCAGTTCGCTCAAGCTATGCCTAGTGGCGGAGGGCAGCGCCGACCTGTACCCCCGCATCGGCCTGACCTCGGAATGGGATACCGCGGCGGCCCACTGCGTGGTCAAGGAAGCCGGTGGAGAAGTAACCGATTTGATGGGCCAACCCCTGCGGTACAACACCAAGGAATCCCTCCTCAATCCGTATTTCCTAGTGTTCGGGGACAAATTCAGGGATTGGAGTGCTTACGCGGCGGGAATCGAGGGATAAAAGCCCTCCTTCAATAGTAGAGGCCGGCATGGCTGAAAAGAAATGGAAAATGAGCGAGCATCCCCTGGCGATGGGTTAAGTTGATATTTTTGGCCAAACAAGGATATTTTCCAATTTTAAAAACCGAAAGAAATGCATAATCGTGTAATCTGATTATTAATAAATAGGTATTGCTTTCAATCAGATTACTCCACCGCCAAATTCCTGTGGTTCTCATTATGAATGAGCCTAA
>SXGT01202293.1_pt1 | contig 17668 bp, 17 predicted proteins | sample 3176221 | NCBI WGS metagenome assembly SXGT01 (sample SAMN11356862, study PRJNA531348) | freshwater metagenome | isolation source: freshwater sample F1-120 | place: China: Fuxian Lake, Yuxi | collected 2017-12-25
ACGCCGATCAGCAGCAACATCGGGAACCACTGCACCAGCAGCACCAGGTACCAAGGCTCGCCGTCCTCGGGCTTGGCCTGGATGCGGACATCCCGCTCTCTCAGGCGCGACACCATGTCGTCATCACCCGGATCGTAGGTCACGAAGTGCTCGCCGTTGCGCAGCTCGCCCTCTACCCGCTGCCCCTGGATCGTCACACGGGCAACCTCGCTCCGCTCCAGCGCATCGGAGAACTCGCTGTAGTCAAGCTCGGGCAACACGGGATCGGGCCGGCCGAAGGCCTGGAACACGAGCACGAGCAGCAAGCCCAAAACCAGCCAGACCGCGAGATTTCGCGAAAACGGATTCAATCCCGAGCTCTGCAAGATGGAGGCCTCAATGTTGCGGCTATCACAGGCCCGCAGACCCGGCAAAGACGCCCTCGATCGAGAGGACGAGTGCCGCACCACTTCCCCGCCAGGCTCGGCCCGCCGCCGGGCCGGTCTCTTCCACCCAGAGGATATCGCCCGCGTCCTCGACCAGCAGAAGTCCCGGACGCCGATCGCGCGGCACCCGCCGATCGATCAGCACATCGGCGAGCTTGCGCGTCCCGGCGGCGAGCCGCAGGCGATCGCCCGCGCGCGGGTGACGAACCCGCAGCGCCGGGCTGCGGGGGGCCTCCAGCAGGACGTGTCCGCCCGGCAGCGGCTCATGCTCGAGCCGCGCCGCGAGCCGGCGTCCGTCGCGCAGATCCAGGGTTCCCGGCAGGACCAGCCAGGCGCCGTCGAGCGAAAGCGGCAGAGGAAGGCCGACCTGTTGCACCACCAACGTCTCGTAGCGTCGCACCAGCGCCCAGCCCTGCCCCAGATCGACCCGGCCGCTCGGCCGCCGATCGGCGGCAGCAAGGGCAAGGGCCGCCGCGATCTGCCGCCGGTTCACCGCCAGGTCAGGGCGCGCGCGTGCGAGCCAGATCCGTACGAGTGCCGCCGCGCGGCCCCCTGCGGCCCGCAGGAACCCCAGTGCCAGCGGCTCGCCCGGAGCCGGCAGCAGCCCTCTTAGGACATCCTCGACCAGCCCTCGCTGGGCCTGGAGATCCTCGGCCAGATGCGCGAGTCGCTCGATGAAATCCACGCCGAGGACGGCATCGGCCACCGGCAATAGATGCCGTCGCACACGATTCCGTAGAGGCACATCGCTGGCGTTGGTCGCATCTTCGACGTGCGGCACCCCGACGCGCCGCAGACCCGAGCGCAAATCGCCGCGCCTCAGACCGAGCAAGGGCCGGCAGAGGCCGTCGGCCCGGCGGGTCTGCATCCCGCCAAGAGCCAGCGGCCCGGCGCCACGCGCCAGGCGGAGCACGACCGTCTCCGCCAGATCGTCACGGGTATGTGCAAGGCAGACCGAGCCGGCGGCGACGATCCGTGCGACGCGCTGGAGAGCCGTCTCGCGTTCGACCCGGCAACGCGCCTCGAGATTCCCCCGCCCGACCGCGCCGCGTCGTCCGCGCAGGAAGATCCCTTCGATGGCGAGGCTCCGCGCCAGCGCCGTGACGAAGAGCGCATCGCGCAGACCAGCCCGGCCCCGCGTACGATGCTCGACGTGTACCGCCGTCACGCAGCCCAGCGCGGCCCGCCCTGCGGCCAGCGACACCAGCAGGGCCGTCGAGTCGGCGCCGCCGGAGATGCCGGCGACCAGAGGGCTTCCCGGCGGGTGTCCGACGCTGGCGAGTCGCGACGCGATGTCGGCGCAGATCGCGGCGGGGCGCGTACCGTCACGAGTCGGACCTCGTTCTGAGATATTCACTGCTTTCCCCGGCCGGCGCCGCACGCCGGGACGAGTCGCCGGAGGGTGCGGGCCGGGATAGTGGCGACGGGCAGAATCGAACTGCCGACACAGGGATTATGAGACCCTTGCTCTACCAACTGAGCTACGTCGCCCGCGAGCGGCCCGCGTGGTAGCAACGCCGCCGCAGGGTGTCGACCAGCCCTCACGCAAGCGACGCCCGGCCGCGCAGGTCCGCGAGCTCTTCCTCGACGCGTCGTCGCCGGATCTCGAGCGTGGAACTGCGCACCTGAACGAGTTCGGCGCGGGTGAAATCGATCGCGCTGAGCCAGCCGCCGTACACGCAGCCGGTATCCAGTCCGATCACCCGCCGCTGCGCCGGCCACCAGACTTCCGGCCGGGCCGTATGGCCGAACACCACGATCTCGTCGAGCCCGTGCTCGGGTACCGAGAGAAAATCTTCCCGAATCCAGCACAGGTCCTCACGCGACTGCTGGGCTGCCGCGACGCCCGGCCGCACACCCGCATGAACGAACAAAAAATCTCCCTCCACCCACCGCTCGGCGAGCCCGTCTCTGAGGAAAGTACTCTCGGCCTCGCTCAGGGTTGCGGCGAACTCTCCGGGCGAAGCTTCCCCGCCAGCGAACCCGAAGCTGTCGAGGGTCGCCCGTCCCCCGGCGCGGAGGAAGCTCTCGCCGCGCGAGCCGCCCCAGCCGAGCCAGGAGAGCAGCATCTCCTCATGGTTGCCGCGCAGCGCGACGAGATCGGGCAAGCGTTCCCGCAACGCCAGCAATTGACGAAGGACGCCCGCGCTATCGGGCCCGCGATCGACATAGTCGCCGAGCAGCACGAGTCGATCCCCGGCCGCCGGTGCCAGCGCCTCGAGCAAGCACTCGAACTCCCGAGCGCAACCGTGAATGTCAGCGATACAGAGCAGTCGACCGGGGGCCGGGCTGCTCACCGGCCACGTCCCGCCGCAACCAGATGGGCGAGCAGATCGGCGTCGGCCAGCGATTCCAGGGCAGCACCGTAGGGATCGATCTCCCCGATCCGCACCCGTCGCGCGATGCCCTCGAGATGCCCATCGCCGACGATGCGCTCGAGACGCGCCGACAGCTCGTCGCGCAAAATGTCGCGCCACTCTGATTCACGCGCGCTGGGTTCGTCGTGCGACGAAGCCAGCGCGCCGTGCGCGTCAATCCTCTCGAGCAGTTCGGCAGTACCCTTGCCCGCAGCCGCCTCTGTCAGCAGGACCGGCACTTCCCAGTCGGCGCTGGCCCGCATGTGGAGCATCGCCTGGAGTTCGTTGCCGAGCCGGCGAGCGCCCTCACGATCGGCCTTGTTGACCACGAAGAGATCCGCGATCTCGAGGAGTCCGGCCTTCATCACCTGGATGGTGTCACCAGCCTCCGGCACAAGCACGACAATCGTGCTCTGGGCGACCTTCATCACATCGAGCTCGGTCTGGCCGACCCCAACGGTCTCGATGATGATCACGTCGAAACCGAAGGCATCGAGCAGGTGGATCACGTCGCGGGTCGCGCGCGCGAGCCCGCCGTGCCGGCCGCGAGTCGACAAGCTCCGGATGAACACTCCCTCGTCGAGAAAGTGTTTCTGCATGCGCACCCGGTCGCCGAGAATGGCGCCACCCGAGAAAGGGCTCGACGGATCGACCGCCACCACCCCGACGCGCTGTCCCCGCGCACGCAGATGCTCCAGCAGTCGATCGACCAGAGTCGATTTGCCGGCCCCGGGTGGCCCGGTCACACCGATGACCCGGGCCCGGCCCACCCGCGACCAGATCTGCTGCATGAGCAGCGGCACATCAAAGGTGCGGTTCTCGACCCGGGTGATGATCCGGGCCAGCGCGCGACGGTCACCGACCAGAAAGCGCTCGAGCCAATCCTGCGGGGCGTTCTCTGCCATCGACTTCCATTCCGTTGCCCGTGATTCGCGCGAGCATGGCGCCGCCTTCGAGTCGCAGGGCACGCCGCTTCAAGCGTGCCGCCAGGCTCGACGCAAGACGCTCCGCGACCCAGGGGAAAGGCGGCACGGCAGAGCCCGCCTCCTCGCCGAGACTGGTGGCTCGTGCATCGCCGATGTCGCAGGGCGGTCGATCACCGAATCCCTGCGTCGCACGCGCATCGAGATTGAGAGCAAAGCCATGCGCCGTGACGCCCCGCCTGACCGAGATCCCTACCGCGCCGAGTTTTCGCCAGCCACGTAGGTCGTGCACCCACGCGCCCGGAGCCTGCGGGCGTGTGGTCGCCGGAACCCCACAGAGTTGCGCCACCTCGATCATGCAGCCCTCCAGAGCGGCCACGAAGGCGCGCACGCCACCCGGAGCACCGCGCTCGAGAGCGACCACCGGGTAGCCCACGATCTGCCCGGGGCCGTGCCAGGTCAGTCGTCCACCCCGTTCGACCCGCAGCGCGCCCGGATCATCGGGCCCACGGGGAGCGTTGCGGCCGATCGTCCACACCGACTCGTGCTCCAGGAGGAGCAGAAGATCGGCCGAGCCGTCCCGTACCCGGCAACGCGCGGGCTCGAAGACGTCGAGCGCCGCCGCACAGGTCATTCGCCCGAGATCAGCCCAGAGCAGCTCGCGCATCAGGAGTTCATCTATCGCCCCCGCCGCCTGAAGCCGCCAGTCGGCCCGACTCGGAAGCGTCGTCACCGAGCAGACCCACGCGCCGCATCCGCCGCCAGAGCGTCACGCGCGAGATGCCCAGCTCACGTGCGACGCTCGAGCGCTGCCACCGATGCCGATCGAGCAGTGCCTCGAGACGGCCCCGTTCGGTCGGCGAGCATCCGTCGACCAGCGGAGCGACCGGCCAGGCGGACTCGGCGACGAGCGGCGGCCGCGACGACTCCATCAGCTCCACCGTCGCCTCGTACCAGGCGGCCGGCCAGCCGACGTGCGCGGCGTAAACGCGGGCGCGCTCGACCACGTTCACCAACTCACGCACGTTGCCGGGCCAGCTGTGGGCCGCCCAGTGGCGGACGATCTCAGGAGCGGGCTCCTCGGCGTGCCGCATCTCGCCTCCGGCCTCGACCCGAGCGAGGACGGCGGCCGCGATGCTGCGCAGGTCTTCGATGCGCTCGCGCAACGGCGGCAAGACAAGACGCAGCACGTCCAGCCGGAAGAGCAGATCGCGCCGAAAGGCGCCGCGCGTCACGAGTTCTCCCAGCGCACAATTACTGGCCGCCACGACACGCACCCGAGCGCGTAGGGGGCGCGCTGCGCCCAGTGGCCGGTAGTCAGCGTCCTGCAGGAAGCGTAACAATTTGGCTTGCACGGAGAGCGGCAGATTCTCGATCTCGTCGAGGAAGAGCGTTCCGCCCTCGGCTGCGGCAACGAGCCCGGGGCGGTCGCCGATCGCACCCGTGAAGGCACCGCGCCGATGGCCGAAGAGTTCGGCCTCGGCGAGAGCTTCGGGAAGCGCGCCGCAATCCACGGGCACGAAGGGCCCTCGGTGGAGCGGCCCCTCCTCGTGCAGCGCTCGCGCAACGAGTTCCTTGCCCGTGCCGGTCTCTCCTTCGATGAGCACCGGCAAGCTGGCCCGAGCGCAGACCAGAATCCGCTGCCTGACATGGCGTAGCACCGCACTCCCGCCCACCAGCCGCAGCACTCCGGAACGCTCCGCAACCGTCAACGTCGGCAGTGCCATTGGCCCCTCCCACCCATCGGCTGAGCGAATATCAGCACGTTCCCGGGGATCCCATGACGCTCCGGTCAAGACCGAGTCGGTGGGGCGCGAGGGCGCCCGGAGACGGCGGGCCGGCCCCGCAAGGAACCGACCCGCACGTTCCCCCGGTCCGCCACCACCGCCCATCGATGATGGCGAACCCCCTCGCGCCATAGTTCTGCGCAAGGACCGCGCCAGCGCGGACGAGATCCCGCGGTCACTCATCTCCAGACGTGGCCCGGAGGTGCGACATCCTGATAACCTGCGCAACATGAGCCCGACCGATTTCGCTGGTGCCGAGCCCGCTGCGCACCGGACGGGGTCGCCCGGGCCGCCCGCGACACGACGCGAGCCCCGGCATCGCAGCCTGCTCGTCGTATGCGGCTTGGCCGCGCTCGTCCTCGGCCTGGGCAACTGGATGACGGGGACCATCCGGGGCGAGAGTCACCGCATCCGACTGGCCCAGGCCGCCCTGTCCACCCCCACGGATCTCACCGCCGAGGAGATGGAGATCTCTCGCGCGCGGGTCGAGTTCTACCGCGTGGTCGGACGCGGCGGGCTGTGGCTCATGACCGGCGGAGCCGCCTCCATGGCCACGGGCCTTGGCCTCCGGGCCCTGCGCCGGGGCACGGCATCGCCCCGCACCCGCAGGCGGGTGGCCTGATGGCGAACGATCGCGCTCTCTCCGTCTCGCCAGAGGACCTCTGGCCGCTCGCCGCGCGCACGGCCCGGCTCTTCCTCGGCGCAGCCGCGCGGGGCACGAGTATCGCGCTCACGGATGTCGCGAGCCCCGCGGTGCTCCGGCGCTACCTCACGATCTGGCAACGAGCGGCCAATCGACGCCGCGTGATCTGGTGGTCGCCCGCACGGGGTGAGTCCATGCCGGCCGCGGTAATCGAGGAGCCGCGGCGCGACGCGCTGGTCCTGCTCGAGGGGCTCGAGTCCATCCCTCGGGCGGCCCAGAGTGAAGTCGCATCCCTGCTCGGCACGCGGGAGGTTCTCTCGACCAGTTCGCTCGACGCGCACGCGCTCGCCGAGCTCTGGGATCCCGATAGCCTCGCGGCGATCGCCCCCGTGCTCATCTCGGCTCCGGCGCTGGCAACGCAACCCGAGCGCCTGCCCGACCTGATCCGCGAACGTGTGGTCCAACTCGGCAGCCGTCTCGCTCTGCCACACGCCGAGATCGCTCGCGACGCCTGCGCCGCCCTGACCGCAAGTGCGCTCGCTGGCGACGTGGCGGAACTCGACGCGCTACTGACACGCGGCCTGCTCGCCGCCGAGGCGCTCGGCGAACCCTTCGACGCCCGGCTCCTCGGGCAGGACCCGCGCTTCGCGGAGAACGCGAGTCTCCCGACGCCGGTGGCGAGCGATGGCGCGAACGTCGAGCCGCCGCGCCCAGGACCGGCGGCCACGCTGGCGCCAGCGGGCACGCCGGCCGCGCTGGAGCGCCTCGGCATCGAGCTGGCGCACCAGCTCAAGAACCCCCTCGTCACGCTCAAAACCTTTGTTCAAAATGCACCTCGGCTTGCGGAGCGGCCCTTGGATTTTGCCAGCTTCGCCGGCCTCGCCAACGACGCGGTGGCACGCATCGATGCGGTGGTGGACCAGATGCTGGCCTTCGCGCGCCTCGCACCGCGCGATCGCCGGGAGGTCGACGTCGTGGCCGCCCTGCGCGCAGCCCTGAGTTCACGAGACGCCGATCTCACCCGCAAGGGTGTGGACGTGCGGGGCGCGGACACCCATGGATTTCCGGCCCGGATCGCGACCGAGACCCTCGATCTGGCCCTCGCCACTCTCGCGGCGCACGTCGCCGAGACGATCGAGCCACGCTCGGCACTGGAGGTCTCGACCGACGGACGGCCAGCCCTTCATTTGAGCTACCGCGCCTGTGGCCTCCCGACCCACATCGACGGCATCACTGACGGACACGAGGGCGGTTTTCCTCTCCCTCTTCTGCTGGTAAGGGGAGCGCTCGAGAGTCAGGGGGGTCGACTCTCCGTCGAACGCAACGGCGCCGAGACCCGCCTCTCGATGGAATTTGATGCCGGCTGAACCCGATGCCGGCGGAGCCCGTGCCCATGCCCAGCCCAGCGCCCGCGCCCAGAAACGAGACCGCCGCATCGCCCCGCCCTCGCGTGCTCGTGGTCGACGACGAGCTGGGCGTCCGGGAATCGCTGCGCCTGCTGCTCTCCGACGAGTTCGAACTCTGCTTTGCCGAGACCGGCGAAGCGGCGCTCGAGAGCGCCCGGACGGAAGCTCCCGACGCGATCCTGCTCGACATCGTCCTGCCCGGAATCGACGGGCTCAGCACACTCGAGCGCTTGCGGACGAGTCATCCGCGCACGCCGGTGATCATGTTGACCGCCTCTGGGACGCTCAAGACCGCCGTGCGCGCGATCAAGCTCGGTGCTTGGGATTTCATCCAAAAGCCGTTCGAGATCGAGGAATTACGCGTCGTCCTCGGGCACGCCACGCGGACCGTCCGGCTGGAACGAGAGGTCGAGGACCTGCGTTCGCAGGTAGGCCGCCGCTACCACCTCGGCAGCTTGATCGGGGGCTCGCCCCCCATGCAGGCGGTCTTCCGCAGCGTGGAGAGAGTGGCCCCGCTGCCCACCACGGTGCTGGTCACCGGGGAGAGCGGGACGGGCAAGGAGCTGATCGCACGCGCTCTCCACCACCAAAGCCCCCGGGACCAGCGCCCCTTCGTCGCCCTCAACTGTGCGGCCATCCCCGCCAACTTGATCGAGAGCGAGATCTTCGGCCACGAGCGCGGCGCCTTCACCGGTGCCGAAAGTCGCAAGCCCGGACAGTTCGAGCTGGCGCACCAGGGCACGCTCTTCCTCGACGAGATCGGCGAACTCGAACTGCCCGTGCAAGCCAAGCTGCTGCGCGTCCTCGAGACGAGCGAATTCATGCGGGTCGGGGGCACCAAGCCCGTGCGCGTCGACGTGCGTATCGTGGCGGCGACCAACCGCGACCTCGAGACCATGGTCGAGGACAACGCTTTCCGGGCCGACCTCTTCTACCGGCTCAACGTGGTAGCCATCCATCTGCCTCCCTTGCGCGATCGCCGGGAAGATCTGCCTCTCCTGCTCCGCCACTTCGCCGCGGCCAAGTCGCGCACCCTCGGAATGCCCGAGCGCACATTCTCGCCCGCGGCCATCGATCTGCTCGTGCGCCACCGCTGGCCGGGCACCGTGCGCGAACTCGAGAACCTGATCGAGCGCCTGCACATCCTCTCGGCCGAAGGGCCGATCCTGCCCGACGAGCTGCCGCAGTCCATCCGCGAGCCCCGCCGGAGCGTTCTGCCCGCTACTTCCTCGGCTGCCGAGATCCCCATTCGTTCGCCAGCCGAGACCGATCAATCGCTTTCCGACGCCGTCGACGACTTCGAACGCACGATCATCGAGACGGCGCTCAACGACTGCAGCTACAACCAGACCCGGACCGCCGACCGTCTGCGCACCACCCGGCGGATCCTCAAGTACCGCATGGACAAGCTCGGCATTCGCGAGCGCTGAAGAACCGGCCGGCTCCTGGACGAGTGTTCGGCGACAGAGGCCACCCAGAGTTCCAGCGGCGTGTTCAACCTTGGCGAGCGCACGCTTTCGGCCGTTCAATCATGAACACCGCTGCTCACAGCGGTGATTCCCCGGCATGAATCGCTACCCTTCCGAGCACGGGGTGATGGCATGAAGGCTGCTGTCGGATTCCCGCCATGGATACCCGCCCGGCAGTTCTGATCGTCGATGACGAGGACGGTCCCCGTGCAGCGCTGCGCTTCGTCCTCGACGCGGACTTCGAGGTCGAAACCGTCAATAGCGGGCGGGCCGCGCTCGACCGACTCGCAACTCGCCCGTTCGCCGTGGCCCTCCTCGATCTGGCGATGCCCGGCGAACTCTCGGGCCTGGAGACCCTGGAGGCGATCCGGGAGGCCGGTCTGCAAGTCGAAGTGATCGTGCTGACGGCCAACGGGACCTTGGAGAGCGCGGTGCGGTGCATGCGCCTTCAGGCCCGCGACTTCCTCGCGAAGCCCTTCAGCCCGAACGTGATCCGATCGGCCGTCGCGGCTGCGGCCGCGGCGTGGAGTGCACGCCGACAGGCAAGCGCTGCTCTTCTCGGCGACCTCTCCCACGAGGTCCGCACGCCCCTGAGTGCCATTCTGGGCTACGCGGAAATGCTCCGCGAGGAAGCCGGGCCTCTGCTGGGGGGCGACCTGGGGGGTGCCCTCGAACGCATTCAGGCGAACTCGACGCGGCTCCTGACCTACCTCGACGGCCTTCTCTTCCTGGCCGACCTGGAAGGAGATGTCGCGCGTGCACGAGCGGCCAGCGCCCTGCGTCTACGGCCGTGGCTCGAGCGCCTCGCTCGCCGTCAAGCCGAATCTGCAAACACGAGTCTCTCCTTGAACTGTCCCGACGATGTCGTGACTTGGACGGATGCGGATGCCCTCGGACGGCTGCTCGGCACCCTCCTGCACTGCCGCCGGATGCCCTTGGGCGAAGCGGCCGACCTCCGGATTGAGGTCGATGCAGACCGTGCCAGAGGTTCGCTGGCGATCCGGATCGAGTCCTTCAGTCCCGCGCTCCATCCGATGCCCCCCCCGACCGCCGACGACTGGGTCACCCTCGCCAGTGGCATCCAGGATCAGATCGTGGCCCGTGCGGCCCGCCTGCTCTCGGCACGCGTCCGCACCACCGCCACGACCGGCGGACATCAGGAAATCCGCGTCGAGATCCCGATCGATGGCCGCCCGCTGGCCCTGGGAGAGAGCGAGCCGAGCGCTGCCGCGCCCTTGCTTGCGCACGCAGCACACCTTCCCTAAGCCGGCGCTGCACTCACCGCGACGGCGTCGGGTGACTCGACGCCGCCTGCGGCCCGTGACCGTCATGTCGACTGCGCCGGAGAATGCTCGCACCTCACGGGGAGTCCCCCTCGACGAGCACGACGCGCGCGCAGGGCTCCGGGCCTCGGGTACGGCGCTCAACGACCTGCTCGAGCGCGCGCGCGACCTGCGCGACGCGGGCCATGGCCGAACCGTCACGTTCTCTCCCAAGGCGTTCCTCCCGATCACCAACCTCTGCCGGGATCGGTGTGCCTACTGCACGTTCCGGCGCGACGAGAGCGATCCCGACGCCTGGACGATGAGCCTGGCCGAGGTCGGGGCGTGGAGCGAGCGCGCCCGTGCCACAGGCTGCATCGAGGCCCTGATGTGCCTTGGCGACCGTCCCGAGGACGCCTTCCCGGGATACCGGCGCTTTCTGGCGGAGATCGGCTCGCCGTCCACCATCGATTATACGGCACGCGCCTGTCGTGTCGCACTGGAGCACGAGTTGCTCCCCCACTCGAATCCGGGGTTGATGGATGGCGCGGCGCTCGACCTCCTCAAGCCGGTCAACGCAAGTCTCGGGATGATGCTGGAGACCACCAGCACCCGGCTCCGTGGTCCGGGAGGGTGTCACTACTACGCGCCCGACAAGGAACCGGCGCGACGGCTTGCCGTTCTGGACGCAGCCGGCGAACGGCGGATCCCCTTCACCACGGGGCTCCTGATCGGGATCGGTGAGACGCTGGACGAGCGCGTCGATGCGCTGCTCGCGATCGCCGATTGCCAGCGCCGGCACGGACACATCCAGGAGGTGATCCTCCAGAACTTCCGCGCCAAGCCCGAAATCCCCATGGCCGTCAGCGAGGAGCCCGACGAGTTGGCCCTGGCCCGCCTGGTCGCCGTCGCCCGGCTGATCCTCGGGCCCGACGCCAACCTCCAGGTGCCGCCCAATCTGTCGAATCCCGAGAGCCTCCCCCTCCTGCTCGGCAGCGGGATCAACGACCTCGGCGGCATCTCACCGCTGACGCCCGACTACGTGAACCCCGAGGCTCCCTGGCCCCATCTGCGGGCGCTGGAGCGCTACTGCCGCGCTTCGGGCTACGAGCTGCGCCCGCGGCTCCCCATCTACGACTCATTCATCGACCGCCCCGGCTTCGTCGATCGCAGCCTGCGCGAACCCATCGCCCGCGCACAGGCCGGTCTCGCGAGCCGTGCTAGGCTGCCGCTCGAGGAGGCCACCGCATGATCGACGATCCGAGAGAAGCGCTGCTTGCCGTCTTGCCCGACGGTACCCCGCTCGAGCGACGCCTCGCAGCCGCTCGTCCCGAGATCGCTCGCGTCCTTGCTGCGGCGGTGTCCGGGGAGCGCATCGACACCGAACAACTCCTGCTGCTCCTCGACGTGTCCGGTGCCGACCTCACCGCACTCATCGCCACGGCCGACCAGGTCCGGCACACCGACGTCGGCGACGTCGTGACCTACGTCGTCAACCGCAACGTCAACTTCACCAACGTCTGCTTCGTCGGATGTCAGTTCTGCGCGTTCAAGCGCCAGCGTTGGGAGAGCGACGCCTACACCCACGACAACGATGCCATCCTCGCCAAGATCGACGAGGCCATCGGCCGCGGCGCGACCGAGATCTGCATGCAGGGCGGGATCAACCCACAGATGCCGGCGACGACCTACCGCGACCTGCTGGTGGCGATCCGTGCGGCCTATCCCCAGCTCCACATCCACGCCTTCTCGCCGATGGAGATCCTCTACGGTTCGCGGCGCATGAACATGCCCTTCGGCCCCTACCTGGAGATGCTGCGCGACGCCGGGCTCGGCAGCATCCCCGGAACGGCGGCCGAAATTCTGGACGACGATGTCCGCGAGATCTTGTCCCACAAAAAAGTTGACACCGCCGCCTGGGTCGAGATCATCACCACCGCCCACCGACTCGGCATCCCGAGCACCTCGACCCTGATGTACGGCCACGTCGAAACCACGGCCCACATCGCGGCTCATCTAGCGTTGCTGCGACGGATTCAGGACGAGACCGGTGGCTTCACTGAGTTCGTGCCCTTGCGCTTCATCCACGATAATACAGTCCTTTACCGACGCGGGCTGGTGGAGCCACGCCCGCGCGGCGTCGCCGACCTGAGGCTCTATGCGGCATCCCGGCTCTTCCTGCGCGGCTCCATCGACAACCTGCAGACCTCGTGGGTCAAGCTCGGACACGAACTGGCGGCCTTCTCTCTCCAGGCGGGATGCAACGATTTCGGTGGCACGCTGATGGAAGAGAGCATCTCGCGCGAGGCGGGGGCCGACGCCGGCGAGTACACCAGTGCCGAAGAGATCGTCGCGTGGAGTGCTTCGGTCGGGCGTCCGGCCCGTCAGCGGACAACCCTCTACGCCGATCCCCGGCCACGGCCGTCGCCAGCACCTGAACTCGTTGCCCACGCGTGATCCACCGGCCTCTCTCGCGCATCGTGGTGCTCGCCGGCGGAGTCGGCGGCTCGCGCTTCGTTCGCGGCGTGGCGCCTCTGGCGGCGCCGGGCCGAACCACCGTCATCATCAACACGGGCGACGACGACCAGTTCCACGGGCTGCAGGTTTCGCCCGACGCCGACACGATCCTCTACGTGCTCGCGGGTCTCGCCGACACACGCCGCGGCTGGGGCCGGCGCGGCGAGAGCTTCCGCACGCTCGGCGCGCTGCGCACTCTCGGCAACCAGACCTGGTTCCAGCTCGGCGATCTCGATCTCGCGACGCATATCGACCGCACCGCGCGGCGACTGGCGGGCGAGCCCCTCTCGGCCATCATCGCCACGCACGCGCGGGCGCTCGGCATCTCGACCCGGCTGTTGCCGATGACGGACGCGCCGGTGCGCACGCGCATTCGCACGGCCCGGGGCGAGCTGGCGTTTCAGGAATGGCTGGTACGCGAGCGCGCTCGCCCGAAGGTTCTGTCGATCCGCTACGTCGGTTGCAGGAAGGCCGATCCGGCGCCCGGCGTGCTTGACGCCATCGCCGCAGCAGATGTCATCCTGCTTGCGCCGAGCAACCCGTTCGTCAGCCTCGGGCCCATTCTCGCCGTGCGCGGCGTCCGCCGTGCCCTGCGCGCTGCCCGCGCGCCGATCGTCGCGATCTCGCCGCTCATCGGCGGGCGCTCGGTGCGTGGCCCCGCCGATCGCATGATGCGCGCCCTGGGTGTGCCCTGCGGGCCGGCGGGTCTTGCCGCTCTCTTCTCCGATCTGCTCGACGGCATCGTGGTCGACGACTGCGACCTCGCCAGCGCCCGGCGCGGCTTGCCGGCGAATGTCGCCATCACCGCCACTAATCTGCTGATGACGTCGCCGGCGCGCTCGCGCGAGGTGGCCGACGTGGCGTTGCAGCTGGCGCACTCGCTCGCCCGCCCGGAGGGGGAACGGCCATGAGCATTCACCTGCTCCCTCTCCGCGGGATCCCCCTGATTCACGCGGGGGATGATCTGGGGGGACTTCTCGCCGCCGCCATCGAGGAGAGTCGCTACGGCCTCCGCAGCGGAGACGTTCTGGTGGTCTGCCAGAAGGTAGTCTCGAAGGCCGAGGGACGAATCATAGCCTTGTCGAGTGTCGAGCCCTCGCTGCTGGCCTGCGAGTGGGCCCGCAGCATCGACAAGGATCCGCGCCTGATTGAACTCGTCCTGAGGGAAAGCCGCCGCATCGTCCGCATGGAGGCCGGCGCACTGATCGTCGAAACACCGGGCGGGTATGTCTGCGCCAACGCCGGGATCGATCAGTCCAACGCCTCGGCCGAGGACACGGTCACCCTCCTGCCGCTGGACTGCGACGATTCCGCCGAACGCATCGCGCTTGGCGTCTCACGACGCCTCGGCCTGTTGCCGGCAGTCGTCGTGACCGACACCTTTGGCCGCCCGTGGCGCGAAGGACAGATCGAGTTTGCTCTCGGGGTCTTCGGTTTCGAGCCGGTCACCGACTTGCGTGGGACCAAGGATTTCACGGGGCGCGACCTGGGCGTCACGCAGATCGCACTTGCCGACGAGATCGCCGCCGCTGCCGGATTATTGATGGACAAATCGGCCGCCGTCCCCGCCGTACTGGTCCGCGGGCTCGACCTCGCTGTCGACCCCGCGCGGCGGACCGGGGGCCGGGCCCTGATCCGGCCGCGCGAACGCGACCTCTTTCGCTGACGCTCCGGAGTCGCCGGGCTCCCCGTGGTGCGGCTCAGCCCTCGCCGGGCAACGCAGCCACCGGTTGCGGTCGCACCCACTCATTCGGCCGCGCCGGCGGCACCGGCACTCGCTCGTGTTGGCGCCGGGCGAGCCGCAGGAGAATCTTCATCGAGGTCTCGAACTCGTCCATCGAGCGGGTTTCGACACGCCCCTCGGCCACGAGTCGATCGAAGATCTCCTCGCCCTTGCGGGTACGGAGGATGACGATCGTCCAGTCGGTCGAGCCGACTCCGCCACAGGAGATGTCGGCGAGTTCGGCGCTGAAGTCACCACAATGGTGGCACTCAGGACGGGCGTATTCCTGCGCCCGACGCAGCGGCATCTCGACCATGTCGCCATCGCGCCGGTAGATCAGAACCTTGCCCTTGACATTGAACTTCGAGATCTCGGCAAGCGGAATGCCCATCTCCCGCTCGATCTTCTCGACCATCAACCCCTCGTAGGTGAAGACCTCGGAGCACAGGAGGCCGATCTGCAGGCTGACACGCTCGCCGAAGCCCTTCAGAAAGTGCCGTTGCCGCTCGAGATGCTTCTCCTTCTTGCGGCCGTTGTCGAGTTCCGCTGGGTCCGCCTGCTGCATCTTGCGGATCGGCGTGATCTGGCAGGGCACGCCGACAAAGGCGATTCGCTCGAGACCGCGCGCCTCGGCCTGCTCGAGGGCAAGGTTGTTTGGGCAGTAGGTGTACCACGAGCCCGCCGTCTCGATCGCCTCCTCGCGAGTGGTGACGAGTTTCGGAATCGGATGAGCCGGCCTCTCGGGATCGCGCGCCGAGACCGCCGCACCGTCGATCAGTCCGCGCTCGAAGGCCCAGGCAAGAAGGCCCGTCACGACCCCCCCATCCTGGCCACGCGCGCGGATCTCCGGATCGGTCGTTCGCGCGACCAGAATTCGCCGGTAGCGCCCGAAGACTCCCGCATGTACGGGCTCCTCGTCGGCAAAGACCTCGGATTCGAGCTGAAACTCGCGCGGAAAGAGCCGCGGACAGACCTGCGCGCACACGTCACAGCCGATGCCTTCGGAGATACCGCAAAAATCGAAGGCGGCGCTGGCCTTGGCCGTCTGCTTGGGCCTGCCCTCAACGTAGTCGATGATGTTGTGGGGACAGACAAGAACGCAGGATCCGCACTCACAGCAACTGCCGTAAGCGACGACCTCGTTCATCATCTGCTTGAAGGTCGACCTCGCCGGCTTGTCCATCAGGCGTCCTCGTAGCGGATCACGCTGTGAACCGAGACCGGCTCGAGCACGTCGCGACCACGCAGGCCCGCCAGTTCGATCAGAAAGGCGGCCCCGACGACCTGCACGCCAAGTTGCTGGATCAGCTTCAGCCCGGCGGCGGCCGTGCCGCCCGTGGCGAGCAGGTCATCGATGAGGAGAACCCGCTGCCCGGGCTGAAGTGCGTCGCGATGGATCTGGAGCCGATCGGTGCCGTACTCGAGGGCATAGCTCTCCTCGATCGTGGTACCGGGAAGTTTGCCAGGCTTGCGGACGATGGCGAGTCCCACACCGAGGCCGAGTGCCACGGGCGCACCAAGCAAAAAACCGCGCGACTCGATGCCGACCACCGCATCGACACGGCCGGCGAAGGGCGCGGCCAGAGCCTCGATCGCCGCGCGCAAACCATCCGGCGCCGAAAGCAGAGGAGTAATGTCGCGGAAGAGGATCCCCGGCTTCGGGAAGTCGGGTACCTCGCGGATGAAAGAACGCAGATCGATCGCCATGTTCAGCTCCCCTGCCGTTTGACGAGACTTGCCGCAACGCTCGAAGCCGGGTGTTCCCCGAGGAACCCAAGAGGGTCCTCCGGGCGGCTCTCCCGCCGAACCTCGAAGTGGAGATTGGGCCCGGTCGCACGCCCGGTGCGGCCGAGGAGGGCGATCACTTTGCCGCGCTTCACGGATTCGCCTGCGGCAACGAGGTTGCGCTGGTTGTGAGCGTAGATCGTCCGCAGTCCGAATCGATGTTCCAGGATGACGACGTTGCCGTAGCCCGAGAGTTGGCCGGCGTAGCGAACCCAGCCACCGGCCGCGGCACGCACCGGCGTCCCCACCCCCGCTGCGATGTCGATGCCATCGTGATGCGCGGTACCTCGTGGGCCGAAGAGGGAAGTCACCGGCCCGCGAGCGGGCCAGTCCATCAAGCCATCTGTTCCCGTCGGCTCACCTCGACGGCCCGAGCATCCCACGCTCGCCACCAACAGTAAGCCGGCAACGATCCACCCCACGGGCCTTGCGCTCCACCCCACCACTCCTCCTCCCCACTCCACACTCGCGCCCTCAGGCGCCGAAGCCGAATCGGCCGACCAACGGGACGAAGCGACAATCGCCAAGCACTTCGGTCACTGGACCGGTGGATCCGGCCGTCACCCGCACCAGCACCTGTTCATCCGTCCGCCCGACCGGCACCACGAGTCGACCTCCTGGAGCGAGCTGTTCCACCAGCGGACGAGGGATTTCGGGCCCACCCGCCGCCACGATGACGGCATCGAAGGGGGCCTCACCGCGCCAGCCGAGCGTGCCGTCGCCGACGCGCACGGCGACGTTATAGATGCGGGCTCGATCCAGATTGCGGCGAGCACGAGCCGCAAGGCCGCTTACCCTCTCGATCGAGAGAACGTTCGCCGCCAGCTGCCCCAGGACCGCCGCTTGGTAACCGGAGCCGGTTCCCACCTCCAGCACGCGATCACCCGACCGCAGGTCCAACGCCGCGACCAGCAGGGCCACGGTGAAGGGGTGCGAGATCGTCTGCCCAAAGCCGATCGGCAAGGACCAATCGCCGTAGGCGCGGGGCTCGAGAGCCTCCTCCACGAAGAGATGGCGCGGCACACGAGCCATGGCCTCGAGCACCGCCGGGTCGGAGATCCCTCGTTCGAGCACATGCTCGACGACCATCCGCCGACGCGCACGCCCAAAGTCGTCCGCCACCCCAGCCACCACCCCTCCCACCCAGCGAGACCTCGCCAAGTGACCGCCCCTGCGGCCGCGGCGAAACTACCAACGAGCCCGAGACCGAGCAAGCGCGATGGCAGGTGCGCGGAGGGACACCCGAGGACGGCGCGGCCGGCCCCTTGTCCCGCAAGGTGGTGGAGCCGGCCGGGCGAAATCGCCAAGAGTCGGGACGGCCAGATTTGAACTGGCGACCCCCTGCACCCCAAGCAGGTGCGCTACCAGGCT
>SXGT01288044.1_pt1 | contig 17667 bp, 22 predicted proteins | sample 3176221 | NCBI WGS metagenome assembly SXGT01 (sample SAMN11356862, study PRJNA531348) | freshwater metagenome | isolation source: freshwater sample F1-120 | place: China: Fuxian Lake, Yuxi | collected 2017-12-25
AACGGTGCTCCGTCTTGCCTTGGCGGGTCCATCCCTCTAAGGTCTTCATCTCTTCGTCGCTGAGCTGAAATTTCGCGGACTTTCGGCGCATGACTCAACATACAGTAGTACCAGAACTAATGCAACTAGACACTAGGCTGAAGGAGGCCTTTATGCCTGACTCTCTATCCGACTTGGAAGCACGCCGCTCCACCGTTCAATGCCAAATCGCCCTGTTGGGTGACCTGCGCTCGGGCTCCATCTCCACCACCGGTGGTCTTTGTGGGAATCCAAACTGTCATTGCCACCGTACCGGCGATCCAGGCCACGGGCCCTACCATCGTCTGACACGCAAGGTGGATGGCAAAACCGTCACCGAAACGTTTTCCACTCCCGCCAGCTTGGCGAAAGCGCAACGCGAGGTTGCCGAGTTCCACCGCTTTCGCGAACTGGGGACTCAACTGTTGGATGTCAATGAAAAGATCTGCCGTTTGCGGCCCCTGGAGCAGACCCCGCTGTCGGCGCAGAAAAAAAACGGCGGACGCGGTCCACCAAGCTATCACCCGCGAAGTAGACCAACTGTTGCACAGCAGGAGCGGGTGATAACGGTGGACTCGAAGTGTCCGTTGTACGCGCTGTTCTCCTGCTGGCCATACGCCGGAATCTCCGTGCTGTCCTGGTCCAGCACTAGCCGCTGCGGGGAATCGAGGGTTTCCGCCTTGGCGATCAACTCCCGGTTGATCGCGGCCAGACCGGCAAGATTTCCTTCCTGCGTAAGCAGTTCCGTCTCGAACGATTGTAGCCGTGAAGTCAGCGCCGCCCCTCGCTCCCGGGTCTTCTCCTAGACTAGTCGATCCGCCGGAAGGCCGGATCTTGCGAAAGCCGCGCGGCGTCGTTGACATCTCCATAGCCCGCCATCCGGCTGTAGACGGACTGGCGCAACAGATCCGCCAGAGGAAGCTGCGCGTTCTTTCCGCGCCGTGAGTCTGTCAGGTGCTGGGCGGGGAGATCGCCGAGGCCCCATCGCTCATCCAGTTCCCGCACCACAATGAGGACGCCGTCAGAGGTGACGCGTGATTCCTGGAAATCGATCTTCAGAGAGGCATTGAAGGAACCTGAAAGGGCTGATCTTGTTTCTCGCCCATTGGGTGTGGACCTCCGGAGCGTCTGGATCGCATTCAAACCCGCATGAATAAAGGCGTCCGAAGATGTTACACAGTTACCGGGAAATGTTTCAGATCGGAAATCCGGGCCAAGAGTCGCGGTAAGCTCTTCTTCCGCCTGATGCAGCGGGCGGTCACTACACTTCCCGCTACCTGCGACGCCATGGTCAAGCGGGTAAAACCTGTCGCACAACCTGTTGCGTTAGCTGAGTGAAAGGGATACCCAGTTGAACTGAATTCCGGTCATGGGCCGTATCTCCTTCGCCGCGCGGAACAAGAAACGACTAAACTATTCAGAGAGGAGCATACCATGCACGGTCCATTAGATTTAGAGGCAACTCGCCGCGAGGCCTTTCGTCTCGGCGGCGCGGGAATCGCCGGCTATTGGTTCGCCCCGCTGTTTTCGCCCCAGAACGTGCGCGCGGCGGCGAAGGTAAGCCCCCGCGGAACCGCCCGTTTCTGTATTTTCCTGATGCTCGATGGCGGCCAGAGTCATGTGGACGCCTGGGATCTGAAGGAAGGCAAATGGACGCCTCCTAATTTCGACGTCAAAGAAATCCGCCCCGGCGTGAAGTGGCCCATGGCGCTTTACCCGCGCCTGGCAGGGCAACTCGACCGTGTCACTCTCGCCCGCTCCGTCGAAACCTGGGATGCCGTTCACGGCCGCGCGCAGTATTACGTGCAGGCCGCGCACGCGCTGAATCCCGCGCTACAGAAGGAAATACCGCCGATCGGTTCCGTTGTTGCCATGGAGAGAGCCTCGCGCCGCCGCCCCGGCGACACACTTCCACCCTACGTCGCGCTGAATGTGACACAGAGCCAGGCCGGGTTGTTGAAGTCCGGCTTCCTGCCCGCATCGTACTCTCCGTTCCACGTCGACACGAGCAGCAGCATGTCCGCATACTCGCTCGACCGGGAGAACCAAGCCGACTTTCACCGCCGCTGGCAACTCCTCAAGAGTTTCGACGCGCGCCTCCGCAACGACAACTCCCTCGCCGCCAAGGCCTATCACGACTACAACGATCATTACGAGGGCGCGGTTCGTCTGATGTCCGACCCGCGCGCCGCGGCATTATTCAAGATCGCACCGGAGGAGCGAAAGCGTTACGGCGAAACCACCACCGGCGATGCCTGCGTGCTTGCCCGAAATATCGTCGAAGCCGATGCGGGAACAAATTTCATTTTCCTGCAGCAGAATGGCTGGGATCATCATAAGGACATCTACGAGGCGAAGAACCACTACCGCCTTTCGATCGATCTCGACAACGCGCTTGCCTCACTGCTCACAGATCTGGGAGAGCGGAAACGCAAGGACGGGCGGTCACTCCTCGATGAAACGCTGGTCATATGCATGGGCGAGTTCGGACGGACGCCGGGTGATCTGACCGGGCTCAAGGGGCGCGACCACTACCAAAAGGCGATGACCACTCTGTTCGCCGGGGGCGGCGTCAAAGGCGGCCGGGTCGTCGGACGGACCGACGAGATTGGTGCGAAGGTCGTGGAATCCGGATGGGAGGTCAAGCGATCCATATTCATGGAAGACATCGCGACCACGATCTATTCCGCCATGGGGATCGACTGGACTAAGACCGTAAGAGCGACGCCTTCAGGGCGGGAATTTTTCTATGTGGAGCCCTTCGCGGCGCAGGGTTACGTGGCGAACCGCGAAATTTCGCCGCTCTTCGTTTAACTTTTCAGAGAAAGGAAACATATGATCGTTCGCCGAGTACTGATCCTGTTGGCCGGGACGTGTCTTTACGCCGCAACCCTTCCGAAATCGAATCCCGAGGAAGTCGGTGTTTCAAAGGAGAGGCTCCGGCGCGTTCACGCCCTCATGAAGCGCTACATCGATAGCGGCGAAATCGCCGGATCTGTCACGCTGGTTGCCCGTCGCGGGCGCATCGCGCACCTTGAGGCCCAGGGCGTCTCTGATATCGAAACGAAGAAGCCGATGACCACGGACGCGATCTTCCGCCTGGCTTCGATGACAAAGCCGATTGCAAGCGTCGCTGTCATGATGCTTCATGAGGAAGGGCACTTCCTTCTGACTGATCCCGTTTCGCGCTGGCTCCCGGAATTCAAGAATCCCAAAGTAGCGATCCCAAACGCGCCGCACGAACGGGCGGGCGCTGGCTTCCGTCTCGTGCCGGCTGATCGAGAAATTACCATTAAGGACCTGCTCACGCATACCGCAGGTTTGGCCAGTGGCACCGCCGGCCCCACTGTCGAGCTTCTAAAGAAGATCTCGCGCAAGCCCGACGACACGCTCGCCGGTTACATCCCAAGACTTGCCGGGCTCCCGCTGAACTTCCAGCCGGGAACTGCCTGGGAATATGGTCCAGCGACTGATGTCCTGGGCCGTCTTGTCGAGGTGGTCTCCGGACGGAATCTGGATCAGTTTTTCCGCGAGCGCATCTTTATGCCACTCGCAATGAACGACACGTATTTCTATCTGCCCGTCGAAAAGCTTCCGCGCCTCACAACCGCATATGCGAAAGGTGAGAAGGGCTTGCAAAAACTGACCGCGCCTGGTCCCGCGTCGAGGACGGGCCGATACTATTCAGGCGGTGGCGGGCTGGCCGGCACTGCCGAGGATTATCTTCGATTCTGCCAGATGATGCTCGACGGCGGCGTTCTTGAGGGCACGCGCCTGGTGAGCAGAAAGACGATCGAACAGATGACGGCGAACCACATCGGGAAGCTTCCAATGTGGAACGATACGCTGCACGGATACCGTTTCGGGCTGGGCCTTCGAGTTCGAGCGAATCAGGGCGAAGCGGCTTTACTCGGATCGCTGGGGAGTTTCGGATGGGGCGGCGCGTACGGCACTTATTTCTGGGTCGACCCGAAGGAACAGATGATCGGAATCCTGATGATTCAGTTGATGCCGTACGCCCACGTCAACATTCGTCATGAATTCCAGAACGCCGCGACGCAGGCGATCGTCGATTAGAATTAGCAACGGTGACGCCGTTTACGGAGCGATAGCTCCCGGTTCGGTACCTGCATCCATGCAATACTACGCTGATTTCGAGAACTGTCAGTTTGTTATCTTCTACAGTATCCCGCGCGTGCGAAGCCAATCAGCCAGGCGCGCGCCCCACGACGACAGTGTCGCGTCGGTTGAGGCCAAGCCCACACCGTGTGCTCCGCGTTCATAGATGTGGAGTTCGGCCGGAACACCCGCCTTTCGTAAGGCCAAATAGAACGCCACGCTGTTTTCCGGCGGCACGCCCGCGTCGGCGTTCGTATGAAACAGGAAAGTCGGCGGTGTCTCCGCGGTCACATGGAATTCGTTCGATAGCAGATCCACGAGTTTCGCATCGGGTTCTTCGCCGAGGAGATTGCGCTTCGACCCTTTGTGCGTGTACGGGGCTGTGAAGCTGATCACCGGATAGGACAGGATCATGAAATCCGGCCGCGTACCGCGGTCGAAGTGGGTGCCGGCCGTCGAAGCCAAATGCCCGCCCGCAGAGAAGCCCCACACGCCGAGCCGCGACGGATCGAGATGCAACTCGGCGGCGCGGGAGCGCACCATCCGGATCGCCTGCTGAACATCCTGCAAAGGCGCGGGGTGGCGGTAACGGGGCCCCAGGCGATACTTCAGAACGAACGCCGCGACGCCAAGCGAATTCAGCCACTGCGCGATCTGCTTGCCCTCGTGATCCATGGCAAGCGCGCCGTATCCGCCGCCGGGGCACACAACGACGCCCGCGTGAACGGGCTTTTCGTCCTTCGGCAAGTAGAGGCTGAGCGCCGGCTTGTCCCCATCGGTATCGCCCAAAGCTCCCGGAGCCCCTTGCGGCCAGAGCAATTCGGGCTTCGCGTCAGGCGCGTTCCGCTGGGCGAAAAGACTTGCGGTCAGGAGTGCGCATAGGAGGAGACGCGGCACGAGCCTCATCTTATCGCGTCCCTGTAATTGAAGGGCGGCTTCTGGCCCGGCGGAATCCGCGAGCGGTACTCGAACCCGGCGCGCCGCTTATCGAAGTTCTTGCGAGCCTCCACTATCGCCGAGGGTTGCTCCAATAGATCGAGCGCGCTCAACGCGAGCGTTTTCGCGGCAACCATCATGCCCTTCCGGCCGATAGAAGATCCGGCGCAGGCGGCGGACTGCCAACTGTGCCCAGGAGTTCCGGGAACGTAGGTTGCGGTGGTCAATTGAGCCGTGGGCAAAACCCAACTCACGTCGCCAGCGTCGGTCGATGCCGATCCCGGACCATCGGTGGGAACCTGGATCTTCTCCTGGCTCCCGATGGCAAGCGGTTCCTCCGCTACGAAAGTCTTACGCAACGTCTGGGCGAAAAGCAGTTCTTCGGGCTCGTACCGGACACCGCCGGCGATGCGCAGGTTGCGGTCGATGAGGACCGACAGCGGGCCATTCGGAAGTATGTTGTAGACGCTGTTGACGATCTGCTGCTCCATGCGGGTCTCCGTGCCAAGCGCGCCCGCTTCGGCGCACCTTACGATGCGCTGCCAAACACCATCGAGAGTGGGCATATCGGGATGCCGGGCATAATAATAGGCTTCGGCGAAGTCGGGAACGATGTTTGGCGCCGCGCCGCCATTCGTAATCACATAGTGGATACGCGTCGAGTCAGGGACGTGCTCACGCAGCATCTCGACCGCATGGTTCATCAGCATGATCCCGTCGAGCGCGGAGCGGCCTTTCTCGGGCGCGGAAGCCGCGTGTGACGCCCGTCCGTAAAATCGGAACTTGGCGGAGATGTTGGCGAGCGAGCTTCTCTTCGTCGCTTCGTTCGATCCTCCGGGATGCCAGGTCAGCGCGACGTCACAATCCTTGAAAGCTCCGGCGCGGATCATATAAACCTTGCCGCCTCCGCCCTCTTCGGCGGGAGTGCCGTAAAAGCGAATTGTCCCGGCGAGCTTTCGGGCGGCCATCTCTTCCTTGACCTCGATTGCCGCGAAAGCCGAAGCCGTCCCTAAGAGGTTATGCCCACAGCCATGGCCCGGCGCGCCTTCGACCAACGGCTTCCTTCCAGGCGCCGCTGCCTGCGAGAGACCGGGAAGCGCATCGTACTCGCCCAGGAGTGCGATTACCGGCTTGCCTTCGCCCCACGTTGCCGTAAACGCCGTCGGCATGCCGCCAACGTAATCCTCGATCCGGAATCCCGCGCTTCGCAGTTCGGACTTCAGAAGCTCGCTGCTCCTCGTTTCCTTATATCCAACCTCGGCAAATTCCCAGATACGCCGGGAGATTTCTCCGTACAGGCCTGCGCGCGAATCCATCCGGTCGAGCAGGGCCTGGCGGGCAGATAGGCGCTCCTGCCCATGCGCCAGAGCCGTAATCAACGTCATCAAAGCAATACCCACAAACAAACGCATGGCCGAATGTTAACATGAAGGTTCCCTTCCGAAACTCTATGCCGCTGCGTTTCTTCAATACCCTGACGCTTGCCACGGAGGAATTCACTCCTCGGCAGGACAACACCGTGCGCATGTACACCTGCGGCCCCACTGTCTACGATTTCGCGCATATCGGCAATTTCCGCACGTTCACGTTCTACGATCTGCTGCGCCGCGTACTGAAGCGCCGCGGATTCAAGCTCGACCACGTCATGAACATTACCGACGTCGAGGACAAGATCATCCGCAACGCGATGGCTCATGGCCAGTCGCTTGGCGATTACACCGAAAAGTATACGAAAGCGTTTCTCGAAGACTGCGGCTCTTTGCGGCTCGACACCCCCGAGCGCATCGTGCGCGCGACCGATCACATCAAAGAAATGGCCGAGGCGATCACCGGACTGACCGCGAAAGGCTGCACTTACGAAAGCGAGGGTTCCATCTATTTCCGCATCGCCGCCTTTCCGGGGTACGGTAAACTCTCGCACAACGATTTCACGGGCATTCGCGCCGGCGCCCGGGTTGACGTGGACACCTACGAGAAGACCGACGCCCGCGACTTCGCCTTGTGGAAAGCGGCGAAGGATGGCGAGCCAAGCTGGGACGAAGGCGCCGGACCGGGCCGTCCCGGCTGGCACATCGAGTGCTCGGTGATGGCGATCAAGTATCTGGGCGATACGCTCGATATTCACGCGGGCGGCGTCGACCTGACATTTCCTCATCACGAAAACGAGATCGCGCAAGCGGAGGCTCTCACCGGCAAGCCGTTTTCGCGATTCTGGCTGCACTCCGAGTTTCTGATGGTGGAAGGCCAGAAGATGTCGAAGTCTCTCGGCAACTACTACACCCTGCGGGACCTATTCGCTCAGGATTACTCTCCTGAATGCGTGCGGTACTTGCTGGCATCGGTGCCGTATCGCAAGGCGCTGAATTTCACGTTCGACGGTTTGAAGTCCGCCGCAACTGCAATTGAGCGGCTACGCAACTACAAACTTCGCCTTGAAAGCGGCAAGTTCCCCGCGGGAACGAGCGAAGAGATGCAGATGCGCGCGGCCCGTGCATCCGCGGCGTTCGAAGACGCGCTCGACGACGACATGAATACGGCGCAGGCGCTTGCCGCCGTGTTCGAGTTCGTGCGCGAAACTAATACCGCCATGGACGCGGGCGAGTTCCGCGCGGGCGATATCCCGCCGGCGCTCGACGTTCTCGAGCGCTTCGACTCCCTGTTCGACGTACTGCGTCCCTCCATAAAGTCGGACGCCATCGCGGACGCGGACGTAGAGGCACTGATCGCGGAGCGGACGCTGGCGAAAAAATCCCGCAACTTCCAGCGCGCCGACCAGATCCGGCAGGAGTTGCTTGCGCGGGAAATCGTTCTGGAAGACACCAAAGACGGCGTGCGCTGGAAGAGGAAGTGACGATGAACATTCATACCAGGGCGGTTCACGCCGGCGACCGGAAAGCGGCCGGTCGGCACGTTCCCGTTACCACGCCCATTCACGCGGCTTCGAGCTATTTTTACAAAGACATCGAGGAACTCGATCGCGTGTTCGGCGGGGAGCAAGCCGGCTTCTCCTACGCGCGGTACGGTAACCCATCTAACGCCGCGCTCGAAGAACTTACAACGGAACTCGAGAGCGGCCACGGGTCGCTCGCGTGCAGTTCCGGCATGGCAGCATTGCAATTGGCCATCCAGACTGCGCTGACCGACCGCCGCAAAGCCGTGCTCGCCGCGGACGCGCTCTTCGGCGCGACGTTCAACCTGCTGATGACGGTCTTTGGCCCCCTGGGCGTGGATGTCAGGTTCGTCAACATGTGCGATCTCGAAGCCGTCGCGCGAGCCATCGATGAACAGAAGCCGGGCTGCCTCATGATGGAGACGATCTCGAATCCCATGCTTCGTGTGGCGGATCTCGACAAGATCGCGGCACTCGCGCAGGCCGCGGGCGCGGCGCTGATCGTGGACAACACATTCGCCACGCCGCTGCTGGTGAAGCCGATGGAACGCGGCGCGAGCCTCGTGGTCCACAGCCTGACGAAGTACCTGGCCGGACACGGCGACGTGATGGGCGGCGTGGTGGTCTCGGACGAGCCACATTTCGCAACCATGACCGCGCTCTCTCGCGTGACGGGCCCGGCGCTTGGACCGTTCGAATGTTTTCTCGCGATGCGGGGCATCAAGACGTTCCCTTTGCGCATGGAGCGCCAGTGCGCGAACGCCTGCCGCGTGGCTTCCGCCCTGTCGGTGAATGCGAATGTGGAGCGTGTCTATTTTCCGCAGGACCCCGCGCATCCCGATGCCGCCGCGATCCGCCGCCTGTTCCGCGAGGGCCTGTTTGGCGCAATCGTTTCTTTCGAGCTAAAGGGTAATGGGCGCGAGGGAGTGTTCCGTTTCATGAACGCGCTGAAAATGGTGGTGCCGGCGACGTCGCTCGGCGACGTTCACACGATGACGCTGTACCCGGCGATTAGTTCGCACCGCGAAATCAGCCCGAAACAGCGCGCCCGTATGGGCATCGGCGACAACCTCGTGAGGCTCTCGGTGGGTATTGAGGCTGCCGAAGATATTCTGGCGGATCTCGATCAGGCTTTGGCCTCGATTTCGAGCTAAGAAACGGCAGTCAGATCTCTCTCAGCCGCCCTGCCATGCGCCGCGCGTCAAGTAAGATGGTTACGTGTTCCTCCTCGGCACGCTTGCCGTTCTGACCGCAGTCTTAGCCCTGGCGCCGCTCTATGTTGTCCTTCCACTGACGGAGCAATCGGCGACGCTGCTCGACCTTTCGCTGAGCGTCCGCCACGTGAGTCCCTTAGCATGCTTGTTGCTGGCGGCAACCGCCACCGCCTGGTTCGCAATCAAGTGGCGCAAGTGGACGGGCAGACTCCGGACCGCAGGTGTGGCTCTGCTGCTGGTCGCGCTTTCCGGCGCGGCGCTCACGCGGATCAACATTGTCGAGAGGATCTTTCCGCCCGCGGATGGAGCGGTTCTCGCCGAGATAGCCCGGTTCGTGGATGTCGCGGATACGGACATTGTGATCGGCGTGAAAATGGGCGTCGAAACCCGCGCCTATCCCGTCCGATTCCTTGCTCATCACCACATGTGGAACGACAAGCTGGGCGGCGTTCCGATCCTTCCCAACTATTGAACGCTCTGCCACACCGGTCTGGTGTGGAGCCGCGTCGTGGATGGCCGGGCGCTACGCTTTCGCCTGGGAGGAATTAACAACATGAATTTCCTCATGTACGACGAGGAAACCGGAAGCTGGTGGCAGCAGATCAGCGGGGAGTGTCTCTTTGGGCCGTTGAAAGGCAGGAAGCTGACGCGTATTCCAAGCGACGAAGTGACGCTAGCCACGTGGCGCGCTGAATATCCGGAGAGCACCGCGGTACGATTCATGGGAGGAATCCGCTATCCGAAGTCCGACTGGGAGAAGCGCATCTCGACGCTCCCCGCGGCCGGCGGCTCCAAGAGCCGGAAGGACCTTCCTCCCCGCGAACTTGTCGCGGGTATCGAATTCAACGGCGCAAGTGTGGGGTTTCCTATGGAAGCGCTACGCGCCAGTGGACCGGTGAATCACGCGGTGGGAGGTGAACCGGTTCTTGTTGTGGCAGGTAAGGACGGCAATTCGGTGCGGTCGTTCTTCAGGCGGCTCGGCGGGAACGTGCTCATTTTCTACAAAGCTCCGGACACCGCGGACTTTGCACTCGTCGACGAAGCCACGGGTAGCCGGTGGGACTTCTCCGGCCGGGCGATCGCCGGGCCGCTCGCAGGTCAGCAGCTAGAACGCATTCAGAACACGAAGGACTTCTGGTTTGACTGGCAGCGATATCATCCTAAAACGACGGTCTACCGCGTGGGACGCTAAGGTTATCGCGACCGAACCGTGCGGCAGCGGCCCGGTGGCAAGCCGATGACGAAAAGCGATCGGCGCCGGTGGGCGGTGAGAACTCGGGCATCCACCTCCGCGGAAAGGAGGCGCCCGATGTGCACGGGGGTTTCAGATGCCGGGCGACGATTCTGGCAGCCTGTACTGGGGCTGAGTGTGGCGGGTCCAATACGCTGCAGGAAGGACGCCTGGAACCGCCTGCGCGATCTCCGCGAGAGGAACCACATCATCAGGATCGAGCCTTTTGATCTAAGGAACTCACCCGATTCGAGTGGAATGAGCGCGTAGCCCATTGATTTTGCATTGGCATGAAGCTTGGCTTCGCGCCGCTTTTGATAACGAAGTTGGTCTGCGGCCAACTTGGAGTCGTCGAACTCCTGGCGGGTCGAGATCAGATGGAAGATGATCAGACCCAGCTTGTGTGCTGCCGCGGTGATTGCCTTAGGTGGGCCGAATTAAGCCCGCATCCGGCGGTAGAAATCGCCAAGTGCGCCATGCGCGGATCGCGCGGGTCATTCGTCCTTCAGCGCCACGGATGGGAGCGCTGCGATGAGAGGCGCTCCCAATTGCTCGAATCGCTCGAATGAGCTCTCGGGCCTCGCCGTCAAGTTCAATGTAACTCTCTTGCCTCCTACCGCCGGAGTGCCAGAACGGCATTCAGACCGCCGAAGGCAAATGAGTTGGACAGAGCGAACTCAACCTCGGCCGGCCGCGCGACGTTCGGGATTACGTCCAGGTCGCATTCGGGGTCCGGTTGCGTGTAGTTTGCCGTCGGGGGTAAGAGTCCGTTGCGCAGAGCGAACGCCGTCGCCGCGGCCTCGATAGCGCCCGCGGCGCCGAGCGCGTGGCCGTGCATCGACTTCGTGGAACTGACCGCCAGTTTGTCCGCGTGAGCGCCGAACACGGCGCGGATGGCTGCCGTTTCCGTGCCATCGTTTGCCTGCGTGCCCGTGCCATGAGCGTTAATGTACCCGATGCTCTCCGGTTTTAGACCGGCATCGCGAAGGGCCGCGCGCATCGCACGGGAAGCGCCGGCCGAGGATGGCTGTGTGATATGGCTTGCATCGGCTGACATGCCGAAGCCAACGATCTCGCCGTAGACTGTGGCCCCACGCGCCTTGGCGCGGTCGAGCGGCTCAAGCACCATCATGGCTGCGCCTTCCCCAAGTATCATCCCCGAGCGGTTGCGCGAAAATGGGCGGCATGTGTCCCCGGACACCACTCGCATCGCCTCCCACGCCTTGAGTATGCCTACGCTGAACGTGGCTTCGCTGCCGCCCGCGAGGGCGAGGTCGACTTGCCCCATGCGCACCATCCAGTAGGCCTGCCCCAGGGCGTGAGTGGCCGAGGAGCAAGCCGTTGAAATGGTGTAACTCGGGCCGGTAATGCCGAACTCCATGGAGAGGTGGCTTGCGCCGGCGTTCGCCATTACCTTGGGGATCGTCAGTGGATGGACGCGGTTGTGGCCAAGCTTATAAAGTTCCACGAAGCCGGCATCCTCCGCCGACTGGCCGCCTACACAGGACCCGGTAACGATGCCTGCGTTCTCCCTAAGGTCAGGAGTCCACTCGATGCCGGCCTGTGCGACGGCCTCACGGCCGGCGATGACCGCAAACTGCGCGAAGCGATCCATGAAATCCGCACGCTTCTCCTCGAAATACCGCGACGAATCGTAGTCCTCTACTTCGGCGCCGTTTCGAAACCGGAGAGTCGCGGTATCCACCGATTTGAGCGGGCGAATACCGCATTTTCCCGCCGCGAGCGACGCCCAGAATTCGGAAACATCGCGCCCGATCGCGGAGATTACGCCGATGCCCGTGATAGCGACTCGATGATTTGCCACCGGCTAGTTTACGGCGGAGGCCGGGTCCGCGGCCTCCTTCTCCGATACAAGTCTCGACACGCCTTCAACCATCTGGCGCACATCGCGGATCTGTTTCGCGGCTTCGTCGGGAATGGTAATGTCGAACTCGTTCTCGAGTCCGAACAGGATGTTGACGCCGTCCATGGAGTCGATGCCAAGTTCCGCGAACTTACCGTCAATGGTGATCTTATCGAATGGAATCCGCTGCGTGGCGGCGATCACGGAGAATACGCGCTGTGTCAATGGGTCGTCGGGCATACGATTTGGCTTACCGTTTCAAAGGCGAATCCGCGCGCCCTGAGGGCGGGGAGGAGGATGCGGACGGCTTCAAGAGTTGCGCCCAGGTCCGGGCGGGGGTGGAGTTGACGGCCATCATGCAGACAGACGATGGCGCCATTGTGGACCTTGCGAAGGACCCGGGCGGCAATCGCTTCGCCGGACAGTCTCCAGTCGCGGCCGAGTACGCTCCACATCACTCCCATCAAGTTACGCTTGTTCTGCGCTCGGCGGAGACCGAACCACCGCACTCCGAACGGGGCGCGGAAGAGCCGCGGCGTAACCCCCGTGGCCTGCCGGATGGCGTCTTGAGCGCGTCCGATTTCGAAGTCGATCGCGGCGGGCCGAAGGCGGCAGAAAAGAGGATGGGACCAGGCGTGGTTCCCAATTTCGTGACCGGCGGCCGCGGCGGCGTGGGCGGTCTGAGGGAAACGCTCCACATTCATCCCACACTGAAAAAAAGTCGCGAAGGCCCCGTGCCCGTCAAGGATGTCCAGGAGTTGTTCGGTCCCGGGACTCGGGCCGTCGTCAAACGTCAGTGCCACGGAACGGCGAGCGGCCGTTCCCCGATAGACCGAAGGTGCGAACAAGGCCGCGGACCGCCCGCGCACAGCGTAGGCCATCAGCGCGGAAGCGGAGCAGGCCGCCACTCCGGTGAATACTCCCAACATGGGCGAATTGTAACATACGGCATTGTTTTTCCAAATCGACGGTCAGACAGGACAGACAGGACTGGGATGCGCTCACTACGCCGAGCCCATGGAAGCTTTTTCGCAGAATTCTTTGGTAACCCGGTTACGGTGGGCGAACATATTGCGGAGACCCAGACGCACCAACCAGCCGAACAGCGTGTTGACGAGTGAGCCGCCTGGCAGTTCATATTCAATGCGGTCGGTAAGTCGTGCCTTGACCCCGGCAGCCTCAAATTCGTGCCGGTGGACCCACTTCGCGAACGGTCCTTCTACCTGCCGGTCTTCAAAGAACTGATTCCTCTCGTACGCGGTATGCAGTGCAACCCAGCGGAAGCTGCAAACGCGAAGTTCCACGCGCGCGCCGATCTTAATACCCCCCGTTCGGTGGATAATCCGTACCGGCGGAAACGCCGGCGCCAACAGAGAGAGCGCATCATCCCGTTCGTGGAAGCGGAAGACTTCCTCGACCGATGCATCGATAAGGACTCTTTTGACGAACGCGGGCACGTTTTCAGTCTACCTGGGTGCCGGTGCACACGCCAGCGAGCTACAGCCGGAGACGGCTTGCTCTATCCCTGAAGGGACCGGTGAGGCTAGAAGAAACCCGGCCGTTATCGAAGTGGCTTTCGTGGGCATGGACTTGCGCTGGCAGCAACAGAGCAGCCGTCATTGCGATGATGATCGAAGACAACCTGACCGTTCCCGATTGAACAGGCCTGTGCGGGCAACGGGCATTTTCCAGGCAGCCGCTACCTAAAATCTCCATCCACCCGTGTATTTTCGCCTGCCAATCCGCGGCATGCGACTCATGGGTGTCCTTGGTCATGGTAAGACGGAAGAGCCCGCTTTGGACGCCGGGGTCTCAACAAGATAAAATGGTTCCGCGCCGCTATCGTCCCAAATCTTGCATCGCGCGCCATCCGCGGTCTTGCGGAAAGGCGCGATGGAGATTCCTCACGGATCTGGTCGATCGGGCAGCCTGCGGAGTCGACTGATTCATGCGAGGAGTAACGCGGGCGAATTTGGGTGCTTCACACGAGAGCACGGAAAGGATAGCGGGTTGTCCGCTAAACTGGAGGAGCGATGCGACGATTGGTCACTTTTGTTCTGGGCTTGGCGGCCGTTGGATCCGGTCAACAGGTTACCGACAGCCGGACTGCCGAGATTAGAGGCGGCGGCAGAGAAGGGAAGTGCACGATCGAAGTGGATGTCGATGACATCGCCGAGGTCGATATTGCTGGGAATCGTGCCCAAATTCGCACGTTTGCGGGCGGGCCGGCACGGATTGTCCGGTTCGTTTGCAACCAGGCGATGCCTGGTATCCCCTACGATTTCCGCTTTCAGGGGATCGATGGACGGGGGCGGCAGACTTTGCTCCGGGAACCGGGGCGTGGTCCTGCGGTTGTGCGGATCGACGATCCAAAGGGTGGGCGGGAAGGATACACCTTCGATATCTTCTGGCGTGGGGCAACCGGGGTGCGGCCGAACATCGGCGAGCGCCCTGGCTTTGAAGGTCCTCTGGATCGCGTTGATCGCGGCGGAAACAGCGGCTGGAGTCGCGAACTGAATTTTCGCGGGCGCGGCGCCGGTGAGTACCGTTCCAATCGCGGCCCCACGGACCGGTTGCTCGACTGCCGGGTTTCGATCCGCCGGAATGGGGACATCGAAGTACGCTTTGATTCGGATCGCGCGTATTCCCTAGTCCTGACCGGGCGCGTCTTGCGGATGGAGCAGGATCGCATCTATGCCGCGATGAATGGGAACGGTATCAGCGGAGAAATGACGATCGACATCGAGAATCGTGATAGAGTTGCCGGGATATACATGGCTGGCCGTGGGCGTGACAGGTTTGAGATTCGTTGGCGGAACTAACGGGCATTCTTCAATCCACGGTTGGCATCGCCGATGAATTCGTGCCAATTGATGGCGTCCCCCAGGTGTTTCGACACACGGGTGCCGGCGGAAACTTCACGCACAACTCCCATTAATCCTCGGGACGCCGGCCCTTTTTCCTTCCTGGGCGCGGTCCTTGCAGATATCGTGAATCCGGGCGGATGATGTAAGTTCGGGCGCCGGTTCAACGGCGCCGCGCAGTGCTCCTTCCGCCCCTAGCTGTCGATGTGGCGGTGTCCTTCCTATGAGGTATCCTGATCCCGGTTCCAGGTTCGTTCCGCGCTGATACCTGACTCTTCCTGTAAGGCGTATTACACATATGGCAATTCTCCAACCATTTGAGATCGCACCTCTTTTGATACAATGGGGATCTCCCAATGGCGAAGACTGAAAAGGAACATCGCGAGGATATTTGCGAGATCGGACGGCTCGTCTATCAAAAGGGCTGGGTGGCGGCGAACGACGGCAACATCACAATCCGTCTCGACCAGGAGCGCATCCTCGCAACTCCCACCGGCGTCAGCAAGGGGATGATGCACCCAGACGATCTAATCATCGTCGACATGCAGGGAAACAAGATTTCGGGGCGGAAGGAGCGTACTTCGGAGATTGCGATGCACACCACTGTGTATGGTCTGCGTCCTGACATCCGGTCGGTTGTACACGCGCACCCGCCTGTATCCACGGGCTTTGCGGCCGCGGGACGCCCGCTGAATCTGGCGCTGCTTCCGGAAGTCATCATTGGGCTGGGATGTGTGCCGCTTGCGGCGTACGGTTTACCGGGGACGCCCGCTTTGACCGAACCGATGCTCCCGCTGATTCCCAAGTACGACGCGATCATGATGGGCAATCATGGCTCCGTCTGCTACGGCGAAGACGTATACAAGGCGTTCTTTCGGATGGAAACACTGGAACATTTCGCGCGTATTTCGCTGGTGGCGGAACTGCTGGGCGGGCCGACCGTGCTGCCGCGCTTGGAAGTCGACAAACTGCTCGATTCGCGCACGCGCTACGGAGTGAAATCGCGCTCGGGCGGAGAACCTGGCTGTCCCGTGGTCGCAGAAGACCTGGCGGCCGGGGGAGTCTCCGCTGAAGAGAAATTCGTCGTGACACGAGCCGAACTGATTGCGCTGGTGGATGAAGCGGTCAGGGCGCGCGGTATTGCATAGAGTGATATCGCATAGAGAGGATCTGGAGGATTTTCATGGGTGAAGCTTTAGGAATGATCGAGACGCGCGGACTTGTGGCAATGATCGAGGCTGCTGACGCGATGGTCAAGGCCGCCAAGGTGACTCTGGTGGGGTGGGAAAAGATCGGGTCCGGTTACGTCACGGCAATGGTCCGCGGCGACGTGGCGGCCGTTCGCGCTGCCACGGACGCAGGTGCGGCTGCCGCACGGCGAGTCGGCGAATTGATCGCAGTGCACGTGATTCCTCGCCCTCATCAGAGCCTGGAAGACGTGCTGCCGATCGGCAAGAGTTCCAAGTAGGCCGCGATGATTCTGGCCCGCGTCGTGGGCACGGTGGTCGCTACCCGTAAGGACCCGCGCCTGGAAGGCAAAAAGTTGCTGATTCTCAAGCCGATCACCCCGGATCGGAAGGACGAAAGCAATTACGTGGTTGCTGTGGACACGGTCGGTGCGGGCTTTCGCGAGACCGTGCTCGCGGTTTCCGGCAGTTCGGCCCGGATGGCAGAAGGCTGCAAGGACCTACCCGTCGATACGGCGATTATCGGCATCGTCGACAATATCGAGATGGACGGCTGACCATGTACCTGGGAAAAGTGGTTGGCCATGTCTGGGCGACGGCAAAGGACGAAAACCTCAAGGGGCAGCGTCTGCTCGTGGTGCAACCGCTCACGCCTGAGCTGAAAAACACAGGGAAGCGGCTGGTCTGCACGGACTGCACCGGCGCGGGTGCGGGCGAAATCGTCTACTATTGCGGCGGCAAGGAATCGAGCTTTCCGTTCCTGCCGACCGAAGTTCCGACGGACCGAACCATTGTCGGCATCGTCGATTCCCTTCATCTGAAGGGGCAGGCTTGAAGGGACAGCGCAGATGTTGATCGCACGAGTGGCCGGTGAACTGACAGCGACGCAGAAGCACCCGAGCCATGAAGGGCGAAAGCTGTTGCTGGTCCAACCGCTGAATTTAGATGGGACGGACCGCGGGGACGCAGTTGTGGCCCTGGATGCCGTTGACGCAGGCGTAGGCGACCGCGTCCTGCTGCTGACCGACGGCTTCGGCGCGATGACCGCCGTGGGACGCCCTCATTCACCCATCGACATGGCCGTTGTCGGCTTCCTGGATCGCTTCGACCTTTTCGCGATTTCGTCTTCGGAAACCATCAGGAAGCGCACCGCTAAGGCCGCGCCCAGGCATAACTTGAACATCTCAACTGCCGAATAGGTGTGGTGAGGCTCTTGCAAAATTCTGGAGTTCGGACATCCATTCTGACAGCAGAGGGGCGTCGTTTGGCTGCTGAGCGTACTTTGTCGCGAATGCCGAGCCGTTGAATCAACATTTTGTCGCTCGAACCCGAACGTTCCCGGAT
>SXGT01021267.1_pt1 | contig 17666 bp, 12 predicted proteins | sample 3176221 | NCBI WGS metagenome assembly SXGT01 (sample SAMN11356862, study PRJNA531348) | freshwater metagenome | isolation source: freshwater sample F1-120 | place: China: Fuxian Lake, Yuxi | collected 2017-12-25
CAAGTGCATCCCAGTAGCTCGAAAGGTTCCTCAGTCAGCCTCCGGATGCTGTACACGGTGCTCTTCTCTTAGTCAATGGGCACTCCAGGTTGTGACAGTTATCCCATGCAACATTGAATGTTTGATTCTGTTGCCAAGTCCCTTAAGCTTTCTGCAGGGTGGTCTTCCAGATTGAAACTGTGTCTGAGCCTGCCGCCAGACATTTTCTTGGACGGAAGTGTGAGCCTGCCGCCAGACAAACTCCAGCCGGAGCTCAGGGTCGTCTGGTCGAGCACATTTTGTGTTCTCCTCTGCTAGTGTGTTGGGGGTGGTAACGCTTAAAAGACTGGTTGCCCACTTGCTTGCGTGTAACCGGTTTTGAAATTTAATGTACAGGCGACCTTGGATCACAATGTATTTCAATATCGACCTCACAGTTGACTCGCCAAGGTCAAGTTTCAGATTGCCTTTGAGTTATTTTGTAGACTAGGTCGGTGCCCGCAGTGCTGCTGCGATGGGTTCGGTCAAGGAGCATGTGTGTCGGGGTGCTTGGTGGCCGAGTCCGGCCAGGACTTGGAAAGTCATTATGAGGTTTCACCCGGACGGGCCTGAGTTTCGCAATCGGGTTTGGTCCGGCTGGTCCGTTTTCGGAGCCAGTGGTGCGGATTCTGTGCTGTTGGCTGGGCGGTTGGGGGTGTCGTGGTGTTGGCTCACGGCCGTTGTCCGAGTTGTGTTGAAAAAAAACAGAGGCCGGCCAACGCGCAAGTCTAAGTTTTAAATAAGGTCGCCATCTAGTTCAGACGAATCTCCCGGTGGTGCTGTGTTCGCTTTGACGTAGAAATTTGTAATAGAGTGTGCAAAAACGTGGACCCGGTTTAGGTGCCATTTTTGGATCTGAATTCGGTGTCGCCGACGACGATTCCGCACTGTTGGGCGTCACACTGGGTGCACCCACTTCCGCTGTACAAAGTGGCCCCAGAACTGGGCCCTTGATTGAGTGCGAGGGGCGGCGAGCCGTTAGCAGTCCTCTCGTTTGTGTCAAATTTTTTGTCAACCAAACGGCAGCAGACCTTTGACTGGGAAGGGGCTCGGGGCAGACAACGCGGGTCAACGTGTGTCCGTGTGTGTGTATGTGTGTGTTCGTTTCAGCACCAGTTTTGTGGTGTTACTGAAGACAAGGCCAAGAAAAATGTTTGAATCTTTAGTTGGAAGCCGCTGGTGCCTGTGAGAGCCTGCCGCCTCACGGCACCGCTGCCACAAAGGCGTACCTGAGCCTGCCGCCAGGCGTCTGGCTTGGCAGTACTTGCTAAATAACAAATAAATCGCAAAAAACTAAAGCGTGCAGTTGTTTTATGCCCCTCGATGTGTGATGAGCGAGCTCAATCTTTTTGTGTGTAGTGCATGTGGAAGTGGGCTGCTCGAACAACTACCATAACTAAACTCAGTCCTTACCCTTTACAAACCTACATTCCTTTTCTCTTGTGTGTCGCGGTGTCCAGCAGATGCTATTGTCAATCGGTCCGGCATAGCTCATATCACAGATTTCACAAAAGAGGCCTTAGAGTTGTAGCAGGGGATCTTATCGGGTTAACTCACACATTGTCAAAGCCCGTGCATAACTCGTCAGACGTAAAAGGCCAAGTGTTGCACAGTGAGAGTCGCAGCTTTGTATTGCGGCCGCGAGCTGGCTCAGATTTTGTGTTCCAGGCCACCCACCAAACGAGCGCTCAGTCTTGCAGCATGGGCATGCTGCGTCGTGATGGCCCCGAACAGCCGGAACGTGAGCAAGGGAGGCTGCCCGAGACAGGCAAAAGTGGGCCGTCCGACCGTGATGGAAGCGTGCAGCCCGCTCTGCCCGCAGCTTGTGAGCTTCGTGATGCCCATGTTCGTGAAGCCCTGAGTCGTGCCCAGTTTCGCTGGAGGTGGGCTTACAAGGTCACTCGGCGAATTTTTCGTTTGCGAAAGTATTTCTGGCAGCTGGGAGAGCTGCTGAAGACTTTCAAAGATGTTAAGGCTGTGCCGAAGTCTCGTCCCAAGTAGGATCTCGCGGTGTCCACATGTCGGTAAGGATGCCGCTTTTTCGAAGTTTAATTGTTGTTCCAGCACGTCGGGGTTGCGCGTGTCACGGAGGAAGCATCTGGTCCAGCCAAAACAAAGAAAGTGCGAGTTGTCTCACATAACTGTCACCTGAGGGTACTTCTCCTTCGGGGCATGCGGCTTACTTTCATTCCAGTTCAATTTTCCACCCTGTCCCCTCATTTCTCAATAAACTAACTTATAACCTTACGGTGTAAACGCAGCCACCTCAAACCAAGGAGGTTTCGAGTGTGAGGCGACGGAGTAAAACCCTCTGTCAGGCTAAAACTAGGCCTCGGTCAAACGCACTTGTAGTCACTATGAACTGATTTTCAACAAGTGGGAAACCTACGGGTCTTGCTTTGTTTGGGGTGTACACACGCACTTGAGCCTGCCGTCAAACGTGGAGAAATTAGTCAAGCTCGTCACTAGTCAAGGGCCGCCGCAAATTCAAGTGGAGTGTGAGCCTGCCGCCGCACTCCCCAAAACATGGTTGGCCAGGGGACGGTGGGGCGACAAGAGAGGAGCGTGATCTTACTACCAGGTATGCGACAATAAGCACCTTGCTCACTGTCAGCGGGCGAAACACAAAAAATCTCGGCTACGGTGTGAGATCCCTTTTGATTTTGTGCATTTGACTTCAATTTTTTGCCAAAGAGTGGTCCATTTGAGCCTGAGCCTGCCGCCGGGCATACCGCTTTTTGTGCAAGCTTTTTCCTGGGAGGAATGGTTACCTTTTGTGGTGAGCGGAACAAACCTGGGGATGGAGGGGACCTTGATTTCAACACAGACGAAACGAAAGTTGCCGTAGTTCGTTTCGAATTGGCCTAGCTGGGTACGAAAACTTGATAGGAACCCCGCTTGAACCACAACCTTAGCGACTCAGCATGCTCCTGCACACTATAGGCTGTGAGTTCAGCTTTCCTCGGGGTGCTACGTGATGGTGTCAGCAGGCGTATCTGTAGCAATAAGTGCACACGGCTTTGACCCGGAACCAAATGAGAATCCATCTCTCTCTCGTTTTGAGTGTTCGTGGTGAGTACGTGGTCGACAGTTCCGGGCGCCGTCTGATTCTGAATTTAGATGAGCACAGTCAAGCAGGTACTCCAGTGAGCCCCAAGCCGAAGACTCGACTTACTTGGCAAAATCCCAAACCACGTGTGCATTTTTTGGTGTGGTTTGCGAGCCCCAGGCCTGAAGCAGACCTTGAGGGCCGATGTCGGCACCAGCAATGTAGATTTTAAGGTGACGAACGTCGAATCTGCTATCGAGCATTGGATTCGTCATTCACCCCTACCCCTTCCCGTGCTTGTGACATGATGGTGTTGCTTTCCGACGCCATTTCGGCACAACGATTTGGCGCATAGTTTGCTTGCTTGGTTGAGCTCCTTCTGTGCTGTTTGCCATGGAAGCTCCCTCGCAGCACCACCCTGGTAAGCCGCGGCCTCCGCCAGGGCGAGGACATTGGGTTGAACTACTCAGTGCACGAGTAAATGCCTACCGAGCGGACCTTGAGTCTGCTGCCACCGGCAATCCTCCAGACGAACGTCTGACAGGAGCTCAGATTTTTCGAGGCCAGGGCTTGGTGTACGACCAAAACCCCAACTTGCCGGGACAGGCTCAGGAGTTGCAGGAACTCAGGTTCGGAGGAGCTCTGGCTGCCAGCTTCATTCCGCAGCGGCACATTGGCTATGTTAGTGGCAGGCCAGTGATGGTATTCTGTGTAGATTCATAAGAGCACAAAGGTTCCCACTGTTTCATCCATCTAAACATGAGCCTGCCGCCGTGTTTGGGTGGATCCTTGCAAACATGAGCCTGCCGCCATGTATGCTTGGACGAGGCCTTCAACACTTTTTGAAAGGGCATCTTTGTGCTCCACGAATCTACGAGGCAATAGTGGCGACCCACGAGCTTTCCAATCCTCGGGAGATGGAGACGTATTTCGCCAACGTGCTGTTTCCTCTAGTGCCGTTGGTCTTTTTCTCGCGGTCCAGAAAAGCTGACCCGCCTTGCGATCCCTCGCACACATTGTTCTGTTGGTGGAGGGAGTGCCGATGCTGATAAACTGATAGTGTCAGTGGTCGGTGCCCTCGATCTGGTCAAAAGTGCAAAACCCACATCCGGGTGCTCGTTTCGATTTGGTTTTGGAACACATCCGCATTGGTTTAGATAACCGCAGAAAGTCAGTCCAACGTCTTTAGTTTGGCGATATCAGTGGCCATCCATTCTTACCTGACCAGTGCGGCTGTGGTCAGACTTCACAGCGAGAGGGTGTGTGGTGTGGGCTTCGAATTTTCTCGGTGTCTTTTCGTGGGCCGAACTTGTGGGCACGATTTTATTTTGTCAGCATCAGGACTGTTTTGTGCCGTTCGCCTTGGACCCAAGGCTGCCAATGGATATTTTGTACCTTTTGTTCGAGGAAGACTTCAGGTTTGAGCAGCCCGAAGAAGAGTTTGAAAGCCGCGAGATGTTCATGAAATCACGGGCAAAACTGCCGCCTTGCGCTTCAGTGGCTTCCAACCTCGAGGCGGCGTCGGCGTCGGCCGCCACTAGTGCTGAGCCACAATTCGACCATGGAGGCTCCTTGGCAGCAGCACAGCGAGGTGCAGCAGCCAAGCAAACCGGCAGACTTGCGGGAACGACCTTTGAGCTTGCCTCCAACGCCTCAGGCAGCACGTGGAAAACGCAAGGCCCCACAGATTACTTGAAGGACTTGGTTCAGATTGCCACCGCCGCCTGCAGGGCGAAGCGAGGCAACTTCATTTGGGCTGGTTGGGTCCCCGGCGGGCCTGGGACCAAGCCGCACAGCACCACAGCACTCAACTTTGGCAGCCACCTCATTATCCTCACGAAAGCTGCAGCTTGGAATTTGGCCAATAGCTTCTTGGGAATGCCTGGTTACCCAGCGTTATCACACCCTGGCCACATCGATTTGATTTTGAAAGTTTGGTGCCGCGACAATCAAGAGCGGTTTGGCTGTTGTTACATTCAGCCAGCCATCGGCAACTACACCGCCCATGTCAGCGGCTGCTCGTCGGAGCACCTGACGTCCGTTCGGCCGAACGGCTGGGGTGACCGATGGACCCGGCAAGGAACAAGGAAGGAGCACGACTTACAGGGCCGACCTACTTATTTGTGCGGGTGGACCACAAAAGGCAACACAGAGTGGCTTTGCAAGATCGATGTGCCGGACAACAAGCTCAACTGGCGCACTTGTTGGGGTGGAGTTGGGCCGCGGCCAGGCCTGAAAGCAGAGCCTCAGGACACCGACCCTGCGGCGCAAGCATCTGCTACAGCAGCCTCGAGCTCCAGCGGGCCGGCGGTGCCGGTGCTCACGGCACGAGCCAAGAGATTGGCTCGGTCAAAGAGGGCGACGATGGGTTTCCGAAACTGGGTGGATGAACCCAATGAGGTAGTGCTCGGCGAACAAACCTTATCAAGCGGTAGCGGCTAAATTCCATGGGGAAATGTTCTTGACCATAATTTGGTGTGGTCTCCCATGTCGCCCGCAGCGGATTCCCGTTGCTGCGGAGGAAAAAATTAACATCCAAAAAGTCAGCTTTTCGTAATTGTGGGTTGACTTCTCGTTGCTTTCGCCACCAGTGAAAGTGTGATGTTAGCCGCTATCGTTCCCAAGGTTTGTTCGCCTTTCTAGGCGGACTTTGTTGTGCACCAGTTCGAGTTGGACTACTTGCATTCGCATGAGGAGGGCCAGCCGCCAATGGACGAGAGTTGGCATGTGCGCATGGCACCGGCAGCTCGCAAGCGTTTGCGCGAGTGACGTGTCTGCGAAACCAAATTGGAGTCGCCATTGTGTAGTCAACGTGGGGCCTGGTGTCTGTGCCTCTTTCGAACACTTGATTCACTTTTGGTTCTTTTTGTTGTCTTGTTTGGTGTTGTTTGTTTTTCGTTTCGTGTGTCTTGGACTCCCTTACTCTCTACTAAGTTGCTCAGACCTGCCTCTCCCTGTCTGTCTTTCGCATTTGCTTCCATATCCCTCTCTCTCGCGAAGAGCCTTGAGCTTGTTTTGTGAATTGCACTTCACGAGTGAAGCTTCCTTTGGACACGTGCTGAACCAACCGAAAGGCCGACAAGAAATCACAATGAGAGGCCGCACGTCTGGAGGGTGGGTCTTCTAAAACGAAGCTGTGTCTGAGCCTGCCGCCAGACATTTTTGTTGGTCGGAAGTCTGAGCCTGCCGCCAGACAGAAGTCCAGCCGGAGCTCAGAGGCTTTCGGTCGAACACATTTTCATTCAACAGCCACAGTACTTGTCCATATTTCTTGATTTTGCCTCGATTCCGTTTTAACGTGTTGTACTGGGAATCTGGGGCCACAAAGGTGTTCATCGACCCGGCAGTTCTGCAATCCCTTCCAGCGAGGTCCCCAGACATTCCTTTGTTTCCACAGCTGTGTTTTCCTTCATTCGTGCAGGGATCCGCAGGCTCGTGATTCAGGAAGGCAATCGCAGCAAGTTTTATATTACTCGTACCAGTTCGGGTTTGGTATTGTTTCATTGGTGTTCTCTGGTTGGAGTCCGTTCGTCCCTTATGGCCTTCATACGTTTTCAAGCGCATCCCAGAAGCAAGAAAGGTTTTCAGTCAGCCCCAGGATGCTATACACGGTGCCTCTTCTCTTAGTCAGTGGACGCTCAAGGAAGCACAGTGATTCCATGCAGCATTGAATGCTTGATCCTGTTCCCAGGTCCCTGAAGATGTCTGGGAGTGGTCTTCCAAATTGAAACTGTGTCTGAGCCTGCCGCCAGACATTTTCAAAGGCAGAAGTCTGAGCCTGCCGCCAGACATAACTCCAGCCGAAGCTCAGGGTCTGTTGTTCGAACACATTTTACAATCAACAGCCAAAGTGCTTGTCCATGGTTCTTGATTTTGCCTTGGCTGCGTTTTAAGGTGTTGTACTCGGAAACTTGGGCCACAAGGTGTTGATCGACCCGACAACACTGTAATCCCATCCAGTGAGGTCCCCAGACACTGCTTTGGTTCCACAACTGTGTTTTCCTTCATTCGTGCTGGGATCGGCAGGCTTTTGATTCAGGAAGGCAATCGCAGCAACTTTTCTATTTACATCGTACCAAATCGGGATTGGTACTGTTTCATTGGTTTTCCCTGGTTGGAGTCCGTTTGCCCTCTATTGCCATCATAAGTTTTCCTGTGCATCCCAGAAGCTCGAAAGGTTCGTCAGTCAGCCCCAGGATGCTGTACGCGGAGATCTTCCTCGTAGTCAATGGGCACTTAAGGTTGTGCCAGTTCCTCCATGCAGAATTGAATGCTTGATAGAGTTGTCAGGTATCCGAAGTTGTTTCGAGAGTGGTCTTCCAGATTAAAGCTGTGTCTGAGCCTGCCGCCAGACATTTTTCTTGGACGGAAGTCGGAGCCTGCCGCCAGACGAAAACCCAGCCGGAGCTCAGAGGCTTTTGGTCGAACATATAAGACAATCAACAGCACAAGTGATTTTGAAAGGTTCTTGATTTTGCCTCGGCTGCGTTTTTGACGTGTTGTGCTCGGCATCTTGAGCCCAAAGGTGTCATTCGACCCGGCAGCTTCGCAGTCCAACTCAGTGTATTCCCCAGACATTGCTTTGTTTCGACAGCTATGCTTTCCTTCATTCGTGCTGGGATCCGCGGGCTCTTGACTCAGGCAGACAAACGCAGCAAGGTTTTTATTTATCACGTACCAAATCGGGTTAGTACTGTTTCATTGGTGTTCTCTGGCAGGAGTCCAATCGTCCCCTATTGCCCTCATAAGTTTTGAAGTGAATCCCAGTAGTTCGAAAGGTTCCTCATTCAGCCCCAGGATTCTGTACATGGCTCCGCTGTCTCTCAGTCATTTGGGGCGCTCAATGGCGTGGCAGTTACTCCGTCAAATTGGGCCGCAAGTGATTATGACGTGGTCAAACAATTGAAGCCTCCACCGCAGCCTCAAACCGTGGGTTTTTTTCATTCGCCACTGACGTCCCACTCGCTGGGATCCACATGACCTTCGACAATTCCCGAGATAGGTGCCTCAGGCTTGTTTACATTGAAAACGCGTGGCCCACTGGTGTGTTGGCTGTCCTATGAGGTACGTCGCTCCTTCCATTGGGGCCACGGATCTTCGATCAGCCCGTTGTAGCAAACCTGTCCCTAAAAAAAGGAATCGAAGACGTCAAAAAAGAAAGCGGAACCTCTTCGCACACTATGCATGAGTATTGGACAGTTGGGCTCCCCAACCTCCAAGTCCTGCGAGGCGTCTCGTTTCATGCACTCAGGTTCGAAGGTCTTCACTTATGGAGCAAGGTCATCAGTGACCAGTCCTTGACGTTCGGTGTTGCTGACAGACACGTCGGTGGTCTGAGCACGGCTCCTCACGCCCTCCAAAACGGCAGATCAGCAAGTGGCTTTCTAATATTTTGTGACTGCAACGGTTCTTAAATTATACCCAAGTGGAACCAACAGTTCTTCGCAGACGTTGAGCTCTCGCAGTAGTTGAAACTGCAAAGACAGTTTCAGAGTGCCACGAAGTCGGTAATTAATTCTTAGTGGCTCAAGCAAACTAATTGGTGCTTGATTCTGTAGCCAGTGACTGAAGTTGTCTGGAAGGTGGGTCTCGCAAGTTGAAGCTGTGTCTGAGCCTGCCGCCAGACATTTTGTTGGTACTGAAGTCTGAGCCTGCCGCCAGACACAGCGCCAGCCAGAGTCTGCCGACAGGTATTTGAAATACACTCAGACTGCGTTTGAATTCCTGCCTGTGGGAGCTCTGAGCTAATGTTCGACCAGGTTGGAGCCCAGCTTGCCATCGGGCACTCTGCTTCCGCCCAAAACGATTAGATGGAATGAAGAGGAGCGGCACGAGCCAGAGCGAGCCACCAGCCGCAGCAGAAGACGAACCAAACCTTGGGAGCCCTCCGAACTGCCTCCCCACTCCAAAGATCCGGGCTTGGAGTATTTGGTCCCTAACAGTCTAGGTTCGGGAGTTGCCCATGAATCAGGACTGTTCACTCACTAGTGTGTTTTGGTGTTTGTCCGTTGTGGGGTCAACCGGAGCCTCATGTAGATGTCGTTCAAAGAAACGACAGGCCATGCGTAATCACTCCTGTGTGTGACCTTCATTTTTTTAATGTTCTTTTAAGAGTTTTGACATTCCTGGAACAGCAGCTTGGACCACAACTTTCATCCAAATCGATTTGAAAAGTGACATTGGAAGGTCAATTTTGAAATCGAATTTGAGGTAACTTTTGATTCAAGGTCGTTTTTTTCAAGCCCAATTCCAAGCCAGAACAAACAAAGGAGTGAGTAGTCCCATATTTAAGCATGGCCGCTCGTTAGGAAAAGCCGGGATATGTCGTTCTTGGCCTCAGGGACGCCGCGTAGCTCGAGCTAGTGCTTGACAGCCTTGCCCGTTCTGGCTTCATGGAAATTCGTTTCGCCAAACGATGTCCGTCAGTGGATCACGAATGCCCCAACAAAGCTGCCCAGATGCGGCCGAGTCGTTAAAGCGAGCCTGCCGCCGCCTGGATGGGGATCTTGCTGCTTGCCGATCAGAACTCCGCAAGTTATTGCGGACTCGCAGGACTCGGGCGAGCAAGTTGATATCCTACCAAGAGGGGGCGTTCATCATGCTGTGCAGGTGGGGAGGTGATGTTGAAGCAGTCCGCCAATTGGTGCAGGCAACAGGTATTGCTGCGGGCGACGTTGATGGTGTCATCGAAGTTGCCAACCAGAAGTACCGTGAGGTTTCCGTTGCCGAACGTGAAAAGCTCAAGGCAGACGCCTCGCTCCCGAAATGCTGCTCCACGAGAAATTCGCGAAAGGTCGCCGAGGAATACAAACTGTATGCTTGGGTCTATGAGCAGAACATACAAAAAGGTCTCGCACCGACTTCGAAGCACATTCTACGGAAGCGGGCCGCGGACGCGCAGGAGGTTGTCCGTTGTTGCACTTTGACGTCGCGACAGACAGGGAAGCAGTGGGTTCGACGATGGCGGAAGCGTTGGGGAGTCCAACTAGGTCGATTTGCTAACCGTGAGACAATCGCGGTCCAGGTGACTCAACAGAAGGTTCTCCGTGCCACATGCCGACATTTCGGGGATCCGTTCAATCAAACTCCGTCAATCAATAGGGACAGACACCGGACCCAATTCGTGGTCCAAAATCTGGCACCATTCTCGGGTCCACTGCCTCATTTCCTGTGCAAAGTAAGGTTCGTTTTTCGGATCGAAAAACGGCCCCGCAAAATCGACAATTCTGGCATACAGGCCGCAGCTTTCTGGCAGTGGAGCAACTTCTTGCATTCATTTGCGGACACGAACAAGCCCGCCGTCCACATTAATTTGGACGAGACGTCTGTGAAGTTCTGTCAAGATGCTGGGTTGGGACTTGTAGTCGAGCGAGCTCGTCAGATGAAACGCAAACCCCGGTCGCTCACACGGAGCGTGGGCCATGACACGCTCAGGGGCACTTGCACGCACGTAGCCATGGTGTGCGACCTAGCCGAAATCCAAAAACAACTTCCGCAGTTTATCCTGGTGAAAGAAAGACACCTGACGGTCGCGGACTTCAATACGATCAAGTTGAGCCTTCCTGAGAACGTCTACTTGCTACGTGGGAAATCTAGTTGGATGAACGGGCAGCTTATGCACCAAGTGTTAGCCACGTTGGCAAAACGCTTGAGGCCAGTCTTTCTGACCCACGAGGTGTTCTTAACAGCCGATGCGTACCGCCCGCACTTGCTGAAGAAGATTTGGGCCGCCGCAGGAGCACGGGGCATATTTTACTGCACGGTGCCGTCGCACTTAACGTGGGCTTTACAGCCTTGCGACACCCATGTCTTCAGCCAGTACAAGGCAATGCTGGGGCATGAGCTTTTGACAAGGTCACTAGAAAACGCTACAGGGAAAATCACGGTATCCACGGTCATCATGTCTGTTTGCAAGTGCATCCAAGATTTGCTGGAAACTAAATCGTGGGCCAAAGCATTCGCGGACACCGGACTCATTGGGCACCAGTTCAACGTTTCCGATCGCGTTTGGGATAAACTTGGCTTTGGGCAGCCACAGACCGGCATCAGCAATGACATACCGTCGCTGAGTCAACTCCAATGTGTCCTACCCAGCAGGTACCAAATACCCATCGACGAAGTGTTCTCGTGTGTGAAGCGGAGAGCCATGCAGCAGATTCGGGAGGAAAAGTTTGGAGCAACCGGTCCTTCAGTGCCGACTTGTCAATCCGCAGCTAGCTCTTCTGGGCTCGTGGCAAATGCAGTGTCTCACTTGGACACCGCAGGGCGATGCCCGCCGACATCGCTGGCGCCGCCTCCGCTGCCTCCGCCGCTGCTGACAATCCCGCTGGCTGCCCGGCTGCCGCCGAATCCGTCGGTCTCAAGAAGCAATTCTTCGAGGCCATCGTCGGGGTCGGCAAGGACAAGGTCGGCAAGGGCGAGCAGCTCATGTCAACCATCGCCAGGTTGAAAGCGGAGCAAATCAAGCTAAAGCAAGACCGTGCAGCAGTTTCGAAGTCCTTGAAGAACGCCACGAAGCGGAAGAATCGCTTGAAAACCAGAGCCCGGCAGTTGACGGATGCTGACTTGGTGGAGGTGTTGCAGATGCGTGCGGCGAATGCTGCGAATCTCGATGGCATGGCCGCTCAGGCACCCGTCGAAGAAGATGTGGACCTTGCAGCGCGCAGCAAGGTGTTGGAGCCGGCTGCGGACGTCGAGCCTGCCGCCGAATGCGTCCCCATGACGGAGTGAGCGAGAGTCATGTGTACAGCAGCATTGACTCGATTTGTTTACCCGGGGTTCATCATTCGTCGAACAGTAAGAACGGTCCCAAGGTTCTCGCCAAATCACTCAGTCAAGCAAGGCCTAACAAAATTACCACGAGGTCACGGTCACGTGTTCGACAGAATGCAAGGTCGTTGGAACCTTCCTGTGTAGTTTTTTCGCCAACCGTTTGTTGTGGTCGCACCCGTTGCCACAAATGTAAGTGGTTCAGCGTTTGTTTAGAGCGGCGTGTCGCTCCTTGGTGCATTTTTTCATTTCGTGGTGCTGTCTCCGAAGGCAGACCGTGTTTTTTGGCTTGAGCGACCGAGTGTCAGCCAAGCGATGGAAACGAAGACTGCAGCGGACACTGACGTGTGAGCGCGTGAGGCCGCAAATAACAGCAGCGAGTCGAGTTTTTCTAGTTTGCGTGCTTCTTTGTCAGAGTAGGATTCTCAGTCTCTACAGTAACCGCTGTGTAGGGTTGGAGGGCCAGGGACCAGAGTCTGAGTTGACCAGTAAGCTGTCACGTTGAAATGGGGGCCAGCCCACCCGAATTGTCATGGAGCCCGCACGGTATGCAAGGCTTATTCTTGGTCGTGCGACATGACAATACCGACAGGATCTGTCTACGGCGCAGGCCACTAACAACACATGCAACTGGGTTGTTTCCGCGGCGCCGGGGGCCCAGTTTTCACAGTGTTCAGCGAAGCGTGTCATGTCACCTTGGTGGAGTAACTTGTCAAGCATCATTTTGGTCCGTGCTCAAACGTGAAAAAATTACAAATTCATTACAATCGCCGAGCATCACTAACAAGGGTGCTGGCTATTTTTTTAATAATAGTTACAGGTTTTGACCTTTACCTTCCAACCGATCTTAATGTGAAGTAAAGTTTACCTGCAAATCGATTTTACAATCACCTTTCGCACTGAGGTTTAACGTTGATTGTAAGATAAACCTTAGCCTAGCGTCGGTTGAAAAGGAAAAGCTCAAGTCCGTAGCATGTTGGGAACATGTGAAATCGGTCTTGCCAAGCGTCCGTTTTTCCCACGCCCGAAAAACAACACACTGGAGTCTAAGTGCAATCGCGACTGAAGTAATGTTCAAGAGTGTGACGTGGAGCTCCCCGAAACCGTATGCACATCGTTGCCAAAACCTTGCTAACTGCGAAAACGTGCGACATTTGAGGCTGGCATCCAACGCAACAGATTTCATCGAGCCTGCCGCCGATGAGGTTGTGTTGGGTCCTGCCAATTTTTGTTTGACTTTTTTTTGTCTGAATGAGCAGGAGGCCAGGCGATCGATGGGCATTCAAAAAATAGACAACTTGAGCTTCTCCGGGTGAGCAGCATGGAATTGGTAAACTGAAAAGAATAACATGACAAACGAAACGTCTGTTAGTTCGAATAAGAGACGAACCGTTATGTCTTACGTGGCAATGAGAGCCTGCCGCCTCACTTGCCACGTTCAATTCTCAGCAATGTTTGAATAGAGACTGATAGCTGGACAGTGAGTCAGTGAAGAGAATCAGCAATCACAGAAAGAAACGATGAAATCCGAGACTCGAAGAAAGAACTCAAGCGAACAAATGTCTCTAAATGATAACGCAAGAGATGTAGGGGAACAAAAACGGATGCAACAAGGCAACACCAGAGAAAGCCAAGTGTGAAACAGCAAAGCAGGACGGAAAAAAGTGAAAGTACGTGAAACGAACGGGCTGGGGACCCGTCAACGTTGCCTTAAGATACCATTCGGGGACCCGGCAATGTTGAAACCAGCGAAGGCAAGAATGTGCATTTCATAGTGTGTTTTGCACAGTGCACCAAACCCTAGCAGCACTCGAGGGCGGGACTGTTGCGGGACTGTTTGCGGGACTCCTGCAGTGCTTTTCCCTATGAATTCCCACTCAAGTTGTGGAGTCCCGCCTCTAATGGGCTACAATAATATTAATAGGCTCGCCAGCCGGGTTTTGCGGGACTCGAGCGGTTTATGCTGTAAATTTTCAGTCAAAGTCGACTTTGAGAGTCCCGCCCTCTGGTTTTTTCCAATCAAGATTGGCTTTTGGATTTGAGACCCTTTTCTATATCCTAAGCATGAATCACAGGCGCGGTGCAACAGGTGACGTAGCACTCTGTCGGCTGTGACCGTATTTGGTCAGTGCTCTGAAGTTTTTGTAGTTCTGTCAAGTCGGAGTTGCTGCAAGCACAGCTGGGCGGCCATGGCTGGCTTGGACGACTCGGACGGCAGCATCTTTGGGCATGACGACGGCGAATTTTTCCCTGAGGACCTAGTGCACGAGGAGCTTTGCGATGATCAGTGGGCTGATTCCATGCACATTATTTTGGGTCATGGTGTGGAGGATGCGAAGTGCAGCCAGAACGGTGCATCCTCTGGGAGTCTGCCATCGCACATTTTTCGAGCGAGTCAGGATGTCATGAATGACTCGCCGCCTCGTTGCCTTTCAGCACCCAGTGCCTCGTCTTCGAGCGTTGCTTTGCCGTTGCCGCACACGCCGTCTCCTCGGCATGGGCCTGTGTCAGACACAATGACACCGGTTAAGTTGCCTGTGACGTCAGCACCCGCGGACATGAAACGGCGCCGCATGCGTGAGAAGTCATCGCCGTCTGCTGTAGCAATCCTCGGTGAGCCTGCCGCCGCCGTCACTGTGGAAGAGTTGGGGGTTCACGGCACTTTGGGTGTCTTCCCGACCGAAGCTGAGTGGGCCAAGATGAATAGGCGAACGCAGTACAGGTTCGTGTACGAGCAGGTGCGGTTGTCCTGGACAAGAGGCTCCCACGTTGGAGATGCCGGCGCCGTGAAGGGTGGCAACTATCGAGAAGCTCGCAAAGCCTTTTCATCCCTCGACCAGAAATCCAAACGCACAGCCATGATGTTGTGGTGCGAGAAGAATCAAATTCCATCATTTATCTTGGAGTTCGCGGAGGAGATTTTCCCTGAGGCCAACAAGAAAAAGGTCACGCTGGCAGGGCGGACATGTTTGCTCACCTTCGTTGGCCCATGGGGTTACAAGAACAAGTCCGGCGAGCTTGTTGACCTCTCTTCGCACTCGTTAGACGGCTTGGTGGAGTTCTTGAAGGCCGATGCAGGTGTGCAGGATTTGTGGAGCCGCTTCAAGGTCTACGTGGAGTCCTTGTTGAAGGCCTCTGAGGCCGCAGACTGGGCTTGCACCTTGGAGCTCTGCACCAAGTCCTTTGCTGCAGCGGGGTTTGCTCATCTCCACTTCCATTGTTTTCTTCGGTCGCAGAAGAGAATGTGGCTCGCGAACTCGGCGGCTCTCTTCTTTGAGGGTGTTCGCCCGAACTTGGCCGCTATTATCGGGGGAGTGATGCAGAGCAAGTATTGTGCTTCGTGGAACGGTGCCTTCTACTGCTCGGCCAGGAAAATCGGACAGCTGTGGTCTGAAGCCTCGAAGGTGCCTTTTCGTGATTACTTGGTTCAGGGACAGTGGGTCATGAACATGGTGCAGGCTCAGAAGCTGACGGTCGTCACGGCTCGCCAATACATTTTGCAGAGTTGTCACAATGTCCAGAGGTTCTTGACTGACTTGGACATCGTTGACAAGCAGGATATGTTAGCTAGGATCGGGCAGGCCAAAGAGGCGGCGCGCCGAGCGTTGCTCAAGGTGCAGCGGCCTTTCCTGCGGCTGAAAGCAGTCGAAAAGTGGGTGGCTCAGTATGCGGTCATTGACTTCCGGTACCAGTTTTTGGTACTGGAGGGCCCCAGCAAACTCGCCAAGACGGCCTACGCACAGTCCCTGACACCGGAAGGTATGGATTTTTTGGACATAAATTGTGCATCCGGACAAGAACCGGACCTGCGTCAGTACCGTTACGGCACACACGGCTTGGTTCTCTTCGACGAGGTGAGCCCGAAACAAGTGGCCGCCCAGCGGAAGCTTTTTCAAGCTTCCAACTCTGAAGTTCAACTAGGATGCAGCACCACAAACGTGTACAGCTATTGCGTCTACGTTCATATGGTGCGGCTCGTGTTGTGCAGCAGCGGGTGGTCCGAGATTTTGCAGACAATGAGCTCGGGCGATCGCGATTGGGTGATTGCCAATTCCATCCATGTCTTGGTGGACCGACCGCTCTACGAGAAGGTATGAGCAATCTTTGTTGTGCAGCACCTTGTCTGGTCCTCTTTGTGAAAGGTGTTGCCTTCGATGTTTGGTTCATATTTAGTGAGGTAAGTGAAACCATGATGTGCGTCCTCGTGTTAATATCGTGCAGTTGCAGTCGTTTTTTCGGTGTACAGTCTGCCGACGGGTTGCTGTTCCGGTGTGGAGCAGATATGTTGCGGGGTTGCTAGCGGCCTGTACAAATTGTGTCACGTTCCGCTGGTGTGCGCGGGTCGCTTGCTGCTGCGTGGGGAAAATTGTTTGCACTTGCAGGTGCTGGTCTTAATCCAGCTATCAAGCTTCAAGTTGATTGGGGAAACTGTGGCGGTAGGCTGGCCAACTCTGGGAGTTTATTATGTAATTTGTTAGTTCGAGGAACATTGCTTGTTAGTTTTAGGTGTCGTCCCATCATGACACACGGACCCAACCGATTTGTGATAGAGGGTTTTGAGGCTCAACATGGAAAAACAAAAACAAGCATTTTCTGTTGCACACCCTGTTCCGGTAAGCATCGTTTGTTTCACAAGTTGCCTCTGCGACAAAACGGGGCTCTTTGGTTTCGAGCTCGGTCGAACGATTTGCCAGTGTATTCGTTCTCTCTCTCTCTCTCTTTCGTTCGCGCGTATTTGCGAAACCAGCACACACTCGAGATTCTAGTCCTTCACTTAGGTCCAGCAGTGTTGGCGGAGCCATGTTTAATATGGGGCCTGACGCTCCACTGTTGCTCCACGGCGGCGGCCCTTCGTGCGGTTTCAAACCGCAACCCGAAGAAGTATATGGGGATCGTCTTGACGATGTTCGGAACGAACTTGCCTATCCTGCATGCGAGTCCAACCAAGAGTTGTACTTCAGGATCGCGAGTATGCTCGACGATTGGGAGTGGGACGACACCGAATTCAAGGGAGCAAAGAGGAGGAAGGTAATGCCTGCAGAGGTTGCTTCAAACGGAGACAGCCTGCTGCCGCTCCAGAAGAAAGGTGAAGGAAAAGAGATCATTGAAGGACCAGCAGATCATCAAAAGGTATGTCCTCCACTTGCCGGTGCTCAGCTTCATGGTGCAGTGGCCTCGACGAAGATGACCGCTGAGCAGAAAACCTATCTCATTGAAAAGAACAGGAAGGAGGCACTGGAGCGGCGGACGTTCCAACAAGCAGTGAAGGCTCCCCTTTCAGGTCAATCACGGACTCCATGCAGCATTGATTTTGGGAGTCTCTCCTTTATGCCTGTTTGATTGCAGCGTGGGCTGCAGCGTCACGTGGTAGAAACGCTTTTTCGCTTGCTGTTTCAACGGTTCTTGATTTTGTGCCGGCTGCGTTTTAACGTGTTGTACTCGGAATCTTGGGCCACAAAGGTGTTCATCGACCCGGGCAGCTCTGCAATTCCATCCAGTGATTTCCCCAGACATTGCTATGTTTCGACAGCTGTGTTTTCCTTCATTCGTGCTGGGGTCCGCAGGCTCTTGATTCAGGAAGGCAATCGCAGCACGGTTTTCATTTACCTCGTACCAAATCGGGTTGGTACTGTTTCATTGGTGTTCTCTGGTTGGAGCCCCTTCGTCCCCTATGGCCTTCGTAAGACTACAAGTGCATCCCAGTAGCTCGAAAGGTTCCTCAGTCAGCCTCCGGATGCTGTACACGGTGCTCTTCTCTTAGTCAATGGGCACTCCAGGTTGTGACAGTTATCCCATGCAACATTGAATGTTTGATTCTGTTGCCAAGTCC
>SXGT01280624.1_pt1 | contig 17663 bp, 14 predicted proteins | sample 3176221 | NCBI WGS metagenome assembly SXGT01 (sample SAMN11356862, study PRJNA531348) | freshwater metagenome | isolation source: freshwater sample F1-120 | place: China: Fuxian Lake, Yuxi | collected 2017-12-25
CCCGCCAGGGCCGTTGCCGGGCTGCCCGCGAGGCCGAAGTGGGAGGTGAGAAGCTCGGGGATGTCGGCGATCTGGGCGCGGTTCTCGAGGCGCTGGCGCGCGAGCTGCGGGAGCCGGAGGATGTTCTTCATCGAGAAGACGAGCTTCTCTTTGAGGTTGGCGGTCGAGTCGCGGCCGATCGCGACGTGCTGCACGTCGGCGAGGCCGATGCCCGCCATCTCCAGCAGCTTGGCGATGGCGAGCTTGGGAAAGCCGGCGAAGTGCTTGACGCGGTTCAGGCGCTCTTCGGCGATGGCGCCGATGCACTCGCCGTCGCGAAGGAGGACGGCCGCCGCGTCGGCGTGAAAGGCGTTGATCCCGAGGATGTAGGTCGGCATTCGGTGCTCACAGCGATTCGGAGGAGACGAGGTCCGGCGTGGCTTCGTTGCTCGCGGCGCCACTGCTTGATCATGCGTGTCGGGTGACGCCCCGGCGTGCCCCCGAGGCCGTACCAGGAACGCGGCGCCGTGCCAAGCGGGCCGCGCGGGCGGCGAGGGAGGCGCGTGAGGCCCGGTGGAAGGCGCCAAGCGGGCGCGCGCGTGGTACGACTATCCGGATGAAGGGCGGGATGAAGGTGCTTCTTGTGTCGTCGATCGGCGGCCACCTCGCGGAGCTGCTCGAGCTGGCGCCCGCGCTGGGCGACGCCGAGCGCGTGTGGGTGCTCAACGACCCGTCGCCGGTTCTGCCGGCGGGGGCGCGCGCGTACATCATCGCGCACGCCGAGCGCGACTGGCGCGTCCTCTGGAATGTGGCCGAGCTGGCGGCCATCTTCGCGCGCGAGCGGCCCGATGTCGTGCTCTCGATGGGCGCGGGGCCGGCCGTTCCGGCGGCGCTGGTGGCGCGCGCGGGCGGCGTTCCCTTCCTCTATATAGAGCCGTCGTCGGCCGTGCGCGTGCCGACCCTCACCGGGCGCCTCATGCGCTGGCTGACGCCGTATCGTTGGGCGCAGTGGCCCGAGCTGGCCGAGAAGATCCGCGCCCGCTACGTCGGGGGCATCCTATGATCGTCGGCGTCGTCGGGACCAAGGGGCCGTTCCCGCGGCTGGTCGGCGCGCTGGCGGCGTGGGCGCGCGCGCATCCGGACGAGCCCGTGTGGGTGCAATATGCCGACGGGGCGCTGCCGGCGGAATTGGTTGGTGTACAAACGATCGCACGCGAGGCGCTGCTGGCGCGGCTCGGCGAGGCGCGCGTGGTCGTGACGCACGCGGGCTCGGGCACGGTGCGGGACGCGCTCGCGCTCGGGCACGTGCCGGTGGTCGTCCCGCGGCGCGCGGCCCACGGCGAGCACATCAACGATCACCAGCTCGAGCTGACCGAGGCGCTCGCGGACCGCATCGTCGCGTGCCTCGATCCGACCGATGCCCCGGCGTTCGCCGCCGCCATCGCCGAGGCCGCGTCGCGGCGTGGGCCTCCTTTAGAAGGGGCGCCGGCCGAGGCGCTCATCGCGGATCTACGGGCGGCTCTCGCGCGCCTCCGGCCGCCGACGCGGTCCTGGCTCTGGCGCGTGGTGGAACCGCTGACGCGCGCCATCCACCTGCGCCGCCTCTGACCACCCGACACGGGCCGCGGTCGCGCCAAGCTCGCAATAGACGGCCGCTTCGCGCACCGCTATGCTGCCGGTGATCCCCATGCGCATCGCCTACGTGACGTCCCATCCGATCCAGTACCAGGCGCCCCTTTTCAGGCGGCTGGCGGGTACGGACGGCGTTGAGCTGCGCGTCTTCTTCGGCAGCGATCAGGGCCTCAAACCCTACCGCGATGTGGACTTCAATCGCGAGGTCCGCTGGGACATCCCGCTGACCGACGGCTTCGCCCACGAGTTCGACCGGAACCTCTCGCCGCGCCCTGGGTCCGAGGCGTTCTTCGGCCTCGTCAACCCGATGATGGTACCGCGGCTTCTCCTCTGGAAGCCCGACGTTGTCATCGTGCACGGCTACGCGCACTGGACGCAGCAGGCCGTCATGCCCGCCTGCCGCGCGGCCGGGATACCGGTGCTCCTGCGCGGCGAATCGAACCTGCTCGCCTCGCGCGACGCTTGGAAGCGCGTCGCCAAGGTCGTCGGCGCGCTCGTTCTGAAGCGCCTCCTGGCGGGGGCGGTCGCGATCGGCACGCTCAACCGCGCGTATTACCTGCACTACGGGATGCCCGACGACCGCGTCTTCTGGGCTCCCTATGCGGTCGACAACGACTTCTTCCGCGCCCGCGCGGTAGCGGCGCGTGACGAGGCGCGCGCATGGAAGGCAGCGCTCGGCATCGCGCCCGACGCGACCGTGGTCGGGTTCGCCGCGAAGCTCTCGGCCGTCAAATCCGCCGATACGTTGATCGAAGCGTTCGGGCGTGCGGCCGTTCCCAAGAGCGCGTTGGTGCTGGTCGGCGACGGGCCGCTGCGCGGCGAGCTCGAGCGGAAGGCACACAGCTTTCCGGGGGCCTCGATCCACTTCGCAGGCTTCGCGAATCAATCGCAGATGCCGGCCGCCTATGCGTTGGCCGACGTGTTCGTCTTGCCGTCGGTGTTCGAGCCGTGGGGCCTGGCCATCAACGAGGCCATGAACATGGGCTGCGCCATCATCGCGTCGGACCAGTGCGGCTCGGCGTCCGATTTGGTGAGCCGCGACAACGGCTGGGTCTTCGAGGCCGGGAACGTGGGCGCGCTGACCGGGATCCTGACGCAGGCGCTGGCCGATCCGCCGCGCCTTCGGGCGATGGGCGAGGCGTCGCGGAAAAGGATCGAGGCATGGGGGATCCCCGAGGCGGCCGCGGGCCTCGTCGCCGCGGCCCGTGCGGTCGCGCGGTCCAGAGCCACCTAGCCGAGATCAGACCGCGAAAGGCTCGGTCGGAAGCCCGGTGAGGACGCTGTGCGGGCTCATCGAGACGAGCGCGATCTGGCGTCTCTCGAGGTAGGCGACGAGCGCGCGCCAACCGCGCAGGCCGAGCGACGAGCGGACCAGGGACCGCTCGAGCGCGGTCTGATCGCCGTCGGCCTCGTGCCCGGTGGAGAGGACGCCGTCGTCGTCGACGCCGAGCAGGTTGATGCGGCGAAAGCCCATCCACACCGCGATGGCGATGGCGGTCTTGGCGGTGTCTTCAGTCCCCGGGATCCCGCGCGTCAGGTCGACCTCGCGATCGTAGCCGAAGACGAAGCGCTGGTTGGGGACCACGACGAAGCGACGGTGCGTGGCGAGCGATGCTTGCTTGGCCATGCAAGCGTGGTCGTCGGGCTCGGCGAAGATCCAGGTGTCGGGACCGAAGCGCGCGAGGGCCTCCGCGGTCTCTGCGTTCCATGCGGGCGCGTCGTCCGTGCGACCCGTGGCGACGAGGTAGCGCGGGGCGCACGCGAGGACCTCGGGTCGCGCGGCCAGCCCGACCGGGTCCAGGATGAACACGTGTTCGCCGCGGAGCGCGCCCAGCTCGAGTCCGGCGAGCGAGGCGCCGCCGCCGAGGATCCAGCAGCGCTCGCCGCGTGCGACGCCCTGGATGCTGCGGTTGCGATGGAGGGCGGCGCGGAGCTCGGGCGACCAGGTGAGCTCGCGCGCCCGGGCGACTCGGTTCCACGCGAGGAGGAACGCGTCGTCGAGCAAGACGCGCGCCTCGGAGGGGCGGAGGTGAACAGCCTTGCGGGCCAGGGTGACGGCCTTCATCACGGCCCTACGCTACACGATGCAGCGCATGTTCATCAACCGCTCGCGCCCCGAGTGGCATTACGAGTTGCGAGGCTTGTGGCCGCGGTTGTACGACCGCCACCATGAGCGATCCCACCGCGCCGCCCACACCGGTCGACCCCAACGCACGACGGTTCTTCCACGGCACCCGGGCGGACCTGAAGCCCGGAGACCTCATCCAACCCGGCTATGCCTCCAACTTCACCGAGCGGAGATCGCCCTGGGTCTACTTCAGCGAAACCCTCGGCGCGGCGACCTGGGGCGCGGAGCTGGCGAAGGGCGAAGGCCCAGGCCGCATCTACGTGGTCGAGCCCACCGGCCCGCTGATGGACGACCCCAACCTGACGGACAAGAAGTATCCCGGCAATCCCACGAGATCCTATCGCTCCCGGGACCCGCTGCGCGTCGTGGGTGAAATTCTGGAGTGGCAGGGACACGCACCGGAGGTCATCCAGGCCATGAAGGACGGCATCGCGGGCTTGGAGCCGATCGACGACTGAGCCGCTTTCCGCGCGGTTACGGGCCGTGTCCTCGTTACGACGGCAACGCGGATTTGCGCGCGTCGCCCGCTTGCGGGCCGGCGTTCACGAACCGAAACAGGTGCTCGGCGAGCGCGAAGTCCTCCTCCCAGTCGACGTCGACCGAGGCGAGCTTGCCGAGCGGGAAGAAGAGCGGACGGGCGCCGATCCGATCCGCGCGCGCGACCCCGAGCGCGTGCGGGACGATGAAGAGCGCCGAGTTGAGCTCGTGGATGCACGCCAAGTCCTGCGTGCGGGGCCAGCGGATGGGGTCCGGCGTGTAGTTGAGGGGACCTGCGTCGGACCAGAGGAAGGTCTGGAGTGGGGTGGTCGCGGCGAGCGAGTCGTGGCGCTCGGGGTCGCGCGCACGGTAGGCGGCGATGGCGCGATCGTAGGTCGGCGCGTCGCAGAGCGGGGAGGTCACGTGCGTCCACGCGAAGTCGTCGGCGGGGTCGGTCGGTGGGTTCGTCGCGAGCGCATAGGCGATGAGCGCGTCGGTCGTCGTCGTGCCCAGACCCAGCGCATCGGGCCGCGCACGCACGACCAGCTCGGCCGCGCCGTTCCAGCGTTCTTGGCGTTCCGCGCCCTGCGCGAGGACGAGCGGATCGTTGGTGTCCAAAACAATTCGGTCGCCGATTCCCAAGCACGTGAGAGCCTCGAGCTGGTCGAGCTTCACGCCGAGGAGCCCGCCGGGGTGGTCGGCAAAGGGCCGCGTGTTCTTGTTCGCCACGCGCTCGCTGCCGCGCCGACACGGAAGAAAGAGGGTCAGCATCAGCCGTCGAGCGCCGACACGGCGAGCTCGCCGTAGACCGAGCGCGCCCGGATCGCGAAACCCGTCGGCGTGAGCGACACGATCTCGGTCTCGGGATAGCGCGCGCCGAGGAGATCGAAGAACGCGTCGAGCTCGGCCTGCATACGGCGCTCGCGCTCGGTCACTAGCCCCTGGTAGCCGTCGAAGCCCGCGACCGTGATGCGCTTGGCGCCGAGCCGCATCGCCTGGACGATCGCGAACATCGAGACGACGTCCGCGGGGAGGACGCACGGGTCGAGCGACAGGGTGCCACCCTCGACGCTGTAGGGCTCGACGTAGATGCCGGGGCTCGCGTGCTGCGCACGTTCTCTCGGAGGCTGCGCCTCCGACACCGTGCCGTCGCTGCGCTCCAGCACGTGCTCGTCGTCGGCGTGCGGGGCTTCGAGCGTCACAGCCGCACCGCGGGCGGCTCCGAAGAGGACCGCCTTGCCCGCGGCCAGGGCCTCGCCGAGCATCGCTTTGGCGTTCGCGAGCACGATGAAGGCCGAGAGTTGGTCCTCGGTGGGCGCGATGAACGGCCGGTGATTGCACTCGAGGACGATCGGTCGGAAGCGGCGGATCCAGCGGTTGAGCGCGTCCGCGTGCGTGCGTCCGCTCTGGCCGCGACCCACGACCAGGACCTCGCGAGACGACCAGTCCTGACCGCGCCACTCGGAGAGACGTGGCAGCTTCGCTGTGAGCGTGCCGCGCGCCGCGGAAGCGCGTCCCGGGCGGTCGCCCCGCCGAGTCGGGATGGTCGTCGGGCGCGCCGAGATCGCCTCGTCGAGCGTCTTCTTCGAGTAGCTGCCGCCCGTGCCGGCGGCGTGCAGAGCATGCAGAATCGCGGTGACCTCGGGGATGGTGTAGCGCTGCGATTCGAGCAGCTCCTGCGCATACGCGGGGTGCACGGCGAGGTGGCCTGAGAGGACGTAGGCCGCGCTCGGACCCCAGCGATAGCGGGCTTGGAGCTCCTCCATGCGGCTGCCGATGAGCTCGTAGACCGGGGCCGTGCGGTAGCGCGGGTGACGCTCGCGCATCTCGAGGTGTTGCAGGAAGAGCTCGGTCTTGAGGTTGCCGGGGCCGCGTCCCATGCCGGTGACCGACACGTCGATCCACGTCGCGCCGGATTTGCGCGCGGCGAGCGCGTTCGCGAAGGCGAGCTCGAGGTTGTTGTGGAGGTGGATGCCCCAGGGCTTGGGGCGCCCGTGGCGCTTGGAGACGAGCGTCGCTGCAAGCTCGGTGACGAGGCGTCCGGAGGCCTCGACCTCGTCGGGGTGCATGCTGCCGTAGGAGTCGGCGAGGTAGACGACGTCGACGTCGGACTGGAGGATCTTGACGAGCAGCGGCGCGCGCTCGGCGACCGGGACGGTGGCCCAGGTCATGATGTTGAGCGCGCTCTCGTAGCCGAGGGCGCGCAGCTGAGCGATCTGGAGAAGCGCGGTCGGGACTTCTTTGGGACGCGCGGCGACGCGGACGAGCGCGATGCGCGAGGCGTCGGCGGGCGCGAAGAGCTTCGTCAGCAGCGGCTCGCGGCCGGCAAATTCCTTGGCGTCCACCATGACGGCCAGGCGCGTGTGGCTGAGCTCGGGCAGGCTCCTGACGAGCTCCTCGTCCGAGTAGCGGAGGGCGCCCGCGAAGCCGTCGCGTGCGAGCGAGCGGTAGCCGATCTCGGCGAAGTCGACCCCGGCCTCGTCGACCGCGCGCAGGTACGCCGCGACCAGCGCGGGCTCGAAATCCCAGGCGGTGTGGAAGCCGCCGTCGCGGAGCGTGCAGTCGACCAGGACGAGCGCGTCCTGCGACATAGCTTGGATCGTCTGGTCAGGCATGGGTCCCCCGGCCGACGCGCTCAGGTGAGCGCGACGTGATGCTTTGTACACCAACGAATCAGTGAGATCAGCGTGAGGATTCGGCTCGCATTGACGGCGCCGCCAAGGTCCACGCGGCGCGGACGGTGCCCGAGGAACTGGTCCCAGGTCCGTTCGACGGCGCTAGGTGACAGCGCGCCGCCGAGCGCGCTCTGCTCGGGATCGCGCAACGTCGCGTCGCCGAGCGCGCGCAGCGGGCCGCGCAGCCAGGCCTCCCAGGGGAGCACGAAGCCGATCTTGGTGCCGAGGAACTGCCGGCCATCGAGACCGGCGGCGTCGACCAAGAGCGGTTTCTTGAGGCCGGCGCGCGGGGCCTTGGCCGACCACGGGACCGCGAGGAGCAGCTCGACCAGGCGGTGATCGAGGAGCGGCGCGCGGACTTCGAGGCTGTGGGCCATGCTCATCTGGTCGATGTCACGTAGCTGGGTATTGCGGAGATAGGTGTGGAGCTCGCGGCGCGCGACCCACGACGGGAGATCGCGCCGTGCGACGTCCGTGTCCGTCTCCCCTTCCTCTGCTTGGTTCCCGCCCAGCGCTTGGTTGATCAGTGCGTCGCGCGAAGCGTCGCCAAGTGGCATGAGGCGGCGCGCCTGGGCCGGCGTATAGTGTTCGCGAACGAGCGTGTGGAGGGCGGCCGGATCGCCGCCCGTCAGGACCAGGCCGATCGCTTTGCGCAGGCGCGTCGGCACGCGCGGGTCCATGTCCGCGAGGAGATGCGCGCGCAGGGCCGCGGGCAAGATGCGGCCGGCGCGCCCGATCGCGACCCAGCGCGCGACGCGGTCATAGTAAGGATAGCCGCCAAAGACCTCGTCGCCGCCGGTGCCGGCGAGCGCGACGACCAAGCCGGCCTGGCGCGCGGCGCGCGACACGAACCAGGTGTTGAGCCCGTCGTGCGACGGCTGGTCCTGCTGGCCGAGCGCGGGCTCGACCGCGGCGCAGGCGTCGTCGGCCGAGAGGTGGGCGCGCAGGTGGCGGACGCCGAAGGTGGCGGCGGTGCGGGCCGCCCGCTCGCCTTCGTCCCAGGCTTTTTCGTCGAAGGTCAGCGTGAAGGCCTGCAGCTGGTCGCGGTGGGTCTTGGCCGCGAGCGCGACCAGGGCGGCGCTGTCGATGCCGCCCGAGAGGAAGATCCCGAGCGGGACGTCGGCCGAGAGGCGCAGCGAAACAGCCTCGGCGACGAGCGCGCGGAGGGCCTCGCGCCAGTCGGGGGCGAGCGGGCGGGCGAGGGGGTCGGGCAGGCGCCAGTAGGTGCCGTGGGTGACGGATAGGCCGAAGCCGCACGAGCCGCTCGACCCGCTCGAGATGGCGCGTGCCTCGAGCCAGGTGCCGGGCGATAGTTGCACCACGTTGCAAATGAGCGTGGCCGGATCCTGCGTCGAGCCGTGCGCGAGGTAGCCGGCCAGGGCGTGGGGATCGAGGCGCGGCTCGACCACTTGTGCGGCGAGTAGCGTTCGGACCTCAGACGCGAAAGCTAGGCGCGATGCGGGTCCGCGGGCTTCGCCGTCGTGTGTCCAGTAGAGGGGCTTCTTGCCGAGGCGGTCGCGCGCGAGCAGCAGCGTGTCGGTGTCCCGATCGAAGAGCGCGAGCGCGAACATGCCGACGAAGCGCTCGAGCGCACGCTTGCCCCAATGTGCAAGCGATTGCAGGACCACCTCGGTGTCGCCGGTCGAGCGGATCGCGACCCCCTCGGCGGCGAGCTCGGCGCGCAGCGCGCGGAAGTTGTAGACCTCGCCGTTGAAGACGAGCGTGAAGCGCCCATCCGGTGTCTGCATCGGTTGGTGGCCGCTCGGCGAGAGGTCGAGGATCGCGAGGCGCGCGAACGCGAACGTGGCTTGCAGCGCGGCCCCGCGCTCGGTGGCGAGGCCGTGGTCGTCGGGGCCGCGATGGTGCATCGCCCGAAGGGCCAAGGTCGCGCGGCGCTCAGCGTCCCCGCGTGCGACGCTCGGGTCGCCGGTCGGGGTGGGCGTGAGAAGGCCGAAGATACCGCACATGACCTCCGCCTTCTCGCATGCCGAGCGTCCCCGGGGCAAGCGCAGCGGGCGCCCGGACGTCCGGACGATCACGAGTGCGATCAGCGCACGGTTACGGAGCGGTCGCGAAGCGCGCGCGGATCTTCGTGAGGCCCTCGGCGAGGCGCTTGCGGTAGCTCGCGTCGAGCTTCTTCAAGAGGCGCTTCTGCATCGCCTCGAGGCCCGGAAAGCCGCATTGGACATAGGCCGCGTCGACGTCGGCATCATTGTAGTGGGCGGTGATGCGGATGCTGCCGCCGCTGGTGCGCTCGGCGAGCCGATACGCCGGGCCGCGCGCCGCGAGGACGCGACGCTCGCAGTCGGATGCGCGCTCGTTCGCCTTGTCGTAGGCCGCGACGTCCTTCTGCTCGGCGGCTGTAGCCAGCTTGACGGCGTCGTTCCACTCGAGCTCGAGGTTGCGGGCGGCGGGCGGGACCTGGCGAGGACCCTCGGCGCGCTCGGCGAGGTACTTCGCGTCGACCTTGTACATCGCGGCGTCGGCCGCCAAGAGGTGCAGGACGCCCACGGCCACTTCGTCGTTGCGTTCGCTGCCCACGATAAGCAGCGGCTCGTCTTTCTTGGGCCACGCGGCGTCCTTGGCGGCGAGGTCGCGTTTGCCGCCGTCGACCGCGCGAATCGCGGCGGTGGCCTCGTCGAGGTCGAACTTCGGGTAGACGAAGAGGCCGTCCGGGACGGCGAGGAAGAGGCCCTGCTTGACGTCCGCGGTCCAGTGGCCGGTCGGCAGGAAGCCGAAGAAGGCCTGCAGCCAGCGCGCGCCGAGCGGCAACGTGGCCGGGGGCTCGAGTGTCAGTGCCAAGGGGTCGAGCGTCGTCGTCTCGTCGCCGGCCACCAGCGCGAACGGCACGCGGGTCTCGACGAAGCCCACGTAGGCCGCATAGCGCCCCATTTCCAAGCGCCCCGCGTTCGCCGGACTCCCCGAGGTCGGCGTGAGACAGGCCGTCTTGAAGTCGGGGAGCTCGCGCCGATCAGGCCCAAATGGCCCTTCGAGACGGATAGCGGCGTTACCGCCGGTGACGAGCCGCAACCAGACGTTCGTGAGCGGCCGCGTGACGTCGAAGAACGCGGCGGGAGTGGTGCCGAAGCGCCGGTCGCCGCAGTCCTTGACCCGCATGGACGAGGCCGGCGCATCCTTCACCGCGAGCGGCGCGGCGATCCCCTTGCCGATCGAAAACGCGGAAACCTCCGCGGGCCAAGGCTGATCGCGCGGGCGCGACCAATCTTCCACGGAGATTGCGAAGAGCGGGGTCGTGACGAGCGTGTCCTCTTTGACGCCATAGGCGCGCGTATCGCGCTCGCGCCCGTAGCCCTGCTCGCCCGCGACGCGCACTTCGAGGCGTCCCGCGGGGACGTTTTCGAGATCCGCATAGGGGCGTGAGCGCTGCTCGCCACGCCCGCTGTCGCTGCACACCGAGCGCCCCGCGGCGTCCGTGACGACGAGGTTGCGCGCGCCACCCTCGGACCAGATCCGCAGGTGGGGCCACGGGCGGTCGAGCGTGAGGACGAGCGCCGGAGCCTCGCTCGTGGCCCTTGCGTCATGGGCGCAGGCGCCCGTCGTCTTCGGCAACTTCCCTTGGCGGTCGTCGGTACGCAGGCCGTCGATGCGCATCGGGTTCGGCGTGAAGCCGTCGGCGAGGGGCCGCGTCGGCGGGGTCAGATCGACGAGCTCGAAGCGGAAGGTGTCGGCGGTCCAATTCGTGGGCTTGCAGCCGCCGCCGTACTGGGGGTTGCATTCGCCTATCACGCGGACTTCGTAGGTGCCGGGCTCCCAGTCGCGGACGTCGGTCGCCGACTTGTGGCTCGAGAACTGGTTCCCCATGCAGAAGAGGCGGTCACCGGGAAGGAACACCGCCGCGCCCAGCGACTTCAGCAGCTTGCCGGTCGTGTCGTCGATGGTCAGGGCGGCGCGAACCTTCTCCTTCACGACGAACGTGAAGACCGAGTCGCGCGTCATGAGCGCGTTCACGATCTGGCAGCCGATCATGCGCGGCACGCCGAGGTCCTCGGGGCCCAGGTTCGGATCCCACGCGATGGCGGAATGCCCCGCGCTCACGCGATCGAAGCCGGGCTGGATGGTGACCGGGCTCGGGCCGGCGGCGTGAGCGGCGGTGGTCGCGAGCAGCGCAAGTGCAGGAAGGAGTCCGACGACGGATGACGATGCGTGCATGCTCTCGGTCCTTTCTGGGCGGGCGCGTGGTCTGCGGCGTTCGGACCCCGTGACGGCCCGGCGTAAACCGGGCGGAGCGCGCGACCGCTAACCGTCGCGGGCGAACCGCGCTATCGAGCGCCAGCCTCCGGGGACCCGAAGGGCCGAGCCGACCGATACCACAGCGCCGCGCGCGTCGTCCGCCACGAGCGCACGAAAGAAACGGCGCGCGGGGCCGAGCCCGAGTCGGTGCGGGTGGATGCCGTCGCCGCCCAGGGCCGCGTGAAGCGCCCATCGCTGCGGGGCCGGCGGCGCGAGGGGCGCGAGGTGTTCGGCGGCGTCGAGCGCAAACCAGCGACTCGCCACGTGGACGGCGGCGTAGGTCGCGGCCCGTGCGCCATGCTGGAGCGCACGCTCGGCGAGGGCGTCGGGGGCGACCGTCGGGACGAGGCGCACCACATCGACCCAGGCCTTGAGCGGCAGGCGAAAGCCGTTCTCGGCCAGGTGAATGGCGGTGTGGACGAGGGTGTCGCGCGGGCTCGTCAGCGGCAGCGGGGCGCCATCCTTGCGTGCATCTGCAAACATGGCGGCCAGATCCGGACGGCACCAAGGAACCTCGACCAGACGCCGGTGCAGATCGATCGACAGCACGAGGCCCGTCGCTCCGAAGGGCCGGAGGACCATCGGCCAGGCCCGCACGGCGCGCGGTCCGAGCGCGGCCCGGTCGGGGCCGGCGTCGTCCGCAAAGCCCACGGCGAGAAGGGCCGCGCGTATGTTGACGATGTCAACATCGGGCCCGTCGGGGACGAGCAGATCGAGGTCGCGACGGAAGCGATGGGCCGTCGTCGGGTAGACCGTGCGGGCGGTCACGCCGCCCTTGAGGAGGGCCACGCGCGTATCGAGTCCGGCCGTCGCGAGCGCGGCAGAGGCGCGTGCGAGGGCCAGCTCGAGCAGCGCGTCGAGCTGGCGTTGGCGCAGAATCGCGTCCGCGAGAAGGGGGGCGAGCGCGGGCGACGCATCGGCCGCAAGGAGGGCGACCTCCGAGGTCCGGGCGAGCGCGGCGACGTCGGACATGTTGTCAGTGTCAACATCAGATCGGCGGCCCCCAAGAAGCGCGCGCAAGGCGCCGATCGACCCCGGCCGCATCGGGTCAGAGCCGATGGCGGATGACGGCGTGCTCGTTGCCGACCGCGATGAGCCAGCGTTGGCCGTCGTCGTCCTCGAAGATGGCGAGTCCTTGCGTCGCGCGGAGCGGCTGGCAGTAACCGTCGAAGGGTTCCCAGGTGAGTCCGTCGCCGCTGCGATGGGTCGGGGTGCCCGGCGCCGCGAGATAGAGCGTGTGCGAGACCGAATCGAGCAGCATGTCGCCCACGTCGTTGGTCGCGAGCCCCGCGCCGTCGGTCCGCCAATTCGCCCCGCCGTCGTCCGAGCGGTAGACGCCCTTGCCCCCCACCAGCGCGTAGAGGATAGCGCCGCCCGTGGTGGCATCGACGTCGACGGCGACCCGCCCGACCTTCTCGTCGCGCAGCGTGTCGTTCGGTTGGGTCCAGTGCGCGCCGAGGTCGTCCGAGCGGGCGACGCCGCCTTGGTAGAGCGCGGCGTAGACGCGCCCGGGGGTGGTCGGATCGCGCACGAGCGCGCGCACGTCGATGAACGCGCCGGCCGTCGTCTGGCTCGGCGTGAGGCCGTCGTTCGACGGGGTCCAATGGGCGCCGCCGTCGGTCGAACGCAGGACGCCGCTGACCTGCGTTCCCGCCAGAAGCGTGCCGTCCTCGAGCCACAGCGTCGCGAGGAGATTCGTCGGTCCGGGCCCGCTCGCGACAAATCCGTTCGCGCCGCTCTCGGTGAGCCACGCGTCGGGGGTGGCGCCGACGGCCGCGCGCTCGGCGTCGTCGGGATCGAGCGAGACGCTCTGCACGAAGTCGCGCGGCACCTTGGCGACGCGCGTCCACGGCAGCTCCGCCGTGCGCGTCCAGAGGCCGCTGCCCCAGGTCGCGAGGTAGGCGCGCCCTGCGCCGGCACCCACGTCGAAGGCGAGCATGCCGCGTCCGACATTCATGAGGCGCCAGCTGAGCCCCGCATCGGTCGAGCGGTAGAGGCCGCTGGTCGTCGCCGCGAGCACCGTACCGCGCTCGCTCGGGTGAGCCGCCAGGGTCGCCTGGAAGCGCCCGAGCTCGAGATCGAACCCCGACGCGAGCGGGCCGGTGAGCGTGACGCCGGCGTCGTCGAGGCGATAGACGCCGCGTTGGTAGACGCTGAGGTAGAGGCGATCGCAGTCGCCCGCGGCGAACGCCACGTCGGTCACGTCGAGGGCAGCGACGATCGGCAGCGCGCTCCAGGTCGCGCCGCGGTCGCTCGACACGAGGACGCCGCGCCGCACGGACGCCACGACGCGCGCGCTGTCGCTGGGGCAGAAGGCGATGCGCGTACCCCAGCTCACGTCGGTCGAGACGGTGGTCCAGTGCAGGCCGCCGTCGGTCGTGCGGAGAAGCGCGCCGGCGTTATCGGGGCCGAGCGTGTCGGTCTGGTTCGCGAGGCCGGCCAGCAGCAGATCGGGGTCGTCCGGTGGCGCGGCGAAGGAGAGAATGTTCGCGCGCGGAACGCCGACGTTGCGCGGCGCGAAGTTCACGCCGCCGTCGTCCGATCGCAGGATCCCAGCGCCCATGGTGCCGACGAAGACGCGTTGCGGGTTCGCGGGATGGGCGAGCAGCGCGCTCACGGCGAGGCCGTCGAGGGCGAGCTCGTCGAGGCTACGGCCGTTGTCGTGCGAGGCGTAGAGGCCGCTGGCGCCGCCACCGAGCAGGGCTTTGGGGTCGTCGGCCGGGAAGGCCAGGTGCGCGAGAGCCGCGTCCTCGGAGCGCTCCTCCCACGTGAGGCCGCCATCGGTGCTGCGGATGAGGACCGAGCCTGAGCTGGCCCAGGCCGTCCCCGGGTCGCGCGGGTCGAACGCCACGAGGTCGATGCGCCCGCCGACGAGGCCGTCGTTCCACGACTCCCATGGGCAGGGTGGGGGAAGCTCGGGGCCGCCGTCGTCGGCGTCCGGACCGCTGTCCTGAGCGTCGGCAACCGTGTCCACCGGTGCGTCGCTCGCGGTCGTCGGCGCGTCGCTCACGCTGTCCTCGGACGTGGGCGCGGTGAGCGGCGTGGAGTCGCCGGGATCGCTTCCGTCCGGCGGGCGCGTGGCCGTGCTGCTCGTGGGGCTGCCGGTGTCGGTACCGACGACCTCGAAGCCAATTGCATCTCCGTGCAAATCAATGGGCTCCGTCGCCACGCAAACGCCGGTCTTGGCGTCGCCGCAGGCGGCAAGCAGCGCACACGCCGAGACCGCGGCAGCCCACGTGCTGGAGCGGAGCGACAGCAGGGCGTCCGAGGCGTCGCCGAGGAAGGAGCGTGCGAAGCACGTGCGCGTGAACGCTCGCGACCCCGGGACGGTGCGGTGTCGGTGCGAGACCCAATACATCGCTCATAAGATGCGCCGATCCCTTCTAATGATCAACCGTTCGCCGAGAAAGCTCCGCGCGGCCGTCATGCGCGAGCGTCCGCCGAAGCGCTCGCCGCGCGGGCCCAACCCGCATAAGATGGGGCGGTGCGCGTGCTTCACGTCATCGGTGGCTTTGCGCGCGAGTGGGGCGGACCCTCGCAGGTCGTGCGCGAGATGGCCGCAGCGCTCGCCGCGCAGGGGCTGCGCGTGTCGGTCCTGGCGACCGATGCGGCGCCCGGCGGACGGCGCGTGACGCACGCCGAGGATCCCACGCTCGGCTACCGCGTGCACCTCGCGCGCGCAGACTGGTTGCGGTCGCCGTACCCATCGCTGGCGCTCCTGCGGGCGCTGCGGACGGAGGCGCGCGCGGCCGATATCGTCCACGTGCATGGTCTCTTCAGCGCCCCGGTGACGAGCGCGATGGGGCTCTTGCGTTGGCTCGGGACGCCGTATTTGGTGCGGACCTGCGGCATGCTCGATGCCTACTCGCTGGCGCAGAATGCGCGGCTCAAGCGCGTGTACTACCACGCCTTGGAGCGGCCTAACCTGCGAGCGGCGCGCGCGCTGCAGGTCTCCACCGCGCACGAGGAGGACGCGGTGCGGAGCCTGGCGCTCGGGGTGCCGATCGTGCGCCTCGCGCAAGGGGTTGCGCCCGGTCCGCCGGCGCCGCCGGCGTCACGGCAGCGGGCTCCGTACGTGCTGTTCCTGGGGCGGCTCGCGCGCAAGAAAGGCGTGCCGCTCTTGCTCGACGCGCTCGCGCATCCGGTCGCGCCCGCGGTCGATCTGGTGCTCGCGGGCCCCGACGAGCACGGGCACGCGGCCGAGCTGGATCGGCAGATCGCGGCGCTCGGACTCGGCGCGCGCGTCCATCGCGTCGGGGTCGTGAGCGATCGCGCCAAGGCCGCCTGGATCGCGCACGCGGCGGCCCTCGCCCTGCCCTCGTACGATGAGAACTTCGGCGTCGTCGTCGTCGAGGCCGCGCACTACGGCACGCCCGTCGTGGTGTCGCCCGAGGTCGGTTTGGCGCCCGATGTCCTCGCCGACGGCGCGGGCCTGGTCGCGCCGCGCACGCCCGAGGCTCTGGCGCGAGCCCTGTCCGAGGTCGTCACGCGCGGTCGCCATGCTTACGCGCCCGGCCTCGCAACCTTCGCCGCGCGCTTCAGTTGGGGACCGATCGCCCAGAGCCTCACGCGCCTTTACGAAGACCTCATTCGGGAAGCGCCGCCTCGCTGACCGCCTCGGCGCGGACGGGATCCGCTTCGGGGGCGCGCCCCGCCTTTTCCGACGCTGCCGCGCGCACGATCGCGGCGAGGTCCTTCACGGCCGCCGCGGCATCCCCGAGCAGCTGCCCGACGCGCCGGTGCGCCGGCTCGCCGGCAAAGGCCGGGTTGTAGTGCCGACACGACTGGCAGATGGGCGGCGCCCGCCCATCGCGAAAGGCCTCGCGCAACGCGGCCACCTCGCCGCTGGCGTAGACCGCGCGCATGTCGGCCAGGAGCGCGTCCGACGAGAGCGCGAGCTCGCGACCGCCATCGAGATCGCGGCACCCGCACGCCGTCGCGCGCCCGTCCGACATGAAGTGCGGGCCCGTGTACGTCATCGAGCACGGCACGACCTTGGGTCGATTCGGGCGCGTCCAGAGGCCCTCGGACTCGGCGATCTCGCTGGTGCGACCCGACCAATCGTCGAAGAAGCGGTTGCGGTCGACCGACCAGCCGCGCTCGCGCGCCCGCACAAACAGCGGGTGCGAGGCCCAGTCGCCGCGCCGATCGGTGCGCACGCCGATCGACATCTTGCAGGTCTCGGCCTTCGGCAAATCGAGAATGTGCCCGATATTGCCAACCACCGCCTTCAATTTGGCACTTCGGTAGATACGCCGATATTCGGTCTCGTCGGGGTAGGTCATCGAGATGACGATCTCTTGCACCCCGGCCGCGACGAGCGCGCGGTAACGTTCGAGCGTCAGCAGGATCCCATTGGTCGTGAGGCCTACGTAGAGTGGCGCCGGGCCCTCACGCGCGTAGCGGACAAACGCCTCGACGTTGCGATGGATGAGCGGGTCGCCGACGATCGGGGTCAGCCCGAGCTGCGTGACGCCGGCGCGGCGGGCGGCGTCGATGATGGCGAGGCCAGTCGCCACCGGCATCTGCGTGTGCGGGCGCTCCTGGAATTGGTAGCCGCAGAAAACGCAATTGGCATTGCAGAGGTTGGTCGGCTCGATGTTCACATCGGTCGGGACCGACTTCGCCTCACGCTGGGCGAAGAGACCGCGGGCGTCGCGCACCAACGTCGCGAGCCAGAAGAGCGCGTGTTCCCTGGCCTCATCCCAGGTCATAGATACTCGTCCGCGACCGAGAGGAGCACGTCCAGATCAGCGGTCCGCGCACAGCAGAAAAAGACCTGCTCCAAACTCGGATGGTTCTCGAGGAAGTCCAGCGTCGTGCTGACGCCGACGCGCGCGGCCTGCTCGGGCGGAAAGCCGTCGGCGATCCCGATCGGCGGCAGCGCGATGGTCGTCGCACCCGCACCGAAAGCCACCGCGAGGCCGTTTTCGTAGCAGGCCTCGAGCAAGCGTTCCTCGCCCTGGCCGCCCCCCTGCCAGGTCGGGACGACGACGTGAACGACCCACGGGGCCGGCAGGAGAAAGCCGGCCGTACACTTCGCTTGCCCGGCTGCGCCGCCGCCGAGCGCACGGCAGGCCGCGGCGAGCTCCGGGCCCGCGGCCGCGTGGATGGCGCGACTTGCGGGATCGACGCCGGGCGCGAGCGCCGCCGTCGCCGGGCTCACGAGGGCGTCGACCGCGAGCGCCGTGAGGTCGCTGTGCTGAATCACCATCCGACCCTGACGAAACGAAGGCATCGTGTCCCTCCTCGGCCTCGCAACCCGGCGCATCCTCGCTCGCAGCGCCGCCTCTGGCAAGCCTCGGCGCCGTGCCCCCGCGAGCCGGTTGACACAACCGGCGGATCCTTCGATTCTATGGGTGGGGAAACTCGTTCCGTCACTCGCTAGAACGCCGACCGGGTTGCGCGTCCATACTTCATGCGGCAATCCGTGCCTGAATGACTTCGAGGTTTCCGAGAGCGCAGGTGCGTCGAAGGTCGAAGAGGTTGTTGCGGACCCCTCGATATCGAGCGCGAGGTCC
>SXGT01816619.1_pt1 | contig 17659 bp, 16 predicted proteins | sample 3176221 | NCBI WGS metagenome assembly SXGT01 (sample SAMN11356862, study PRJNA531348) | freshwater metagenome | isolation source: freshwater sample F1-120 | place: China: Fuxian Lake, Yuxi | collected 2017-12-25
CGAATGGACGCCTCACTGGAACAGCAGCGAATAGTCGGCGCCGCGTCGGAGGTGATGACCACCGTCGATGTGGAGGTTCACGCCGGTGATCCAACTCGATTCGGGGCCGACGAGGAACCGCACCGCTTCGGCAATGTCGTCGACCCTGCCCGCACGGTGCAGCGGCATCTGGGCGTGGTAGTCGTCCATCAGCTTGCCGCCCGCGGTGATGGGCGCCATGAGTTCGTCGTCGACGATGCCGGGCTGAACGCTGTTGATCCGGATCCCCTGGGCGCCCCACTCGTCGGCGGCGTAGCGCGTCAACATGTCGATCCCGGCTTTCGCCGCTCCGTACGCAGGCAGGTAGCGGTGCGGGAAATGACCGGCACCGCTCGACATCGTGACGATGGAGCCCCCGCTCGGCGCTTGTTCGGCCATCTGCTTCGCCGCGTGTTTGATCGTCAGGAACGTTCCCGTGAGGTTCACGTCGACCGTGGCCCGGAACGCTCCGACGTCGGCGTCAGCAAGCGGACCCATGTGCAACGACCCGCCTGCGTTGGCGAACACCGCATCGAGCCGGCCGGTGACCCGCGCCGCAGCGGCAATTGCGGCCGAGACCTGGGCCTCATCGGTGACGTCGGCGACGACGTACTGCGCGCCGTTGCCGATCTCGGCGACCGCATCGACCAACTTCGCCTCGGTGCGTCCACAGATCGTCACCCGGGCGCCTTGCGCGGCGAGCAACTTCGCGGTGCCGAGTCCGATACCGCTTCCGCCACCCGTGACGAGCGCGCCGTATCCATCGATCGTTGCCATGGGGTCCTCCTGAACGATGCTTGACGAGACTTAGCGGCCGAGGTGCTTCCGCACGAACTCGCCGAGTTGCGCGACCGCAGCGTCGGCTTCGGGCACCATGCCGCAGAACGCGTGGAACACGTGCACCATCTCGGGAAACTCGACGATCGTGCTGTCGCCTCCTGCTGCGACGACGCGCGCGTGGAGTCGGCGAGCATCGTCGAGCAACGTCTCGACCTCGCCGACGTGGATCAGGATCGGGGCGAGTCCCGACAGGTCGGCGTAGAGCGGCGAGGCAAGCGGATCGCGTGGGTCCCCGTCGCCAATGAACCAACTCGCCATCTGCCCGAGTCCGGCAGGCTTGACCATCGGGTCGGCGTCGGCGAGGGTCTGCATCGTCGCGCCGGTCATCGCGATGTCGACCCACGGCGAGATCGTGAGCGCCGCCGCCGGTTGGGCGACGCCTTCGTCGCGGAGGCGCACCAGCGTTGCGACCGTGAGCCCACCACCGGCGCTGTCGCCGCCGACGACGAGGTGATCGGCGGCGAAACCCTCATCGAGCAACCAGCGATACGCCGCGGTTGCGTCGTGCACCGCAGCGGGGTGCGGGTGTTCGGGTGCGAGGCGGTAATCGAGCGACAACACGTCGACTCCGGCGGCTCGCGCCAACGCCGAGCCCAGGTTGCGATGCGTCGCCGGCGAACCGATGACGTAGCCGCCGCCGTGGAGATACAGGATTGCGGCGCCGGGCTGCGCACCGGGGACACGAACCCACTCACCGGGTACACCGCCGGCATCGACCGGTTCGATCGACACGTCGTCGGCCAGCGGAGCCATTCCGGTGCTCGCAGCCATCGCGGCGCGCAGATCCTGGGGTGAGTCGACGGCCGCGCCGAAGAGATCAGCGCTGCGCAAGAACTCGACAATGGCGACGAAGGCCTCGGACGCCAACGATCAGCCCTCCAGCGCGATGGCCTGCTTCGGACACAGCCGCACGGCTTCTTCGACCTTGGCTCGCAGCTCTTCGGGCGGCTCTTCCATCAAGACGTACAAGAAATCGTCGTCTCGCACTTCGAACACTTCGGGGACGACTCCCATGCACACCGCATTGCTCTCGCAACGATCGAAGTCGACGACGACTCGCACGGCCGAACCTCCTGCAACTCGAACTCTCTGACGACTCGGACCCTATCGGGGATCGGCGGTATCGGACCACGCAGTGCCGTCAGCGGCCCGCGACACCCGTCTCCGCCGACGACGAATTCCTTCGCGAGGGTCCGAATCGGCCGTTCGCGGCCGAATCAACAAGGGTGGGTCGTCGCGTGGCCATGATCTCGTCGGGTGTCGTCACGCTCGGAATTGCCGCGATCGTCACGGCCGGCGTCGTGCAACTCGGCTCGTCGTCGACCCCACGAGCCGCCGAACCGGCTGCCACGACGAAGGTCACCCTCGAACCGGCTCCAGCCGACCCGGCACCGCCGGCCCTCGAGCCGGATGCGACGCGCCGCGAGACCTTGCGCGCGTTGGCGAGCACCGTGCAGGTCGTCGACACCGAGGCCGAGGCCGCAGCTGCGGCGACCGGTGCAGCATTGACCGACGGGAACGTCGACGACACCGAAGCCCAGTTGATCGCGATCGAAATCGAAGACCTCGACCAGACCGCGGCGAGCACGCTCGACCTCGTCGATTGGTACGCGACCGAGTTCGCCGACCACACCGAAGCGAGCGACGATCTCGACACGGTCGAGTCGGTCATCGCCGCCATCTCGACCGTGACCGACACCAGCGCGGCGCTCGAGATCGAAACCGAGGGCCCACGCAACGCGACGCGCCTGCGGACCCTGCGGCGCGTCCTCGACCGATCGGCCACGCACCTCGTCGCAATTGTCGAACGCTGGGTCTCGACCCGTGCGTCGGCCACGACACCGTAGGCGCTACGACCAGCGCACCGTCCGCGCTCGCAACCCGCAGGGTCCGTCGACGGTCCACTTGTCCCGTTTCCTCTGGCCTGCGAGCATGGACGCTTCGAACGGGCGAGGAGCACAACATGCGATCGAAGACGCCTCGGCGCGCGGTCTGGTTCGCACCGATTGCGATCGCCAGTGCGATTGCGCTCAGTGCCTGTCAACTCGTGGTCAGCGATCTGACCCCCGATGGCGGTCCGCAGGATCCGATCTGGTTCGCGAGTCCCGAGAACCACTCGCAGTTCTGGTTCAAGACCGGCAGCAACTCAGTCGAGATCGGTTTCCACGAAATCGACGAGGAGTCGCTGCGCGTCACGCTGTATGCCCGCGACGACCTTGCACACCCCATCGACGTCACCGACGAGTTCAACGTCACCACAACTGGGGCATTCGCCGACCTCGGCGAGGATCGGTTGGCAGATGGATTCGCGTACCTCGTCGCCCGAGCGACGGCGCAGGGCGAACCCATCGAGACCAGCGTGGCATTCTCGTGGGAAGGCCAACTCGCCGAGATCGAGCCATCCGACCCGTGCGAGTTCTTGGGCCAAACGCACTGCTTGTTGCCATTCCCGAGCGATCGATTCACCGTCGCCGACCCCACGACCGACTCCGGACGTCGAGTCCACTTCGAGCCCGGGATTCTCCCGACCAACTTGCACGGCACCGACATCGACGTCACCGAGTGGAACCGGAACGACGGCTTCAGCCCGGGTTCGCCGATCATCGTGCACGTTCCCGACGTCGACCTCGTCGCGAGCGGGATCGTTGGCGTCACCGACATCGGCGCATCGCTCGAACCAGGTTCGGCGGTCGTGCTCCTCGACGCCGACACCGGCGAAAGGATTCCCCATTTCGTCGACCACGACGCGTGGGCGAGCACCGACGAGTCACGCGCCCTGATCATTCGCCCCGCCGTGAATTTCGTCGAAGGTCATCGCATCATCGTCGCCCTTCGCCATCTCGTCGACACCGCGGGCGACCCGATTCCTGCGTCACGCGCCTTCACCGTGTATCGCGACGAGATTCCGACCTACATCCCGCAGTTCGAGCAGCGACGTCTCGCGATGCGCGACATCATCGAACGGTTACGTCTTGCTGGCATCGCCCGTCATGACCTCTTTCTCGCCTGGGATTTCACCGTGGCGTCAGAGCGCAATCTGACCGAACGCGTGTTGCACATGCGCGACGACGCCTACGCCGATCTCGGCGACGCAGCGCCGAACTTCGCGATCACCAGCGTGCAGAACGACGTCAACGCGAGCGTGGCCCGGCGCGTCCGTGGCACGGTCGACGTGCCGTCGTACCTGACCGGCACCGGCGCCCCTGGCTCGCGCCTGCACTATGGGCCCGACGGACTCCCCGAACGCAACGGGACCTTTGCGGCCGAGTTCGTGTGCAACATTCCGCGATCGGTGCTGGCCGCTGACGGCACGGTCGACCCCGGCCGTGCGATCGTCTACGGCCACGGTTTGTTGGGGAGCCGCAACGAGTCCAACTCCGTCGGTGCGTTCGCCAACGCGCACGGCTTCGTCTTGTGCGCGATCGACTGGATCGGCATGGCAACCGAAGATCTCCCGAACGTCGCGGTCACCTTGAACGACTTGTCGAACTTCCCGACCTTGCCCGATCGCTTGCAGCAGTCGATGCTGAACTTCCAGTTCCTCGCCCGAGCGATGAAACGCTCCGACGGGTTCGCCGGGCACGCTGCGTTCCAAGGCGCAGGCGGCGCCTCCGTGATCGAAACCGGCGCCGTGTTCTTCAACGGCAACAGCCAAGGCGGGATCATGGGCGGAGCAGCGACCGCGATTTCGACCGAGTGGACGCGCGCAGTCCTCGGCGTTCCCGGCATGAACTACGCGAACCTGCTCACGCGAAGCGTCCACTGGGACAACTTCTCGCCGGTCCTGTTCGCCGCCTACCCCGACGAAATCGAACAGTCGATCGTTTACTCCTTGATTCAGATGCTGTGGGATCGAGGCGAGGCAAACGGCTACGCCGCACACCTCACCGACGACCCGTTGCCGGGCACGCCACCGCACGACGTGATGTTGCTCGCCGCGTTCGGTGACCACCAAGTCGCCAACGTGACGACCGAAATCGAAGCCCGCACCATCGGCGCCCGGGTCTACCAACCCGCGCTCGCACCCGGGCGCAGTACCGATGTCGAACCGATGTGGGGTATCGAGTCGATCGGAGCGCTGCCGTACTCGGGAAGCGTTCTCGTCTACTGGGACTACGGCACGCCCGCGCCGCCGACCACCAACGACCCGCCCCGACCGCCGCTCTACGGCACCGATCCACACGGAAAGGGCGGTGCGGAACCGCGGGTCGCCCAACAGGTCAGCGATTACCTGCGTGTCGGCGGATTCTTCGCCAACGTGTGTCTCGGCCTGCCCTGCCAGTCGGCGGTCTGATCGCAACCGCGTCCGAGCGGACCGCGTCAGTGCGTCAGCACCTCGACGCCGCCGAACTCGCGCCGCATCGAGCGCAACGTCCCTCGCTCGCCGTCGACCAACATCCAGTCGACGAGCACCAACTGCGACTCGGCGTGGCGCGCAACGAGGTCGTGCCAACGAGCGAGGTCGGCGAGCGACGGGCGGGGCCGCTCGCGCGGCTCGACGTACACCACTCGGAGCGACTCGCCCAGCCAGCGAGGATCGGAAACGACGTGATCGGCGAGGTCGACCAGGCCGGCGCCGTCGACGGCGGCCAGCCCGGCCACGAACTCGTCGTCGTGGTCGAGGACCACAGCGGCGCAGCCCGCGTCGCCATAACGCTGCGCGACCAAGCGCGCCAACCACTCCCGTTTCCAGCGACCCCGTACCCGCACAGCCCCACGATCATGGCCGCGCCCGGCCAACGCGCACAAGTTGGTGTCGCTCGCCCCCGGCGCCATCCGACTTGGGTCCGCCTCGGGTTCGTGCGCACGGGGTTGTAGCTCCATAGCCACCCCGATGCCACATCCGACGGAGGGGCTCCCCTACCGTCACGGCATGACACCGAGTGAAACGGTCCGGGCGTTCTGCGCTGCGTGGGCAGATCGCGACATCGACGCGATCATGGCGTTCTTCACATCTGACGCCATCTACCACAACATCCCGATCGACCCCATCCAGGGCCACGACGCCATCCACGCAACGATCAGCATGTTCACCGCAGGAACCGAACGGATCGAGTTCCAGGTCCGCCACCTCGCGGCCGACGGCAACATCGTGCTCACCGAGCGTCTCGACGTGTTCCACCGCGCGGGCTCGACCGTTTCGTTGCCCGTGATGGGCACCTTCGAGATCGTCGACGGCAAGATCGCGGCGTGGCGCGACTACTTCGACCTCAACCAGTACATGACCCAAGCCGGTCTGGTCTGATCACGATCGCGGCCCACCCGGCCATGCGGTCGACCTCGCCGGTTCCGAACGTGGCCAACGCCCCTGCAACCTGATCGTCGAGCAGTCCGCTCACGACGAGCACGCCGCCGCGCGCGACCCGCAGAAGGTCGGCACACAAATCGATCGGTGTCACCAACCCGCCGAGGTTCGCGACCACGATGTCGAAGCGCGCCTCGATCTCGGTGAGCGCCGCAGTGCTGACGTCGACATCAACGTCGTTGACTGCAACGTTCGCACGCGCGACCTCGATCGCGTCGGCCGCGTGATCGATCGCCACGACGTTGCCGGCCCCGAGGCGCGCCGCCGCAATCGCGAGTACACCGGTGCCGCAACCCACATCGAGCACCGACGCGCCACGCACCACGTGATCGACCAGTCTCGCGAGGGCCAGTCGCGTCGTCGGATGATCACCGATGCCGAATGCGCGTCCCGGCTCGATTGAAATCGACACAAGCTCCCCCACCCGAGATGGCGGTGGCTCGAGCCATGCGGGCACGACCACGACCGGTCCAACCCGAATCACCTCAGCGTGTCGGCGCCACTCGTCGAGGCCATCGTTGACGACCGCTCTTCGCTCCACCGGGCCGAACGCGGCCAGCGCGTTCGCGACCCGGTCGAGATCGTGCCCGGCCGCGAATCCTGCGATCAACTCGACCGCGCCCGATCCGACGGCCCGTTCTTCGACGGCGAGCGCGCCACCATCGAACATCTCGCACAGCGCGACCTCGGCATCGATTCCAGCCGCCACGGTCAGGACGAGTTGCTCGCTCACAGGGTTCGTTCGCGGCCGAGCGCCTCTTGCGCGATCGAAGCCACGTGCACGCCGGAACGGTCGAACACTTGCACAGTCGCCAAGCCTCGCGAGTCCGCGACGCCGTACCCGGCGAGGTCGAACAGCAGCCAGTCATCGGCGCGGAGCGGTCGGTGGAACCAGATCGCATGGTCGAGGCTTGCGGCCATCATGCGTTCCCATTCGAATGACAACGGATGTGGCGTCAGCGCGGCACCGAGCGCATCCTCGTCGCTCAGGTACGCGAACGCACACGCATGCAAGATCGGATCGTCGCCGAGGTCGTCGAGCGCACGCATCCACCCACGGGCACCCGCTTGCGGCTCCCGCCACCGTCCCAAGACTCGATGCTCGAAGAACAAGTCGCTCCCCCACAGCTCGCCGGACTCCGGCGGATCCGCGGGTGGCATCGCGATCGACTGCACGTCGGCGCCCTGTTCGGGTGCGTGGAAGCTCGCGATGAGGTTGAGGATCGCTCCGCCTTCTTGATACGCGACGACCTGGCGCGTCGAAAACGAGCGTCCGTCTCGGACCCGTTCGACTTCGTAGAGCACCGGTTGGCGTTCATCGCCGGCCCGGATGAAGTACGCGTGCAACGAGTGCGGGAGTTGACCCGAATCGATCGTGCGACTCGCCGCCATCAACGCTTGGGCGACGACTTGTCCGCCGTAGATCCGGTGCCAGCCCAGCCGAGGTGAAGCGCCGAGGAACGCGTCGGGCTTGACGGCTTCGAGCTCGAGCAGGCTGCGCAGGTCGGTGACGGGATGGAGAGTGACCATCCCGCCAGTATGGAGACGATCAGGGCGACGGCTCGAACCAATCCCACTGCCACGGCACGATCGGCACGAACGTGGCCGCGAACGTCGCTGCACCGGGATCGAAGCGAACGAGGTCGATGTCGTCGCACCACGTCACGACGATGTCGTCATCGCCGCCGACCTGACCCCGGCGCCGGTCCCGCAACGATGCCGTGGCCACGAACTGCCATGCGCCGACGACACCCGGCTCAGATGCACGCGCGGCGACATCGACGGCACCTCCGACTTGCACGTGCACCGATCGGTGCGGACGAGCGGGGATGGCCTCGGCCCGAATCGGCGTGGACGGGGATCGGACTTGGGAAGCGACGGTCCACGGGCCAGCCAGGTGCGATCGCCGTGCCTCGAACCAGCGCTCGGGCGTTGCGTGCAACGACGCACCCAGGGCCGCGAACTCATCGAGCGCGGATGTCAACGGGTCCGTCATCAGATAGAGCGTGACGTAGTGGACCCGATCGAGCGGCGCCACCGCAATGGCTGAGCCAACGTGTGATGGCGGCAACACCCAACGCTGCCCGAACACCACGCCGGGCAACGGAAATTGCTCGGGCATGTGATCGAGCATGTGCCATTCGTTGTACGCGCGGTGGGCGGCGGGATTGGTGATCTCGGTAAACGAGAAGAACCCCGCCGCGACCATCTCGCCCGTTGCCGTCGCTCAGCAGTCGACCGGTGCCGACCCGACATTCTGATAGCAGAGGTCGACTCCGGGCCCGCCGATCAGCACGTCGATGCCCAGGCCACCCCGCAGTTCGTCGACACCCGGGCCTCCGACCAGCGTGTCGGCTCCGGCACCACCGATGAGGATGTCGTCACCGGCGCCGCCGTCGAGGACGTCCTTACCTCCGAGGCCCTTCAGGGTGTCATCGCCGTCGAGTCCTCGCAAGACGTTCGCCGCCGCGGTGCCGGTCATCGTCTCGCCGACGGGCGAGCCGCTCACTGCGGTCTCGACAACTTCGGTTGCGCCCGGGTCGCAGGCCGCGCCCGCAGGTCGGGCGACGCCGCGCTGGTCCGCCACGACGGCGCACTCCTCGAGCGGCACCAGACCACCCGCGGGGCTGCCAACGCCCAGCAACCGGGTCTGCGTGAGCCCACCGTTGTTCGCCAACGCGCCGAGCAGCGGCGACGACGCGAGCACGGTGTCGTTCGTACCCGCGCCACACGAACTGTCGGTGAGGTACGACCTCCCGCCAGATGCCGGTTCGTAGCCGCCGAAGTCGCAGTTCGTTCCGCCGCCGAGCGGTTCGGCGATGATCGACCGCAGGATTTCGATGTCGGCGATGTCGTAGGAGAAGTTCGCTGCCGTCGGCGCGGAGTTGCCAGCCAGCGTGACGTGGTCGAACCGATGGGAACCGCCTGACCCCATCGGGTCTTCGCCGGCGTGCAGCCCGCCGCCGCGCGGCGCGTCGTTGCCCACAATCGTGACGTTCTCCATGATCACGTCGGCGCGGCCGAGGTAGGCACCGCCGCCCCGCACCGACGCGGTGTTCCCCGAAATCGTGGACGACGACACCCCAATGACGTCGCCCGAACCGAAGCGATCGAGCACGACCCCGCCACCCTCGGCACCAGAGTTGTCGGCAAACGTCGACGTCGAGATCGAACCCGTGCCGCGCAGCATGGCGCCGCCGCCGTCGAGGGTCGCGGTGTTGCCGGTCACGGCGAGCTGTTCGATCTCGTAGCGGCCATCGAGTTCGACGAACATGCCTCCGCCCGCACCCCGCGCCGTGTTGTCGGCGACGGTGACCCCCGCGAACTGGAGGTCGTAGCCGGTGACCTCGTCGAACGGACTCCGGGTCTGACGAATGCCGCCGCCCGGCGACGAGTTGGTGGTGCCGAATCGACCGGCTTCGTTGCCACTGACGGACGTGCTGCTCATCTGCAGACTGCCCATCTCGAGGTTGATGCCGCCGCCGGGAGCGTCATCGCCCTCGGTCCAGTTCTCATCGATCGTGGAGTTCGAGATGGACACGATCGTCTCGGGAGCCAGCGGCTCCGACGTCTCGATCGTGCCGACGTTCACGCCGCCACCACGACCGACTGCCCGGTTCCGCGAGATGTCGGAGTTGGTGATCGTCAGCCGAGGTTCATCATTGGTGCTGTCCTGGTCGATCGCCATGCGCGCGCCGCCGCCTTGGCCCGCAGTCGCGTTCGCGCCGTTGTCGGTGATGATCGAGTTGTCGATGGTGAGGAATTCGCAAGCGCTGCAATCGACACCGCCGCGACCGTTGTTGGTGATCGTCGAACCGGTGACCGTCATCGTCGAGTTGCCTTGCCCGGTGGTACGGGCGCCGCGACCGAAGTTGTCGGTGATGATCGAGTCGATGATCACAACCGGTGAACCGTCGACAAGGCTGACGCCTGAGCCGTTGTTGTTCGAGATCGTCGAGTTCTCGACATACAAACTGGCGAACTCGGTGGTCAGCGCAGTGTTGTCGTTCCCGGTGATCGTCGAGTCGATGACGCGAATGGTGTACGGCACCGCGCCGCCCGAGAACTCGGCTTCGATCACCGAACCCGACGGGCCGCCATCGACACCGCTCACGGTGACGGTGTCGAGCAGAATGTTGCCGGCCGAGAAGATGGCGGCGCCGCTGACACCGGTGCCGGTGTTGGGTCCGCCGTCGAGCGTGGCCGACTCGATCGTGAGCAGCGACGTGAATCCGTCCATCTGGATGATGCCGACATCGCTACACGTTTGCGAAATGGTCGCAGCGTTCCCTTGCACCAACAGCTCTTCGTCGCCGTCGCTCAGCAACGGCCCGTCGGCACATCGAGTGAGCGAGTAGGTCGCGCTGGCCGCGAGCACAATCGTGTCGTTCGTCCCGTTGCTGCTCGACGCGGTGAACGCTTCGCGCAGCGAGGTGAGTCCGTCACCGGGGTTCACGGTGTCCAGCGTGGTCGTGACCGTGTAGGTGACCGCTCCGGCCGGTTCGGCCGTGAGCAGCAGGGTCGTCGGCGCAATCCCCACCACCAGCGCAACACCGATCCGCGCTCCACGCGAACGAACGTTCCTCATGACTCCACCTCCGCCTCCGGCGCCCGTGACGCCGTCCACCCGTGCGGCCTACCCTAACCGTTATGTCCCCCACGATCACCAGGGCACCAGCCGCAACCGACCGCTACCTGATCATCAGCTCCGACGGTCATGCCGGCGCTGACATCGCCGGATACAAGCCCTACTTGGCCACGAGGTGGCACGAGGAGTTCGACGAGTGGGCAAGCGCGTTCGTAAACCCCTTCAGCGATCTCGCCGCCCTCGACGCCGACCGCAACTGGAACGCCGAGCGGCGCCTGCGCGAACTCGAGGCCGACGGCGTCGTCGCCGAGGTGCTCTATCCGAACACGGTGCCGCCGTTCTTTCCGTCGGGCAACCTCCTGGCGACGGCACCGCCCGTCAGCGAGCAAGAGCGCCGCTGGGCGGGCCTCCAAGCCCACAACCGCTGGCTCGCCGACTTCTGCTCGACCGCGCCAACGCGATTCGGTGGGATCGCCCAGATCCTGTTGCACGATGTCGATGCCGCAGTCGCGGAGATCCGATGGGCGCAAGAACACGGACTCACCGGTGGCATCATGCTGCCGGGTGTTGCACCCGGCAGCGGACTGCCGCCCTTGTACGCCGATGTCTACGAACCGATCTGGCAGACCTGCGCTGATCTCGGCGTCGTGGTCAACCAGCACGGCGGCGCGGGCCTCCCGGGCGATTTCGACATGACCTCCGCGGCGGCGCGCGCGGTGCTGCTCGTCGAGCTGCCCATCTGGTCACACCGCGGGATGTGGCACCTGATCTTCGGCGGCGTCTTCGAACGGCATCCATCGCTGCGATTCGTGCTGACCGAACAGGGAACTGGCTGGATCCCCGGCGCGCTGCGCAGCCTCGATTGGTTCGCGGGGCGCATGCGGATTCGCGAAGCGGCCGAGTTCGCGTTCGGCGGTGAAGCGATGAGCAAGCTCTCGCTGCTGCCGAGCGAATACTTCGAACGCAACTGTTGGGTGGGCGCCAGCTTCATCCGACGCATCGAATGCGAACTGCGCGCCGACATCGGATCACACAAGATCATGTGGGGAACCGACTATCCGCACAGCGAAGGCACGACGCCCTACACGCGCGAGGCGTTGCGGGCGTCGTGCTTCGATGTGGAACCGGTCGAGATGACCGCGATGCTCGGCACGACTGCCGCCGAGGTGTACGGCTTCGATCTCGACGCGCTCGGGAAGATTGCCGATCGAGTCGGCCCGACCGTCAGCGAGCTGCAGGTGCCCCTCGACGCTTACCCGCCGGATTCGACGTGTAACGCTTTTGACCGGACTGCGATCGTCCGGAGTTGGTAGATCCCGTCCCGCTGCCGTTGATGCGTGCTTCGCCACGATCATTGCGGTCGGTTCCGTTGGACCGTTGGCCACGGTCGTTGCGGTCCGTGCGCTCCGACCGCTGACCGCGGTCGTTACGGTTCGAACCTCGACCTCCCGCATTCGAGTCGCTGCGGGCGCCGTTGGCGCCACGAGTGCCCGGGCGGTTCGGTCGCGGTCGTTGCGCCGACGGTTCGGACGTCACCAAGCCAAGTTCGCGACGCAGCTTCATCGACGCTTTGCGTTGATCTCCGGTCACGAAGGAAACCACTCGCCCGGCTGCGCCGGCCCGAGCCGTTCGGCCCGAACGGTGAACGTAGGTCTTGGTGTCGACCGGCGGGTCGAAGTGCACGACGCACGCGACGTTGTCGACGTGGATGCCTCGAGCCGCGACATCGGTCGCCACGAGGGCGACGACCTGGCCCTTGCGGAACGCGAACAACGCCTTATCCCGTTTGGCTTGTGACAGCCCTCCGTGAATCGGCGCTGCGCTCACGCCCGCAGTGGCGAGTCGCTTGGCGACGCGATCGGCGCCGCGTCGGGTGTGGGTGAACACGATCGTCGGACCGGCATCGGTGACGACTTCGGCCGTGCGATCGATCCGTTCGTCGGCGGTCAGTTCTTCGAAGATGTGCTCGGCACTGGCCCAGTCGTCTTCGGGAGTCGCGACCTCGTGGCGGATCGGCGAGTGCTGGTAGTGATCCGTCAGCACCTTGACGTCACCATCGAGGGTCGCCGAGAACAACACGGTCTGACGAACTTCGGCGGTCTGGTCGAGGATGCGGCGCACCGCGGGCATGAAGCCCATGTCGGCCATGCGGTCGGCTTCATCGATCACCATGATCTCGACTGCGTCGAGACGAACGGCTCGTTGATCGATGAGGTCTTCGAGGCGGCCGGGGCACGCCACGAGGATCTCGACGCCGCTGCGCAACGCACGCTTTTGTGCCTCGTAGCCGACGCCGCCATAGACACTGAACACCGTCACGCCACGCACCGCGGCAAGCGGCTGCAGTTCTTTTTGGATCTGCGCCGCGAGTTCGCGGGTCGGTGCGAGCACGAGTGCACGCGGGCGGCGGGGCTTCGCCTTGGGCACGCGGGCCACGAGCGGCACACCGAACGCCAGCGTCTTACCGCTGCCGGTCGGCGCCTTGCCGCATACGTCGTGGCCCGCGAGAGCATCCGCGATGGTCGCGGCTTGAATCGGAAATGGTTCGGTGATGTCGCGCGCGGCGAGCGCGGCGACGAGGTCGGCGGGAACGCCGAGGTCTGCGAAAGACATGAAGAGGTAACTGCTCCTGAACACTCGATGAAGGTTGTTGGAACGCACTCACTCGAGCAGCGCCAACAACGGCAACACCATCGAGACGGGCCCGCATCGAAACAGGACCCTGGAGAGCGAAACGTCGACGTCGTGGAGGTCGACTGCCACCACGGTAGCAGGTGTTCAGGCCCGGAGCCCGTATTCGTCCTTCCACCACGTCGCAGCGAGCAGATCCTCCTCCGTGGTGATCAACGTGGCGTCTTGACCGAGATCGTCGGGCGTGGGACCGATGCGGGCCGCGATCGGCGCCAGTTCGGCGAGATCGAACCCGTAACAACGCGCCGCGGTACCGCCGAGCATCTGCCGGGCGTCCTCGATGGGGACGCCACCGAAATCGCCGCGCAATCGGGCGATCGTGTGGGGCCAGGTGCCCTCGGGATGCGGATAATCGGTACCCCACATCACGCAATCGACGCCGATCGAGTGGCGACGACGGATCTCTTCTTTCGACATCGTCGACGCGCCGACGAAGATGTTCGTGCCGAAGTACTCGCTCGGCAACTTCGAGATGATGCCTTGCATCATCGCCATCATCTTCTTCGTCGTGTGACCGCCACCGAAGTACTGGTCCCACTTCCACTTCATGTCGGGTACCCAGTAGGCCGCACCTTCGGTCACGACGATCTTGAGGTTCGGATGCCGTTCGAACGCGCCGCTGAACAAGAGGTGCGCGATCGGTCGATGCGTCCACCACACGACCTCGGCCAGATAAATGCCGATGTGATCGCCATATTCACTGCGCGCCGCTTCGCCACTGTGCACGTGCAACGGAAGGTTCGCGGCCGCAGCGGCAGCCCACACTGCGTCGTAGCTCGCGTGGTTGTAGGGCAGACGGTCGTGCCACATCGTCGGAATCATGATGCCGCGAATTCCGGGATGGCGCGCCAGCCATTCGATCTCGTCGACCGCTCGATCGACGTCGTGACAGATCGGAACCAGACCGATTCCCGCACGACGTTCCGGAGAATGCGAACACAACTCGACGAGAAAGCGGTTGTGCGCGCGAGCGCCGGCGAACGCCAACTCCGGATCGCGAATCTCACCCGCGCTCAACCCGGCGCCGAATGGTGGTGACTCCATACCGGTGATCGCGTCGGCGTCGGCGAAGATCACTTCGGCCGCGACACCGTCAGCATCGAGTTCCTTGTCGCGTTGTTCGACATCGAACGCGCCGCGCAGACCTTCTTCGTTGTCGGTCTCCCAGTGCATGATGAAGTCGTAGTTGAGCTTCAGGTCTTGTTCTCGTTTCGCGTTGCGCTCGGCGAGAAAGTCCTCGAACTGCGGGTAGAACTTTGGGTCGAGGTACTCGCGATATTCCTCGCACGGAAGCCCTGCGTGACCGTCGGCCGAGATGATCGTGTAGTGAGCTCCGCGGCCGAGTTCGGAGGCGTTCATTTCTCCGCACCTTTCCCGAGCACCGAGAGGTCGTCGTAGCGCTGGTGCATGTACGGAGTCAGGTCGGCTGCGGGAACGCGAGCGATCGGCACCCCGACCTGCGAGCTCGCGCGCTCCGTCCAGTTGATGTCGACGACCCGTCGCACGACGAGGTCCGCGACCGGATCGAGTGGGCTGTCTTTCAACACGATGTCGCCATCGACCCCGTCGTGGACGCGCGCCGACTCGTGCTTCTCTCCGTAGACGAGCCACCCGTCGTCCTCGAGACCGTTGCCGTCGGCGGCGGGCAACAGTTTGAACCAGAAGTCGCGCTTGTCGAGCTCGTACGGCTCCCGAGCCTCGACGACCCGGCCTCGAATCTCGACGAGCGGGAATCCCATCCGAGCAATGACTCCCTCGACAACGTCGCCGTCGCGCGTCGCTCGAACGTCGGCGATCTTCTTCGGCTCGCCGTAGGTCTCGCGCCCGCCGATCACGGACTGCTCGGTCGTCATCGGCATGAAGATCGGGTACTCGCCGATCACGTCGCCGTGCCGAGCCCGAACACCCAGCCAGCCCGCCCCGAACGACGGCCCCACGGGCATCTGCACGATGGTGATGGTGCAGCGCACCGTCGGTTGACCTTCGACCGGAGCGAGCGGCGGCGGCAGCACCGCGGCGATGATCTCGGGATCGGTCTCCCACACCGCGGTGAGCGCCTGCGACCAGATCGGGGTGGCAGTTGCTTCGACCTCGCGGTTACGACGAAGTTCGGGTGGGCGGGCTCCATAACGGACGGTCATGCCCTCAACTGTTCCAGCCCTGATGCGTCATGGCAAGCTTGCCCGATGGCTGCTGCCCCTGCGTCACCCGTCCACGGTTGGACTGCCCCCGGCTGGGAAGGCGTCCGCGAGGCGTTCACGACCAACTTCACGGCCGGGCGCGAGGTCGGCGCGGCCTTTTCGGCCTACCACCGTGGGTCCAAGGTCGTCGACCTTTGGGGCGGGGTCTCCGACCGAGCGACCGGACATCCGTGGGCCGAAGACACCGTCGTGCTCGTCTTCTCGACCACGAAGGGCTTTACCGCGATGTGCGCCCACCACCTCGCCGACACCGGCGCGCTCGATCTCGAAGCACCCGTCGTCGAGTACTGGCCGGAGTTCGGTGCGGCCGGAAAAGCGGACATCACCGTCGCCCAGTTGCTCTCCCATCAGGCCGGGCTCTACGACGTCGACGCAACGCTGAGCCTTGCCGAAACCCTGGCGTGGGACCCGGTCGTGGCGGCACTTGCGGCGCAGGCTCCGCACTGGGAACCCGGCACCCAACACGGGTACCACGCGGTGACCTACGGATGGTTGGTCGGCGAGGTCGTGCGCCGGGTGAGCGGCCGCTCGCTCGGAACCTATTTCGCCGAGTCGATCGCCGGGCCCCTCGACGTCTCGGCGTGGATCGGCTTGCCCGAATCGGTCGAGCCGCGGGTCGCGCCGCTCGTGTCGATGCAAGAAACGATCGACGAACAGACGGCAGCAAGCGGCGGTGACCCTTCGGCGGTACGCGAGATGATGGCCCAGTTCATGGGACCCGGCACGATGCTCGGCCGGTCGCTCTCCGCGCCGAACGGCGCGCTGAGCGACCAGGACGCGTGGAGTCGACGCGACGTCAGGGCAGCCGAGATCCCCGCAGCCAACGGGGTGACCGACGCCCGGTCGGTCGCTCGGCTCTACGCCGCGACACTCGGCGAGGTCGACGGAGTGCGCATCATCTCGGCCGAGCAACTCGATCGCGCCATCGCGCAACGCACGACCGGGCCGAACACGGTTCTGCTGGGGATGGACATCCAGTTCGGCCTCGGGTTCATGGTGCATTCCACGTTGCTGGCGATCGGCGGACGCAGGTCGTTCGGACACTTCGGGATGGGCGGTTCGCTCGGCTGGGCCGATCCCGATGCCGATCTCGCCCTCGGGTATGTCATGAACAAACTCGACGTCGGCATGGCGGGCGATTCTCGTAGTTCTGTCCTCATCGATGCGTGTTACGCCGCGCTCGCCTGACGACGCGCGCAGGGCGCGTCAATCGTCGGTGCGAATCGAGCCGGTTCCGATCGCGCGGCCGATCAACGTGCCGACGGGAGTATCGAGGGTGATCTCGAGGGTCTCGTCGGATTCGACGTTCGTGTCGCCATAGAGCGTGACGGCAACGACTTTGAACCGCTGGCCTGCGTTGAACGCCAAGGTTCCGCTGCGCAGCTTGAAGTCGTTCCCGGCCGACGCGGTCGTGCCGCCCGTAGCGCTGACCCCGCTGACCGAGTAGTGCACCGTCACGCCGCCAGCCGACGGCTGTGCGAGCGACACAACGAAGAACACCTTGCGGGTCGAACCCGAGTTGCCCTCGTACGTGGATCCATCGCTGGCGCTGACGCGCTGTCCTGCGGTGGCGTCGTCATCGAGGATGGTCACTGTGCCGGTGCTGTCGCCGATCGCGAGGCCAACCGGGTTGTCGAGCACGACGTCGAACGACTCATTCGGTTCGGCGAGCGTGTCGGGCGTCAGCGTGAACGTGAGGGTCTTGGCGACCTGGCCCGGCTTGAAGACCAGCGTTCCCGTCTTCGCCTTGAAGTCTGCGGTGCCTGCCGAGCCATTGGTCTGGGATGCGTAGCGAACCGAGGTCTGCACCGCCGCTGCCTGGTTGAGCACCACGGTGAGCTTGGCGACCTGGTTGCCGCTGTCGTTCTCGACGGTGGTGAAGTCGCCGATCGACGCCGTCAACGTCGATGCGATCGTGTAGTCGACCGTCGTCGTCGCGGCGTTGCCGGCGTTGTCGGTCGCGGTGACCGCGAACGTGAACGGACCTGGCGTCGACGTGTCGAGCGGCGCACCGTC
>SXGT01826818.1_pt1 | contig 17657 bp, 12 predicted proteins | sample 3176221 | NCBI WGS metagenome assembly SXGT01 (sample SAMN11356862, study PRJNA531348) | freshwater metagenome | isolation source: freshwater sample F1-120 | place: China: Fuxian Lake, Yuxi | collected 2017-12-25
CCGGCACCTGGACATCGAGGTCGCCCTGGTCCAGGTAGAGGCGGTTCAGGTCGGTGATCTCGAGTTCGCCGCGGGCCGAGGGCGCGAGGCCCGCCGCCAGGTCGACGACACGCTTGTCATAGAAGTAGAGGCCCGTGACGGCATACCGGCGCTTCGGCAGGCGCGGCTTCTCCTCGATGCTGACGGCGCGCCCGGCCGCGTCGAACTCGACCAAGCCATGGCGCTCCGGGTCGTTGACCGGGTAGGCGAAGACCGTCACCCCGGACATCCTGGTCCCGGCGGCCAGCAGCTTGGGTGCCAGGTCGTGGCGGTAGAAGATGTTGTCGCCCTGGATCAGGGTGCTGGGGCTGGTGCCGATGAATTCGCCGCCGATGATGAAGGCCTGGGCAAGGCCGTCGGGAGATGGCTGCACCGCATAGGACAGGTTCAGCCCCCACTGGCCGACTTGCTCGCCGAATACGGGCTGTTCGGCTGGTAGCGCATCGACTCGTCGAAGGCCGGCTCGTCCGCGGCAAACGAGCCTTAGACTTCCTCGGTGGATACATGCAGCAGTCGGGAGGCGGCTCGCGCTGCCTCGGGCAGACTGCCCCAGCAGCGGCGCACCGCCTCCAGCAATCCGAAGGTGCCGACGATACTGGTGGCGATGAATTCGCCGGGCCCGTGAATCGAACGATCGACGTGCGACTCGGCGGCGAGGTTGATCACGGGCTCGTCGCGACGGTCAAGCCAGTCGAGGACGAAGTTGCTGCCGATGAACCCGGCGCCGCCGGTAACGAGTACGGCCATGGTTCTCTCATTTGCCTGTGGTGGTCGTCGATGCGCTGAGGCCGAAGGTCATGAACGACAGGCCGGGCAGCAGCTGGCGCAGAAAGTAGCCGACCTCGGCGATGCCCTTTTTCTGGACGTAGATGACGTCGCCTTCCTCGAGCGCGAAGTTGACCTTGCGATCGGCCGTCAGCAGGGACTTCAACGGGATGCGTTCGACGGCCTCGCGTCCGGGTCGGTAGATCGCGATTTCGTTTTCGTCGGCATCCTCGTTGGGGCCGCCGGCCTGGGCCAGCGCATCCATGACGGACATGTCTGGCGTCAGCCGATAGGCTCCCGGCTTCTGCACGGCGCCCATCACGTACATCAGGGTGTCGAAGGAGTCCGGGATGTAGATCAGGTCGTTCGGCTTGAGGCGGATGTTGTAGGCCAGCTCGCCCCGGTTGAGCAGGCGCTTCAGGTCGACCCAGATGATCTTGTCGCGGCCGCGAAACACGGCGCAGCGCGTCAGCGTCGCCTGTTTGTCGAGCACCGGCAGGCTGCCGGCACGGGCCAGGGCATCGAGCAGCATCGGCGGCTTGTCGAACTGAAGCACGCCGGGAGTGAGCACCCGGCCCAGGATGGTGATGCGGTTGGCGTGGTATTCGTCGATGCCCAGATTGACCACGGGCGCCGTGTAGTAGCGCCGCAGACTTTCGCCGATCTGGCTGGCCGCCTCTTCGCGCGTCATCGTCGCAAGCTTCATCGTCCCGATCAGGGGCATGGTGATCTGGCCATCGGGGCCGACGGTATGCTTGCCGCTGAGTTCGGGCCGGTTCCACACGTTCAGGGTGATCTTGTCCCCCTCGCCGAGGTGATAGACAGAATCGGCCTCGGCTTCGAAGGCGGCCAGCGCAGCCTTGTCCATGAAGCTGACGCGATCGCTCTTCTCGGCCTTCTGAAAACTCTCCGCATTCTTCGGCAGAGAGGGAATTCCCGTTGCGGCACATCCGCCAAGAAACAGGATGGAGGCAAACAGTGCAGGCAGGGCGGCGCGTGAATTCATATGCTTTTCCATTTCGGGATCGAGTTGAAGAACCGGGCGAGCAGGCCCCGCAGGCGGGACCGCTCCTCCGCGTGCAATTGCTGCCAGGTGATCAGGGCCCAGGCAAGGCTGTAGGCCAGGCCGAACAGCGTCAGGCCCGCCAGCATCGCCCAGCGTCCGGGGTGGGCTGGCATGGCGGACTGCCACAGCAGGAACATCACCAAGGCAAGCGGATAGGCAAGCAATCCCGGCAGCAGGATGTCGCGCAGCAGGTCCCGCAGGGACAGGCCCAGCCGCCGCTGGTTGTGTATCAGATAGACGACCGCGGCCAGCGCGCTGCCGCCGCTCAGGCCGACGATCAGCGCCGTCGGGTTAGCGCCCAGAATCCGGATTGCAAGGCCGATTCCTGCGGCCAGCGCGACGATGCGGGCGCCGTGATAGACAAACTCGTTGCCAACGCGTCCCATGGCACGGAACACCGCCGATCCGGGACCGGTCAGGATGTGCAGGTGGGACCATGCCGCGGTCAGGGCAAGGATCAGCGGCATCTGTTCAAGGCCTTCACGCGGTCCGAGCCAGGCGAGGCACAGGGGTGCCGAAAACACCGCCATGAATCCCAGCGGCAATCCCGCCAAAAGACCCACGGCGCGACTCGACTGGCGGTAAAGGGCGCGCACCGCGTCCATGTCGCCAAGCGCCGCATGGCGCGCAGCGGCCGGCATGGCTACATTGCTGATGGTGGATGGCACGGAGATTGCCGCGACCGGCAACTTGGCGCCCAGTTCAAACAAGGCAATGCCCTTGGGACCGAGCAGCGCGCCGGCAATCAGCCTGTCGATGGAGAACAGGACGGTCCCTAGAAGAGCGCTGGCCTGCACGGCGACCCCAAAACCGAAGAAGTGGCGCAGCATGTCCTTGTCGAAGTGGCGCGGGCGCAATTCCAGACCCGGCAGAAAGCGATGGGCCAGCCGCGCAAAGGACGCCAGCGACCACGTGTAGCGCAGGACGAAGGCGGCCAGCAGGCTATAGACGCCGAAGCCCGATGTCAGGAACAGCAGTATCAAGGCCGGCTCCAGTACATAGCCGACCATGGCGACCTGCTTTTCCTCGCGGATGCGTTGCAGGCCATGCAGCAGGTAGCAGTAGGCGCCCAGCGACAAGTCGAGGAGGAACATCGCCACGGCACCCATGACCAGCACGGTCGCCATTTCCCGCTGCTCCGGGAGAACCTTGATCAAGTCCAGCACCTGCGGCAGTGCCAGCCAGAGGCCGCATAGCACGCCAACCGATACCAGTGACAGCGTTATCACTCCGCTGCTGAGCAGGCGGTTGATCGCGCCGGTGTCGCCCTGCGCGTGATAGCGGGCGACAAATCGCACATACACATTGGAGAAGCCGACGTCGGCCAGCCCGACATACATGATCAGGATGAAGCAGGCCGACCACAGGCCGTATTCCGCAAGCGACAGATGCGAGAGAACCAGTGGCGGCAACACCAGTCTGGTGGCCAGGTAAAGCACGTTGGCAAGCATCGCAATGCTTGCGTTTCCGGCAACATCGGGCACCGGGGCATTGCTTGCTCGGGTCGGGTGGGGGCCGTGCGGCGCGTCGGCAGTGTTCATGACGCAAGGCTACTGACGGGTCGCTACGGGTTGTGTCGGGAAGGTGAACTGTTGGAAAACTAGCGCCAAATCTTCCGCAGCCGCAGAATTTGCGCGATTCGTCCCGATACAATTGTCTTGCCGGGAAATGCAGACTGATTGCCGCTGGCCGGTTGCGGCGCGCCGGGGTGCCCCCGATATGACAGCCTACGGCGGCCATCGGCATCGCCACCAGCTTCGAGGTATCCGCAGACAGTGAGGTGAACATGAAACAGCCACCGCCCACGCTTGATGAGAATGTGCTGATCGCGCTGACGAAACAGGGAGAAAACGCCCTCCGCGAACCCGGCACCCGGCTGAGCCCGGACCTGCTTGAGGCCATGGTGATGATGGACGGACTATCGACCGTGGCGCAGACCGTCAGGCGCCTATCCGGCATCACAGGAGCCGATGCGGATGCCGTACGTTCCCGGCTGGTCGAACTGGTCGCCCAGGGCCTGGCCTGCGCCGGCGCCGACCTGGGCCGAGGCGTCCTCGATCCCGGCGACTTCTTCAGCCCGAGCCTGCCCGCCAGCGCCAGCGGCAGCGAGCAGGCGCAAGCCGACGCTGACCTGGACCTGCTGCGGCGCAATGGCTACTGCGTGAATATGGCGCGTCACTCCGAGGTCGTTCGCGAGCCGTCCGGCGCCGACAAATTGACGGTTGTCGTGGTCGACGACGACCGGAATATCTGCAGCCTGCTCAGGATGTATCTCAAGCTGGAAGGCCTGGAAACGCGGCTTGCCACCAATCGCGAGGAGATCTTGGCGGCGTTTCGCCAGGCCCCGCTGCCGGACCTGGTCCTGCTCGACGTCTCGCTGCCCGACGCCAACGGCTTCGACGTCCTTGCAAAAATGCGCCAGCATCCCGTGCTTAAGTCCGTGCCCGTGATCATGGTCACCGCGTCGGCGACGCGCGAGGCCGTACTCCGGGGAATACAGGGCGGCGCCGACGGCTACATCACCAAGCCGTTCCAGATTCATCCCCTGGTCAGGGCAGTCAAGGCGGTACTTGGCCTGCCCTACGACCGCGATGATCCCGACTGGGATTTTTCGCATTGAGCGGGGACTCTCCGCATCACGGCCGGGCCACCGCCAAGCTGTAGGCAGGAAGCACGAAGGTCGCTCTCCCGTCGCGGCAAGTGAGCGCCGCGGTTCTTGCCATCACCTCCACGTCTTCCTCATTGTTGGGCTCGGGCAATGAACCGTCGAGGAGTTCAAGCTGCAGCTCTTCCTGCGCGCAAGGCAGGGAAAGGCTTGCCGGTTCGTCGCGAGCGGAAACCACCGCCAGGCGGCGGCCCTGGTCAAAAGCAACGGCGGTGAGCCCGGCACAAGGGGCACCGCTGCATGCCATCGCCTGCGCGCCGCCGCCGGCGACACGATTCAGCATGGACAGTGCCAGTCCCGTTGGCCGCAAGCGGTCGGCAACCGAGAGATCGCGCGTGACGCCCCACAGGCGCACCAGTCCCTTGCCCTCCTGCACGTAGCTGTCGAAACCGGCAAGGCGATAGACCGCCTGCTCGCGGATGCCGGCAAGCGTTCCCTGCAGCAGCCGACGGGCAAGTGCCGGGCCGCTGGTCGCGCCCGTGACAAGCGCATTGCGTAAACTCGGGTCTGCATTTCCCAGGGTGGTATGAAAATTTTCTTCATAGACCGCAAGGCGCTTTCCCTGGTGCGCTGCCGTTGCCGCCTCCTGCCGGATCAGTTCGTCGCTTTCCCTGAAGGCGGCCCGTTGCGCCCCAGCCAGTGTGGTCCCGGCATCAAGCGTGTAAAGGAAATAGGGCGCCACGGCGATCCGCGAGGCCTCCCCGGAACGCAGGCCGATGTCACGCGGGCTGTCCGGGTTGACGAACTGGGCGTTGGCGACGGTGACAATCCGCGCGTCGCCACGACTGCCTTCTCGCAGCAGGCGGAATGCGCGGTCAGCCACGGCCGCGTGGGCAGCCGCACGGGGAATTCCCGCAGGACGGAAAAGCTCGTTCCAGTTCTCGTTGCCGAATTCCAGCATGATCGTATCGAAGCGATGGCGATCGGCAGCGGTGCGCAGCCAGGCGCCAAACCGCCGCCATTCATCGTCATCGAGCGTAGTCGGCGCCACGACCCACGGCTGCGCGCCGACCTCGGCGCACAGCGCGAAAAAATCGGCAAGGCCGTAGTGGTTCTGGATCTCGCCCTCACCCGGGCGGTAGCGCACCGGCCGGTGTCCCTGGGAGCCGGCAATCCGGTTGTCCAGGGTATCGCCGAGCTGACCCTGCCAGTCGCGCAGGAAGCCAGGGCGCAACGTTTTCAGCGTGTCGACCACCGCGCGGCGGAAGCCCCCGGCTCCGGGACTGATTTCCCCGAGATAGGCGTCGTCGATCAGCACCTCGCCCCGGGTGGCCCTGACGCTTAGGGTCAATACGCCCGGAGGGCCATCGTCCCGCCCCTCGAATTCGAACACGTGCTGTTGCCAGTCAGGCGTCGGCGCCAGCTCGACATCGAGGAACACCTCATGTCCGTTGCGGTCGAAATGCAGCTGCAGGCGTGCCGCCGGGCTGCTTGACCGAGCCCAGAGCTCCAGCTTCCAGCGGCCCCGCACCGGCAGCAGTTTGCCGGCACGATCGGCGATGTTGTCGAAGTAGTGCAGCAGCTCGGCAGGACGCTCCGGCGTCGCCAGCAGCCGCAAGGCGCGGCGGCCGGGGCTGCCAGGGCGCCGGTCCTCCTCGGTGCCGGCGATCTGGCTACCCCGGCCCGTCCACCAGGCCGGTGCCGGCTCCGGATCGACCGTGCGCGTGAGGACCGCCACATCGCCCGAGCCAAGCTGCCCGACGGGCCCATCGAGCACGATTTCCGTGCCGCCGCCGACCGGCTTGCGCGAATCGATGATGCGGCCCTGCGTTCCGGCCGCCGCGCCGCTGCGGATGTCGTAGGTGCCGCCACGCCAAAAACCATCCGCGCGGGCCAGCCAGGCCGAATCATCAACCACGCGGGCACCGTCGACGGCACTGACCACCAGGATGCTGCGGTCGAGCACGGCCTCGAAGCCGGGATTGCCGAGGACATTGGCGCGCAGCTGTTCGGCGCCCCAGGTACCGGAACCGCCGAGGTTAAGGCCATAGCGGGGCAGTTCGAAGTCGAGCAACGGACCGTCCGGGATCAAGGTGGCGGTGCTCGACAGGGATTTGCAGCCCACGAGCAGGAGGACGGTCGCCAGCGCTGCGCACCACTGCAGGCAACGGGCTGAACGCCGTGCCGTCAGCGCCGACTCTCGGATGGCATCGGCGGCGCTCATGCCGCCGCGAACTCAGGCATGCTGCAGTCGTGCGGCGGCAAGCGCCGGCGCGGTCTCTGGCTTGCGGGCTCGGAGCAGATACTGGAAGCTCAGAAGATTCCGAAACACGCCGAAGGTCAGCAGGTCCTTCCACTTGTCGCGGCTGCCCCAGGCATAGGTCGGACATTCGTCGGCCAGTTGCAGGCCGGCCTGTTGCAGCAGGTCGATGGCGGTCTCGCGGCTGAAAAAACGCAGGTGGGTCCGGTCCATGATGCCCGCATCCTCGTAACGCCACTTGCCCGACAGCAACAGCGGCAGGACGATGCTGTGATGGCGCACGTTGGGCAGGCTGACGATGATCTGGCCACCGGGGCGCAGCAGGGATTGCAGCCGCCTGAGCGTGCCCCACGGATCGACCAGGTGCTCGAGCACGTCGAGGCAGAGGACGAGATCGAAAGTGCCCGGCGCGAATCGGCCCAGATGCTGATCCACGTCGCCCTCGTAAAGCTCGTCCAGGCGCTCGCGCGCCACCGCGGCGGCATCGGCGAACAACTCGATGCCGACGGTCCAGCCGGCGCGGCCCGATGCCTTCAGCCAGGCCAGGGTAGCGCCACCGCCGCAACCGACTTCCAGCACACGGCCGGCGCGCGGCGGCAGCAGGGGCTCGATGTCCTTGCGCACGAAGGCAAAATAGCTCTCCTGCTTGTCCTCATACATGACCGGCACCTTCCAGTGTCACTGCGCGGCGGCGCAGGTTCTTGATGCCGCGCGCCATGCCGGCCAGCGGCCGGGTCAGCCACAGACGGTCGTACCACTGATTGGGAAAGATATCGCTGCGCGAACTGCGCTGGCCGCCCAGCGATGGCGTCGCCATCAAGGTCACCAGCTCCGGTCGCTGCATGCGGAACAGGGAATAGGCGCCATCGACGTGCATCGGGCTGCCCAGCGGATGGCCCGACGGCCGCCCAAGGCAGGCCTCGAGATGGTCGTGCAGCGGGCGCAGCACGCGGCGGTTCAGGGCATAGAAATGGGTCGTCGCCAACGGGCGGCGGGTTTCCATCCACGCGGGGACGGCCCGGTCGGTCACCGCTTCGACGTGACCGAAGTAGGCGAAATCCCAATCCTCGCGTCGCAGCCGACGCCGCATCGCATCCGGTGCCGCCAGGATCCGGGAATCGAGCGCCAGGTCGTCCTCCATGACAAGCAGGTTGTCCAGATCGTCGCGGATGGCCTCCCTGAGGATGGCGAGGTGGCTCATGAAGCAGCCGCGGGCGCCAAGGCTGGGAAACTCGCCGGAATCGGCAGGACGTATCGCCGGAAAGTAGCGGATATGCCGGCCGTCGGCGCTCAGGCCGGCATGCCGCAGTTCCGCATTCATTTCGCGCCGTCGGTCGTCACGCTCCGGCAGGTTGACGATGTAACAGCGCTGAAAGTGCCGGATCAGGTGCATCAGGATCTCCTTGCGAAAAATTTGGGGGCATGCAGCAGCCGGGTCGGCAGCACCGCCAGAACCGTACGCCATGCCATTTGCCAGGCGGGTTCGGTGTAGTAGGCGGAGGACTTGCGCGCGGTCAGGTATTCCAGCAGCAGGTCGCGCAGGTAGCCGCCACCGCTGAAGGGATGGACGCGATTGACCACCACGCCGACAGCCGCGGGAGCGATCTTCTCCAGCTGACGTCCGGCGCGGCGAAGTTCGCCGCCGGTGATTCCAGCCGCCTCGACCACCAGTACCGTGTGCTGCAGGCTGCGGGCTAGAATTTCGGCGTCGGCGGACAGCAGCAGGGGCGGGATGTCGACCAGGACGAAGCGGAACTCGGGAACGCAGCCGGCAGCGACCGCGCCGACCCGCTCGAGCCGGTCGAGATGCCGGCGACCGCCGGTTTCTCCAACCCAGACCCGCGCCGGCAGTGTCGCCGTCGCCGGAATGATGCAGTCCGCCATGTCGGCCGTTCCCGCCAGGCACTGGGCCAGTCCGGCCATCTCGCCGAACTGCGGACGCATCCGCGAGTCCGGCTTGAAGGCATTGGCTTCCATGACCAGCGCGGGATAGCCCAGCGCCGTCAGCGTGTTCGCCAGCGCCAGCACCGTCTCGCTCGATCCCGCGCCCGGCTTGACGGACGAGAACGCAAACACGCGGGTTCCGTGCTCGGCCTGTTCGCGGACCAGGCTGCCGGCCATGCGCCGCATCAGATCCTCGCCGAACATGGCGGTCGGCCCATCGGCCTTTTCGACCATCCAGCCCAGCGAGGGAATGCCCAGTACGCGCTCGACGTCGTTCACCGTATGCATGCGTCGGTCGAACAGGTCGCGAACAGTCGGCGCCAGCAGGCCGGCGCCCAGCGCGGCGGCAAGCACCAGCAGCAACAGCTTCCGCTTGCCCGGCCCGAAGGGCACTTCCGGCGGCAGGGCCGGGGTGACAAGGCGGACGAAACCGAAGGAGTTTTCCTCGGCGGCAAACTCGTTGAGGCGCTCGCGCAGCAGATTGAGTTCCTTTCGGTCCTGCTCGAGCTCAAGCGTCAGAGTCATGGCCTGGTCGAACAGGCCGGCAAACCGGACACCCTTCTTTTCCTGGTCCGCAACCTCGCGGGCGAGGTCTGCCTCGACCTGGCGGGTCTGGTCCACCGTCGTCAGGTAGCGGGCGAGCACGCTGCCGGACACCTTTTTCGTCAGCGAACCGATCTGCGCCTCGATTTCCAGTTCGATGCGCTTCATCTCCTCGGTCAGTTCCCGATAGGCCGGATGCTGCGGGGTGAGCCCGGAAAGCGTCGTCAGCAACTCGGCGCGGCGCTTGTAAAGATTCGACTTCAGGTTGGCGAGTCCCGGGTCGATCAGCACCGCCTCCTGCACCGAGCGCGTGCTGATGTCCGTCTCGCCGCGGGTCTGGAACGCCTTCAGTTTTGCCTCGGCGTCGAAGCGCTTGAGGCGCGCCTCGGCCAACGCCCCCCGCTGGGCGCCGAGCACCCGATCGTAGGGATTCTCGACTTTCTCGTCGAAGCTGGCGATGCCCAGTTGCAGCGCCAGTTCGGAACGCCTTGCGGTCTTTTCGTCGACGCGCCGGAGCAGCTCCGCTTCGCGTCCCTCGACATTGCGCTGGCGGACATCGGCACCATAGATGCGCTCCGACTTCATGCGTGCGACATAGACGGCGACCACGGCATTGACCAGGTCGGCGAGCCCCTCCTGCTTCGGGCTTTGCAGCGAAATCTCGATCATGTAGGTGTCGGGAATGCTGCGCACCGACATCTGCGCGCGCAGGCGGTCGACCGCCTGGCGCTCGCTTTCCTCGGGCAGACGCCAGACCGCGGACTTGTCGCCGAGGCTGCGCAGCGCTTCCTGCACGATGTCGTAGCGCAACACGCTGCGGGTCTGGTGCTCGAGGAACTCGCGATACTGCGTATTCGACGGAAAGCTCAGCTCGCCGTCGTCGCGCAGGTTCTTCATGTAGCGCGGCGCCACCTGTACGGTCGCCGTGGTGGCATACGTCGCCTTGCCCTTGATGAACACCACCGGCAAGCCGGCCAGCAGGACAAGCAGGAAGACGGCCAGCGCCAGTCGCGGATGGGCGACCAGGCTGACCAGCGGCTTGATGCCGCGTCCGGGAAGCGTGCTGTTGGCGGTATCGGTCATTTGGGATCGGCTTCGAGACTCAGGCGGCGCGGAGCAGCGCGTAGCCGAGGATCTCTTCCTGTTCCCGGCTCAGGGCCTGTTGTTCGCTGCGCGCATCGCCGAACATCCACTCGGTGTCGGTGTAACCGCCGTCGAGAACGGTGCCGTCGGCGGAAATGCAGAATTCGCTGCCGATGATCTTGTTGCGGCAGTAGGTTCCCGCTCCGACGCGGGTATGTTCGATGACCACGCTTTCCTCGACATGCGCGCCGGCTTCGATCACGGCACCCGCGCCGATCACCGCGGGACCGATCAGGCTGGCGCCGTCCTGTATTTCGACACTGCCGCCGATATACACCGGCGGCACGACGCAACAGCGATCGAGGTTGGCCTTGACGTTGATCCCGGCCCAGACGCCGGGGCGAATCTGTCGGCCGGGAACGCAAAAGCCGTCGATCTCCCCTCTCATGGCGCCCATCGAAACCTGGTGGAAGTCGGGTACGCGCCCGATGTCCAGCCATTGCCAGGGCACGCTCGCCTTCATTCCGTAAAGCTGGCCGGCACGCGCCAGCGCAGGGAACAGCTGGCTGCCGATGTCGAAGGGCGCGCCGGCCGGAATGTGCTGCAGGATCTCGGGTTCGAAGATGTAGATTCCGGTATTGATGCTGCAGCTTTTGGCTTCTTCGGGGCTGGGCTTTTCCTGGAAGTCGGTGATGCGCCCATCGGCGTCCTGGACGGCGACGCCGTAGCTCGAGACCTGGTCGCGCGCCACCTCGAGCAGGGCGATGGTTGCCAGGCCCCCCTTGCGGCGGTGGAACTGGAGCAGTTCGGCGACGTCGAGGTCGATCACCGCATCGCCACAGAGCACGATGAAGGTTTCGTCGAAGAAGCCGGAATGGTCCTGGATCCTGCGGATGGCACCGGCCGAGCCGAGCGGCTCGTCGATCAGGCGGCCGCCTTCCTTGCGGCCTTCGAACGAGTAGGCCATCTCGACGTCGTAACGGGAACCATCGCCGAAGTAGGCTTCGATCTGCGGACTCAGATAGCTCGTGTTGACCATGATCTGGCGGATCCCGAACCGGTGCAGATGTTCGACCAGAAAGGCCATCACCGGCTTGTTGATGACCGGAATCATCGGCTTGGGCAGGTGGTCGGTGAGCGGGCGGACACGGGTACCGCGGCCGGCGGCGAGAATCAGGGCTTTCATGGGGACTCCTTGTGCTTGCAGTGGGTGCATTACACGAGGAACCGCCCGGGCGGATGTGAACGAAATGCAAACTCTTGGAAAACAGTCCGCGCGCCGCCGGCGCGGTTCATGCATCTCAGCGGGCGGAAAAACGCTCCCTGAAGGTCTTGAGTTCCCGGTCGATGGCCTCGATCAGCGCCCGCGCACGTTCCCCGTCGCCGGCGTCCGTTTCCATCTCGAGGGCCAATGTCGCCAGGGCATCGAGTCCCAGGGTGGCCGCTGAGCCTTTCAGCCCGTGCGCCAGCCGTTCCACCGCGGCGCGGTCCCCCCGGTCGCAAAGCGTCCGCAATCGCAACGCATCCTCGCCGTGGTCTTCCAGGAAGACGCCGCGCGCCAGCGCCAGCGCCTCCCCGTCGTGGAGGAAGCGCGCCTCCACCGAATCGTCTCCGGGCTCCGCGACGGTTCCATCGCCGGGGTGCAGCCATCGCGTCAGGCAGCCCCACAGCTCATCGACGTCAAGCGGCTTGGCCAGGAAATCGTGCATCCCGGCGGCCATGCACGCGTCCTGTTCCGCCCGGCTGACCCCGGCCGAGAGGCCGATCACGGGCAGTGCGTGGCCTCTGCGGCGCAATTCGCGGGTTGCCTCCAGACCGTCCATGCCGGGCATCTGCACATCCATCAGCACCATGTCGGGCAACGCCGGCGCAGCCGCAATCTGCTCCAGTACCTCGAATCCGGTGTGCGCCACGGTGGTGGCGATCCCGGCGCGCGCAAGCCATTGCGTGATTACGATCTGATTGACGCGATCGTCTTCGGCAACCAGGATGCGGCGGCCACGGAATTCCTGTGGCGCGTCGCCCGGAAGGAGCCCCGTCGTCGTCGCGTCGGCAGACCTGTCGGCCGCGATCAAGGGCACGGTCAGGGTGAACCGGCTGCCGCTGCCGACGCTGCTTTCCGCCTGCAGGTCGCCGCCCATGCCACGCGCCAGCTCGCGCGAAATATGCAGTCCCAGGCCGCTGCCACCGTAGCGGCGGGCCGTCGCGGCATCGGCCTGGCTGAAGGGTGCGAACAGGCGCGCCAGCGTCTCCGCCGGAATGCCGATACCGGTATCGGAAACACACAGCCGCAGCATCGGCGCCGCGGCGTCCCCGGTTACCCCGACGTGGAGATCGACACGGCCCTGCGCGGTAAATTTGATCGCGTTGCCCAGCAGGTTGGTCAGGCACTGCCCCAGCCGCAGGCGATCGCCGAGCAGGTCATTGGGAACCTCGGGAGCGACATGAAACGCGACTTCCAGCGACTTCCCGGCGGGAATCTGGGCGCGAATGCCCGAGAGTTCATCGAGCAGTTCGGACAGCGAAAACGGCTGGCGTTCGAAGTCCATGCGTCCGGCTTCGAGTCGGGCGGCATCGAGCAGGTCGTTGATGATGCGCAGCAGGTTCTGCCCCGATCGCGCGATCTTGGTCAGGAAGTCGCGCTGGCGCTCGTCGAGTTCCGTAAGCAGGACAAGCTGGCTCAGGCCAATGATGCCGTTCATCGGCGTGCGCAACTCGTGGCTGATGTTGGCGAGGACCTCGCTCTTGGCGCGGTTCGCCGCTTCTGCCGCGACACGCGCCTGTTCGATCTCGGCGGTCGCCTGGCGCTGTTCCGTCACGTCGTCGAAGACGTGTCCGTAGTGGTCGTCATCGACCTGGATCGAGGCGAGTTCGATCACGATCTCGCGCCCGTCGCCGCGCAAGACGTGCAGTTCGGCCTGGCTGATCCCCTGTTCCCGCAGCAGCGCCAGGTGACGCTCCAGCCGCGGCGCGGAAGCGGGGTCGGCCAGCAGCTGCAACGGGCTGCCGCGCAGGGCTTTGACATCGCGCCCGGTGATGCTGGCGGCAGCAGTGTTGGCACGCAACACCCGCCAGTCACGGTCCGTTTCCAGTATTCCTGTCAGGGCGTAATCAAAATAGACGCGTGCCGCCTGATCCGGGGTCGGCGATCGGGCATCCCGCTCTCCGGCCCCGGCGCCGAGGCGGGACAGCAGGCCTTCAGCGGCTCGGGCGAGTTCCTGAGCTGCCGCAGGATCGAGCCGGGAAGCCGCAGGTGCATCGAGCTGCGCGGACAAGGCATCGATGGCACGCCGTGCCGCCAGCGCCGACTTTTGCATGGGTTCCCTGCGGCTCATGACCGCAAGCCGGCGCCGCGATCGCTCGCGGTGCGCTTGATCAGGCGGATGCTGCTGACGCCAGGCGCCGGGCTGGCGTATTCGACGGCATCGACGCTGTTGTTGATGATGTAAAGGCCGAAGCCGCCCTCGCTATTGCCGCTGAAATCGGGCAGCGGATCGTCGGGCGGCGAAAAGTCGGGGCCGGGATAGATCAGCTCGACGGAATATTCCTCGCCGCGCCGGCTCAGGCGACAGGCGATGGTGGCGTCGTCGAAATAGGGTTTGGCGTGGCGCAGGATGTTGGTCGCCGCCTCGAAGCTGGCCAGGATGACCGCCTGTACCTCGTCTTCCGGCAGATGTTGCGCCGTCTCCGCAATCAGGCGGCGCAACGCGCCCAGCCCATCGAGGCGCCAGGGCAGGATCAGCAGGCTGGGATTGGCCCGGTGCTCGATACTACGGCGTGGTGGCGTGCGGCCCGGCAGCACCTCGACCATGATCGCCGTCTGGTCGTCGTCGAGGACGTCGCTGCCGACGAAGTTCCGCACCTGCTGCCGCATCGACTGCAGGAGGGAGCTTGGCGGCAGGGAAGAGGCGCGGCCCGCCTCGAGGATGGAGCAGAGGCGCACAAGGCCGAATTCCTCGCGCTGCCCGTTGAATGACTCGGTGATGCCATCAGAATAGACCAGGAGGGCGTCGCCCGGACCCACCGCCAGGCTCTGCTGGGTATAGATCTCTTCCTCGATCACGCCGATCGGCAGGTTGTCGCCGAGGATGCGCTCGACGCCGCTGGCATTGCCGCGCGCCAGCAGGCCCGGCGTGTGACCGGCATTGACGACACAGAGGGTGCCGGCGGAAAGGTCGAGGCGGTACAGCGCGAGCGTGACGAAGGAACTGAGCTCGATCAGGCGCGGCGTCAGATTGCGGTGCAGGGCATTGATGATGTCGGCCGGCGCCGGCAGCTGGTGTTCGTCGGCACGCTGCGCAAACAGTTCGGCCAGCACCTTGTTGTAGCTGCTCTTGACGCCGGCTCCGATCAGCGCTGCGGGAACACCCTTGCCCATCACGTCGCCGACCAGAAGCTCGAAGCAGTCCGGCCGGAAGCGGGTGACGGCGAAAAAATCGCCGTCGATGCCCTGGGATGATTCGGTATAGGTTGCCAGGCAGGCACCGTGAATTCCCTCGGGCAAATCACCCAGCAGCAGCGAGCGCTGGATCTCGCTGCCCGTCTCAAGTTCGCGACGGCGCGCATCGGCAAGGTCGTGCTCGACGCGCTTCTGTGCAGTGATGTCGGTACGGATTGCCACGTACTGGTAGGGCAGGCCGGCGTCGTCGAGCCAGGGCACGATGGTTGCGGCCACCCAATAGATTGCGCCGTTCTTGTTGCGATTGGCGATCTGTCCGTGCCAAACCTTTCCGGAACTGATGGTCTCCCACAACTCATGATAGAAGTCGGCACCGTGCATCCCGGACTTGACGATGCGATGATTTTGCCCAAGCAGTTCCTCGCGGCTATAGCCCGAAATCTCGAAGAACTTTGCATTGGCATAGGTGATTGCACCCGTCGCGTCGGCTATGCTCACGATCGAGTGCTCGTCGAGAGCGAACTTCTGGTATTCGAGCTCCCCCAGCGACTGCCGGAGCAACTGGGTGATGCGTTCGCGCTCGGCTTCGAGGTGGCGACGCTCGGTGATGTCGCGCATGAACCCGGCGAAGAAGTGCCTGTCTCCGCTGCCGAAGGGAACGATGGCCAGTTCGACCGGAAAGATTTCCCCGGATCGGCGCATCGCGCTGATTTCGATGCGCTGGTGCAGCACCGGCCCGTCGCCGGTGCTGCGCCAATGGGCCATGCCCTTCTCATGCGCGGCTCGCAATTCGGTAGGAATGATGAGTTCGCTCATCAGGTGTCCGTGCGCTTCCTCGGCGCTATAGCCGAAGGTCTGCTCGGCGGCGCGGTTGAAGTCGATGATGCAGCCGGCGTCATCGATGGTGATGAAGCAGTCGAGCCCGGCGGCAAGAATGGCGCTCTTGCGCGCCGCGCTCTCGGCCAGCGCCTCGTGTTGGACCTTCAGTTCGTGCGATACCTGGTTGAGGGCGTGCGCCAGGTGCTCGAGCTCCACCGGGGCCCCGGCAAGGTGCAGGCTGCCCTCCTTGTGAAGCTTGAGCTGGGTGGCAAACTCGGAGATCCGGGCGAGTGAAAAGACCATCCGTTTCAGCGGTATCCGCACCAGGTACAGGCCGGGGGCGAGCAGCAGCAGGGCGAACACGAGGTAGGCGCGGGTCATCAGCCAGATGTCGTCGGCGATGGTTCCCGCCTCGAAGACCAGCGCCAGTTCTCCATACCTCTTGCCTCCCGCCGAGACTTCCCGCGAGATGGTCTTCAGCCGGCCGGCGATCTGCGCGACCAGCCAGTCCGGCGCCGCGCGCGCGCGGCTGCCTTCGCCAGTGCCGGCGATGACGAATCCCGTATTGTCCGTAAATCGGGCGGCGGATACCGCCGGGCTCCTGGCGAGCCGGTCCAGGGTGCGCTTGATGGTGTCATAGTCGCCGATCACCGCGCTGTCGGAGAGCGTCGGCACGACCGCGGCCGACAGCAGTTCCAGCGTATCGTTGGCGTCGCCGACTTCCTGGTTGAAATGGTGATTGTGGATGAAGACCAGGCCCGCCAGAGTGAACAGCACCACGCTCGCCGCAAGCAGTGCGAATATCCGCCCCAGCAGGGTGCGGGGCAGCCAGCGATTCATCAGGTGTGTCAAGGTCTCAATGCAGGTGCGCAGGGGCGGTCTTGAAGAAGTTCAAATAGGCGGAATAGTCTTTCGCGGTGGCGGGCAGAAACCAGGCGTCTTCCGGGATCTTCACCAGTATCGAGGCATTGCGGATGATTTCCAGGGCCCTCGGATCCTTTGCCATGCCATGGAAGGCATCAGCGACCGCACGGGCTTCATGGGCTGGAACGCGGGGCGACACCATCAGCGGCAGGTCATAGACCGGTTCCGATTGCCACATGATGCGGTAGGGCTTGTTCTCACGCTTGGCGTAGCCTTCCATCAGCTGCGAATTCACCCCGGCGGCCTTCACCTTGCCGCTGAAGAGCTGGACCAGAATGCCATCCGTATTGCCGCCGAACACCGGTCTGACGTCGATGCCCCTGGCAAGCAGGTGGGCATAGGTGAACTTGTAGGACACGGTGGCTTCCGGCCCGGGAAAGCCGACCTCGGTGCCAGCCAGCTGGCTGAGTTGCGTTATCGGCGAGTCGGCCGGCACCACCAGCGCGCCCTGGATCGGCGGTGTGTTGCGGCGCCCGAAGACCTTCCAGCCGAGATGCTGTCGGTCCGGGCTGAAGAGGTGGTTGGTGAAGGCGAAATCGGCCTCCTTGCCCAGCAGCATGGCGGTCGTGTCGGCCGAGGTGCGACCGATCTTCAGGTTCAGCCTGACACCGCTCTTTTCCGACACGTAATCGATGATCGGATTCCAGTAGGCCGCCGTCAGATTGATTCCGTACTGGTTGACCGGCGAGAAATTGTAGGATTCCGCCGCGTTTGCCGGCGCCCGATGCAGCGAGAGCAGGCCAGACAGCCCGAGCAGCACGGCGAAAATCCGTTTGAGGCCCGTGACATTCATGTTTTGGTTCTTCCCTGGGTCAGGCGGCGTTTGCCTCGGGATGCGTCGCGGCATGGTTAAGACGGAACTGCCAGGCATGCCGGACGATGTCCTGCAAGCCGGGGTACTGCGGACGCCAGCCCAGCCCCTCGCGCGCCGCCGTCCTGTCGGCGATCAGGCGCGCCGGATCGCCGGCGCGACGTGCTTCGATCTGCAGCGGGATCGTGTGGCCGGTCACCGCGCGCACGGTTTCGACCACCTCGCGCACCGAGAAGCCCTGTCCGTTGCCGAGATTGACCGCCAGGCTTCGTCCCGTCCTGCGCAGGGCTTCCAGAGCGCGCAGGTGGGCCTGGCACAGGTCGTCGACATGGATGTAGTCGCTGATGCAGGTGCCGTCCGGTGTGTCGTAGTCGTCACCATAGACCGACAACCGCGCCC